>Ga0209661_1000001_pt1:250000-343806 | contig 343806 bp, 378 predicted proteins | sample SaaInlV_120m_DNA_2_FD_184660 | JGI IMG/M metagenome (GOLD analysis project Ga0209661, IMG submission 184660) | Marine microbial communities from expanding oxygen minimum zones in the Saanich Inlet - SI072_LV_120m_DNA (SPAdes) (version 2) | ecosystem: Environmental > Aquatic >... | reverse complement strand
TGTGAAAATGTGGAGAGATTTAGGTCTTAACACGTTTCAAGTAGCTCCAGGTAATTTTTAACTGAAATTTTCAACCTAATTATCTCAACCTAAACAAGAAATCGAGGGGGGGGGTAGGGTACATATATAAGACGTACACGCAATCTTGGATAATTCTTGGGGAACTTTACTGTTATCAAATAGTTTAGTTATTTTAATAGACATATATTGTCAATATTAATTGAATTAATAAACAATTGGAGGTTCCAATGAAAAAAATAGTATTAGCATTAGCTTTTTTAACAACCATTTCCTTCGCTCAAGATAGACAAGAGAAATCAATACTTGAAACATGGGAAGAAAAGGTAGGTAAAGAAAATCCTGCTGTTAATGTTTATGGTGCTCTTTTTGAAATTAAGCATAAAGGTGATTTATCAAGCAGAATTAGTTTAAGTCAATTTGATAATGATGCAAACATATTTGCTCTTGGTGCACTAAAAGATTTAGCGGGCGAAATTCTAATTCTTGATAGCAAACCATTTATTTCATATGAAACGAGTAATAGTGAGGTGGGTATTTCAAATGATTTTAACCACGAAGCAGCATTGTATGTTTCTGCTGTTGTAAATAATTGGACTGAATTAAAGTTGCCTGCTAATGTTAACACCATAGAACAACTTGAAAAATATATTGAAGAAATTAGTAGTGATAATCATATCAACATTGAAAAACCATTCCCTTTTATGATCAATGGCGCTTCATCTGTAGTAAATTGGCACATTATTAATTGGGATACGACAGATACAGTTCATAATCACCAAAAACATATCGAATCAGGATTGTCAGGAGTCTTGGAAGACACACCTATGACAATACTTGGTTTTTACTCAAAAAAGCATAAAGCGATTTTCACTCATCATACAACATTTCTTCATATGCACTTTCTGACAAATGATGAAAAAATTGCAGGTCATATTGACGAAATCTATTTTGGGGATGAACAAACTCTATACATACCAAATTAGATATACCACATATGTGTAGATGCAGGGATTCAAGTAAATCTGAATTCTCAACCTAAACAAGATATCGAGGGGGGTAGGGTACATATATAAAAGGCACACACATTCTAAAATAATTTTTTAAGGATTGAGTACGACAGGATTTGAACCTGTGATCGCACAACAATTGTTAACTAATCTGACATATTTTGTATAAAATTTTTTATATAAAAAAAAGTTTTATCCAAGGATAAAATAAAAAAATGAAATAGATTCTTTAAGTAATTTTTATATCGAACTGGGGAACAAAAATATTTATTTGACGTAAATAATATTGTAAATGGGAGGGCATATCAAAAAAATAATTCTATTTCTAGTAACATTGTCAACAATGTTATTTTCACAGGATTGGGTTTACGATTTCGATGAAGCTAAAGATTTAGCAATCAAAGATAATAAAATAATTGTTTTAGTATTTCAAGGATCTGATTGGTGCTCACCTTGTATTAAGCTTGATAGAAATATTTGGCAAAATAACGAGTTTAATAAAATTGCAAAAGAAAATTTTGTTATGCTATTAGCCGACTTTCCTCGAAAGAAGAAAAATGCATTGAATAGTGTGCAACAAGAAAAAAATACAGTTTTAGCAGAAATGTTTAATAAAAACGGATTTTTCCCTCTTGTAGTTGTATTAGATAAAAATGGAGACGTGTTAGGTCAAACAGGTTACAAGAAAGTAACTCCTACCGATTATGCAGATTTTCTCATATCAATGAAGATTAATGATTAGATATTTTACAACTTGTTGCATTTATCTTTCTTTTCTATCAGCTTTGCTTGCTCAGGACACATATAAAAAAACATTTAAACTTATGGGTAGTCGTTTTGATATAAGTGTAGTCGCAAACAATCAAATTGAGGCGGATAATCATATAGATACTGCAGTAAAAGAGATAAAAAGAATTGAAAACCTTATTTCTTCCTGGATTCCAGCATCTCAGACAAGCACAATTAATAAAAATGCTGGCGTTAAGCCTGTTTATGTAGATAAAGAATTATTTAACCTTATTGAACGTTCTATAAAAATTTCAACATTAACAAATGGAGCATTTGATATCAGCTATGCTTCAATGGATAAGATTTGGAAGTTTGATGGAACTATGAAATCGATACCTTCAAAGCAAAAAGTAAAGAATTCAGTTGAAAAAATTGGATATCAGAATATTGTTTTAAATAGAAGTAATCAAACAGTCTTTCTAAAGTTAAAAGGTTCTAAGATTGGTTTTGGTGCTATTGGGAAGGGTTATGCAGCTGATAAAGCAAAAGAATTATTAATAAATAATGGAGTTGAATCTGGTATAATAAATGCTTCAGGAGATTTGGTAACATGGGGACAGCCTGTTGATAGTAAAGATTGGATGGTTGCAATTGTTAATCCTATAGAAAAAGAGAAAGTATTTGCCTGGCTTCCAGTAGTAAATAGCGCTGTTGTAACATCAGGTGACTATGAAAAATTTATTAATATTGATGGAGAAGTATTTTCGCATATTATTGATCCAAGAACTGGATATCCTAGTGCAGGTATACGTAGCGTGACTGTATTTAGTAAAACAGCAGAAATTGGGGACGCTTTAGCAACATCTGTATTTATATTAGGTCCAGAAGTTGGTTTAGATCTTATTAATCAATTAAAAGGTATTGAATGCTTGATTGTTGATTCAAATAATGAAATTATTTCTTCAACAAACCTTGATTTAGGAAAAACAAATCAATCAAACATAAAAAAGACAGGTTTAATTAAAAAAGATATTTCAAATAAACTTTCAGTGTTAAAGGAATATGAAAAAATAAATATCAACGATCCAGATATGGATTTAAATCAAAGGAAAGTTGAAAGATTTGAAACAAATTTTCAAATTTATAGAGAAGCAGCAGCGGGAGCAAATGGCGGAAAATCTGGAGGTGGTTGTGGTTGTAATTAGAAAAATGCATTTACTTCTAGTTTCTATCTCGCTTCTTGGAGGTTTGTTATTTGCGCAAGATAGCAGTGAAATGTTATATAAGAAAAGAGTGTTGGATCAAATAGAAATCAATTTTCTAAATAGCTATTATGTTCAGGAAGGAGAAAATGCTTCAGTAACAGGAGGAGTAGGGAATGAAAAGTTAACAGACTTCACACCTTCTTTTGTTGTAGCAATTCCATTAAATGACGATGATATTCTTACCATCGACTTGACAACATCAAATTATACTTCTGCATCTTCAAGTAATGGTAACCCTTTTGATGTTTCAGGTTCATCGTCAGGTTATGATGATGACGACAATGATGATGACGATGATGAAGATTATGACGAAAATGAAAATAGTTATGGCGATCCAAAAGATATAATAGGAAGTCCATGGGTAGCATCTTCTGGCGCTTCTAAGCAGGACGTGTGGAGTAGTCTTAGTTTAGGTTATGAAAGTTCTTCAGATGACAGAAATACTGTTAAATCACGAAATATCTCAATCTCTAAAGAATATGACTATAGTTCCGTTGGTATTGGTGGAGGTATTACAAAATTATATAATCAAAAGAATTCATCTTTTTCAGTAAGTGGTAATATTTATTTTGACAGATGGGATCCAATTTATCCAACAGAACTTAAGGCGTATTCAGATGAAAACGGAAATCTTGATGCAGGATTCTTTTACAATGTCGATATCAAAGATGTTCATGGAAATGTTAGTCTAGATTGGCGACCAATTAATGATTTTTCTTTGATTAAAGATGATAGCAGGAATTCTTATTCATTATCTATTAGCGCATCGCAAATTATAGGGAAAAATAGTCAAGCCTCTTTCTTTCTTGATGTGATAAAGCAGGAAGGTTGGCTTGCTAACCCGTTACAGAGAGTTTATTTTTCGGATGTAAGTAATTATTTTATAGGAAATGAATCGAGTATTTCAAACTATACATCAAAATCTAATCGAGATGTATTTCATTTGTCAGATGATATTGAACGACTTCCTAGTAGTAGGATAAAGATTCCTTTCGGATTTCGCTTTAATTATTTTATTAATGAAAATATAACTGTTAGAAATTATTATAGATATTACTCTGATGATTGGGGCGTTCGTTCAAATACGATTAACTTAGAAGTTCCATATAAAATTTCTGATTCTTTTACTCTTTATCCATCTTTTAGGCATTATGATCAAACACAATCAGATTATTTTGCTCCATATGATATGCATTTATCTACATCTGATTTCTATACATCGGATTATGATTTGTCATCCTTTAATGCGAAGCAATACGGAATAGGGTTGAGTTATAAAGATATTTTTACAGAACGACATATCTTTAATTTTGGATTAAAAAGCATTGATTTGAAATTCAGTAACTATCAAAGAAGTAATGGATTCAATGCAAATATTTTTTCTGTTGGTTTTGTTTTTATTCAAGATTAATCAATATAAGATAATTTATCTTGCTAATCGGGCGAGGTAGGTAGTATATATAAAAGGCACACACATTCTAAAATAATTTTTTGTATCTTTGTTTGAAATGAAAAAATACAAAACCTTTGAAACTGAAAGACTTTTTCTTAAACCAACATCAGTGGAAGATGCAGAATTTATTTTTGAGTTACTAAACTCTCCAAACTGGATTAAGAATATTGGGGATCGAAATATTAACTCTATTAATGATGCAAAAAAATATATTCAAACCAAAATGCTACCCCAATTAACCAAACTTGGCTACTCAGTTTATACTCTAATATTAAAACAAGATAATATAAAAATTGGAACTTGTGGATTTTATGATAGAGAAGGTATAAAAGGCATTGATATCGGTTTCGCATTACTACCAGAATATGAAAAAAAAGGTTATGCATTTGATTCTACAAGAAAATTAATGAATGTCGCATTGAAGGAGTTTGGAATAAAAGAGATAAGCGCTATCACAACAGAAGAAAATATATCTTCAAAAAAACTATTACAGAAATTAGGTTTTGAACCAAATGGTATTATCAAACTTCCAAATGATGATGAAGAATTATTACTTTACAAATATACCTGCTTTCTTCTCTAAAATAAATAGTAATTAAAACTACAAGTACACAATCCTGGGCAATTTTTTAAATCTTGTGAATAGATGGACTAAAAAAGAGTAACTTTAATGAAATCAACAAAATGGAGATTAATATGAAATGCTTAACATGTAAAAGAACTTGGAAAAGAACCAAGTGGTATGAATTTATCAGCTTCTTAACTAAATGTAAGAAGTGTGGTAGTAGGTGCATACTAAGGTATTAAGAAGATTGGTCAAGCAATCATCAAACTAAATGAAATCAATTTTATAGGCAATTATAGGCAAAAAAATGAGGATTAATCTTTGTAGATATTAAGGGCAGCAAGAGAACTAACCCATATAAGAAAAGTTGACAATCTGATTAATAGGTCAAACTTACTTTCAATTAGATTGTTCAATTGTGGAAAAAACATCGCTAACCAAATTATGAAAGCAGTTATGCCAACAATCTGAAGTTGCTTCTTTCGTAAATCGTTCATAAGTAAATGTAGGGACAAATTATCATTTATTCGTCCTTATAGTTCTCTTCGAGAATTCCTTTCTCTTTTAAAGTTTTTATAAGTTTGTCCAATCGAACAAATGCTACCATTCCCATCATCCCAAAAACAAAACCTATTACTGCCATACCTTCCATAATTATCTCCTTAGCTACCTTTATTTATTGCCGAAACCTATTCAAGTAAACGGAAATTTTCAACCTTAATCTCTAATACCACAATTAATTGCCAGTTAAAAAGCCAAGAAAAATTGTGCAATATTCATATACAAAATAAAAACTAATTATTAGTTTTAAGATAACGCTACCAAAAAATCCAATGAAAGATCCAAATGCTATTTTTAATGCTTTTTTAGTATTGTTGTTGTGTTCAATAAATGCACCAATAAACGCGCCAATAAATGTTCCAATAATAAACCCTATTGGCGGTATAAATAACCCAATTAAAAATCCAATTGTGCTTCCTATGAGTGATAGCTTTCTACCTCCAAATAGTTTCACACCATAGAATTGTATAAAATTTTCAATGATTGAGAAAAAAAATACAACTACCCCCCATATCATTAATGTATTCAATGGTAGTGATTGATCAATTGAGCTTATTAAAATAATAATAGATATATAAGCCAGTATTGGTCCAGGAATAACAGGAATAATACTTCCAATTAAACCCATCAATAAGGTTATTAAACTGATAAACAAAAGAAGATAATCAAATATCGACATTATAGTATAAAATTAAGTAGAGGGTTAATAAGGTAGTAATCAAATTTATAAAAAAATTATCAATCATAACTATATGCTTTAAATCTCTCATCGCCCACTTCCAATTAAAATGTAAAGTTAACTTTACATTTTACACTATTTCATATATATTCATATATCATGAAATTCAAAAAAATACTATTCTATATTTGGGCCGAACTTGGGGTGGGAATATTTGGAACTAGATTTGCAGGTGATTAAGCAGTTTTTTCAGTTATTTATTTTTTTGTGTTGGAGTTGTAATTGCATGGTCAAAAGATTTTGCAGATAAAAGTAGGGATGTTCAAAGGACTCTTAACAAATCAAATAGTGATCTTTTCATTGAGGATAATACTGATATGGAAAAAAATAATACCCCAACTGAATCTGGAGATTATTTGATTGGTGGAGATGATGAAGATTTCTAAATATTTAGAGCTCCAACTTACTATCAAGTGATAAAAAAAGGCTGTAATAATTACAGCCTTTTTTATAAAATAAAATGTATTCAATAATGAGCTAGAACAAGAGTATTAAACCTACTCCAAGCGAGAAAAGCTCGCTATCTAAGCCATATGATACATTAGGATTAAGGTATACATTGGAACTTTCTTTAAACGGATTAAGCATTCCCGCCCCAATTGTTAATGAACCATCACCTTCTTCTGGAATATCATATCCACCACCAACATATATATTATCTCTTACGAAATAATCTACGCCAATCATTATATTTGTCGCTTCATTTGCGTATTTCAAATTACCTTTAACTAGTAAATTTTCTTTAAGAAATTTACCATATGTTAAATCTAAATTGGTCGTTGTTTCTCCTTTGGTACATTCATCGTCATCCTCACCACACCCTATATCTGCTGTAGCTGATACACTTAGGGATCCACCCATTAGTGTTGTTCCTACTTCAAATTGTCCAAATGCTAGTGACGTAAGCATAGTAAATACCAAAAATAAATACTTCATATAATCTCCTTTTTTAAATGATCAATAATCAAATATAGTAGATTTAATTAATAAAAAGTTTAAAATTTTTATATTAAATCGATAAAGTAGTTTTTAAGAATTAGTAATTAAAACTTATTAATGTGTTAATATATGGTGCCAATAATTAATTTCTCTTGAATGAAAACATACGAAATAGAATTAAATAGTATAACGAAAAGATTGCCAAAATATCTACATAAGTATATTGTAAAGCAACCTTATGATAATTACACAGCTCAAAATCAAGCTGTTTGGAGATATGTTATGAGATCAAGTGTTGATTTTTTGCAACATGTTTCATATGGTGATTTTGTAGATGATTTAAAAAAGACAGGCATTGCGATTGATGATATTCCTAGAATGGAAGGCATGAATCGTATTTTAAAAAATATTGGATGGGCTGCAGTTGCGGTTGACGGATTTATACCTCCATCAATTTTTATGGAATTTCAGGCAAATAACGTGCTTGTAATTTCTGCAGAAATTCGTACAATAAAGCACATAGACTATACTCCTGCTCCAGATATAATTCATGAATCAGCAGGTCATGCTCCAATAATTGCTGATCCTGAATATGCTACATATTTGAAACGATTTGGTGAAATTGGTTGCAAAGCTTTTTCAAAACCACAAGATGATAAGCTTTTCCATGCAATACGTGAATTATCAACTATAAAAGAAAATCCAAATTCATCTGAAAAATCTATTAAAGAGTCATCAGAATTAGTTGAGTTTTTACAGAGTAATATGGGCGAACTTTCAGAAATGGCTAAAATTAGAAATCTTCATTGGTGGACTGTTGAGTATGGATTAATTGGGAATATTGAAAACCCAAAGGTTTATGGTGCTGGGTTACTTTCATCTATTAAAGAAAGTAAAGATTGTTTAAATAAATCGTTATCCAAATTACCATACAATGTTAATGTAGCTGAAGTTAATTTTGACATTACTACGCCACAGCCACAACTATTTATTACTCCATCTTTTAAATTTCTAAGTGAAGTTTTGGAGCAGTTTGTTAGTAAAATGTCATTTAAGATAGGCGGCTTGAAAGGAATTCAAAATGCTATTGACTCAGAAAAAATTGGGACTATTGAATTAAGTTCAGGGGTACAGATATCAGGTATTTTTTCTAATGTTATTTCTTGTAATGGTAACCCTGTTTATTTTCAAACATCAAACCCTACAGCTTTGTATGTGAATGGTGTAGAAATTCCTAATCATGGAACCGAGTATCACAAAGATGGATTTGGAAGTCCAATAGGACGTCTTTCTTTCTATCCCGCCCTATCATTAGAAGAATGCTCAGAAGAAGATTTAGATGTGATGGGAATCATTGTCAACAAAGAGGTTGATATTTTTTTTGAAGGAGGAATTCATGTTTCAGGCAAACTAATAAATAAGGTGTATTATCCTGATAATAAGTACAGAAGGCTCAGAATGCTTTCATTTGAAGACTGTACGGTCACACATAGTGTAGACTCTCAAAACCAGGCAACATTATTCCAACCAGATTGGGGTACATATGACATGGTATTGGGAGAGAAAATCACATCTGCTTTTTGTGGTCCAGCTTCCTATGATTCTTTTGAAGATGATGGAATTATTTTATCTAAAAAACCACCTCAAATTGAATATTCTGATAAACAAAAATTGCTTCATAATTTATACAAACAAGTAAGAATTATGAGAAACAAAAATGATATCAAAGTTGATATTTTACAAGATATTTTTCTAAAAATAAGAAAGGATTTTTCTGGTGAATGGTTATTGGTTCTTGAAATATATGAACTGTTATATAAATCAAATTTGTCTTTTGAAAAAGAATTGTTAAAGTATTTAGAATTTTTAAAAGAAAATATTCAAATTTCAAACCTGATATCAACAGGCTTAAAATTAATTCAATAAATTAAAAATATGAAAGGCGATTGAATGAATTTTTTTATCAATTTTTTTTTAACAATATTTATTTCTTCATATCCAGTTTTGGCAGAAAATTGTCCTATACCTAATTTGATGCCATTAGTAAAAAAGGTTTTAAAATCTGATGCTAGAAAAAAAATAGTTAAAAAAGTCATCAAAGAAGATGTAGTTAAAGCTGCAATCGAAAAAACTATTGAAGCAGTAGAAGAAAACAACGTAGATGACGAAAAAATAAAGAGGACTATTTGGGTAGGCCTTTTTTCCTATTAGTAGATACAATCAAAATTAACTATGTTGTTTAATCAGAAGAAAAAGGAGAATGACATGAATGACAAAGAAAAAAAAGTCAGAAAGTTTTTATCTAAGCAGATACAACAGTTAAATAATATAGTAGCTGATTTGGATACAGTGATCACTGATATGGGCACTGAGTTTTATAGAGTAAGTATATTCGGTTCAGCAAGAATAAAGCCGGACACAAAAGAATATAAGGAAGTATATATATTAGCTAAAGAATTGGCAGAGAGCGGTGCAGATATAGTTACTGGCGGAGGACCAGGCTTGATGGAAGCTGCGAATGCAGGTGCCAAAGAAGGTAGTTCATCAAAATCAAAATCATACGGGCTTAGCATTGAGCTTCCTTTTGAAGACACTCCAAATGAACATGTAGATGTAAGATATCATCACAAAAGATTTTCTTCTCGTTTAGACGAGTTTCTCCGTATAAGCCATGCTGTTGTTGTTACCCCTGGAGGAATTGGTACGCTTCTTGAGTTATTATATACTTGGCAGTTGATTCAGGTAAACCATATTTCAGCAAGGCCAGTAATTCTAGTTGGCGATATGTGGAGCGGTTTTCTGGACTGGGTTAAATCAGAACCATTAGAAGCACAGTTAATGGATAAAGCTGATTTTGATAATATTATTATCGTAAAAGATGTTCATGAAGTAACTAAGTTGCTCAAACCAGAGATAAAGAAATTCTATACAGAAAAGTTTAAATCTTAAAACAGAGAGGACTACTTCGGTAGTCCTTTTTTTTGTACATTTAAGTAATATGAAAAAAATACTGTTTTATAGTTTTATTTATTCTTTGTTATCATGTAGTTCACCGACAAAGAGCGAATCATCTTTGCAACCTCTTATTATTGATGACTTTAGTGTTACGACCAATGAAGATACCTCTATCGATATTACATTACAAAAATATAGAACAGATGGAACAAATTTAACTTATACAATCGTTGTTGATGCTGCAATGGGAACAACAAGTGTAAATGGTAATATTATTACTTATCTGCCAACAGAGAATTATAATGGAACAGATACTTTTACATATAAAGCAAATGATGGTTCTAATGATAGTAATGTATCAACCGTAATGATTACAATTAGCATGGTAAACGATAATCCCACAGTTCAAGATATAAACGATTTATCTATGACTATTAACCAGTCAATAGATGTAATACTAGCTGGTTCAGATATAGAAAATGATAATTTAACATTTAGTATTGTGGATAATCCAAGAAACGGTACAGCTTCAATTGAAGGAAATATAGCGCGCTTCATCGCAACTAACCTTGGAACAGATTCTTTTACTTACAAAGCAAATGATGGTATGGTTGATAGCAATAAAGCTACAGTTTTTATTGAAATAAGCTCTCCAAATACTAGCCCAGGTGATGATACAATTTATGGTACTGCAAATCCAGATACATTATATGCTGGAGCAGGAAACGATATTTTGTTTGGTCTTGGTGGAAGAGATCTTCTATATGGAGAAGCGGGAAATGACATTATCGACGGCGGAAGTGGCCAAGATAAGCTTTATGGTGGCGATGACAACGATACTTTATATGGTTCTGACAGTTTCGACGAGTTATATGGCGGGAATGGCGACGATATTCTTGATGGTGGCGACGGGAAAGATCAGCTTTACGGCGGCAGTGGCCACGATATTTTTATCGCTCGTCCAGGGGATGGTTCAGATGGCTTTATAACTACAAGCACTATTCATGATTTTGAAGATGGAGTTGATAAAATTCGCTTAGAAGGCGATTTAAGTTTCTCTAATGTTTCTATCGCACAAGGAACCCAAGGTTCATTTTCTGCGGGTGGTTATACTTTTTATTATGATTATAGAAGTCATACTCTGGTAAGCGCTAATAACGAATATTTATTTACGATAACTGACACCAACCATAGTACTATTTCATCAGCAGATTTTATCTATTAATAATATAGTAAAAACAAATTCAAAGATTTTTTCAAGAAATATTATCACCATTCATATCAACTCGTTTATCAAAAACATTACAAGCACTACTTATGCAGTCTTTTTTTTGTATATTTATAACAATGAAATCACTTTTAACATCTCTTTTAATAGTAAGTAATCTTTTTGCTCATGAGCTTTCAAAATCTGATCAAGCTGAGTTTGTAGATGGCAGTTTTTTAGACTTTATATATTTGGGAGCCAAGCATATGGTCACAGGCTATGATCATATATTATTTTTAGTGGGTGTAATTTTTTTCTTAACAAAACTTCCAGATATTGTAAAATTTGTTACTGCGTTCACTATCGGACACAGTATTACACTTATCTTTGCTACTTTTTATAAGATTACTGCAAATTATTATTTGATTGATGCTGTTATTGCATTTAGTGTGATATATAAAGGATTTGAAAATTTAGATGGCTTTAAAAAAGTATTCTCCAGAAATGCGCCTAATTTGATTCTCATGGTTTTTCTCTTTGGACTAATTCATGGATTTGGATTGTCTACTCGTTTACAGCAATTACATTTAAACGAAGACAGTCTATTATTATCAATTCTTTCATTTAATTTGGGAGTAGAATTCGGACAAATAGCAGCGCTTCTAATAGTATATCCTATTATTTTAATTCTTCGAGGAGATTCATTTAAAAGATTATCTACGGTGGTTAATTGGGGACTGATCGTTTGCGGTATACTCTTACTAGCATATCAGCTCAATGGATATTTTTCAGATATTAATCATGAAGAAGATCATACTGTTCAGGTAGAAGGGCATGAACATAATACTGAGGTACATTCTCATGGGGATAGTGAACTACACTCCCACGAAGCGAGTACACATGAAAAGATAGATAATGAAGAATTTGAGAAAGATACGAATCATTCGCACGATGGTGAAAATACTCACCATCATTAAGCGCTATTTATTTGTCTATATATTGTAATGCCCAATCATTCAGATGATTCAACACGGGGATAAGGGACAAGCCTTTTTTAGTAAGACTGTACTCAACTCTTGGTGGAATTTCAGCAAAAATTTTACGATTAAGAATTTCATTTTTTTCTAAATCTCTTAATTCGCGAGTAAGCATATTCTTGCTAATTTTATCAATACTACGCTCTAAAATTCCAAAACGATTAATTCCTTCTACAATTCTCATAAGGATAATAGGGCGCCATTTACCACCAATCATCAACATGGAATAGGTAATAGGACAGCCTACGGTGTTACTACAATTTTTTTTATGGTTCATTTTAATAGTCTCTTTTATATAACTATGAACAAAAATAGTGCCTACTTGTTAAAATACATATTACTTCATAAATTTAGTCTAATTAAAAGCGAAAGGCAATAATGAATACAAAAAAAGAACCATATTTAGTTAAAGGCGAGAAAGATAAAAACTATGCTTGGTGTACATGTGCTGAGTCTTTAAACCAGCCATTTTGTGATGGAAGTCATACTAAGACAGATAAACAACCAATTGTATTTAAAGCAGAAAAAGATGGAGATATGTATTTATGTGGCTGCAAAGAATCAAATAATGCACCATATTGTGATGGGGCACATTTAAGCTTATAAAATGAAAAAAATATTTGTCATTATACTCATTCTTACATCCTTTTCTTTTGCGCGAAACGATTCACAAAATATCTCTGAAATTATTGACGCCTACTTAGAGTTAAAAAATGCATTAACAGAAGATAGTGAAAATAAAGCAGTCGAAGCTGGCTACCTTATTCTTGATACATTTGATAATTTTAATATATCTGAGCTAACAAAAGATCAACATAGAGAGTATATAAAAATTGCCAAAAATGCAAAAGAGCAAGTTGGATATATTGTAAAAATTCCCATAACTACCAACTCTGCGGACGGCTACATTGATCAACAAAGAGAGCATTTTCAAATCTTGAGCAATGATATAGATGCTTTAATTACATTACTAGGCATACAAACGGATAAAACTTTATACAAACTGTTTTGCCCTATGTATAATGATGATAAAGGAGCAATGTGGTTAAGTGAAACTGATGAAATTAAAAATCCATTTTATGGGAGTAAGATGCTTAAATGCGGGAAAGTTCAAGAGAAGATTAACTAAAATTTTTGCAAAAAGATAAGTTTTTATTATAATATAATAGTTGTAAAAAATGAAAAATATATATGATATTAAGCTAATTCAAGATTGCAACTATTTAACCATATAAGGAAGTATTAATTATGAAAAAATTTTTAGATTGTATAAACAAATGTTTAGACTGCGATTGTAGTCACTATAAAGGATCTGTGTTAATGATAATGCGATTATTTTTAGCATTTATTTTTATTAAAACAGGGATGGGGAAACTACCAATTGTAGGAGGAGAAGGCTTAACCAATGCCTTGCCATTGTTCTTGGTATATCTTGTGGTTTTATTTGAAATTTTAGGTGGACTATTTATGCTTGTTGGCATCAAATATGCATCATTAACCCGCTTGGGAGCATTGATGATTGGTATTGTAATGATTGGAGCAACTTATATGCATTATGGAGTGTGGGGCGATGCTTTTGGCTCTAAAAATCTAATGTATCCTTTATCACTACTATTGATGTGTCTTATATTTATAACAGACGAAAATTAGCATGAATAAAAAACTATCTATTTTTGCTACGGCATTATTACTATCCAGTGCTTATTTCTATAACGCTGCTAATACGTTTGATATTCCTGATGCAATCCTAGTGTATAATGAAAACCCTTCATTCACCAAAGAAACGATTACTCCAGCAGATTTTGAAGGAGCGGGGGTCACTCTTTTTGGTGCGTCTTGGTGTGGATATTGTCAATCTGCCAAAGCGCTGTTAAATGAAAAAGGAATTCCTTTTGTAGAAATTGATATCGAAAACAACAACATTCCAAGAGAAACACTTGCGAAATATGGTGTATCTAAAACGATACCTCAAATCTTTGTTGATGGAGTACCTATTGGTGGATCGGATGCATTAAAAGCTATTTTTAGCATAGAGATATAAATGAAAAATAGGCTTTTAATTGGTCTGTGTTCAACAATGATAATATCTTGTGCTGGATCTTTCAATAATCAGGTAATACAAGCCGATAAAGCTATACCTGTCACATCTACTAGGTTAATTGCTACCAACACTACTCGTATCATCGATTCAGAGTTAATTAGCATATTTGCTGCAAGAGAGGTAGGAGAAATAGTGAACCTTCAATCGGGCGTAGATAATGGACGTGTTAGAGGGGGGAGAAGCGGTGAAATACTATACTATTTAGACGGTGTTCCTGTCAAAGATTTATATAGTGGTGGTAATTTTATAGAAAGCGATAATCAGCGATCATTGAACGAAGCTGCCATGATGAATGATATTAACTCCAATCACAGTAATTCTTCTTCAGCATACTATGATCGTATACGTGTATACAGAAGTAGTCGTGGTCATTAAGTAAGAATTTTTTATAGTTTTTCTATCCATGAACCCTCATGAATATACAGTGTAGGATACTAGCCAATTTGTTGTAAGTTCCCTCTTCTATGGTAATAACAAAATAAAATTATATGTCTTTCGATAAACTTGGTTTGTATGAACCTATTCTCAAAGCTCTAAAACAAAAAGGCTATAAAGAGCCTTCTCCAATTCAAGCAAAAGCTATCCCTGCAATACTTGAAAAAAGAGATGTGATGGCTGCAGCGCAGACTGGTACTGGAAAAACAGCAAGTTTTATATTACCAATTTTACATATGCTATCTAATCCTAAGCATACATTTAAAGGGCATGTAATAAGAGCATTAGTTGTAACGCCTACTAGAGAATTGGCAGCTCAAGTAAGAGAAAGCGCTGTTACTTATGGACGAAATCTTAATTTAAAATCTACAGCTATCTACGGAGGAACTTCTGTTCGCAATCAAAAGAAAGTACTAAGACAGGGTGTTGATATTTTAGTCGCCACTCCTGGTAGATTGCTCGATTTATATAATCAAAAATCAATAGATTTTAGCAAAGTAGAAGTGTTGGTATTAGATGAAGCTGATCAGATGTTAGATATGGGCTTTATTAATGATATCAAAAAAATTATGAGACTATTACCAGATAGACGACAAAATTTAATGTTTACAGCAACCTTTTCTGATCCCTTTAGAGCGCTAGCAAACAAGTTTTCCTATAACCCATTAGAGATTTCAGTAACAAGAGACAATGAAACCGCTGAAAATATTGAACACTATATTCATCCTGTAGATACATCTAGAAAATCAGAGCTATTGATTCATCTTATCAAAACAGAAAAATGGAAACAGGCATTAGTATTCACACGAACAAAGCATGGTGCTAACAGACTTACTAAAAAACTTATTCAAGCGCATATCACAGCAGTAGCTATTCATGGGAATAAAACACAAAATTATAGAACAAGAGCATTAGATGACTTTAAAAAGAATCGCGTAAAGATATTAGTTGCAACAGATGTAGCAGCGCGTGGAATTGATATTAAAAATATGAACCAGGTAATTAATTTTGATCTCCCTACTGTAGCAAAAGACTATGTTCACAGAATAGGCAGAACAGGAAGAGCTGGTGAATCAGGTAAAGCAATATCATTTGTAAGTAGTGAACAATTTGAATTATTAGATGATATTCAAAAATTATTGAAACAAACTCTAGCCCAACATATAGTAGATGGGTTTGAACCAAGTAGCCCAATAGTTAAAAGCAATGGTAAGGTCGGTAAGAAGCAACGTCGCTTTAATAAACAATCGACATCAAAAAAAAAGAAACGTAGATAATAGTTATTTATATTTTTTTGTATATTATATCGTGAACAAGACAGCCATCATTGCACTAGGAGGAAATGCGCTTTCTCAAAAGAAAGAAGCAGGAACTATGTCAGAGCAATTCAACAATACGCGTAATTCCTTTGATCAAATTATGGAATTTATCCGTCGTGATTATAATATATGTCTTACACATGGGAATGGTCCACAAGTAGGAGATGAACTACTACGCATGGATTTAACTCGAGATATTGTTCCTCCTATTCCATTAGGGGTTTGCGTAGCAGGAACGCAAGGCACTATGGGTTATATGATTCAGCAAACTTTTCAAAATGCATTGCGTGAAGAAAAAATTGATAAAGAAGTCGTGACAATGGTTACGCAAGTTATTGTGAATGCTGATGATCCTTGTTTTGAAACTCCAACAAAATTTGTTGGAAAAAGATATTCATTTGAAGAAGCTGAAGAGCTATCTAGAAATATGGGATGGGATATCAAAGAACAAGAACCTGGACAATGGAGAAGGGTGGTTCCATCACCAGATCCAGAGTTTGTTATGCACGGACTGAGTATTCGAACGTTAGTTGAAGCAGGGACCATTGTTATTGCTGCTGGCGGCGGCGGGATTCCTGTTTATAGCACTGATGAAGGTAAATTAAAAGGTATTGATGCTGTAGTAGATAAAGATTTGAGTGCGGCAAAATTAGGTAGGGTCATTCGCGCACAAGAATACTATATCATTACAGATATTGATCAAGTATATAAAAATTATAATACACCAGACCAATCACCAATTGATCAAATGACAGATACCGAAGCAAAACAACTTCAAGAAGAAGGGCATTTTCAACAAGGAAGCATGTGGCCTAAAATTCGATCTGCTATTCATTTTTTAAAACATCACGGTGAAAAAGCTATTATTACTAATATTGCTAATATTCAGAAAGCAATTGAGGGTAAAGCAGGAACCACTATTATCAAAGAATAGATGAATTTTTTAACTGCCAATCAAATGATGTGGACTGCTTTTATTGTCGGATCATCCTCTCCTATTATATTATTTTTTCTTTATCAATTTGGATATGTCTCAAAGAAAATTATCGCATTATTTATCATAGGAGTATGTGTTGGATTTAGCTGGGAAATTCCTTTTGCATTAGCCGGAGAATCATTTCATTTAATCTTAGTAGATTGGCCTATTGATCTTCCATTAGCACGTAATATCAATTATGCTTTTTTAGATAGTCTCATTTTTTTAATAGGTATTTTTTTATGTAATAAAATCCTAAAGAATGATGGCTATCTATATACTTTTAATGCTAACGCACTTTTAATTATGATTGTATGGGGAAGTATTTCTGAATTTCTGATTGACTTGAATTGTAATGGGAAGTTATGGTTGTTTTTAGAAAACTGGTATAACCCTGTTTTTGTGTCTATTAATGGCAATAATATGACACTGATACCTCAATTAATTTGGTTAGTAGCTCCAATCATATATTACCTAACAGTATTAAAGCTTATGAAGTTGGTAGATTGAAATAAAAAAGGCGAATAAAATATCCGCCTTTTTTATTTCTATAGTCTATTTTTAACAGCAGTCACAGCAGTCATCGCCGTCACAACAGTCACAGTCTTTGCAGCAGTTGTTACATGTCTTGCTTGGACCTTCAAGCGTTCCAAAAGATTTTACACTTATATTTGTAAAATTTGGATTACTTCCAACGCCAGCAAAAAGTTCACCACCGCAGTAATCGTCAAGTGCTTGTTGACTGTCGAAAGCATAAACTCCACCATAAACATTGTTTTCTTGATCAGATAACCAGGTTTTTGATTTTAAACCCGAAACTTTTGCAAAAACAGGTGCAAGCTCATCTGCAACTTTGCAGTATTCTTCATGGGAAATACCATCAAGACTAAAATTGATAATTAATATATGCATTGTTTTCTCCTTTATTTCTTAGAAGTTACAAAAAAAAGGGCTGATAAAGTATCAGCCCTTTAATATGTACACTCTTTACTGTCGTTTATTTATTTGCTGGAGTAAAGTTCATAAAAAGACCTAAGTCTTCATGGCGATCATTATCCCAGTATTTTACGTAGGCTGCACCTTCTGCTTCTGAAAAAGCTTTTTGCCATAGTGCTGGATTGTCATCCCCTGCATTATCAACATCTTCCATTGAATTATATTCAGAAACAGTTACTACTGGCCATAGTCCATTTTCAATCTTTCCAGACCACAAATGTGTTAATACTCTTTGGCTAAGAATTTTTGGATTTTTTCCAATTACTTCTTTCTGAAATTTCTTCATTAGTTTATAGCGTTCTTCTCTAGATCCGCCTTCAACTGCCCCTAGAGGCTTTAGATACGAAACTGTTACAGCAACATAAGTCCAGTCTCCATATCCTCCTGTACGTTTCTTTTCAAGTGCAACATGATTTTCAAATATATGCAAGTCTTCATGGTAAGAATCAAAATATTTACCATTAGCTGTAACTGCAGCTTTGCGTTTATCTGCATCAGCCCAAGCTTTAGGATTTAGATTTTCACCACCACCTGAATATATTGTTGCTTCATTCATATCTTTAAATTCATTTAGACGATGCACATCTTCAACGGCACCAGTCCAATAATGAGTAAGAAACATTGAGCTTTTTAAAAGCTTAGAAGCTTGATTTCGTTTTTTATTGTATTCTGCAACAGCTGCTGCACGATCTGCGTTAGATCCATCTTCAACTTCTGACATTGGTGTCCATTTATAAAGAGACCAAGTGAGAACTGTATTTTTTTCTCCATCAGCATTATACTGAGAGAAGGCCATTGTTGTAAATATGACCATTAAGAGTAGTTTTTTCATTATAACCCCATAGTTGTTTATTAAATTACGTACAATATTTTAACAAATTTTATCCAATGAATAAAGAAGAACTATCAATTAAGATTATCATATTTCTTGTATCTGCTTGGATAATAATATTTACCGTACTGCTAATTTCATTAGCATTCTAGATAAAGGTCAATGGTAAGTTTTGCTATAGTCTATTTTAGAAATGGAGTAGTGTTATTGATATCTCCATCGTTCATAGAAGGAGTAACACCCATTAAATAACACATCATTTCATATAAATGAATATTGTGAACTTCTGGACCAAGGTACCCAGAATTAAATCCAGGACCTCGACCAATAAAGATAGCATTCATTGAATCATAGTCGGGATCATATCCATGTGATCCAAGGGGAGGAGTTCTTCCTGGAGTTATGATACTCCAATGCTCGTCAGCAAGGAGCAGTATGGGTTCAATACGATCGTTATTGCTGTAATTAAATTTTGCAGGAATATCTTCTTTTTTGAAGAGCTGAGTATGTTCAATGTTCTGTAGAGATTGATAAATTGATTCTAGTTTACCTTCATTTGGACGAATTTCCATAAATGGACCTCCACCAACAGTTATAACATCTTCTAAATTGATATAGTCCGTAATATTAATAATTTTGGAATCAGGCGTATCAGTCATTCCATGATCTGAAACAATCATTATATTGACCTCATTGATAATATTTCTTGCCTCTAATCCATCAATTAAATGACCAATTGCTTTATCAGCTTCTGCAATAGCATCAATTGTTTGTTGCGCATCTGGTCCATATTCATGTCCGTTATGATCAACAGAGCTAAAGTAGGATGCTAGAAAGGTTGGTCTGTTAGTTCCGCTATAATCAAGCCAGGATAGAAGTTGATCCATACGATCTTTATTAGTTGGGCTTTCGCTATATACATAATATTCTGATGGACGTACTCCAGTAATTTCAGCATCAGACATTGGCCAGAACATAATCATAGCTTTTTTGGCTTGTTTTTCAACGGTAACCCAAATTGGTTCTCTATCAATCCATCTACCATCTTGAGCGGCTGTACTTCCTGCTCCTATATAAAAAGGTCTTTTGCCAAACTTGGTTGTATCGGGATCATAGAAATAATTTGAAATAATACCATGATTTGATGGATAAGATCCTGTAACAATGCTGATATGATTTGGAAATGTCTTAGAAGGATATGACGTTTTTAACCCTTCAGCTTTAACTCCTTCTTTGATTATTTTATCAAAATTAGGAGTAGCTACTTTTTCAAAGTAATCCCATCGAAAACCATCGATAGAAATTAAAATAAGAGGCGTTCCTGGCTCACCATATACTTGATCTGAACCTCCTTCTTGCGCACCATATACTTGATCTGAACCTCCTTCTTGCGTCTGAGAACAAGAAAATAATATGCCTAGGCATAGTAGAAGTGTTTTTTGGATAGAGTATTTCATTAATATACTTTAATGTACTGACTTTATGTTTTTTTTGATATATATTTATCAATATGAGACAATATTTATTGATATTAGTAATACTATTTTCATCAGCTATCTATAGTCAAGACTTAGATTTGAATGTCGAGAAAGATGAAATGGTATTAGAAGTAAAAGGAATGGTATGTTCTATGTGTGCATTTGGTATCCAAGAAGGATTATCTGAGCTTTCATTTTTAAATAATAAGAAATTTAAAGCAGATGGCATTGAAGTAGATCTCGATACACAAATGATTTATATCCCTATAGATTTATCAAAAACAATTGATGAACTCGAGGCAATAAAGATTGTTAAAGATGCTGGATATGACACGGTTTCTATCTATACCAATTTTGATGGAAAATCTATCAAGAAAAAGGCTGCTCCTAAGTTAGTCGGTTAGATTTTTTTGAATATAAAAAAACTGATTCTTTGCTCTTTCTTATTTGTATCTATGCTGAGCGCACATCCTATTATATTTAAAGGTGGGAAGGTGATTTGGTTAATTGATTCTCCCGATGTTACTGATATAAGATTTGGTAAAACATTAACCAGAAATTGGTATTCTGGTATTCGAATATTTAATCATAAGTATAATGAGCAATCTTTTATTGCATCAAATAATAACTTATTAATAAAACGATGGAATAGTCGTTCTTACCAAGCGAATATCTACGGATTATCTAGTATTGGTTTTAATCTAGATTCTGAAGAATCTATGTATAATTTGGGGCTACATGCTGATTGGGAAAATAGACGATTTATGGTAATGCATATGTTGCAATACTGCTCATACGATGAATCAATTATGCATAATTTTCGCCTTGCATTTACACCAAAAATAAAAGGATATAATGATACTTCAATCTGGTTAATAGGTCAATATTCTAACCATCAGATAGATAATAAAAATTATGAAAAAATATTGCCAGTTGTCCGCGTATTGAAGAGAAATTATCTAGTTGAATTTGGCGGTAATGGTAAGGATACCTTCCTTACATTGATGGTACATTTTTAGTTATTTAAATGCTGAGTAAATAGTTACAATACCAAACATTTTTGGATAACTAACAGTATTCTTAAATCCATTTTTTCTTAGAATTTCATTAAATCTTTCTCCGTGAGGAAAAATCTTAGCAGATGTAGACAGATATTCATAGGCAACTTTATTCCTCGCAAACAACTTACCAAATAAGGGAATAATCCATTTTGTATACAAGTAGTATCCTTGTTTGAATGGAAAATATGTTGGGACGGATGTTTCAAGTATAACCAATTGTCCTCCAGGTTTTAAGACTCTATTTACTTCGCGTAACCCTTGATTTAAATCTTCAAAATTACGCACTCCGAATCCTATTGTTACTGCATCAAATTGATTGTTCTTAAATGATAATGATTCAGCATCATCTAATTGCATTCTAATTGTTTCATCCAATCCTAAGGAATGTATTTTGTCCTTACCGATAGTAAGCATTTCTTGTGAAATATCTATTCCAATTACTTCTATTGAAGATTGTGTTGCTAAATCAATTGCTAGAGCTCCAGTGCCTGTAGCTACATCTAATATGCTTGTAGGATTTTTAGCAAGAATCATGGTTGCTACGCTTCTACGCCAAGTCTTATCCATTCCAAACGTAATAAGTCCATTTAATCGATCATATGTGCTAGCAATACGATCAAACATCGTGATCATTTGTTCTTTTTTTGAATTATTTAGATTGTTATAAGGCTTATGATTCACCTTGAAAATTAAAAGAAAGGGCTAGCAATATACTAGCCCTTTTTATGTAAAGATTATTTATTCGCTGCTGCGAAAGTTTTGAAAATACCTAAATCAGTATGATTGTCCCATATATTATGGAAGTATTTCCAATAGTCTCCTCTATTTTCTGGACCAAACGCTGCATCTTCTAATGCTGCATTTCCAGCAGCAGCCATGTCTTCTAAAGACGCATATTCAGTAATATAGAATACAGGTAATGCACCCGCTTCAATAGATCCTGACCATAAATGTGTTAAGACTTTTTGACTAAGAATTTTAGGATTATTCTTAACAACTTCATTAGCATATTTCTTCATCATGTTTAAACGATCTGCGCCAGAACCATCTTCAACTTGATTCATAGGTTTCCAGTATCTAATACTTACTGAAACTACATTTCCGTTGTTGATAGTTTCTTCACCAGTTAATGCCGCAGTATTCTTTTTCTCCAAGACTTTCCAGTGTTCTAAAATATGCACATCCTCATGATAAGATTGAAAATGTCTATTGTAATTTGAAACTGCTGTTGCTCTTTCATCTGAATCTCTCCATGCCATATCATCAATATTATTAAATCCGGCATAGTCAGTTGCATCTCCTAAGTTTCTAAATTCACCTAAAATTGCAACATCAGCTGATTCTCCTGTCCAAAAGTGAGTTAAGACCATTGAACTCATTAGCTGTCTTGACACTTTATTTCTTGCTGAATGATATGCTGCAACATCTGTGCTTCTATCCATCCAAGAAAGATCTGGATTCTCACCAATTGGCTCCCATTTGTATTTTGACCATGTTACAACAGTATTCCCATCAGTGTATTGCGAGAAGACCATAGTTGTAAACAAGGCTACTAGTAGTAGTTTCTTCATTGTATTTCCTTTTATATGTTTGTTTATTTGATTAATGAAAAAAATATATGTTTTTAAGTAATTATATATTCAAAAAACCTTCTCACCATATTGATTTCAGTAATATCTACTATTATATACATCCTAAGATTGAATCTCAAGTCTAAAGATTAGTATAAAATTATTTCCTATAGTGTCTTGAAAAATAGTTTTAAAATAATGACCTATATGGAAAGAAATTATCAACATTCTAAATGGGCACCTGTTTATAATCTAAAAGGATGGAGAATATTGGAAGCAGTTAATGACAAATAACTCAAAACTTAATGCGGTAAAAGATCTATTACATGAGTGGCATGCCACGTACTCTTTTTTTCTGACCATTAAAGATAAAAGTCAAAGAACAGAATATTATCTTGGAAGCATTCTATGGATTGAGCGCAGTATTCATAATTATGGTATTAATATTGCAGAATTAGATGGATACGAATATTATAATCCTATTATTGATGCAAGAGGAGTAGATCATTTAAATGATGCTCCATGGTTTGCAGTGGATAGCGATGAATTTGCTAAAGAGCATAATCTAAAAGACATGAAATTGATTGCAGAAATGTATTTAAAGCGACATTCGCTTAAGCCTATTGCATCAAAAAAAGAATTTACACAACGTCAAGTTAATATCTTTATGGAGTATTTATGGAATCATCCATCTTACAATATTAAGGATAACCCTAATCATGTCTTATTAATACAGTCTCTTGATTTTAATAAATACAGAGGAAACTGGTTAAACAAGCGTTTTGGAAAGGTTAAGAATAAGCACTTCAAACATTTTGAGATCCAAATTTATAGACGATATGCATCTATTCGTAAACTGATAGCACTTTTTGTAGGAGTTAATATTATAACAGAAAAAGGAGATGAATATGATATAGACTCATTACATCCTCTTGTTATTAATACATTTAAAAATTCTTTCAAACAGTGGTTTGCTAATTATCAATATGACTCTTGGATTAAGGAAAAGCCTCTTGGTGAAAACTGTGGAAATACTCGTGGAGTAGTTATGCCACACATACGTGGAATAAAACGATCTAAAAGAGACATTAAAGAACTTGAAAAACAAAGATTTTTTAAAAAAAAATAATAATTATTTCGTAAGTTTATATTCTAATCTTAGCAATTAATACAATGAATAATAAAAATACTATTAACACTCATTTTTATCCTGAAAAAGAAGAACGACTTAATGTGTTGAGTCATTGGTATGCTTTTTTATGCAGTAGCGTATGTTTTGTTCTACTTGTACTTAAAGGCATTAATGACGGTACTCCTATCTATATCTTTAGTCTTGTTACCTTTGGGATTGCATGGATGTTAATGTTTCTTAGTTCGGCTATGTATCATAATGCCAAAGACCCTGTTAAGCGCAATACATATAGAATGCTTGATATGTTTGCTATCTATACGATGATTGCTGGTTCATATACTCCTTATGCTCTTGTAGGGTTGGGAGACAAAAAAGGATGGATTTTATTTGGGGTGGTTTGGAGTGTTGCATTATTTGGTATTCTATGGAAGGGATTTACTGTAGGAAAATATAATATAATCTCAACATTGCTGTATATAGGAATGGGAGGAATCTGTGTTTTTTATACCCAAGATCTATTCAAATCATTACCATACGAAGGACTAGTATGGCTCATAGCAGGATGCCTATCTTATTTGGTAGGTGTATTTTTTTACTTGATGGATGATCGTATAGAGTACAATCATTTTATCTGGCACCTCTTTGTTATCACGGGAAGTTTTAGTCATTTTATTTCAATATTTTTTTATGTTTTACCATCATAAGCATACATAAACGCTAGCAAAAAATTATGTATAACTCGCCTATTATTATATTTTTCTATAAATTATAAAGTGATTAAGGGGGGCAAAGTTCTATACCAGGTATAGAGGCTTGCCTTTTTTTATATAATAACTAAATAGAGGAAAAAAGATGGAATTTTTGACACAATGGTGGTGGGTATTACTACTACTAGCCGGTTGTTGTTGGTGGTACTGCAAGCAGTAGCTAATAATTAACTTCACCTTTTAGGGGGATTATTTTTAACTTAACATTGTGAAGAACAAATACAATGTTCCTGGGGATTTCTCATCCCTAACTGGCTTTAATAGCCTCGAAGAATATCTAAAGCTCAAAACATCTGCTCATGCAGATATCGAAACATATTGGGCACAAGTTGCAGAAAGAATTGATTGGTTTGAAAAGTGGACCGATGTCAATAAGACTAATTATCATAATGCACATATTGAATGGTTTACCAATGGAAAACTCAATGCTTCTTACAATTGTATTGATCGACACATCAATAATGGCTTAGGCGATAAAACAGCACTGATTTGGCAATCGAATGATGTCAATGTTAGCAAAAATGTCACCTATAATGAATTATTAGTACACGTATCTCAATTTGCCAATGCATTAAAAAAAGCAAATATTCAAAAAGGAGATCGTGTTTGTATTTATATGCAAATGATTCCAGAAGCTATTGTTGCCATGTTGGCCTGCGCACGTGTTGGAGCGGTTCATTCTGTTGTATTTGGCGCATTTTCTAGCGACGCATTAAAGAATAGAATTAATGATTCGGAATGTAAGTTATTGATTACACAGGATAATGGGGTGCGTGGTACCAAACACGATATTCCAATGAAAGATAATGCAAATCACATTGCAGATGAGTGTCCTTCCCTAGAAAAGATTGTGGTTGTAGATAGATGCGGTAATGATGTAGCCATGCAAGAAGGAAGAGATATATATTGGCATGATTTTATAGAAGGATGCGATACAGTATGTGAACCTGAAGTCATGGATGCTGAAGATCCTTTATTTATTTTATATACTTCTGGGTCAACTGGCACACCAAAAGGGGTATTGCATACTACGGGCGGATATATGGTATATACCTCGTATACACATGAGATGGTATTTGACCATCATAAAGACCATATCTATTGGTGTACGGCTGATATTGGCTGGATTACGGGACATTCTTATATTGTATATGGACCTCTTTCCAATGGGGTGACCCAAGTTATTTTTGAAGGAGTACCAAATTATCCTGATCATGGTCGTTTCTGGCAAATTGTAGAACAACATAAAGTAAATATTTTTTATACAGCACCGACTGCATTGCGTGCATTAATGAAAGAGGGAAATGATTTCCCAAATCAATATGACTTATCAAGTTTAAGAGTATTAGGGACAGTAGGAGAACCAATCAAGTCACCGGAATGGCATTGGTATTTTCAAATTATAGGAAAAGAAAAATGTCCCATTGTTGATACATGGTGGCAGACAGAAACTGGTGGAGTATTAATGTCGCCAATCCCAGGATGTGTTCCAACCAAACCGGGTTCAGCTACATTACCATTACCTGGAATCGAACCTGCCTTATTAGATGAAAATGGAAATAAAATTACCGAACCCAATACAACGGGATATTTAGTGATAACACAATCATGGCCAGGCCAGATGCGAACTGTCTATGGAGATCACCAGCGTTTTAAAGATACTTATTTTTCTCAAGCCCCTGGAAATTATTTTACTGGGGATGGAGCTTTCATTGATGAAGATGGATATTATTGGATTACAGGAAGAGTAGATGATGTTTTAAATGTGTCAGGGCATCGTATTGGTACCGCTGAAGTCGAAGGAGCCATTGGTGCTGCAACGGGAGTAGCAGAAGCTGCTGTGATTGGATATAATCATGATATTAAAGGAGAAGGTATTTATGCCTTTGTTACATTGATGACTGGTGTTGAACCATCCGATGATATTAAAACAGATATTCTAGCTACAGTTACAAAGATTATTGGTCCTCATGCAAAGCCAAGCGTTATTCAATTTTGTGAAGGATTACCTAAAACACGATCTGGCAAGATTATGAGAAGAATTTTGAAAAAAATTGCTCAAAATGAAACAGATGATCTAGGAGATATTTCTACTCTAGCAGATCCAAGCGTGATTGAGAGTTTATTACGCTAACTTAAATTTTTTATGCTCTTTTAATATGCAATAGTCCATAACAACTGCTATTCCATGGCCTGAAGCTAATCCTGCAGATTCATTATCAATAATATTTTCTTGCAACCATAGTACTTTTGCTTCAATTGCAATTGCATTTTTGGTAATTGATGGAACAAATTCTGGTTTTCTAAATACATCAATAATATCTATTGAATGAGGAATATCTGATAGGGAAGGATATGAAATGATAGAACCAATTTTATCTACTGTAGGATTAACAGCTACGACATTAAATCCCATATCGTGTAAATATTGACCTACTTTATTGCTAGGACGATCATGTTTTGGACTCATACCAACAACAGCTATATCCTTAAAACTGAAAATATGTTTTAGTTTATCAAATTGTAAAACCATTTAGAATAGTGAACTATTTTTTATCTTTACAATCTTCGCAAATCATATCTTTTTCTTCGCATGTTTCGCATGTTTCAGAATCATGATGAGACGTTGATTTGTGGTGCATGATTTTTTTCTTCATCATGGTTTTTTTACCTTTTTTAGGTGACCATGATCCATCTTCAATCATGAATGATTTCACTTTAACATTATTTGAAAGTGATAACTCTTCTCCATTGACAATTACTTTCATTATTTCTTCGCCATTAATGATCTCTTTTTCAATTTTTACATCTTTTATATCAATATCTCCGATATTTTCTAAATCAAAACCGTCCATATTGTCCATGTCCATAATAAACATATTTTCACCTTTCATAGGATGAAAGCTACTCATTGGGCCATGAGAACCTTTGTTCTCAATTGCTTTATTAGCTAAAGTTGCAAAGATTAGTATTGTAAAAACTTGTAATCCAAATTGTAGTTTTTCTTTTGTTGTCATGGTACCCTTCTTTTTTATTTTAATAAATAATTTGCTATATCTTTTGCATAAGAACTGGCTATTTGAATATTAACTATTTTTATATTTATTTGTTCCGCATAATAAAAATATATTTTGAATAATGCTTCCATTACGTTATTTCCATAAAACAACAAAATAACAGCTCCGGTCAAGAGTCTTAATGGCTCTATACCTGATGATATTTTATGTGATAATGGTTCTTTCGCAATAGAATGTAATGAGTCTAAAAATTCTGGATTAGCAATTTGTTCATCAAACATTTGTGGATAATTTTTATTTTGCATTGAGTTGATCCTTTAGATTTGTTTTTGCTCGCCTTAACCATGATTTTATAGTGTTTTCATTGATAGATAATTCCAATGCGATATCTTTAATGCTATAATCAAGAAAATAAAACATGATAATAGTCTGACGTTGATTCAAGGGAAGCTTAGTAATTGCTTCTTTTAATGATAAGTTATTTACTATATCAATAGAAGCCCCTTTTTCAATGGTTATTTCTTCACTTCGATGCCTTTTTTCTTTGTTGTATGTCGTTAGTGCTGTGTTATATGTAATACGATACATCCATGTATATAAGGAAGATTTAAATGAAAACTTATCCAAGCTTTTCCAAATTTTTTGAAAAGATTCTTGGGTAGAATCTTCTGCTAACGTCTCATTTCTTAGTACAAACAGTGAGATATTGTACAGTTTTGATCCATATGTATTTATTGCTTGCATAAATATTTGATGTCTTGTTGTGTAATCCAATTTATCTTATAGACCTCAGTTTTATTGAAAAAGTTGCAACTTCTTTAAATTAAGCAAGTCTAAATCATTAACGAACAAAGAAGGAGAAATGCTGTGAAACAAACAATACTTATGATAATGTTACTACTTTTTATCACTGGATGCGGATCATTTAATGAGCCACATGCAGAACTGCATATTAATAAAACTATTAGTACTGGCCAAGAATTATTAGATATTCAAGCTGCGTTAGATGGAAATATTATTACGGAAGATGAATTCAAAGCTCAGAAAGAGATAATTTTGAGTGGAGATAAGATTTTTGAGATTGAAATTAATGAATTTGAAAATTTTGATGATGGCGATCAGATTAAAGCAAAAATTCGAATGAATATTAATGGTGAAGATGTGGTATCTATTAATAATGGAGGCGAATAATGTTTGATTGGGCTTTTATTATTCCATTAGGGTCTTTTGTTATGATTTATGGATTCGTGAAGCTTGGCACAGAAGAAAAAATGCGTAGTAGGGAATTATTGAATAAAGAGATTATGATGGCTCTTGAAAAAGGTGTGGATGTTCCCTTAGCCCAAGAAAAATCCCCATTATCTTATTTTCGCAAAGGCATCATATGGGCATTAATTGGATTGTTTGTTGGAGTAGCTTTTATTATTGACGGCGATGTCCAAGCAGCTGGAGTGTTAGCATCAGTACCACTTGCTGTCGGGATAGGATATCTTAGTTATTATAAAGTAGCAAGCCAGCAAAACAAAGAAAAATAATACTTGATAACTAGTTAAGTAAAAAAGGTCTCAAGTTGAGGCCTTTTTTGATTTCATTAAGACTTATTAGATCCAGGGAAAAATATATTCGTTGTATCTTGATAAACTTTGTATTCAGGACGTTTTTTTAAAGAGTAGTATTCTGATGGAATAGCCCCTGTATGATATACTAATGTTGTATACATCATTCTAGAGATAAATAATAGTCCTAACCCCAGTAATATCCATATTAGCATTGATTCTGATTCATATAAGAGAATCCAAGATGGAATTGATGCAATAATCAACCCATTCCAAACCATCCATTCAGCAAAATAATTAGGATGCCTAGTATATTTCCATAATCCAACATTACAGACTTTATTTTTTTCACCCAATGCTTTCATTCTTTTTAAAAAGGAGATTTTTTGTATATCTGCAATTGATTCCATTACAAATGCGCCAAACCAAACAACAACACCTATTATTTCAAGTATTGAAATTGTTGTACTGGAATTGGTTGCAATGATAAAAGCAGGCATAGCTAAGAACGAAGCATTGGCTAAGCCTTGTAAGATCCCTTCAATTTGCATGGCAAGCATGGTATTATTTTTACCAGCTTTTTTCCAACGTTTTTTCTGATATTCATAGCGAGGAAATTCTATATTGAGCATCCCGAGTCTCCACATTTTTAGTGCACCCATTCCCATGCGACTGCCAATTAAAATATAAAGGATACTAATTGTAGCTATACGATAACTATCACCTTCGCCATAGAGCCAAGTGATGATCCCAATAAGAGCAACGCCCCATGGCCAGCCAATATCAACATAGGACATACGTCCAGTGCGCCATGTGGGTAAAGACACTACAAATGCAAATAATAACAGTTGCAGTACACCGTTAGTAAAACTAATTGAGCTTAGATTATTTGTGTAGAATAAAAGTCCCCAGCCTAAAATAAATGGGACTAAAGGAGAAAAATATTTCATTGAAACACCCTATATTTATTAGAGTCCAAATCCACCACCATGGCACATTAAAATTTGTCCGGTGACATAGTTAGACTCAGGAATACAGAACATATAGATAGCTCCTGCAGCTTCTTCAGGCGTTCCAGGTCGTCCAAGTGGAATCATTGTTTTTGCAGATTCAAATATTGCTGAATTAACCCCTACTTTAATGGTATTACCTTGAATATCAATCGTAGATTCTGCTTTCTCAGCATCTGCATCCGTTAATCGTGTTTTGATTAATCCGAATCCTACTGCATTCACATTTACATTATAACGACCCCATTCTTTTGCCATCGTTTTTGCCATTCCTACTACGCCAGCTTTTGCTGTTGCGTAATTGATTTGTCCAGCATTTCCATTCATCCCTGAAGTTGAAGAAATATTGACTACTTTTCTAAAATTTGTAATCCCTTTTTCTTTATCTTCAAGAAATAGGCGTTTGATATGCGGTTGAGCAGCTCTTAAAATTCGGAAAGGAGCAGTAAGATGACAATCTAAGATTGCTTGCCACTGATCATCTCCCATTTTTTGGATAACATTATCCCAAGTATAGCCTGCATTATTAACAATAATATCTAATCCACCGAATGTATCAAGTGCAGTATTTATAAACCTATCAGCAAAATCATCATCAGTAACACTTCCAGTGCATGCTACAGCTTTTCCGCCCATTCCAATAATATCAGCTACTGTTTGATTTGCTGGATCTACATCGAGATCATTAACAACAATATGTGCACCATCTTTTGCTAGCATGAGTGCTAATTCGCGACCGATACCACGACCTGAACCTGTAATTAATGCTACCTTACCTTGTAATTTATTTCCCATATTAAAATCCTAACGATTTCCCAATGATCTCTTTCATGATCTCAGTGGTACCACCATAAATTGTTTGTACACGTGAATTCACATAAGCTTTAGCGATAGGATACTCTAAAATATATCCATACCCACCATGTAGCTGTAAACATTGGTCTACAACCTTCAGCTCTAATTCTGTTATCCACCATTTGGCCATTGCGGCTTTTTCTGGAGTAAGTTTCTTATCATTTAATTCGAAGACACATTGATCATAAAATGTACGTGCAATTTCTGCCTCCGTTGCCATTTCAGCTAATTTAAATTTTGAGTTTTGAAAGCTACCAATTTTTTGTCCAAATGCTTTACGTTCATGACAATATTTAATAGTCAATTCAAGTACAAATTCTATAACTGCAATTGATCCGGCTGCAATAGACAGTCGTTCTTTTGGAAGACTTTCCATCATATAGTAAAATCCTTTGCCTTCTTCGCCTAATAGATTTTCCTTAGGAACTTTGACATCCTTAAAGAACATCTCAGCAGTATCTTGTGCTATTTGGCCCATCTTATGTAGTTTTGTTCCACGTTCAAATCCTTTCATGCCACGTTCTAGAATAATTAAACTAATACCATGCGCACCATGTTTTGAATCTGTCTTACATGCAACAATAACTAAGTCACTTAATAGTCCATTTGTTATGAATGTTTTGCTTCCATTGACAAGATAATAATCGCCCATATCTTTTGCGGTAGTTTTGATAGCAGCTAAGTCACTACCTCCGCTTGGTTCTGTCATAGCTAATGCACCAATTGTCTCCCCACTACAGATTTTTGGAAGCCAACGTTTTTTTTGTTCTTCATTACAATGTCTTATAAGGTAAGGAACCACTAAATCATTTTGTACTGAGTGTCCAAAGCCAGGATTCTCTGCTCTAACGCTTTCTTCAATTAAAATTGTATTGTATCGGAAGTCATCGATTCCCATTCCGCCATACTCTTCAGGAACATCGATTCCAAAAAAATTATTTGCTCCAGCTTTCAGCCAGACTTCGCGTGAAACCATTCCATCTTTTTCCCATTGTGCATTGTTTGGTTTGCATTCACGATCCATAAAGGTGCGCACCGCATCCTGGAATATCATTTGTTCTTCTGTTAAATTTTCTTTTTTCATAATTAATTATTCCTTTTATTCAGTAGCGTATGTTACATATTTTTTGATAATTATACCTTTAGAACTTTTTAGATTTGTAAATAGAAGCGTTTAGGGTAATTGACTTTGAAATATGTAAAGCGTACTTTACCGTTTACAAAAAAAAAATAAATGAGGGAAAAATGACCACTAATAAAATTTTATCTATCACATGTGTTTTTGCTATTGCCAGCACCCTAGGTCTCGCCTATTACTGGAATGATTTTCTTGGAGGCTTAAATGTCAACGTCTCAATGGATAGAGAGCTAGCTTTACAAGAAGGAAAAGCAGCTACCGAAGATTTTGAAATACTAGGTGATAATCTTGATCAAGCCGCAGCGTATGGTTTCAGTTCCAGCTTGCGTGATTATGTAGAATTAAAACAAGGTGGTCGAGAAAAATTTCAATCGATTATTGATAGCGATGTTTTTTCACCATACAACTGGATTGTAAGAACCTTTAAAGAAGGTCAGGTAGCTGAAGCAAGTTTTATGTTCAAGCCTGATGGATCTTCCAATGGATATCGTGTTAAAATTCCAGAAGATCATAATGCAGATAGTTTATCAGAAGAAGAAGCCCTCAGCTTAGTAGCTCTAAAAATTAACGATCATTGGTCTGGAAATTTTGCAGACTATTCGTTAATAGAATCTTCTTTTGAAGAAATGCCAAATGGTAGAATAGATCACGCTTTTCTATTTGAACATAAACTCCAAGATATTGGAGATGCAAAATATAGATTAGATATTGATGTGTCAGGATCAATGGTAAGCTCTGTGCTGCCTAGCGCTTTCATTCCAGAATCATTCGATCGTGAATTTGCTAATATAAGATCAGATAATGACACCATTGCCATGTTTGCAAACTTTGCATTCTTGGGTATTTATATGTTAATAATAGGTGTAGGATCAATAGTTATTTTTTACCGTACCGGCTGGTTAAGATGGAAGTCATCCTTATTAGCTGCAGCATTTATTGCGACAACCAGCACATTAGCGCAATTAAATTTTTATCCAACGATATGGATGGCTTATGACACTGCTACTAGCAAGTCACAATTTATGCTAGAGGGCTTAATGTCTATGCTCGCTATGGGAGTAATTAATTTCTTACTTTTTGGTGCAACTTTTGTAATTGCAGAGTCATTGACAAGAAAGGCATTCCCAGAACATATTCAATTATGGAAAACATGGACAATGAATGTTGCTAATTCAAAGCGCGTACTCAACGATACTATTTTTGCGTATTTAATTGTCCCAATTAAGCTGGCTATTGTTGGTGCATTTTATATTCTTATGGAAAAATATTTTGGATTTTGGTCTCCAGCAAGTAGTATGGCTGACCCAAATTATCTTGCATCTGTATTCCCATGGTATACAGGAATTGCTATTTCATTGCAAGCAGGATTTTGGGAAGAAATGCTCTTTCGTGCCGTACCAATCGGAGCAGGAGTATTGATTGGACAAAGATATAATATGCGTTTTACTGGACTGGTCATTGCGATGATACTCCAGGCGTTAATTTTTGGAGCAGGGCATGCTAATTATCCGGCACAGCCTTCTTATGCTAGGGTAGTAGAGTTATTCCTACCATCTATTATTGTATATGGAATGCTATACTTAAAGTTAGGCGTGATATTCGGCGCGATTACACATTACTTATATGATGTTTTATTATTTTCACTACCTATATGGTATTCAAGTGGCTATGTCGTTGATAAGTTTATGACTGTCCTTTGTGCAGCTATTCCATTGCTTGTTATTTTGTATTTTAGAATGAAAGCAAATAGATGGTCTGAAATAGATGATTCATCGCTTAATAAAGGGTTTGAACCAACCCCACCTGAAATACCCGCAGTCAAAGAAAAGTCAAAAGCTATCATACAAGATGGGTCGCCATTAAATAAGAAAATCTTATTAGGTTCGATCCTCTTTATTGTTGTAGCCATGGCATCATTTAAGTTTAGCAGTTCAGATGTTTCTTTGGATTCGCCAACCATAAATCGTGAACAGGCAATTGGTATTGCAGAAGATTTTCTTGTCACTCAGAATATTACTTTACCTGAAGGGTATGAAGGAAACGCAATGGTTGTTACGGGCTATCCTGCTTCCGGGTTTATATGGGAAGAATTAGGATCTGAGGCCTTTAGTGATTTATTAGGCTCTTATGTGTTAGCTCCAAGATGGAAGATTCGATTTGCTAAATTTGATGGAGAGGTAGAAACGCGAGTAAGAGAGGTAGTAGTTTCAGTAGACTTTGAAGGGAATCCTATCCGTTTTTATAATAAATTTCCTGAAAGTGAAGTAGGAGCGTCTTTAACTCAGTCAGATGCAAAGATTATAGCAGACCAAGCATTGAGAGATCATTTTAATCTTAGTACGAGTATGGTGAGTTTAGTTAGTGCGGTTGAATCTCAAAAACCAGAACGACTAGATTGGATATTTACGTATAAAGAAGATAGAGAAATAAGCTATGAAGGATCTCAGTTTCAAAGTATTGTTACGATATCAGGCGACCAACTTGCTGGATTTTCACAATCTGTATACGTTCCCGAAGATTGGGAAAGAATGAAGCGTGACAGGGAAGGATTTTCAGGAATGCTTGCAATGTTATTTACTATTCCTGGAGGTCTATTTATTGGTGGACTATTGCTTATACGCTCGTTTAAAATGTTGTTGGATAGAAAGATAAATCTTAGAAAAGGATTATTCTTTGGAGCAGTTATTTTTATTAGTGCGTTAATTAATTTCTTTAACGATTCTTCGTTCCTTATGACAATGCCTACAGATCAACCAATTGCCAATCTAATGACTACGATGTATATATCTAGCATGATAGGACTTCTAGTTGTGTCATTAATTCAAGTACTGTTTTTTGGGAGCTTAGGTAGAATACTAAAAGATACATTAAATCGTACTTCACTTTCTGATTCTATAATCGGTGGATTGGTTGCAGCGTTATTAGGAGCAATATCTGCGATGCTTATAGGAACATTTCAGTTAGATTTAAACCCTAATTTTCCAAGAATCACTCTTGGAGGATCATACTATCCAATATTGGATACATTTAATATCTATGGAGGATTTGTATCCGTAGCATTCACTTTATTCTTTGCTAAAATCTTGTTTGAATGGACAGATGGATACGCCAATACTATCAAATCTACTCTTTATGGAATCTTATTAGTTATGTTTGTGTATGGCGGAGAAATTGGAATGCAATATAATATTGGGTTATCGTTATTATTGATAACACTATACTCTATCGTACTCTTTATGATTTATAAGTTTATTGTCAAGAATAACTATATGTTAATACCATTCATGGTATTATTTGGAAGCATTGTTAATACCTTTTCAAACAATGAATGTGGTGCATTTAATTCTTATCCTAATGAAGCAATATTATTAGTGATATCCTTTGCAATAGGACTAGTGGTGTGGGCACAACTAACAAAGTTCTTCTTTGATAGCAAACAATAGTTTAAGTTGATATACTATGAGCAAGAAAATACTATTTTTGTTTGCAGCAACAGGATTATTAGTAGTAAATAACCTGTTTCTGTACTGGCAGTTTTTTGAGTTTGATTTTGCTGTCTTCCTATCTAATACGATAGGAGTGGCGTTATTTATAGAGGCATTCATGCTCATGTTGTTGCTTGCATATTATTTTAAGCATCATCCTATTGGAAAGTATAAATGGTATTGGTTAATCATACTATCTTTACTCGGTAGTTTATTGTTTGCATTACCTTTTTATTACTGGCTTAACACAAAGGACAAAAAATAGTATATTCCGTACTATGCACTTTAAAAACAAAACTGTAATCGTTACAGGAGCTTCTTCTGGAATTGGAGAGGAAACTGCTAAAGCATTCTTGTCATCTGGCGCCAAAGTGATATTGGTATCTAGAAATAAAGAAAAAATGGAAGCGTCATTTGAATCCTATGATAAGAGTCAATATGCTATATATCCCTTTGACCTATCTCGATTAGATCAAATCGATTCATTTGTAACTACTATTATTAAAAACGAGGGTGCTATTGATATATTGTTTAATAATGCCGGTATTGGATCAGAAAGCTTGTTTGAAGATATAGATCTAAGCGTATTCCATGAAGTGATGGAGTTAGATTATTTCTCAGTAGTTTATTTTACAAAGTCAGTGCTAAAACATATGATAGATAATGGAGGCGGTCACATTGCCACCAATACTAGCGTAGCGGGACTAATTACATCAAGAAGAAGAACAGTATATTCCTCTGCAAAATTTGCATTACATGGATTTTTTGACTCACTCAGATTGGAAATAGAAAAGCATAATGTAATAATTACGCTTATTGCGCCTGGCAAGGTTCAAACAAGTTTTGGAGTCAACAAATTAGATTCTAAAGGTGTTCCTTTTGGAGATAAAAGTAGCAAACCTGTCGGATTATCTTCTAAAAAAGCTGCAAAGATAATTTTAAAGGCTATTAAACAGAAAAAAAGACAAGTTATTATTTCAAAATGGAATGATATCGCATGGTTTGGAGTCCTTGTTAATAAGTTTTTTCCTAGCCTATATTTCTTTTTAGCAAAAAGAATAAACGCATAAGATACTATACATGAAATACTCTATCCTAGAAGACCCAAGATATCGTCACTTAGCACAGCCTAAATCAATTCTATTCAAAATTTTATCATTTGTGTTTGATTTATATGCTAATACAGTTTTAACATTTTACACTCCAGTTAAAGTGATTGGAAGGAAGAATATCCCTAAGGATAGTCCATTTATTTTTGCAAGCAATCATAACAGTCATATGGATATTGCTGTACTAGCATATTCAACGCGATTAGGCTATGAACGCTTTGGATTTTTAGCAGCAAAAGATTATTGGTTTGATAATGATTTTAGACGAAAATTTTTTAAAAATTTTATTAATCTCATTCCATTAAGTAGAAGAAAGACTCCAGAGTCTCTTGATTTAGAAGACACGTTTACTTTATCAAAAGGATTTGTCGCGTTAAATAACAATATTATTATGTTTCCAGAGGGGTCAAGAGGAGAACCTGGAGTGTTACAGCGCTTTAGAAAAGGGACAGCAAAGTTTTCAATGGGATTAAATATTCCTATTCTTCCTGCAGCAATCATTGGTACTGAAAAAGCATGGCCTAGGGGAGAGCGTTTTATGAGACCTAATCCTATTATTATTAAGATTCTTCCTGCCATAAAACCAAAAGATAGATCAAAGCTTACTGAAAGGGCATACAATAAAGAACTATCATCTCAGACAACAAAATTAGAGAAAGTGATTACAAAAGCTTTGAAAGATTTAGAGAAGAAGTAATTAAGCGCTAGTAATTGTTATGATAGTACCTTCTGCATTTAAGGAACAAGTATAACTTGTTAATGCGCCGGTTGCTGGACCCGATACAACATTTCCGTTGAAATCAAAAATTGAACCATGATTTTCACCTTGGAAACTACAGGGTAAATTATTATTTGTACTATCAATATTGACAGCATTTCCTTGATGAGTACAATTTCTAGAAAGTGCTCTTACTCCCGTATTGCTTGTACGTAAAACAATAATGCCTTTATTATCAAACGTATCACTACCGCTTAATGCAATTCCACTTCCTACCGATTGTAGTGTGGTATAAATTTTTGAGATATCAATAGTAATTGTTCCTGTAGCAGCATCATAGCTATATCCAGTGCCAGTATTGTCACCACCACCATTGTTATCACCACCACCAGTATCACCACCACCAGTATCACCACCACCAGGATCTTCAGGTCCTGTTGGAGATCCACCACCACCACAAGCTTGTAAGATAAAAGCTGTACTTCCAATCATGGTTAATGTGGTTGCTTGTTTCATGAAATCACGACGTGATGGATCGGAGGGTTTGTCCGTATTACATTCACATGCATATGAATCAATTTTTTTTGGTAACTTAGTTTTATTCATATTGGTGTTAAAATTTACTATTAAAATATGCTATCTAAAACAAAACTTATATTATTAACAATCTTTTTATTATCCTCGACGATAAAAGCACAATCTGTTGTCACTCAAGAAGCCTATGACAATAGATTTACTCCACCAGAAATTGGATTACCAGATAATATGCCCTATATAAAATCTATCATATGGGGAAAAGAAGGAGTATTTAGAAAATTAGATATTGGACCTGATACGAGAATAGAAGAATTAAAGCTTAGGCGTGAAATGTTGAAACATCACCAATGGATAGGTATCTTAACTTTAGCTGGGTTGGCTTATCAGTATGATGTAGGAAAAAAATTATATGATGGAAATGATAGTGATTATTGGGATAAGCACTATGATCGTCATAAAGCAATGGGATACTTTACCTATGCTACTTATATGACCGGTGCATCTCTTTCTATTTTTGCACCCCCTGCTAGAAAATATGATAATAATTTTTCATCTATTAAATTTCATCGTACAATGGCAATCCTTCACTTTTCTGCAATGATGGCACAACCATTTTTAGCCAAAGCAGCAGTAAAGGATGGTAAAAGATATAATGATTTGATGGATGCTCATTTAAAAGCAGGAACGGTGGCATTTTTTGCGTTAAGTCTTGATGCGTTAGGGATTACTTTTTTTAAGTGAGAAAACTAATATCCATTCTATTTTTTCAATTTGTGTTTGCACAAGGAGTGTCAGTCACAATTGACTTAGAGGAAAGTTTTATTTCTTATGATGGAAAACATCCTGCCCATAATTGGACGGGTATATCAAAAGAGATTAAAGGCTCGTTTATATTTGACCAATCTGACCCTATTTTATCAAGCGTAGATTTATATGTACCCGTATTTAGTTTTGATAGCAAGAATTCCAATCGTGATTCTAATATGCTTGATGTAATTGAGGATTATTTCTATCCTGTAGTGAGCTTTTCTTCTTCATCAATAACAAAAAAAGAGAATCAATATTATATCAATGGAATCTTATTTTTTCACGGGATTAAAAAAGAGATAATGATTCCAGTTAATTTCAATATAGATAATCAAAAAATTATAGTAGATACAAGTTTTAGTATTAGCTTATCAGATTACAAAATTAAACGTCCTTCATTGCTGACAATAAAAATGAAAAATGATGTTACAATTAAGTTTTACCTAGTTGGTTTGATTTAATTTATAAGATAATCCTGCTAAAATAATAGCAATCATAACATCTTCAATAGGAGTTGCCTGAGGATATCCAAAATTCCATATACAAACAAGAGCAAGCCAAATAAAATTTTTTTGATTAAACATTGAGGATAAGATTATCCGAAGAAATACCAGGTTTTATGAGGGACCATGACTAGCATAAAGAAAGTGAAATAGACTAAGCCAATTAGCCCAAAAATCTTTAAAACTGTCATTGTATTATTATCCATTTTTTTATTTACCGATTAAGCGTTTTAATATAGTGATTTCTGGAAATAAAATATGAACCCTTTTTTGATAATCTTTATATGCAGGCCTTGTGCGAAGAATTTTAATTTCAATCCAAGGAATACTCGCATACCAAAACATTAATGTCATTGCAATAGGAGCGAGAATTAAATAACTCAATCCAAGCCCTTCAGTTTGTGATAGATATGAATTGCCAAATAAAAATATTCCCCACCAAAATAAGATCTCACCATAATAATTTGGATGCCTTGAATAATTCCATAATCCTGTTTCTATAATCCCTTTTTGATGTGGATTTTCTTCTCTGAAGCGATGCAGTTGTGTGTCAGAAATAATTTGATATAAAACACCTAAAATACAAATAAAAAATCCAGCATATGCTTGCATGCTTGTATCGGGCATAATTTCTTGTAATTCAAGAGTTACTCCCATAGGCATACAGCAAAAAAATACAATTAATGTTGGAAAGAAATGGATGCCACCAAAGTTACCTAGAAGCTCAAAAGAGCTACCTAGATTTTTTCTCATATCGATATAACGCCAATCTTCATGATGTAATCCTTCCCAAGTTTTTATCCAATTGGTTGTTAAGCGTATGGACCAAAATAGCATAGCAAAGATTAGCAAACTTACTGTCCCGCTAAAAATAAAGTCTTGTTTCCAGATCCAAAATAATAGAATAAATGGAGGAATTACAGACCAATAAGGGTCATAGAATGAAGAATTTTTATATGCAACACTGAAACAATAAATCATAAATGTTGCTATCAGGTCAGCAATAAAGATTTGTAACATATCTCCAAGATGAAGATTGTATAAAATAGATAGCACTCCTAATCCTATAGCGATAGTATAGGCAGATAATACTGTAAGCAATCCTTTAGTTTTTGTTGTCATTTACTATTGATCCAATATGTAGATTTTCAGATAGCAAATATATATAACCTGCTACAATACTGTACAGAAGAAAAATACTATGCATAATAATAGCACCTGTTTGTGCTAATTCTAGATTAATGCCATATAAGTTATGTAGACAATAAATGACTGCTAAATGGTATGTTCCAATTGCAGCAGGAGCGATAGGCAATGAAGTAACAATGCTAGATATAATCGTTAGCCCTAAAGCTTGTTCTAACGTTAGTACGATTCCAATTGCTTTCAATGACAAAGTTACATATGCCACAAAACTAATCCATAGTAACATAGACCAACTCCATAAATGAACCTTATTTTCTGATACTAATCTATACCCTGCAACAAAATTAGTTAATAATGGAAACATCACGAGCAATCTACTGGATAGGCTATGTCGCCCAAAAATAATTAATGAACTCAGAAAGGATATAGCAACAACAGTGACTATGAATTGAACGCCGAGCAGGTTAGTATATCCGAGTAGAATCAATATGACACTAAATAGTCCTATCACCCAAAGATCAATAATTTTTTCTCCAACAAGACTCCCAATCAAATAACTTAGTTTTATACTCTTATCATGGTTTGATAATAGTTTAGCTCGAAATATATCTCCAGCTCTGAATGGGAGAATATTATTTAAAAAATATCCAATATGTGTTGTCGACAAATAATGCTTCAAGGTAAGAGATTTTGGAGCATTTAGGAGGGTTTTCCATCTTAAAGCTCTAAGAAAAAAAGTGATAGCTGTAATAATTAAAGCAGCAATTATATAAGAAAGATTAGTATTAGATAGGGCAGTAAAAACTTCTAATAAATTAACCTGTTGAAATGCTATATAAAGACAGGCAAGAGAAATGCCAATCGAGAGTATTTTTCTCAAGGATTCTTGTTGTCTCGTTGAAATTCATAAGACACAATACGTTTTTTCATTGGCTCTCCATTCTCATCAAGATGCTCACTGGAATCAGTAGGGGCCTGATATTCCAATGGAATGTCAGTTTTAACTTGGCAATTGCTCATTAATCCTAGCATCGCTATGAGCATTATAAGTGCAATAACAGTCGGAAAGTGTCTATTACCCATTGATATTAAAGTTTTTAAAAAATGTTGTCTTTTTTGCTAAGTAAATGATTTCAATTATACCCATGGTGTTAGAAAGCGCTATAACAACAAACCAAATTTTATGATCGTTCCTTGCTGCAAACCATAATCCTAGCATTGACCATAAACCTTGATAAAGAGATACGGCAATCATTGCCGCTGGATTAGCAATTAAATATTCTCCAAATGATTGTATAAATTCCATAATAGTTCCTTTTGTTAAGGGTTAAAAAGTAAGGAGACAAGAAATACAAACAGTATTACTCCTCCAAATATTCCCCAATAGTATAATCCAAAATCCATAGGCTATTTTAGCTATTATTATATATGATAAGAAATAAAAATATTTTTTTCTTTTTTATAATCTGCGTGCTATATTCTTGCATGAATACTTTAAAACCAGACAATACAACAATTAAAATTTATAGCGCTTCATGGTGCGGTCCATGTAAAATGGCAAAAAGATTTTTAACAGAAAATGGATTTTCTTTTACCGATATAGATATTGAAGAACATAATATTAGTAGAGAAGAAATGGCAGAGATGACTAAGGGCGTGACAGTGCCTCAGATTGTTGTCAATGATGTGCCTATTGGTGGATTTGAAGATTTATTGAAGTACTTTGAGACCCATAAGAGCTAAGCTGCGGCTTGAGCCTGAAGAATCTTTTTAATCGGAGTTGCTTTTCTAGCCTTCTTTAAATTCCCTACAAGTTGTCCACATGCTCCATCAATATCATCCCCTCTAGTTATTCGTAATGTTGTAATGTATCCTTTATCGAATAAATGCTTTTTGAAAGCTTCAATATTTCTATTATTTGACCGCTTATAATCACAGCCATCAAATGGATTAAAAGGAATAAGATTAATTTTACATGCAAGGCCAGATAGTATTTTTGCAAGATTTTTTGCATGATTCATAGAATCATTTACACCATCTATTAATATATATTCAATCGTAATATATCTTTTATCATCATGTGACATTAAATATTGCTTACATGCATTGAGTAACTCATCAATAGGATATTTTTGATTAATTGGTACAATGATATCTCTGAGTTCATTGTCTGCAGCATGTAGTGAAATGGCAAGAGAAGCATCCGTTCTCTCTGCTAGTTCATTAATTTTAGGTACAATTCCAGAAGTACTGATAGTAATCCTTTTTTTAGATAAGAAATATGCTGATTCATCTCTCATAATTTCAGCAGATTCAATAACAGGTTCAAAATTTAAAAGCGGTTCTCCCATACCCATAAATACAACATTAGTAATTGGAGTATCTTCTCTATCATGAAAATTTGCTAACCAAAGTTGGCCAATAATTTCATCGGCAGTCAGATTCTTTTCAAATCCTTGTGCGCCTGTAGCGCAGAATGTACATTGAAGAGCACAACCTGCTTGAGAAGAGATACATAATGTCATTCTTTTCTTTTCAGGAATTCTTACCATCTCTATTGATGATCCAGAAGCTAGTTGAATGAGATATTTTTTAGTACCTCCTTCAGATACTAGTACTTTCTCTACTTTAGGAGGAATCAAGACTGCTATTTCTTTCAACTTTTCTCTAAGTTTTTTATTGAAATTGCTCATATTATCAAAATCTAGTTCACCTTTTTGATGAACCCATTTTAATAGTTGTTTTCCTCTAAAAGATGGCTCATTGATGTCTACAAAAAAATCTTCTAGATTTTTTTGTGAACGGCCTAATAGGTTTACTTTACTTTCCATAACTCATTAATTTCATTTGAAAAATCCTTCTCTCTATTTTCAATGATATCTATTATTAAATCTCTTGGATCTGAAAAATCTATTTTAGTCTTTTTACTGTTATTAATCCAATCTTTAATGATTTCCATATTTATCTCTTTTGTTACCGTAGCATAATGGAGATCATGAAGTATTTTAGCATTATGTTCTTGTTCGGGTTGTCCTTTTTGGGCTTTACATAGCATTGGTTTTCCTAAAAAAAGCGCTTCTGATATTAGTTGAAATCCAGCATTAGTAATTAGAGAATGGCATCGCATTAAATCTTGTTTAAAAGCTACATTTGAAAAAGGTTTCAAGGTGATATTGTCAATTTTTTGGATAGATTCAATTTTTGTATACACTATAAATTCTTTTGATATAGTTTTTAATATAGTAATCATGTCATCTGAATTTTCCCAGGGTAAGTAAACTAAGATATCTTCATTCATTTGGCCTGAATCTATGTCGTTATAAAACATAGGATCGATAAATGGAGGAAGGATTGATTCATTAAAATGATAAAAATGAAAAGGAATAGTAAAATTTACAGGAGCATATATTTTTGGAAAAAATATGCTAGCAAACTTCATTTTCTTTGTCATAGGGATATTTTTATAGAATGAATACTGATGACCTATTCCTATGCATGTTATTTTATATTTTTTAGCAACGTAAGCGCTTATAGGATCAAAATCAGTAATGACCAGGTCGTATGTATTATCTATAGATCTTATATCATTTAAAAATTCTATTGGATGAGAATTTAGTACAGTTTTGATATAGCTCAATTTTCCGTTGTTGCTAACAAACGTAAACCCTTTTTTAATCTGAAATGGTTTGAGTTCATCTATATCAAACAAGTCTTTTTCTTCTCTACCGCTTAGGATAACATTTACTGAATGACCCCTTTTTTTCAGAGCATTTACGATAATTCTAGATCGGCTAATATGACCATTACCAGTTGCAGCTATTCCATATAAGATGTTCATATAAAAAATTTAGTAAAGAATTGCCGTAATTGTGTTAGTTATGCTCAATAAGTTTTCTAGCTATATCTTAGATAAAATATTTTTCAAAATCGTATTGGAAGTATGAGCTGTATATGAAATCATTAATCTAGTTTGATTGAATCATAATCTGACTGAATAAATTGAGTCAAAAATAACATGTCTTTATCAGTCAGCTTAAATGAAAAACTATTTTTTGAATTTATACATGAAATAAATTCGGCAATCTCATATCTAAGTCCGTCACCCAAAAAACTATGCTCATATTTTATATTTTTTGCACTATTTTCGAACTTGATTTCAAACTGTGAAGTCTTCCACCAGGGTGCACGACAATAAATATAACCTTTTGTTCCGGTTATAACTAAATCACCCTCTTTTTTAGCACCAATACCAACATAAAGGTTTGCAGTAGATTTTTGATACTGTAATTCAAGTTTTGAAAAGATATCAATATTAGAATCGTAGTGGTATCTCAAATTCTTATACTCTAATACATCGTGACCTAAGATTTTACATGCTGCAATTAATGGATAGGTCATTAACTCATTATGAGATCCGCCTAAAAGTTTACTACCATATCTCTTCACTATATTTTCATTGGAGATTAGCTTTGTAAATGATGCATCTAAATGAACTATATCGCCAATTATTCCACTTTTAGATAATGAAACCATTTTAGTGAAGCCATCAGAAAAAGCTGTTTTAACTGCTTCCATTAAAACTAGATTATTTTCTTTGGCTATATTTATGAGCTCTTTAGTTTGATTTAAAGAAAGTGTAATTGGTTTTTCGCACAAAACATGCTTGCCGGCATTTAAGCATTTTTTAGCATATTCAAAGTGAGAATCATGAGGTGTTGCAATATATACTGCATCAACATTTTCTAAAAATGTATTAAAATTCTTTTCTGCAAATCTAACCTCATGTTCTCTTACAAATTTGTTAACTGATTCAAAATTTTTTCCATAGACAGCAGTAATTTCTGTATTACTTACATACTTACTCTCAATTAAAAATCGTTTTGCAATATTTCCATAACCAATCATTCCTATATTAACAAATGATAAATTATTTCTCAAATCAGTACTAGAAATACCTTTTGTTCGAGGAAGATATTTTACTTTGCAATACTCTTTTAAATAATCAAATTTTCCTTCCCAATCCGATCCGATTGCAAAAATATTAACTTTATTTTTTTGAATATCAACTATTTTTTGCCCATCATATTCTTCTATAATAATCTCATCTGCTAAACCTGTTTTCTCTATATTTTTGATTCTTTGATGAAGAGTTTGGGAAACATTTAACTTTCCTCGATTTTTGTCATACTCCTCACTAGTTACTCCAACAATCAAAGAATCTCCAAGTTTCTTGGCTTTCTTCAACAAAGCAACATGACCATTATGTAAAAGATCAAATGTTCCATATGTAATTATTTTTTTCATATACAATACATATACTAATTTATTTCTATGTAATCAACAATCCTTTTACTGGAATTTCCATCTAAGCTCCCAATCATATTTTCTATAAAGTCTTTTTGAGATTTTTTGTATGAAAAGGTATCTAAATCTAAATTTTTTATACTGCTGATTAAGTCAAAATATGATTGTGAAAAAAAAGAAAATTTTGAATAAAAATTGTAATCAGTATCCATTCTTTTTTTTAATCGATAAGAAAAAACTCCCCTATAATTCCATCTAAGCTTTAGAAACTTGCAAATAAAAACTGGCTTATTTAAAGCTGAAAATTCAAGTATTGCAGATGAAGTATCACTTATCATTAAATCAGCAGTTACCATAAAAGGTAGAAGAGAATAGTCATTAAATTTTGACAGATAAACATTGTTATATTTAGACCAATGATCAAAAAGTTTGCGTTGTTTGGTGTAGTTCTCTTTGATTAACGAGAAATAATGCGGCTTAATTATTATATTAAATTCTTGCAAATCTTTAGGAAAGTTTTTTGGAAACCTTTCAATGCTGCTAGGATAAAAAGTAGGAGCATATACGATTGTTTTTTTTTCTGGATCTAGGTTTAAATCTCTTAAGTCATATCCAGTTATATCACCATTAAGAATTGGATCTAGTTTACAAAAACCTACATCTACAAAATTATTATCAGGGTGCATATTCTCTAGACGATTCTTTCTATATTTTCCCTCTACAAATCTTACAGTAGTTGGAGTATCCGACTGTCTATAATAGCTTGATTTTGGACCAATACCATGACCAAGTTGAATAGATTTACTTACTTGATGAATTTTATCAAGAAAAGGATATGTATTGCCAAAAAATATCCAATCAGCTTTTTTGTTTTGATAGTATTTACTAGCCTGCGTTTTATTTTCTACCCATATATGGCTTAGATTTTCTGATTTAATAATATTTTTTATTATTGTATCAAATTTCCCATGATAAAAGACAAACATTGCACTGCCTTTCTTTCGTTTCAAAAATTCATGATAAACAGGAAGATATTGAGGTAAGTAATAAAACTGCGAAACATCAAAAATGATTGATAAATTTTTATTGGGTATTTTTTTTATAGCTTTATTCTTAATTCCGAATGAAGTATGAATACTTTTATTAATATACGTCTCATGCCTGATAAGACGATTTTTTTTCGTAGAAATATTATTTTTATAAGGCCTATTATGGTAGAGGTGTAGGCAAGCTGATCTATTACGAATTTGCTTAGATTGTACGCCCATGTTATTAAGTCTTTCTCCTAATTCACAATCTAGTCCCCCATATTGCATACGTTCATCAAAGCCATCTACCTTTATGATATCTTTTCGCCATGCAGAAGAATTATTTCCATTAAATGTAGATTTAGTTGGGGTTATTAGGTCTAGAAATTTACTTAATAGATTTGTTTGCAATAATTTCAAATAATTTTTAGATAATATTTGACTACTGGATATTAAAAATCCTTTATTAAAGCATTTCTGGGATAAAATTATATCTTCTGTTATAAGGTTAGACACGGAAGAGCTAAGTGGAAAATGCCCTCCAGATAGAAAATAATTTTTCTCTGCTAAATCTATATGTGTTTGAACGAATGATTGATTTGGAATACAATCACCATCACTGAATATAAGATAATCACTTTTGCTTGCTTGAATTGCTTTATTAAGTATAACACTTTTTTGAAATCCTTTATCCTCGTGCCATATATGTTTTATATCAAGACTAGTGTTATCCTTAAAATATCCTATAATATTTTTTGTGTCTTTTCTAGATCCATCGTCAGCAATTATAATATCAAAATTTTTATATGTCTGACAGGTATATCCTGTTAAAACCTTTTTTAGAAAATGAGGTTTATTGTATGTTGAAATAATAATTGAAGTTGATTGCATTGGTTAAAATTATTTATCATCAATCTTATAAGCTATTTTTTTTTAAATTAGATATAGTTATGGATATAAAAAAATTAACAGTTGGGATTGAAGAAGAATATCAAGTCATCGATCCAGCAACGGGTGAACTGACATCTTATATTGCTGAATTTTTAGAACGTGATGCAATGCTAATCAAAGATAGTATCGTTCCTGAGTTTCTAAAGTCACAGTTAGAGGTAACGAGTAAGGTTTGTAAGAATATTAAAGAAATGAGGCATGAGATCATTCGCTTAAGGCGATTAGCATCAAATTATGCTGAAGAAAATAATTGTAAAATTATTGCTGCAGGAACACATCCTTATTCACATTGGAAGGATCAGGCTCTTACAGATAAAGAACGTTATCACGGTCTTTATGATAGTATGCAGTATGTGGCAAAAAGATTATTGATTTTTGGTATGCATGTTCACATAGGTATCCCAGATAGAGATCTTAGAATAGATGTAATGAATCAAATGAGATATTTTATTCCTCATATAATGAGCTTATCTAGCTCTTCGCCTTTTTGGCAGGGACAAGATACAGGCTTTAAATCATATCGAGGAATTGTGTTTGAAGATTTACCGCGAACAGGACCACCAGAAACATTTGATTCCGCAAAATCATATGATGAATTTGTCAATCAATTAATAACAACCAATTCTATCGATACTCCCTCTAAAATTTGGTGGGATATAAGGCCACATGATAAATTTCCAACACTAGAGTTTAGAATGTGCGACTCAACAACAAAGGTAGATGAAGTCATAGCAATTGCTGCTTTAATTCAAGCCCTTGCTGCAACCATGATTCGTAATCGTGAACGCAATATTAGTTGGAGAAATTATAGACAATCTCTTATTTCAGAGAATAAATGGAGAGCAATGCGACACGGCGTTGATGGAAAAATGATTGATTTAGGCGCGGTAAAAGAAACAGATACAAAGATATTATTTAATGAATTACTTGAAATAGTAAAAGAAAGCGCACAAGAATTAGGAACAGAAAAAGAGATTCAATATATTCATACAATGCTAGAAAATGGTACCAGCGCAGATCGACAATTAAAAATGTATGAAGAAACAAAAGATTTAAAAAAAGTAGTTGATATGCTTGCCAAAGAAACACTTGAAAGCTGCTAGAATATGAGTTTATCAAAATCAAAATGTATCGTACTCTTAAGCGGAGGGTTAGATTCGACCACAGTACTAGCTATTGCAAAAAAAGAGTTTGAAATATATGCACTATCTTTCGATTATGGACAAAGACATAAGTTTGAGCTTGAATCTGCCGAGTTAATTGCAAAGAAAAATGCTGTACATACATTTAAAACGATTACTATAGATCTTGAACAATTTGGTCATTCCGCTTTAACTAGCGATATTGCTGTTCCCAAAAATCAAGATATCGGAAATGATATTCCTGTCACCTACGTACCTGTTCGTAACACCATCTTTTTGTCTTATGCATTAGCATATGCAGAAGTAAATGATATTTATGACATTTTTATTGGTGTGAATGCATTGGATTATAGTGGATATCCAGATTGCAGACCTGAATATATAAGTGCATTTCAGAATATGGCAAACCTAGGGACAAAATTTACTCAAGGAGATCAAAAGATTACTATTCACACACCTCTGATTGATATGACTAAGTCAGAAATTATCTTAAAAGGCAGTCAGTTAGGAGTTTCTTATAAGGAGACTCATTCTTGTTACGATCCATCTAGTTTAGGACTAGCTTGCGGAGAATGTGATGCCTGCATCTTAAGAAGAAAAGGATTTAATATGTCTAACATTCCAGACCCAACATTGTATCAATGAGTTATAGTATTAAAGAGATCTATTTTACGATCCAGGGAGAGGGTTTTCAAACAGGAAAAGAAGCTATTTTCTGTCGTTTTTCTGGCTGTAATTTATGGACAGGTAGAGAAGAAGATCGTAGTAAAGCAACATGTACTTTTTGTGATACAGACTTTTTTGGAATCGATGGAGAAAATGGAGCTAAATATGCATCCTGCCATGATTTAATTGAAAAAATTGAAGAGTGTTGGCCAAAAGAATTAGATGAAAAATTTATAGTATTTACTGGAGGAGAACCATTGCTCCAATTAGATCAAATATTAATTGACGAACTACATAAAAAAGGATTTAAGATCGCTATTGAGACAAATGGAACAATGTTACCTCCAAAGAATATTGATTGGGTTTGCGTCAGTCCCAAAAAGAATGCAAAACTTGTACTATTAAAAGGAGATGAATTAAAACTCGTTTATCCTCAAATAGATTTTCAACCTGAGCAATTTGAAGCATTAGATTTTACGCATTTCTGTGTGCAGCCTATGGATGGAAAAGATTTACAAAAAAATATCTTGGAATGTGTATCTTATTGTATCGAAAATCCGCTATGGCGATTAAGTTTACAAACACACAAAATAATAGGAATAAGATAATATGTTTGAATTAACAAGAAGATATGAATTTCATGCTGCACGTAAATTAACACTACTAGATTTAGATCACCCATGCTCTCAATTACATGGCCATACTTTTTCTCTAGTGATTGAGCTCAGTGGCGATATAGACCGATCAAAAGGTTGGGTAATCGATTTTTTTGATATTGATACAATTTATAAAGAAGAAATATATAAATTATTAGATCATAAGTATTTAAATGATATTGCAGGGCTTTCTAATCCTACCACAGAACATATTGCGGCATGGATTTGGAAAAAATTAAAACCACAATTATCTGGACTAAGTGGAGTAACCGTGAGTGAAGGTCCTAACTATTCATGTACATATAGAGGAGACTAATTATGGCAAAAGCACAAGGAAAAGAATTTACATTTGATAACGAAGATCATATTAACCCTGATTTTCTTGAAACGTTTCCGTTTGATAGTAAAAAACAATATATCGTTACTAAAACTAGAGAATTTAGCGCAGTATGTCCTTTTAGTGGACTTCCAGATTTAGCAGATGTAATTATTGAATATTTTCCTGAAGGAGGAAAGTGTGTAGAGTTAAAATCGTTAAAATATTATTTTGTTAGCTTTAGAAATGTTGGTATTTATCAAGAAGCAGCTACCAAGCGTATATTTGATGATCTTAGTAAGCTTTTGGAGACATCTAAAATAAAAATTACTACTATTTATAATACAAGAGGTGGATTTAATACTACTTGCATTGAAGGATCCTTATAAATAGAATGAACTCTATTAAAAATATATTATTAGTGTTCGGAGTAACGGGAGTATTGGTATTTATTCTAAATGATTTTATATACTATATGACTGATACTAATCAAACTTTTTTAGAACATATTATTATTGGATGGTTAATATTTATATCAACCGCATTGACATTAATCTTATTTTATAAGGAGAAGAAAAAATGAGTTATGCTGAAAGATTATATAAAGCTATTACGCTTAATGTTGAATTCTACGAATCTGTTGAAGCTGATAAGTCTTTAACGAGACAAGCAATGATGACAGTAGCTTTAGTTGCTATTGTACAAGGGTTTGTTGTAGCTGGAATTACTGCACCTATTGCATTGGCTCAAGGGGTACTAGGAAGCATTATTAGATGGTTTATATGGGCATTCTTTATTGCGTTTGTTGGAACAAAAATATTGCCAGAACCTGAAACGGAATCTGATACGGGAGAGTTGTTACGTACCTTAGGTTTTGCTTATGCTCCAGGGCTATTAGTAATATTTAAATTTATTCCATTGATTGGATTCTTTATAGATCCTTTAGTTGTAATGTTACAGTTAGCTGCTATGACAGTAGCCATAAGACAAGCATTAGACTTTAATTCTACCATACGAGCAGTAGGGGTCTGTATTGTTGCATTTATAGTAATGTTAATTGCATTAACTCTATTTATACTATTTACCTCTTTCTTTGTCGGAGTTGCTGAGAATGCTATTGCACCAACTACTCCATTAATGGGTGCATAGATTCTGCTTTAAATTGTCATAGAATATTTCTATAATTAAGGAAGTAATTGTAACGGGAGATAAGGATTTATATGAAAAACAAAATTTTAATTTTATGTATGATGGCTTTAATGGCTTGTGATGCTTCAACTACAATGGGCACATCTAGTACTAATAATAATTCAGATGGTACTGGAACAGGCGGTAATAATAATGGCGGCGGTAATAATACTGACCTACCTATGGGATTCGCAAAATTCTTTGAAGGTTATACCGATGTATATATTTCTGGAGATTATGTTGTTGTAGAGACAACTGGAGTCCCAAATCATAATAGCCCTTATTGGGGAGCTGGTAATCCAAATTATGAGTCTCCTCACTCAGGAATGAACGTAAATCCAAATACTATTACTACCCAAAATTTTAAGTTTTATATTCCTTTATCACCAACGGTTGCTAGTTCAGTTTCCAGCACACCACTTGGATCAATTGGAGTATCATTGAGTGGAGTACCATTTTTTAATCAATATGGCGGACCAAATAACCAGCCACTTGATAATGAAATAGCTTCATTCGATAATTATTATGGTCACCCACAACAATCAGGTGAATATCATTATCATTGGGAACCAACATATTTAACGATGGCAGATAATTCAATATTGGTAGGATATTCATTAGATGGATTTCCAATATATGGACCTACAAAGCAAACAGACGGTCAATATCCAACAGATCTTGACGAATTAAATGGGCATACTGCTGTTACAGAAGAATATCCAGATGGTATTTATCACTATCATGCAACATCAACTGTACCTTATTTGATTGGTGGATTTAGAGGACAAATAGGATCTTCTGGTGGCGGTGGTTACTACACAAACTAAGCTATTACTCACGTCTCTTTGTTGCATTCTCTTTATTTCTTGCTCTAATACAACTGTTGTCGAAGAATCTGATTTGATTAATGGGTTAACTGTTTCAAAATTTATTAGACAAGAGCAGTATACAGGATCTATTAATATCTACTATGAAGATGATACTATCAAATCTATTAGAAAGTATTCCAATGGAAAGAAAAATGGGAAGCATGAAGGTTGGTGGCCAAATGGTACTAAGAAATATCTCTATTATTTTAAACAAGACCAGAGCTTTGGAACACACAAACAATGGCACTCAAATGGAGAGCTATATACATTAAAAAATTTTAAAACTGGACTTGAGCATGGAGAGCAAAAATCTTGGAATAAAAATGGAGAATTAATGTATAAATATATTTACAATAATGGACGTAAATATGGCATACAAGGTTCTATTATCTGTAATGGCGGCAATGAACTTGAGGCATTGAATTGATAGTTCTTAAAGATTATGATAATAGTATGTTTGATTTTATTCTATCTTCAAATACTCTCAATGAACCACAAGTTGGTTTTTTAGATAAAGAAAAATTGCAGTCGCTATTGGATCAATCCAACTACTGCAAGGTAGCATTCTATAATAATGAACCAGCAGGTTTTTTACTGTGTTTACCAGAGAATATGGAATATGGAAGCTTAAACTATAAATGGGTTTCAGAAAGATATTCTAATTTTATGTATATTGACCGAATCTCAGTATTAGAGAAATTTCAAAATGAAAAATTAGGAACAGCTTTATATACTGATTTATTCTATTTCTCAGAAGAGAATCAATATGATATTATATTATGTGAAGTCAATATTATGCCTCCAAATCCAGGATCAATAAGATTTCATAAAAAGTTTGATTTTGTTGAATGTGGTTCGCAATTTACGGAGGGCCGAACCAAGGAAGTTCAGTTCTTTTATAAAGAATGTAACAAATAATTTGAAAGGATTTTTATGAGCAATTTTTGGCACGATCTATTATTTCCTTTATTTTTCTTTGTAGTATTTGTTGCAGCTCATATTGGGTTATATATCATGATATTTAAAGGAGATAAATCGAAATGAATAAGAAGCAAAAAATAGCAAAAAGAAAACAAAAGAAATCTCGTCTTAGGTTAAAAGCAAAGCAAGCAGACCTTCTAAAAAATAAAAAAGTTATTACACCTAAGGCTAAGGTAGTAGTAAAGAAATCAGAATCTAAAGAAACGATAGCCAAGAAGCCAGCAGCCAAGAAGCCAGCAGCCAAGAAGCCAGCAGCTAAGAAGACTGATAAGGATTCTTGATAGGTATAAATGATAGGCTCAAATACCACTTTCGGGGTATTCATTGCTTGTCTTCAAGTCCTATTCAGACATAGAAGATATATTTTTTTTACTGTATTCTTCTTTTTATTGCCGTTATATGTCGCTATCAATCGTTTATTCCTTTTTTTAGATTATATACTATTTTCCAATTTTCAAAAAAAGGAAATCAAGGACCCTGTGTTGATTATGGGCTTTAATAGAAGTGGAACTACTTTTTTTCATCACTTATTATCTAAATCTGATCAATTTACTACCTCCACCACATGGGATTTTATAATACCTTCCATATCTTTAAAGAAAATATTATGGTTCATACGTCCTACCCTTTCTTTCCTAGATATTGATCAGCTAGAAACTAAAGAAAAAGGACATAAAGTTGCTTTAGATGACATAGAAGAGGATGAGATGCTACTCTTTCTACATAAGCTTGATTCAAAATGGATTTCGAATAATCTTATTCCATGGATGAAGTATGATAAAAAATTTAAATCATTTACAAGTGAGCTATATATTGATAGCAAAAAAAATGAGAAAAGAAATATTAATTCAATGCATTTTTGTAGAGAGTTTTGGAAAAGACAAACTGCTTATCAGGGTGGAAAACAGCTATTATCAAAATCAAATCCGTTTATTTTTCGCTTAAAATCAATCATGAAAGTATTTCCTGATGCAAAAATTATATTTATTGTAAGAGATCCCATAGATACCATTACATCTTTCTTCTCTATGCAGGAAAGAATAAAGTTCGGAAACTTAATGACCAAGGAAGAACTAAATCTTTATCGCAATGAAGCTTATAAAGAAATTATTGATTGGTATCAAGAAACAGAGAATGCAAAACAATTTCTAGATAAGAAACATTTTATCGTTTTAACATACGGTGAATTACAAGCAAACCTTTATGAATCTGTAGTTAAATCTTTTAATTTTATAGGGCAAGAAATGAATACAAATTTTAAAGACATTTTATCTGAAAAGTCCTCAATAAAGCATGTTAAAAAACATCAAAATAAAACTATTGACGACTTCGGTTTTACTGCAAAACAAGTAAAAAAAGATTTTGCTTTTGTTTATGAAGAATACTTTAGCTAATTTTTTCCCTTGATATGAAAAAAAATATTATTATAATCGTCGCTTTAATTGCAATTGGCCTTATAGGTAGAATTATTCCCCATGCATATAACTTTACCCCAATGACTGCGATTGCATTACTGTCTGCATATGCATTTAAGAATAAATGGATTGCTATAGGCCTTCCATTACTATCTTTTTGGATTAGCGATTTAATAGTAAACAATTTTATTTATGCAGGTTATTATGAAAATTTTAAAATCTTTTCTCCTTCATTTTTATGGGTTTATGGATCAATATTATGTATTTCTATTATGGGAAGATTCACACTTAATAACGCCAATCCTAAGACGATAGGATTGTCTAGCGTCACAGGATCATCGATATTTTTTATACTCACTAATTTTGGAGTATGGGCTACAAGTGCTATGTACGCTAAGTCCTTCATTGGATTAATCCAATGCTATACACTTGCAATTCCATTTTTTGGTGGGACTCTTTTAGGAGATCTAGTTTATTCAACTGTTCTATTTTCTAGCTATAGCTTAGTAGTATCTAAAAGCACTTTATTACATAAAGCACAAAATATTAACTAAAATCAGACAATTTAAATTTTTTAAATTTAATTGGCTTTCCACAAATAACTCATTATATTTCCTCGATTGATAATACTTATGGTATTATTATTATTTTAATTATTAACTAACAAAGAGAGTAAAAATGAGTGAAAGAGAAAAAGGTACTGTAAAGTTCTTTAATGAAAAAAAAGGTTATGGTTTTCTAACTAAAGAAGACGGAAATGACGTTTTTGTTCATTTTTCTAGCATCGAATCAGATAATGATTTTAAGACTCTTAAACAAGACCAAGCGGTTGAGTTTGAGGTAGAGTCCGATGATAGAGGAGACAAAGCAGTCAAAGTAACAATAGCTTAGAAGTATATAGTTAGTTCGTAATTACATAATATATTTATTATAGCTTTAAGAGAAATGCCTCAGTAGCTCAATGGTAGAGCAGTGGCCTCTTAAGCCATTGGTTAAAGGTTCGAGTCCTTTCTGGGGTACGTAATCAAATGAATCTAAAAAATAAAAATATAGTTATTACTGGTGGAGCCGATGGTATTGGCAAAGCACTAGCAAAACGCTTTTTAAGTGAATCCCCTAATTCTGTCCACCTGATCGACATTAATCCTAATGTTATTCAAGTGGCAGAATTAATGGGAATTAACGCCTACATTGTAGACGTATCTAATCCAAAAAATGTAACCTCAACTCTTAATAAGATCATTGATCAGGTTGGGAAAATTGATTTATTCTGTTCAAATGCTGGTATACAGCAATTTGGAACACTAAGCACAAGCGATGAAGCATGGCATGATACATGGCAAGTAAATGTTATGTCACATATTTATGCTGCACGCGTACTTATTCCACATATGCTTGAACATAAAGATGGTTATTTTTTAATGACGGTTTCCGCAGCTGGATTGTTAAATATGCCTGGATCAATGGCATATGCTACTACAAAACATGCAGCATTAGGAATGGCAGAGAATTTATCTATCATGTATGGAGATAAAGGGATTAAAGTGTCTGCGTTATGTCCACAATTAGTTGAAACTAATATGGTTACATCTACAGGAGTTTTAGATAAAGATCATCCATTAATGAGAGATGGGTTGTTAACTGTAGAGCAAGTGGCTGACGACACAGTGGAAGGTATTGAAAAAGAAGACTTCTTAATTTTACCACATAAACAAATTTTACAATATATTCAGATTAAGGCTCACGACTATGATGCCTGGCTTGCAGGAGTAAGGAAATTGATTTTAAAATGAAAAATAATATATTAAAGTGGTTAATATTCTTAAGATTCTTTTTTCCGGAGTTAAAAAATTCAATCAAAGTATTGTTTGTATTGCAGTTCATTTTTCTTCTTGGAAGTATTTTTTTAGCAGTTTTACATATTGATAAGCTAAATATTGCATCGTATCATTTATGTAGCGCAGCAGTGTTCTGCATGGGAATGAATTATATGAAAAATAACGCATTTAAAATATAGGGGCATATATCATGAGATTATTTTTACTTATTAGTATTCTTTCTTCAACCTTGTCTTTTGCACAAGATAAAATCATATCTGAAAACTATGCAATCGAAGGTATGATGTGTGGAGTTATGTGTGTAGTTAAGGTGGAAGAAGCAGTATCAAATTTAGATGGATTTCAATCTGTTAAGTTTGATTTTAATCAAGACAGAAAAGAAGATTATGCAATCATTACTTTTGACAATACAGTATTATCTCAAAAAGAATTAATTAATGCCATACAAGGCAGTAGTCATGGAACTTATAAAGTGAATGCAGTCAAAGAAGCTTGTTGTGACGATTTTTCTGAGCATAATCACGAAGTATTAAAAGAGCAGATTTAAATTATTATAAAAAAAAGGTGAATAAATAATTCACCTTTTTTATAGTTCTATTTAGATTTTTTTTAAAATGCCATTCCTACACCCACATATAAACCTTTAATTAATAACTGTAATTCTTTTTCTTCTTTTTCAGAATATAAAGAATAGTTCAATCCAAGATTTAAATATACTTGAGATGGACTTTGTAGCTGAAATAGCTTTCCAACGGTACCTTGTATATGTTGATCATTAGTGTCTTTTGGCTTATAAACACCAGTCATATAAAAATCAGGAAAAGTATACATTAATCCTAGGCCATACTCCGTACCTGATCCATTTGATTTATAATACTTAGCATACGCACCTAAGTTATCCATAAAGAAATAACCAAATTCTGGCTTTAAGGTAAATGTTGGATCGCCTTGTACGTCAGCTGGAGCATTACTTCCTGTTACATCATATTGTAAAACTTCACTTCCAAAATACATTGAACCTCTGCTAAATTGACTTCCAAAGAATCCCATTTCATCTTGAGCAAATGTAATTTGTGAGGATAGAATTAGTAATAATAAATTTTTTTCATTATTTGGCCTTTTTTATTTTTAATAATAAAACTTAATCTAATTTGCATTATTTATAGTCTTATTGTCAATAAGATAAAAGTTTGTTTATATCTGCAATTAAATAGCTAGTCTCCAATGGCGAAGTACCATTGTAAATACCACGAATTTTTCTATTTTTATCAACCAATATAACATTTTCTGTATGGATTAAACTATTCTCATCATGATTTGAAAAAGAAGCGATTGCAAAATAGCCCAATTGCGCCATTCTTATAGTATCTTCTATTGGTCCAGTAAGTAAAAACCATTTTTTATCATCAATATTATTAATACCTGCATATTTTTTTAATCGCTCTATGTCATCTATTTTTGGATCAACGCTATGAGAGAGAATTAACACATCATCATTATCTATAAATGCGCTCTGCACTTCTTTTAAATTATTAGTCAGATCAATACAGATAGATGGACATGACGTAAAAAAGAAATCAACTACATAGATTTTATTATGCACGGTTTCTTGATTGATAGTATTTCCATTTTGATCTATAAAAGAAAAGTCTGGAACAGTGTGTTCGGTTTTTCCCACTAAAGAAGGATGTACTAGGTTAGATCGTAAATCTGATGGGGTAAAGATAGGAAGTATAAATTTCTCTTCTTTTGGGATAATAAAATACCATAAGCCTAGAAAGCATATTGTAATAAATAGAATTAATTTTTTTTTCATATAACTACACTAAATTAACACTATTATGATTAGTTGGAAATGTAAACATACTTGGAAAAAATCTGCAGTGAATACTGCATGGTGCCTACTAGGATGTTCTATTGGCGATTTTGGGACTATATTTGTATTTCAAATGATTGAACATAATTGGTTGGCATGGCAAGTAATGTCACTTGCAATCATAAATGGATTGCTAACAAGTATTGCCTTAGAAACTTTTATTTTGAGTAGGCAAATGATATTAAGCTTAGCCTTTAAAACAGCTATTGGTATGAGCTTTATTTCTATGGTAGCAATGGAAACTGCTATGAATGTCACTGATATATTACTAACTGGTGGAGCATTGCTTACTTGGTGGGCTATGCCTATAATGTTATTAGCAGGTTTTTTAACTCCTTGGCCTTATAATTATTGGAGATTAAAAAAGTATAATGCTAGCTGTCATTAAATGAATTTCCTTTTTTTTCTAAATACGATTTCAGCTTTTCTTTTAACTGGAGTAATTTGGACTATTCAATTGATACATTATCCATCGTTTCATTATATCGATAAATCATCTTTTGTCAACTTTCATAAGTTTCATGAATGGAGGATATCTATTATTGTCATGCCATTAATGATAGTTGAGTTAATCACATCAATTGTTCTTTATATGAATGATACTTCAAGCTTAATATTTGCTTTAAATCTTGGAATCATTGTATTGATATGGTGCTCTACATTTTTTATACAGGTTCCAATTCATGCTATTCTTTCTAGCGGAAAAGATAAAAAAATGATTGAAAAATTGGTGAAGACTAACTGGGTAAGAACTTTTTTATGGACTATCAGAATGCTGTTAATAATTGATGAAATTATAACCTAACCTTTATTATATTCCTTTTATCATGAATGAATTTATTTTATTTGGTAGTACTCACTTATTAACACTCACAATTATTTTTACAATCTCATTCGGATTTTCTTTTTTTAATCGCAGTCGATATAATCCCGATACATTTGCACGATTTGAACAAGTCTTAGGATACACTCTTATTTTGAATGAGCTTCTAAAGCCATTCTATTTGATTGCATTAGGAGATTATAAATGGACAAATACAGTTCCATTGCATGCTTGTCATATGTCTTCATACGCAACTGGACTATTTTTATTAACAAGACAACAACGATTTTTTGATTTTGCTTATTTTTGGGGAATTGGAGGAGGAACAATGGCCCTAATGACTCCTGATATAGTATTTACTTTTCCTGATCTTGATTTTATTACATTATTCTTTGGACATGGATTATTATTTTTTGGCCTTATATATATCGTTATAGTAATAAGACAAAAAGTGACATTCAGTTCCCTTATAAATGCATTGAAGTATTCATTAATATTGCTTCCCATTATGTATATTTTAAATGTGCTAATAGGAGGAGAGCCTGGCTATGAAGCAAACTTATGGTATTTAATGAAAGCTCCAGAAGGAGATTCCCTTATGACATTATTCCCTTCACCTCCGTGGCATGTATTTCCCGTATTTCCACTGGTGGCACTAATTTTTTATATTTTATATTTACCATTTTATTTTGCTGAAAAAAAATCTAAATGAAAACATTGATTCTACTTAGTATCCTTGTAGTCTCATTTTTTAAAAGGACGAGAAAATGAAGAAATTACTATTATTATTTATGTTTCCCTTAATGGCACAGACTATTAATGATACCGATGATGCCAAAAGAGAATATCGAGAATCAATGAGAGAGCAAGAACAGATGCGTCAAGAACAAGAGTGGGAAAAAAAAGACCAGTACAGAAAAAAGACAATTGAAGAAAATGATGGGTATATTTCTTCGCATATTATTGAGCCCCCTGACAACTTTCTGAATAAAAAATTTCCTACTATTAAAGGAATATCACTTTCAAACAATGAAGTTGTATTTCCAGAGGCTATACGCGGTAGAGTTGCAGTGCTATCTATAGCATTCAAACAAAGAGCTCAACTATGTATAAATACTTGGGCAGATGAATTACTGCCAAAATATGGTATTGATAAAACTGTACAATATTATGAAGTTCCTATGTTAGGTGGTCAATGGACAATGGCACGAAATTGGATTGATGGAGGAATGCAAAATGGAGTACCAAAACCTTTACATGACTTTACTGTGACATACTATGGCCCTCTGAAAAAATATTATAAATCACTAGGGATTGATAGCAAGAAAAATTGTTATATTTACGTGCTTGATCAGGATGGAATTATTAAAGGAAGATTTGATGGATTTGCTACTCCTGAAAAACTAAGTGAATTATTTACACTTATTGACTCATTGAATGAATAAAATATCAGAACATTATCAGCCATTTTTAGAAGCTACTGAAAAAGCAGCCATTGCTGCGGCAAAATTGAGAGGATGTAAAGATGGAAAATTAGCTGATCAAGCTGCTACAGAAGCGATGAGATCAGTTTTAAGCATTCAGGATATTTTAACTACAGTAGTAATTGGCGAAGGCGAAAGAGATGAAGCCCCCATGTTATTTATTGGAGAACAATTAGGCAACCAAAATAGTGATATCAAAGTTGATATTGCAGTAGATCCATTAGAATGTACCAATCATTGCGCGTTTGATTTACCAGACTCCATTGCCGTACTTGCAGGAGCACCATCAGGATCGTTATTGCACGCTCCAGATACTTATATGAACAAGCTATGTGGAAGAAAAGAATTAATTGGCCATATTGGCTTAACAAAAACTGTTGAAGAAAATCTAACAGCTACCGCAAACGTTCTAAATAAAGAAATTAAAGACTTGAAAGTGATTATCATGGATAGAGATCGTCATAAAGATTTAATTGCATCCATGCATTCGTTTGGAATTGAACCTATTTTAATTGGAGATGGAGATGTAACCGGTGGATTAAAAGCCGTTGAAGGAGAAGTAGATTTATTATATGGTATTGGCGCAGCCCCAGAAGGAGTAATTACTGCAACTGCCGTAAGAGCATTAGGAGGATTTTTTGAAGGCCAGTTAGTTTTTTATGATGAAGAATTTGAAAAAAGAGCTCGTAAAATGGTGGGTAGTAATATTGATAAAATTTGGAATGCTTATGATCTCTGTACGTCTGATGACACTTTTGTTATTGCAAGCGGTGTTTGTACAGGGTGGGTTCCTGGAGTTAAATTTGAAGAACATAAAGCAATAGTAACTTCAAAGATAATCTTTGGAGGTAATCGTGAGATTAAAGTTGTTATTAATGAGTATAATTTAGGAGAATTAGATGTCTGAATTGCATAGCGTTGCAGCACGAATGGTTGAAAAAGGAAAAGGAATTTTAGCCGCAGATGAAAGCACTGGAACTTGTACAAAGCGATTTGAAGGTATTGGAGTAGAATCTACATTTGAATCTCGAGGTAATTACCGAAGCAATCTTTTTACAGCACCAGGACTAGAATCATATATTAGCGGTGTTATATTATATGATGAAACTTTTAGACAAAATATTTTTGGTACCGATCATAGTATTCCAAAATACCTACAATCAAAAGATATCTTACCGGGTATCAAAGTTGATACTGGAGCTCATCCACTAAAAGAAGGTTCGGATGAAAAAAATACAACAGGATTAGATGGATTAGCTGAACGTCTTGGAGAATATTATGCTTTAGGTGCACGTTTTGCAAAATGGAGAGCAGTCATTACCTTGGGCGATAGAATGCCGTCGAATGATTGTATTTTAGTTAATGCAGAAGGATTAGCGAAATATGCTTTGTCATGTCAGCAAGCCAGCTTAGTACCAATCGTAGAGCCAGAAGTATTGATGGATGGCACTCATACTATTGATACGTCTTTTGATGTAACAGAAAGAACACTAACTACAGTATTTGATCAGTTAGAAAAGCACAATGTTGATTTAAGAGGAATAGTACTTAAACCTAATATGGTATTATCTGGATATGATTGTAAGAATCAAGCAAGCGTTGAGGAGGTAGCACAAAAAACTCTAGAGTGCTTAATGAAGAATGTACCATCAAGAGTTCCCGGTATAGCCTTTCTTTCTGGTGGACAGTCTGACGAGCTTGCAACTTTGCGCTTGAATGAGATTAATAAATATGATACTAATTGGAATGTGACATTCTCTTACGGAAGAGCATTGCAGCAAGATGCATTAAAAGCATGGGCAGGAAAATTAGAAAATACTAAAATAACTCAAGAATTATTATTATCTAGAGCAAAATCAAATAGCTTAGCAAGTACTGGCAGTCTCTAATCTTTAATTTGAAAGACCATTAATTTTTCTGAAGACTCAATAGTAAAATTATTTCCCAAAGATTGATTTCTGATAGCTCTTGCAGAAGGAAATAGTTTGTATGCATCTAATACATATTGAAGATTTGTTGAAGTGACTTTATTGTTTGATTCAAAACTGATAATACTAACTGTTTCTCCTCTAAAAGAATTAAATACGGTTTTTCCTATACTGGGTGTAATAGTAGAATAATCTGTATAGATCGTACAATTTATTGTGTCAGAATATTCATTGATAGCAAAGAAATTTCCTAAAAAATGATCTTCACTTTTGCCTGAAATTCCAAAAATAGATAATGATAAATAATTATTTTTAATACACCAATCCAATGTTTTTTCTAGATCTGTCTTATTTTGATCTTCCACATGAACTGTGTTAGATACTTTATCTTTATATGATAAATTAATTGAATCAAAATCTCCTATGGAAACGGTAGGAGTAATACCAGCATCAATCAATGTATTTGTTGCTCCATCTACGGCAATGATTATTTTCGCAGATTTAATCTGATTAATAATCTCTCTACTTCTAGGAAACTCTCCATTTACGATGAGAGCAATATCTTCTTTATGATTTGTATCCATGATTTAAATTAATACAACTTTCGAAGTGTTCCATAACAATAAGATAATATTTATCGAGATTGTGTCTCAAATTACTTGCGAATAAAATTATTCACCTTTTTATATTGTAGAAATTAATTAGCTCAATCTATCTGCTACAAAGTCCCAATTAATTGCATTATCTAATACTGCCTTTACATAATCAGGTCTGACATTTTGATAATCTAGATAATAAGCATGTTCCCATACATCTATTCCCATTAAAGCATGTTCTCCATGTGCGAGTGGGTTCTCAGCATTTGGTAATCCCCTTAAATCTAACTTTCCATCTTTTTCAATAAGCCATGCCCATCCACTACCAAATACACCAACTGCTTGTTGTGTAAAGTTAGTCTTGAATGTGTCATAGTCTCCAAATGATTCATTTATTTTTTCTAATAATTTTCCATGAGGTGTTTTGCTTCCACCTGGAGTCATTTGGTTCCAGTATAGGATATGATTCCATGCTTGACCTGCATTATTAAATACTTTTTTATTATCTTCTTCAAAGCTTTTTACCACCACTTCATCTAAATCCATATCCATAAATTTTGTACCTTCAGCGAAAGTGTTTAGCATATTGAAATATGCTTGATGATGTTTTCCGTAATGCAAGTCTACGGTTTGAGAGGATATTGTTGGTGCAAGATCATTTGCATTGTATGGCAAGGCTGGTAAGAAAAATTTTTTCGTATCATTCATAAAAAACTCCTATTAATTGTTTTAGTTGTTTTAAATTTAAATCCAATTTAAACGTTTTAACATAAACAAAAGAGAAAATTATGACACAAATAAAATTAGGAGATCAAGTAGTTAATCTTTCAGGAACAATGCCTAGCGTAGGCTCTAAAGCACCAGATTTTTTATTAGCAAACAATGATTTAGTCAATATGACTTTAAAAGATTTTGAAGGAAAGCGATTAGTATTAAATATTTTTCCTAGTTTAGCCACTCCAGTATGCTCGGCTTCAGCCTATAAATTTAATGAACTTGCCGGCGATATGAACAATACGGTAGTTATTTGCATATCTAGAGACTTAGCTTTTAGTCAAAAACAATTTTGTACTATTAACAATCTAGAGAATGTTCTTTTTCTTTCTGATATGCGTAGCGAAGACTTTGCAAATGATTATGGTATCTTACACACAAATGGAAAATTTCAAGGTCTATTAGCTCGATCTGTTGTAATTATCAATACTGATAAAACAATAGGGTATACGCAACTGGTCGATCAAACTGGACATGAACCAAACTACGATGAAGTATTAGACGCGCTTATTTAGCGATTAATACAGGACAGTTACATTGCTGAGCAATGCTAATTGGTTTACTACCAAAGAAGTATTTTAAGAAAGGATTTTTTGGCGATACCCCAAGCATAACAAGACTATCATCTTTAGCATATTTTACTACAGTCTTTACAGGATTACCTTCAAGAATTGTTGCAGTATTTTTAATACCAGCATTCGTAAATCTTTGTTCAGTTTTCTCCAATATAATTCTTAATTTTTCATCAGAAGATTTGTTTTCTAATACAGTAATAATTTCTACAGGCAATTTCTTAGACTTTGCAAATTTTTCAGCAATTTGAATTGCTTTGTTTGAACCCGTAGAGTTGTTAACGGGTAGTAGAATTTTATACTGCTTATTTACTGAATAGTTTTTTACTACCATGACAGAGCTATCAATGAATTGTACTAGCTTATGATGCATTCCCTTATTTCCACCACCACCAATGATAGTGATATCATGATTACTAGTTGCAACTTCAGATCGCAATTGATCAATAATTTCACCAGTACGTAAAATTAAATCAATTTTATTTGAATGACTCCCTTTTAATAAAACGCGCATTCTAGAATTTTCTTCATCGATAAGTAAATGGTCATTGAAAGCAATGCTCTTATCTTTTTTAATATACTTTTTTGATTCTAAAAAATCGTATGCCCATTCTAGAGTTCTTACTCCAGGTCTATACAATTCTCTGCTATCTAAATTTTGATGTACAACACTGACATCCTTTTCAGAGAATTGGCTAATTCTTTTACCTACATATGCAATAGTAGTAGTTGCTTCAAATGCATTTGCAATCTTCATTCCAAGATCTAACGTTGGTTTTGAATATTCTTTTCCACCGATGGCAATTAAGATATTCACAGTGTTACCCAGTAAAATTTTGACATTAAATATAAGATAGCAATTGAACTAGTAAACATCAACACTCCAACTTTAAAAAAAGTTTTGGTACTCACAAGTCCTGTAGAATAGATAATCATCGCAGTAGGAGATGAAATAACTGTTAGGAATGAAAATCCCGAAGCTATAGCGGCAGATAAAGCAAATGATATATCCGAAGGTTGGAGTTCAATTGCCATGGGACCTAATAATGAGATTGTAGCCGAGCTTGTAAAAAAATTTGCAGTTAATCCTGTTAATATTGCCATAAAAGACCAACTAATATTAAAGCTGCTTTCAGGCATTAGCGCTAAGAGCGCATTAAATTTTGTAACCAACCAAGACGAAGCTCCCGTTTCATTTATTTGAAATCCTAATGATATAGTTGCTGCAAATAAAAGAATAACTCCCCAATTGGTATTTTTATTTATTACTTCCCATGATACCATTCCACAAATCATAAAAATTAATGCTCCACACAAAGCAATAATTCCCAAACCAAGTTCTTCGTTAAACAAAAACCAACTAATAACAATCAATAATATAATGATTGAAGAAAATAAATGATTGATATTATCTCTAGTGGTTGATTTGGATATTTTCTTCTTATATCTTTTGATTTGAATATTTTTTAGAGTGGTAGGAAATGCAAATTGTAATACAAAGTATGCAACTACTAGCTGCATAATAAGTATAGGATATGCATGTTTCATCCATTCCCAATAATCGATATTAATATTACTGAATTCCTGCAAATAATTAATCATGATCACATTACGAGCTCCACCGGATGGAGTTCCGATAGATCCAATAATAGTCCCATATCCAACAGAAAATAAAGTTAGTAGGACAGCATTTCTTCCATCGGTTTGTTTTGTATCAATATTTTTTATGACAGACAATCCTATAGGTAACATGATAGCAATAATTGTATGTTCACCTAAAAAAGATGATAAAATAGCTGAAATAGTCATCAGCCCTGCAAGGAATAACTTTTTACTTTTACCAAAAATTTTTATAATAATTTTTGCCAATCTTATATCCAATCCTTGATGTACAATAGCAATAGCAAACATGAGTGAGCCCATAACAAATAATACTGCATCGTTCATGAATGATTCGGCAACTACATCTGGCGGCGCTACACCTAACAATACTTGTAATACCAAAGTTAAAAGAGCTATTGCTGGAAATGGTATAGGTTCAAATGTGACCAAGGTAAAAACCATTAATAATATTATCAGACTATGATACCCAGCTAAAGTTAGTCCTACAGGCGTGCTTAGACTCAATAAGAATATTGCTAGTAGAACACTAAAAACAAACCACTTCTTTTGAGAAAACCAATAGAGCATTGATGATGATATAATTTTATAAGATTCATTCATTGGACCAAATTTATTTAATAAATCAAGAAAAGATAACACTTATGTTATAATTGCTTGACTGCTTCACTGATTCTAGTGTAATGTCAGGACAAGATTTATCTCTATTTTAAATGGTTTTAATATAAAAGAAAAATGCAACTATTTCCAAGATGGACAAATAATTTCACTGGAATATTCCTAATTGGAATATTTCTTCTGCTATTCTCCCTATCTTCTTTTATTTGGTATTATGGCTCGCCATATTATACCGACGTAGGTTATGCACCAGTTCAGCCTGTTCCATATAGTCACAAATTACATGCTGGAGATATGGGAATAGATTGTCGTTACTGTCATGTTGGAGTTGAACAATCTTACTCTGCTGTTATTCCACCTACAGAAACTTGTATGGGCTGTCACACATATGTGAAGACAGATAGCGAAAAATTAAAATTAGTTAGAGAAAGTTGGGAAACTGGAAAGCCAATTGAATGGATTAAAGTTCATATGTTACCAGAGTACGCATATTTTAATCACAGCGTACACGTTAATTCGGGAGTCGCTTGTATATCTTGTCATGGAAATATAGCAGAAATGGAAGTAGTCTATCAAGTTAAACCATTGAGCATGGATTGGTGTTTAGATTGTCATAGATCTGATACGCCAGAAATTAGACCTAAGAATGAAGTAACAAATATGTATTGGACTCCACCAGCAGATTATGATAATTTTGTATCATCTTGGGTAGAGCAGCATGGGGATAAAAGACCTGTAGGAGATTGTCAAAAATGTCACAGATAAAAAATAAATCAAAAGAATTTGTAGATACTAATAAGATTGATCAGAACACTGCTCAGTCACATGAATTTGGTTATTGGAAGAGCTTAAAAGATATCTCTTCTTCGGATGATTACACTAATTACTTAAAGCAGTCTGAGCATCATGAAGATAATGGGCTATCTAGAAGAAATTTTTTATCATTGGTAGCCGCATCAGTAGCCTTAGCAGGTTTAGAAGGTTGTAAAAAACCTGTACAAAAAATTATTCCATATGTAGAAGCTGAAATAGCAACTATACCTGGAATTCCTAAGCATTATGCAACTACTATGCCTTTTAAAAATAATGCTCTAGGAGTAATTATTGAAAATCACGACGAAAGACCGGTTAAAGTTGAAGGTAATGAGAAACATCCTGCATCCATGGGTAAATCTAATTCTTTTGCTCAAGCTACTACACTAGATATGTATGATCCTGACAGATCTAGAGGTGTTAGACTGAATGGGAAAAAAGTAGATTGGTCTGAATATGTTAAATACGCTCAATCAATGAATAGCTCAAATGGAAATAGGCTAGCTATTTTATCGCAAGAGTCCTCATCGCCAACAATACAATTCATGCATAATGAATTTAAAAAAGCATATCCAGATGCTGATTGGGTAGTATATGAGCCAATTAATAATGAAAACTTATATAGAGGGATTGAAAAAGCTTTTGGTAAAAAATTACAACCATTGAATCGCCTAGAAAGTGCGCAGACAATTCTTTCTATAGGATCTGACTTTCTGGGAGTTGAAGATAATTGCGTATATCATACACGAAAATTTGCTCAAAATAGAGATTTAGAAGATGAAAAAAGTACAATGAACAGATTGTATGTTGTAGAAAGCTTTATGACTCCTACTGGATCTAGCGCAGATCATCGTTTGAATGTTCCGAATCACCAGTTTGCTTCAGTTTTAAGAGAGTTAGCTGGAGAATTAAAAAAATTAGGATTAAAAATTGATGCTAAGCCTGTAAAAAGCTCCAATCATTTATGGATTAAAACTGTTGCAGAAGATTTAATAAAAAATAAGGGTGAATCTATCATTATAGGTGGAAGTGATTTACCAGCAGATATTCATTGCTTAATTACAGGTATTAACAACCAATTAAAAGCACCAATCGATTATTATCCACTAGATAAAGCACATGTTACTTCAATGAAAGATTTTAAAGTGCTATGTAAGAAGATGGCTAAAGGTGCGATAGATAATTTAATTATTTTGGGAGGTAATCCAGTATATGACGCTCCATCTGATTGCAACTTTGAAGCATCCCTAAAGAAAGTAAAATCTGCAGTTCATCTAAGTAGTTTTTATGATGAAACTTCAAAGCATTGTCAATGGAGTATTGCACAAGCTCATTTCTTTGAAACTTGGGGAGATGCAATGACCTATGATGGCTATGCAAGTATTATTCAACCACAAATTAGACCACTTTTTGATTCAAAAAGCGCATTACAGGTTCTCACTCCTATCATTTTTAAAGAAGATAGAAGTTCTTATGATACCGTTAAAAAAGTCTGGAAAGATAGTATTGTGAATGAAGCAAATTTTGAAAGAAAATGGGAAAAAATATTACATGAAGGAATTCATGCTAAGCCATTGCTGAGCACTCAAAAAGTTCGTATCCAAAATAAAATTTCTACAGCGGTATTGACTAAAGATCAAGCTCTTGATGATAATAAATTTGAATTAATTTTTGCACCATCTTCTTCTGTTTATGATGGAAGATATGCAAATAATGGTTGGTTACAAGAGATCCCAAAACCGATAACTAGCTTAACATGGGATAATGCTGCTTTTGTTAGTATGAAAGTTGCAAAAAAATTAAATATAAAAAATGGTCAAATGATTCAAATATTATTAGGCGACAAAAGCGTTAAGGTTCCAGCATGGATTGTACCTGGGCAAAATCAAAAAACAATTACTCTTGAACTGGGGTATGGCAGAGAGTTTTCTGGTAGAATTGGTAGCGGTGTAGGTTTTAATATGTACCCATTAAGAACAAGTTCGAATATGGGTTATGCTGTAAATGCTGAGATTAAAATTCTCAATGAAACATATCCATTAGCAACGACCCAAGAACACTATGGTCTTGAAGAAGATAAACTTGCAGCGCCAGGATTTAGCGACCTATCAACTAAAGAAGTCCAATCAAGAATTCCTGATCTAGTAAAGCAGTCAACAATGGAAGATTATAAAAAACATCCAGAATTTATTAAGGATGTAGTTGAAGAGCATAAGCCAGATAAGAGCAGAAGTTGGGAAGATCATTCAATGTATAATCCTGAGCCTGAATATGATTATTCAAAAGGTCATCAGTGGGGAATGTCGATAGATTTGACAAGCTGTACCAGTTGTAATGCTTGTTCTATTGCCTGTCAAAGTGAGAACAATATTCCTATAGTAGGTAAGCAGCAAGTAATGAATGGTAGAGAAATGCATTGGATTCGTATCGACAATTATTTTTCCGGCGATCCTGATAATCCAGAAGTATCTACACAATCTGTTGCATGCGTACATTGCGAATTAGCTCCTTGTGAGCAAGTTTGTCCAGTTGGCGCTACTACACATTCTACAGATGGTGTAAATCAAATGACTTATAATCGCTGTCTAGGCACAAGGTATTGTGCAAATAATTGTCCTTATAAAGTAAGAAAATTTAATTTTTATAATTATACAAAAGACCTTCCAGAAGTAGTACAAATGGCCATGAACCCTGATGTAAGTATGCGTTTTAGAGGGGTTATGGAAAAATGTACTTACTGTTATCAGCGTGTTAGTGAAGCTCGTATTAAAGCAGAAAATGAAAATAGAGACCTAGTTGATGGAGACGTTAAAGTAGCTTGCGCACAATCTTGTCCAGCTGATGCTATTAAATTTGGAGATATTAATGATCCAAATAGCGCAGTTAGTAAAGCAAAAAGCCGTAATCGCGACTATGCTTTATTAGGACAGCTTGGTACTAGCCCAAGAACTACATATCTTGCAAAAATTAGAAATCAGAATCCTAAGTTATCTTCAAATAATCATCAGGGAGCGCATCACTAGATGCTAGAGAATAAAATAAAGTCAAAAGCAGAAATTCGTGCTGAAAAACTACTTCCTGGTAATCAAAATTTTACTACTATTACTGATGATATAGCAGGAGTGCCTGAAAGTAAAAAAACTCCAATTCAATGGTGGCTTTTATTTGGATTTGCTCTTTCTTTGCTAGCAATTTTTGCAGGTAGTGTTGGATTTCTTATATGGGAAGGTACTGGAATCTGGGGTATTAATAATCCCGTATTCTGGGGTTGGGCTATTATTAATTTTGTTTGGTGGGTAGGTATTGGTCATGCAGGTACTTTAATATCTGCTATCTTGCATTTATTTAGACAAAATTGGAGAAATGCCATTAATAGATTTGCTGAGACTATGACACTTTTCGCTGTTATTTGTGCGCTTGTTTTTCCTGGGATTCATGTCGGTAGAATTTGGGTAGCTTATTGGTTCTTGCCTATACCAAATCAAATGGGAATGTGGCCAAACATGAGAAGTCCATTAATATGGGATTTCTTTGCTGTGTTCACCTATTTTACAGTGTCACTATTATTTTGGTATACAGGACTGATTCCAGACTTAGCAACTTTAAGAGATAGGGCAAAAACAAATTTAAAAAGAAAAATTTATGGATTCTTTGCATTAGGATGGAGAGGTGGAAATAGACAGTGGCAGCATTATGAGCTAGCCTACTTAGTTCTTGCTGGTATATCCACTCCTCTAGTATTATCAGTTCACAGTGTTGTTAGTTCTGACTTTGCTACTAGTATAATACCGGGTTGGCATACAACAATATTCCCCCCTTATTTTGTAGCAGGTGCAATTTACTCTGGATTTGGAATGGTAATGACACTCTCTATTATAGCAAGAAAAGTATATAATCTAGGACATATTATTACATTAGAGCATCTTGATAAGATGGCACAAATTATGCTATTAACTGGCTGTATGGTTGGTTATGCCTATTCAATGGAATTCTTTGTTGCATGGTATAGTGGTAATGCATATGAATCGTTTGCTTTTGTGAATAGAGCTTTAGGTCCATACTGGTGGGGCTATTGGGCAATGATCTTTTGTAATGTTGTTGTTCCTCAATTTTTTTGGTTTGAACGCTACAGAAGGCATATTCCATTTCTATTTATCACATCTATCCTAGTAAATATTGGAATGTGGTTTGAACGGTTTGTAATTGTAGTTATCACACTTCATAGAGATTTCATGCCAGGTGCTTGGGCTATGTATAATCCAACAATATTTGATGTATCAATTTATATAGGCACATTTGGGCTATTCTTTACAGGATTTCTTCTATTCTTAAGATTCTTACCAATGGTTTCTATTGCTGAAGCAAAATTAGTATTACCAGAGTCTAACCCTCATCACGGACACGAAGAATGAATACATACGGTGTAATAGCGAGGTTTGATACTCCCGTAGCATTAGTTCATGCCGCAGAGAAGGTAAGAGATGCAGGATTTAAAGATTTTGACTGTCATTCTCCTTTTCCAATTCATGGTATGGATGACGCAATGGGACTCAAAAGATCTAAATTAGGTTATGTAATTGGGGTAATGGGACTAACGGGAGCTTTATTTGGTTTTGGGCTACAAACTTGGATTCATTCAATTGAATACCCAATGAATATTAGTGGAAAACCATTTTTTGCTTATCCCGCATACGCAATTATTACATTTGAACTCATGGTATTATTTAGTGCTTTCGGAGCAGTCTTTGGAATGATGTATTTTAACAGCATACCTCGATTCCATCATCCTGTATTTTATTCAGATAAATTTTCTAGAGTTACAAGCGATGCATTCTATGTTAGTATTGAAATTTCAGATCCAAAATATAACGAAGAAGAAGTAAAATCATTTTTAGAGAAAATGGGTGGTACAGATATTGAGGTATTAAAAGATGAGAATTAATATATTACTTTTAAGCCTGTTATTTTTAACCGGATGTTTTAGAGGTGCAAAATTTGAAGAAACTCCAATTCATTTAAATCCCAATATGGACAATCAGCAGAAGTATAGATCTTTAGAAGAAAGCTATTTCTTTGAAGATGGCTCAACTATGAGAACTCCAATTGAAGGGACTATTGCTAGAGGACAGTATGATGAAAATGCATCATTTTTAAATGGTAAAAATGAAGATGGATCATACTTAGTAAATAATCCCATAGCATTATCAGCAGAAGTGCTAGATAGAGGTCAAGATAGATTCAATATTTATTGTACTCCATGTCATTCTCAGGTAGGAAATGGTAAAGGTATTGTTACGCAATATGATTACCCTGTTATTCCTGCTAACTTGCATGACGAACGCATTCGTATGCAACCTGATGGTGAGATGTTTAATACTATTAGATATGGATTACGTAGTATGCCTGCATATGGATATCAAATAGAGGCTGATGATATTTGGTCAATTGTCCATTATGTTAGAGCATTGCAAAAAAGTCAGAATGCTACTTTTCAAGATTTACCACAAGATGAACAAGAAAAAATTGCTAAAAAATCATGAAATTAGATTCAAAAACATATAATTATAGCTCAAAAAAATCTACTAATTTTATTTTAATTTTTGCAGGACTAGCACTACTTAGTATTGCTTGGTTTTCTGGTTTTGATTCAAAAGAATTTTATTTTTCCTATCTAACATCTTTCTTTTTCTGGTTAAGCATTATACTTGGAGCAATGTTCTTTATATTTGTTCACTATGCTTTTTCTGCTACATGGAGTGTTGCTATAAAAAGAGTTATGGAGAATACTCTGATGTTAATGCCAATATTTACAATATTATTTCTTCCAATTATTGCAGGTATGGAATTGTTATTTAAATGGCTTCCAGCTCACAGTTATTGGCTTACACATAGCTTTGAAGCTGATCATCTTATACAGCACAAACTACCCTTTCTAAATAAACAATTTTTTATACAAAGAGCAGTAGCATATTTTAGCTTATGGAACGTCATAGCTTTTTATATTTATTTCACATCTACTAAGCACGATATTGATGGAGACCATAACGCATTAATAAAATTAAAGAATTTCACTATGAGTCCTATAGGGGTATTGCTGTTTACAAGTATTACTTTTGCAGGCCTAGACTGGTTAATGAGCTTAGACCCTCATTGGTATTCTACGATGTATGGAGTATATACTTTTGCAGGATCATTCTTAGCATTCTTAGCGTTCTTAACATTTACACTAATCCGCCTGAAAGATCAGGGATATTTAAAAGATATTGTATCTGAGGAACATTTCCATGATCTTGGTAAATACTTATTTGCATTTACAGTTTTTTACTGTTACATCGCTGGAGCACAATTTTATTTTATTTGGTACAGTAATATTCCAGAAGAAACTATTTGGTATCTTCATCGATGGGTAGGTTCCTGGAAAACAATAAGTGTTTTATTGATAGTAGGTAAGTTTTTTATTCCATTCTTTTCTTTAATTTTTAGAGGGTCAAAAAGAAATATAAGACTACTGCAATTTATGAGCATATGGATATTATTTATGCATTATATCGATATTAATTTTATTGTGATGCCAACTATTCACCATCATGATTTTCATATTGGAATATATGATATTGCTAGTATGTTAGGGTTTGCTTCTATATTTATTGGCGGCTTTAGATATATCATGTCCAGAAGTTCTTTAGTATCTATCAATGATCCAGAATTAATACATTCAATCAATCATAGGAATCACTAGTTATGGATAATCTAGGTTACGAAAAAGAAGATATACCAGTTAAGCCAGTAATAATTGGAGGGTTTATATTTGTTTTAACAATCATAGTCACCCTTTTTCTTTTATTTGAATACTATGTACGCGTCTTAGATGACACTATTTATGAATTTAAACTCAGTAAACGATCAAAAAAATTAATAGAATTAAGAAAATCAGAAAGCGAAACTCTCAATAGCTATAAGGTAATCGACAAAGAAAAAGAAATTTATCATATACCTATTGATCGATCAAAAGAGCTATTACTAGATGATCAAAAGAAATAATCTACTTTTAGTATTTCTATTTTCAAGTCACTTCTTGTTTTCGCAAACATTAAAAGAAGAACCTCCAACAGAGTCTCCAATAGATGTTATAGAGCAATTAGGAGATTATATTCCTTTAGATACTACATTTATCAATGAATCCGGTGAAACAATTCTCTTAAAAGATTTATTTGAAAAAAATATTCCTACAATTCTCACATTAAATTACTTTGAATGCCCGATGCTCTGTACGCTTGTGCTAAATGGGTTAGCTGAATCAATTGAAAAGCTAACATTGAATGCAGGAGAAGAATATCAAGTCATTACTATTGATATTAACCCTAATGAGAGCACAGCATTTGCCAATCAAAAGAAACAAAACTATATAGCAGGATACAATCTTAAGAACGTTAAGAATGATTGGCACTTTTTAACTGGTGATCAAGAGAATATAAAGAAAATTGCCGATAGCATAGGGTTTATATACTATTATGACGAAGATAGAGATGAGTATATGCATCCTGCAGCAATTTCTGTATTAAGTCCAGAAGGAAAAATATCACGATATTTATATGGAATTCAATTTCTAGCAAAGGATTTAAAGCTAAGCTTGTTAGAGGCTGGAGAAGGAAAAATAGGAAGTACTCTTGATAAAATAGTTCTTTATTGCTACCACTATGACCCATACAAAAATACTTATACACTTTTTGCTACCAATGTTATGAGATTAGGAGGTATATTAACTATCATTTTTCTAGGTATTACAATTGTAGGTTACTGGAAAAATGATTATAATTTATTTAGGGGATAATAGTAGAAGACATGGATAGATTAACTGAATATTTGTTTCCAAAACAGGTGTCAACCTTTGCTGCTGACATCGATAACCTATTCTATTTTATTTTTTATTCATCAATAGCCCTCTTTGCTATCGTTGTATTCGGTATGGCGTACTTAGCAATCAAATATCGATTCAAAAAAGGCGATGAGATCAGACTCACGAGCAGTAAAGATCACAGCAATATACTAGAATCACTATTTTTCATTGTTCCTCTTATACTAGTAAGTATCACATTTGTATGGGGTATTAGATCATATTTAAAAATGATCATTGTTCCTGATGATGCGATTGAAATTAAAGTTACTGGTCAGAGTTGGTTTTGGACATTTGATTATCCCGATGGAGGTACAACTCTTAACGAGCTTGTAGTACCTTCTAATCAGCCTATTAAAATTGTTCTTTCTTCTAAGGACGTATTACATAGCTTCTTTATTCCTGTTATGAGAACTAAGATGGACTGTCTACCTAATAGATATAATGTAATGTGGTTTGATGCCCAACAAGAGGGAGTATATGATATATTTTGTACCGAATATTGTGGAACAGGACACTCACAAATGGGAGCAAAAGTTATTGTTATGAAACCTGCACAATATGAAGCATGGGTTGCAGAGCTTGGATCAGATGATGAAGATATACCGCTAGATGAGCTTGGTGCAAAATTATATACTAAAAAAGCATGTAACACTTGTCATACCTTAGATGGATCCGCTTTAGTTGGCCCATCATACTTGCAGACGAGTCAAATGTGGGGAGAGGAAAGAGTTTTTGATGATGGTACTAGTACTATAATTGATGATAATTATATAAGAAGCTCTATACTAGAACCACAAACAAAAATAGTAGCAGGTTACCAAGGAGTTATGCCTACCTATCAAGGTCTATTAAATGATAGGGAGCTAGATGCATTGATTGCTTTCTTAAAATCTTTAAAAGAGGATTCTCAAATTTAATTGTAAATTAGGATATACTTATGGCTGAAAATCAAAAACAAAATTATCTTACTCATCCAAAAGGCATAATGTCATGGGTGCTAACATTAGATCATAAGCGTATTGGTCTTATGTATCTTTTTGGTGGAATAATATTTTTCTTTCTAGGTGGATTGTTAGCACTAGGGATGCGACTTGAATTAGCTGCTCCTGGAAATGATTTTATGTCAAATGATACATATAATAATGTATACACTCTGCATGGCGCAATAATGATCTTTTTGTTTATTATTCCCGCAATTCCTGGAGCATTAGGAAATATTTTACTCCCTCTTATGTTAGGTGCAAAAGATGTAGCATTTCCTAGATTAAATCTTGCCAGTTTTTATCTATATACTTTAGGCGCATTATTTACTTTATATACCATTGTTTCAGGTGGAGTAGATACGGGTTGGACATTTTATACGCCTTATTCTACTACTAGCACATCGAATGTAATACCTATGACAATGGGAATTTTTATTATTGGATTTTCATCCATCTTAACAGGACTAAATTTTATTGCCACTATTCATAAAATGAGAATTCCTGGACTAACATGGTATAAATTGCCATTGTTTGTATGGGCTCTTTATGGTACCTCTTTAGTGCAAATTACAGCAACCCCAGTTATTGCAATTACAATGGTTCTACTGATTCTTGAAAGATTATTAGGAATTGGAATTTTTGATCCTGCTCTTGGAGGAGATCCTGTTCTTTATCAACATTTTTTCTGGTTTTATTCTCACCCTGCTGTGTATATCATGATATTACCTGCTTTTGGAATTATCAGTGAAATTATTCCTGTACATTCTAGAAAGAAAATATGGGGATATAAATTCATTGCATTCTCAACATTATCCATTGCATTTATTGGATTTTTAGTCTGGGGTCACCATATGTTCACTTCTGGGCAATCAGTTTTTTCTCAAATTGTTTTTTCCTTTATAACCTATTTCGTGGGTATTCCTACGGGAGTAAAGATATTCAGTTGGATATTAACAATGTATAGAGGACAAGTATCTTTTACCCCCCCAATGTTATATGCTTTATCATTTTTATTCTTGTTTACCATTGGAGGATTAACAGGAATATTTCTTGGAGCTGTAGCATTAGATATTCATTTACATGATACTTATTTTGTAGTTGCTCACTTTCATTATGTTATGCAAGGCGGTACTATTATTGCTTTTCTTGGAGGATTGCATCATTGGTGGCCTAAATCAATGGGTACAATGTACAATCAAACTGTAGCAAACATTTGTTGTCTTGGAGTATTTTTAGGTTTTAATGGTACATTTTTCCCTCAATTTTTATTAGGTCTTAGAGGAATGCCAAGACGATATGCTACATACGATCCTCAGTATGCAGACTTACATAATTATTCAAGTTTTTGGTCAGCGATATTGGGATTATCCATATTTATTGCAATTATGAATCTATTATGGTCTTTAAGAAAAAATAATAAATTAGACCCAGGTACTAACCCCTGGGGAGCAATGACCTTAGAATGGACACATACTACGTCACCACCTCATCCACATAATTTTGAAGAAGAACCTGTCCTTGAGCATGGTCCATATGATTATGACAAGGTCATTGTAGAGCCAACATTTAAAAAATGAGTCACGATAATTCATCACCTAGTTTTCTACAGCATCATTTTCATGATGTCAAGCAACAGTATGAAACTTCAAAGCTTGGAATGTGGGCTTTTATTCTTACTGAAGTTTTAACATTCGGCGGATTATTTGTAGCATATGTTGTTTATCGTTCATGGTATCCTGAAATGTTTATCAATGCAAACTTACTATTAGACGTTAATAAAGGTCTATTGAACACGGTTGTTTTGATTACCAGTTCTTTAACCATGGCTCTTGCTATTTGGGCAATACAAAAAAAGAACAAAAATCTATCTCTAGTAATGCTAATATTAACATTTATACTTGCTTTCATGTTTCTTGGAATTAAATATCTAGAATATTCTCATAAGTTCGAAGTGGGTCAATTGCCAGGAGAGTATTATAGCTATATGGGACCTGAAATAGCTCATATTAACAATCCTCATATTTTCTTTAGTATTTACTTTATGATGACAGGACTTCATGGATTACACGTTGCAATTGGTATGGGTCTTATTGGTTGGTTAATTTATGCTACAGCAAAGGGTAACTTGCATTCTAAATATTATACTCCAATGGAAATGATTGGAATTTTCTGGCATTTAGTTGATTTAATTTGGATTTATTTATTTCCACTATTTTATTTAATAGGATAACATTATGGATCACCAACATCATATTACACCATTAAGCACTTATCTAACCATTGCCGCCACTTTATTATTTTTAAGCGGAGTAACCGTATGGGTTTCATATGTAGACTTAGGAGCAATGAATGTTGTCATTGCAATGCTTATAGCTACAACAAAAGCTACTCTTGTAGCATTGTTTTTTATGCATCTTTTATGGGATGATAAGAAACTCCTAACAATATTTGTAATGTCATTAATGTTTCTTGGAATCTTTATGACAATCACTCTATTAGATACCGAATTTAGAGGTGGAGTAAATCCTGAAGTAAAAAACCCTATCAATAAACGTGCAGCCTTTTATGATTCTTTACCTCTTACAGATACTCATGGAAATCCTGTTGATAAGCATGGTAGTAGTCACCCTGAAGAGGATGAGGATCATCATTAAATGAAAAAACAGCTTTTTTTTCAATCTGCTGTAGTTTCAACAATCTTATCTTATCTTTTAATCTTTGTAGGGGGATTGGTGCGTGTATCAGGATCTGGTATGGGTTGCCCAGATTGGCCTAGATGTTTTGGCCGATGGATTCCACCTACTAATATTGATCAGATCCCTTCTTATATTGATACCACATCTTTTAATATTGTATTAGCTTGGATAGAATACAGCAATCGTTCTTTAGGAGTGTTGGTAGGCTTTTCAATTATAGTACTAAATATTATAGCCATATATTATTTTCGTAAGGAAATGAAACTTTTCCTTTCATCAATTTTATCTCTCATTTTAGTGGCAGCAAATGGTGGTTTAGGTGCTATTGTAGTTTCTTCAATTTTAAACCCTTTCCTTGTTAGTTTGCATATGGTATTAGCCCTAATGTTAGTGTCAGTATTAAGCTATGCATGTATTGAATCTTATAAATTAATACATATAGAAAAATTTAAAGATTTAGAAATTAATAGAGCACTTTCCAAAAGTTTAATTGTTTTTTGGATATTAATTATTGTAGAAATTCTTTTAGGAACCGGTATTAGAACAAATCTTGAACTTGTTTCTATTGAAAATCCTCTTTTATCAAAAGGAGAACTATTAAATGCATTAGATTCATATAAATATTTTCATTCCTTTTTAGGATTTACTTTACTTTTCTTGAGTACATATATCTATTCCAAATTGAGAACCAATAAACTATATATCGCAAGATTTTTAGGCATATTTATACTTGGTATGATTATAGTTCAGATTTTTTTAGGCGAGATGATGATTTTCTTTGAGTTGCCTCAATTAACAAGACTTTTTCATACATGGGGCTCATCTTGGCTTGTCGGTGTAGTAATTATATTGTATAATTGCATCAGTAATGAATACGCTAAATAAAAAGTTAATAGTTGCATTTTTTTCAGTTTTAATCTTAGGTATTATAGGATTATTTACCATAGATCAGGCGACTCAATCTAGAATTAATAATCTATCTATTATATCAGAAGTTCCATCTTTTAAATTAGATAATTTTGATGGTATTCCATTTACAGAAAAAAAATTAGATAATAAAATTACTGTAGTTAGTTTTATTTTTACTCAATGCGAAGGTGCATGCCCAATTATGTCAACAAATATGGGATTGTTACAAAAAAGATTTTCAGATTCAGACATATTGCAGTTTGTATCAATAACAACAGATCCTGACTATGATTCAAGTAATATATTGAAAGAATTTTCTGATAAGTATAGCACTAAAAATAATTGGTTTTTTCTAAGAGGAGATATTAACGATGTTGTTAAATTGTCCGAAGATGGATTCTTTCTATCGGCTAGCTTATTACCAGTTGGACATTCTACTCGACTTATCTTAATTGATAAAGACAGAAATATTAGAAAGTACTATGAAGGCACTGTTGATGCTAATATAGTCGAGTTGCAAAATGATATCGTTACCTTAATTAAGCAAGATTAGTATGGTTAAAAATTTAATTGAGCTAACAAAAATCAGAATTGGATTTTTAGTACTAACCACAACAATTATTGGATTTTATCTTGGTGCACAAGGCACATTTTCATCCTCTTTATTATTTTATACTATTATAGGTACTTTATTGTCGTCAACAGGTGGTTCCATCATAAATAATGTTATAGAAATTGATTCAGATAAAAAAATGGATCGAACAAAAAATAGAGTCTTACCCACAAAAAAAATATCTTTTCAATTTGCATTGTTTTTAGGGATGTCATGTATCCTATTAGGCTTATCAACGCTATACTTCAAAGTAAATCCGCTTACTGCATTACTATCTATATTGACTATTGCGTTATATCTATTGGTCTATACGCCTTTAAAAAGAATATCTTGGATAAATACCTCGATTGGAGCTATACCTGGCGCAATACCCCCATTAGGAGGATGGACGGCAGCAACAAATAGTTTAGATTTAGGAGGAATAGCCCTATTCTTAATTTTATTTTTTTGGCAACACCCTCATTTTTATGCTATCGCATTTATGTACAAAGAAGACTATGCTAAAGCAGGATTAAAGATGTTACCTGTTATAGAAAATGGAGTAAGAAAAACAGTTATACATACTTTTTTACATGCATTAATATTGATTCCAATTTCTACTTTACCATTTTTCTTTGGAGTCTCAGGAAGGGTGTATTTTGTAGGAGCATACTTATTGAGTAATATTTACATGCTCTGTTGTCTTCCATTCATTTTAGAGCAATCTAGAGAAAATGCTGTTTTAATATTTAAGACATCAATTTATTATTTTCCATTATTGTTCTTTTTAATATTAGCAGATTTATTTATATAAGAATTCATAAATATTAAAAATCATTAAGAGTCTAGTTTTGCAATTCTATTTTGATGTCTACCACCCTCAAACTCTACACTCAGCCATTGCTTAATTAGTTCGATTGCGCGTTCTGATGTAATAAAGCGTGATCCAAGAGATAAAATATTAGCATTATTATGCAATCTTGATAAGTCTATAATTTCGTCTGGACCATCATAAAATACAGCCGCTCTGACACCTTTAAATCTATTAGCAGCCATTGCTTCGCCCTGCCCTGATCCTCCAAAAATAATACCCATTATATTATCATTTTCTGATATAAACTTTGCTGCAGGATTAATAAAATCAGGATAATCATCAGTAGATTCGTATGTAAATGCACCAAAATCTTTTACTTTATAATTTGATTCTAATAGAAATTTTTTAACAGATTCTTTTAGCTCAAATCCTGCATGATCTGTTGCTAATACGATAGTCTTATTAGACATTAAAATACTCTTCAATCTTATTTTGAATAGCCTCTTTTGTAAAACCAAATTGCATTGCTACATCAACACCTGGAGCAGATAATCCAAAATCATCAATTCCAATCTTCAATCCATTTTGACCAACAAATTTTTCCCATCCTAATGTTACTCCAGCTTCAATTGAAATTCTTTTTTTACAGTTAAGAGTAAGTATTTCATTTTTATAAGAATCTGATTGTTTTTCAAAGAGTTCCCAACAAGGAATACTAACAATTTTGACACTATGATTCATATCTTTTGCAATAGATAGAGCAAGATGTAGTTCTGATCCGGTCGTAAAAATTACTAAATCTGGACTATCAAAATCTTGTACTACATAAGCACCTTTTTTTACACCTTTTCTAATTATTTTTTTATCTACGGCACTTACAGGAAGTTTCTGTCTGGTTAATAATATTGCACTAGGATTAGTATTCTTTTCCATAATTGTTTCAAAGCAAAAATGAGTTTCAATAGCATCTGCTGGTCTAAAAACAAGTAAGTTAGGTATTAAGCGTAAAGACATTGCATGTTCAACAGGTTGATGAGTTGGGCCATCTTCACCTACGAATATTGAATCGTGAGTAAATTCATACATAACATGTAATTTTTGAATAGCAGATAATCGTATTGCAGAACGTACATAGTCACTAAACACTAGAAATGTTCCTCCGAATGGAAAAAGGCCTCCATACAAGCTAATACCATTCATAATTGCTCCCATTGGAAACTCTCTAACTCCGAATGGAATATTTCTACCTTTTAAATTTGAAGAGGAAAAGTCTCCATGTGTTTTAACAAAATTTGTAGTACAGTTTGATCCATCTAGGTCTGCTGATCCACCTACAATAGTAGGAATATGAGTAGAAAATTTATCCAATGACATGCCGAATGCTTTTCTAGTAGCAATCACTTCATTTGGATCAAACTCAACTAATTCTATCTTTTCTAATGCAGCAGGTATGTCGAATAATATATTATTGATATTGTCATCTGAATTCGAAATTAATTCTTTAATAGAATGAAAATTTCTTTGAAAATATTGTTTTATTTCAGCTGGGCAGTAAAAAGATTCATGTTCAGGTAATCCTAATTTTTGTTTGGTCGCAATAATTTCTTCTGGACTGAATGGTGCTCCATGTGATTGACTTGTATTTTCGAGCGTAGCGCTTCCTTTAGCAATAGTAGTATTTCCGATGATAATAGTTGGCAGAGAAGATTCTTGTCCATTCTCTATTGCTCTTCTTATTTGTTCATGATCATGTCCATCTATTTCTTGTACATTCCAATTCATAGCTTTAAATAAATCTGCATAATTAGTAGAGTCGCAACGAGAAGTTTTTCCAGCTATTTGTATATCATTTTTGTCATAGAACATTATTAGCTGAGATAGTTCCCAATGTCCTGCTAGCGTAGCTGCACCAAGAGCTATTGGTTCTTGTAAATCGCCATCCCCAACTAATACATAAGTATATTGTTTTCTATTTTTTGACAATCTAGCACTAAGCATTCTTTCTGCTAGCGCCATACCCGTTGCCATGCCAACTCCTTGTCCTAATGGACCTGTGTTTGCATCTACTCCAGGAGTTTCAATCTCAGGATGTCCAGGAGTTCTACTGTCTAGCTGTCGAAATTGTTTCAAATCTTCCATTGTTAGAATATCAGAAAGATAAAGCAAGGTATATAACAACATACATGTATGTCCAACAGATAGAACTAATCGATCTCTTAAATCCCAATCTGGATTGGTTGAATCAAATATGAGATACTCTGAATATAAAATATATGAGAAATCTGCAAGAGACATTGGACCTCCAGGATGTCCAGAATTGGCTTTTCTTACGCCATCAATCACTAAGCCTTTTATTATACTTACAGTGAATTGATCTTTCTGACCCTTTGTCCAATCATTGAATGTATTGAGCTGCTTATAATTCATAAACTGTACATCTTATCAATAGTTTCAGTAGGATTTTCCGATTTAAATATTTCAGATCCTGCTACTAATATATCTGCACCTGCATCAATGACTTCTTTAGCATTATGGAGCTTAATGCCTCCATCAACTTGAATAGCAATTTTATCTCTCAAATTTTTCTCTTTTAATGTTTTATCAATAGAAGAAATTTTTTCTAAAGTAGAAGGTATAAAACCTTGCCCTCCAAAACCTGGATCAACAGACATAATAACAATATAGTCAATCAAGGATAAATATTTTTCAACTACCTTAAATGGAGTTTTTGGTTTAATTGCTATACCGCATCGCAAATTATTTTTTTTAATTGTATTAATAATAATTTTAGGCGGAAAAGTAAATCTCGGCTCTGTTGTTTCTATATGAAAAGAAATAGCATCTGCGCCTGCATCAATAAATGCTGGCACCATATCAAATGGATTGCTTACCATTAAATGTACATCAAAAAAAAGATTTGAATGAGGTCGTATTGACTTTACTATAGAGGGTCCAAAAGATAAATTAGGAACAAATTGTTGATCCATAATATCTAAATGAAGCCATTCAGCTTTTGAATCACTACATAGGCTTAGTTCGCTCTTTAGATTAGAAAAATCTGCAGCAAGTAAAGATGGCGCTATGATATGATTGTTATTTTTACCCATGATAAGTTGCAAATAAACTACATATTATTTTTTTCCAAAAAAAAGGAATTGTTGAAATAGTTATATGTTTTTTTTATGTTACAGACCGACTAGTCGGTTTATGAAAAAAGAACAACAAAACAATAAAAAAGATTTAATTATGTCTGCAGCTTTAAAGGTGATGACAAAAAAAGGATATTATGGTAGTACCATGGATGATATTGTTTTAGAGTCAAATATGAGCAAGGGGGCTATCTATCATTACTATGAATCAAAAAAAGAAATATACTTAGAATTAATTGTGTATTTAGAATCTAAATATACAGATATGTTTGCTACTGTTAACAAAGAAAGTACTAGTGCTAAAAAATTAAAAAAATTATTTACAATATGGTCAGATCAGCTAGAAAAAGAGCCTGACTTTTTTCAGTCTTTTTCAATTTTTCAATCAATGAGTGGACATGATAAAGATTTTAAACAAGCCATGCAGCGCATGTATAGTCGCTTCCAAAAATTTATAGAATTAATAATAATTGAAGGTATTAAAAGTAAAGAATTTAAAAAAATAAATCCTAAAACTTCCGCTCTTTCATTGATTTTAAATCTTGATGGTATTTCTTGGTTCAGTTTGTTTGAATCAAAAAATTTAGATGCAAAAAGTTACATAGATCAAATGTCAGATTATATTTTAAACACTTATATTTCAAAAGAAGGGAAATAATAAATGTCCGATAAACAACAAAATGATAATACAAATAATTCATCTAAAGATGGAGCAATCGATTTCAGTAAAATCAAAACTGGTGGTAAATTTTTAACAACAGTTGTAGGTACAAATAAAGTATTTTGTAAGGAAGCTTTTTCAGAAGAAGAGAGAATGATTTATGATGCAATGTCAGATTTTGCAACAAACGAACTTTTACCTCTATCAAAAAATGAATTAAATAAAAAAGACGAAAAGCTAATAAGAAAATTAGTAGAGCAAATGGGAGAATTAGGATTTCTAGGAGTTGATGTTCCTGAAAAATATGGTGGTTCAGAAATGACTAAAACAGGAATGTGTATATTGGCTGAAGGAATTTCTAAGAGTGGAAGTGCTTCTTTCTGTACGGTTTGGAATGTTCAAACATCTATTGGTTCATTGGGAATAATATGGTACGGAAATGACGAACAGAAGCAAAGATGGCTTCCTGGTATCAGCTCAGGAGAAAAAATTACTGCATTCGGTTTAACTGAGCCAGAAGCTGGTTCGGATGCAACAAATTCTAAAACTACGGGTGTTCTTTCAGATGATGGTAAACACTATATACTGAATGGACAAAAAATATTTATTTCAAATGGTGCATGGGCTGATTTATTTACAATTGCATTAAAAATTGATGGAAAATTCTCTTCAATTGTTGTTGAAAAAGGTACTCCAGGATTCGAAATAGGCAAAGAAGAGAAGAAGATGGGAATGGAAGGATCTTCTACTGTTCCTCTGTACTTTACAGATTGTAAGGTACCTGTCGAAAATCTTCTTGGTAAAGTGGGAGAAGGTGCTGGTCCTGCATTTTGTGCGCTAAATATTGGAAGATTTAAACTGGGTGCATCATCAATCGGTGGAATGATGTTAGGTATTCAGCAAGCTGTAGACTATGCTAAACAGCGTAAAGCATTCGGGCAATACATTAGCGACTTTGGATCAATACAGGAAAAGTTAGCTACTTGTACTGTTTTAGCTTATACAACGGATAGTATGTGCTATGCAGTGATCGGAAATCAAACTGACGCAATTAGTGAGCTAGATAAGGATGATCCTGAATATTATATTAAACAAGGTAATATTACAGAAAGATATATTGCAGAGAACTCTATAGTAAAGATATATGGAAGTGAATCTTCTGGTGAATTGATTGATCATTGTTTGCAGGTTTTTGGTGGATATGGTTTTATTGAAGAATATCCGATGGCTCAAGCTTACAGAGATGCGCGAATTAATAGAATTTGGGAAGGAACAAATGAAATTAATAAGATGCTATGCGGAAGATCGATGATTACAAAAACATTAAGTGGCGAGCTTGGATTTAGAGAATATCTTGAAAAGGTTAATGGATATTGCAATGAAGGACTTGATAGTGGCTATGAAGGTGATTACAAGGATGAGGTTGAATGTATCGAAGCAGCTAAGGCTGTTTATGCTCTAGCTTTAAATGAATCTTTAAGTAGATATGGTCAAGATATTGGAACAGAACAAGTGATAATAGAAAACTTAGCTAATATCTTAATCTACTGCTACGTATCTGATTCTACTGTTTCGAGAGTGATGCAAAATAAAGATTTTTACGATAGTAAGGGTGAAGTAGTGCCAGAGCTTTGTGCTAAGGTTTATACAGCTGAACAAGGTATAAGAGTTATGGAATATGCGAACAAGATTTTTAATAGCATATTTGATAGTGAAATTCCTGCTGATATTGAACAAAAACTAGACGTGTTAAAAAAGAGATTATCTTTAAAAACTGATACAATTGGTTTAAAGAAGATAATAGGTGAAAAAGTTGTTGAAGCAGGTGGTTATCCTGTGAAAAGTTTCTAAGGAGGAAATGATGAGTAATAAAGCAGTGATTGTTGATGGCGTAAGATCGCCTATTGGTACAAAAGGAAGTGCATTAGTTGGAATGCGACCAGATGAAATTGCTGGGCAAGTTATTAAAGGCCTTTTGGATCGTAATAAAAATTTAGATGTTAACCATATTGAAGATGTTTCATTAGGATGCGCATTTCCTGAAGGTCCTACTGGAATGTTAGTAGCAAGAGGAGCTGCAATCTTAGCTGGTATTCCAGATACTGCTGCTGCTAATGTTATTAATAGATATTGTGGGTCTGCCATGACATCACTACATCTTATAAGTACTGCAATTGAATCAGGCGATATCCAAGTAGGTATTGCAGGTGGGGTAGAAGACATGTTTAGTATTCCTCAGGGAGGTTTTGCTCCTGATTTTAATGTTCAGTTAGCAGAAGATGACTATTATATCTCTATGGGAGAAGGGGCTGAGTTGTTAGCTGATAAACTAGATATTTCAAGGCAAGAACAAGAAGAGTTTGCTTATAGTTCACACAATAAAGCAATTGCTGCTCAAAAAGATGGAAAATTTGATAATGAAATTATTCCAATTACACTTGAAGATGGATCGGTTTTTGATAAGGACAGTGGACCTAGGATACCTAATAAAGAAAAAATTGAATCTTTAAATGCTGCATTTAAAGTTGATGGAACTGTTACTGCTGCTACAAGTAGTCCATTTTCTATTGGTGCATCTGCTATGCTTATAACTAGCGAAGCATACGCAAAAGAGCATGGACTTAAGATTAGAGCTTATATTGAAGGTAGAGCGGTAGCGGGAGTTAATTGGAGAATGTTTGGATCAGGTCCAGTTCCAGCTACAGCTAAGGCTTTAAAAAATACAGGATTATCAATAGATGATATTGATGTTATGGAAATTAATGAAGCATTCGCCGCACAAGCTCTTTATTGTGTCAAGGAAGCAAATTGGGATTTAGATAAAGTGAATATGAATGGTGGCGCTGTTGCTTTAGGTCATCCTCTTGGAATCTCAGGTACAAGAATTATCACTACACTTCTGAATGTACTTGAACAACAAGATAAATCTGTTGGACTTGCAACTATGTGTGTAGGTACAGGACAGGGAATCACAACAATTATTAAAAGAGGATAAAACCGATGAGTATTGAAATTAAAAAATGTGCAGTATTAGGCGCAGGAGTAATGGGAGCACAAATTGCAGGGCATATAGCCAATGCAGGGATACCATCTTTATTATTTGATATGAATGAAGATCTTGCACAAAGAGGAGTAGACGGATTAACAAAATTAAAGCCTGCACCTCTTTTTTCTCCTAGCAATGCTTCTCTTGTGATGCCATGTACATATGAAAATGATATGGAAAAGTTGAAAGATTGTGATTTAATTATTGAGGCAGTGGCCGAAAAGATTGAAATCAAACATGCAGTATATAAAAATTTACTACCATATTTAAAAAAAGGTGCTATTCTTGCATCAAATACGTCAGGAATTCCTTTAGCAAATTTAGTAGAAGTTCTTCCTGAGGATGTTCAAAAAAGTTTCTTAATTGCACACTTTTTTAACCCTCCAAGATATTTGAAATTATTAGAGTTGGTAAAAGGGGAAAAAACATCAGATGATGTTTATGATACAGTCACTGAGTTTGGCGAAACTACATTAGGTAAAGGTATTGTGCATGCAAAAGATACGCCTGGATTTATTGGTAATAGATTAGTGAATGCTGGAGGACCTTTAACATATCATAAAGCTATAGAAATGGGCCTTACCGTTGAAGACGTGGATGCACTTTCAGGTGCTCTTGTTGGAAATGCAAAAAGTGCATATTTTAGAACCCAAGACATCGTTGGTTTGGATACGGCACTGAATGTCCAAAATAATATGTTTGATAGAGTTACTACCGAATCAGAAGAAGAAAGACAAAAGTTTAAAGCTCCTGACATGCTTGTTAAGCTTGTAGAAGAAGGTAGGCTTGGTCAAAAAAGCGGATCTGGTTGGTATAAAAAAGAAGGTAAGGAAATCTTATCACTTGACTTGGATACAATGGAATATACTCCAACTAAGAAAAGAATGTTTGATACTATTAGAGTTGGAAGACCTATCAAAGACCTTAAAAAGAGATTAGCTGCAATTACATATTTGGATGATATTGGAGCAAAATTTCTATGGGAAGTCAATGCTCCAATGTTTACCTATACAGCAGAACTAATTCCTGAAATTGCTGATAGTATTGTTGAAATTGACAATGCTATGAGATGGGGTTTTGCGAGAGAAATTGGTATTTTTGATTCATGGGATGCAATTGGCGTTGAAAAATCTGTTAATAAAATGAAATCAGAAAATAGAAAAGTTCCTACATGGGTTGAAGAAATGTTAGCAGCTGGAAGAAAGTCATTTTATGAAATCAAAAATGGAGAAATGACATATTGGTGTCCCGTAGAAAAGAAACCTCTTATATATAAACAAAATAAGAAGGCTCTTAATCTGAATTTGTATAAGAATACAAAAAATACTCTAAAACGTGACTGGAGTGCAAGTATACATGATATTGGTGATGGCGTATTAAATGTAGAATTTCATTCTATTTTTGTGCCAGCAGTTAATCCTCTTGATCGCTCTATGAATGATATTATGAAGCATGCTTTAGATTTACTAGAAACAGGTAAATATAAAGGATTAGTTGTTGGTCATCAGGGAAAAAATTGGTGCGCTGGAGCTAATGTTAACGATTTTAAAATGGCAATCGATTCTGGAAATTTACAAGTAATGGATGCTGGCGTTAAAGAGATGCAAGAAGTTACTCAACGTATTAGACACTCTAAATATCCCGTGGTTACTTGTCCTTTTAATTTAGCTCTTGGAGGAGGATTTGAATTTTATGCATGCTCTTCCCATACAGTCGCTTCAGGCGAGCTTTATGCAGGTTTAGTAGAAGCAATCCAAGGACTGATTCCTGGTGCAGGTGGACATTTAAGAGTATTACTCAATCTATTAGAAAATAATGATGCTAAAAATGTAAATATGAATATTGGACGTCAAGCTATTCAGCTTATTAATCCAATGACAGTATCAAGAAGCGCAACGGATGCTTTGAAAAAAGGTTGGTTGCGTAAGAGTGATACTATTGTAATGAACTCTGAACATTTATTAGCTATCGGCAAAAGTAAAGTTCTGGAAATGAGTGATGCTGGATATGAACCACCAAAATATAGAGATGATTTAACATTACCAGGCATGACTTTGAGAACTATGGCAGCTGTTGGAGCGAAAGCGATGAAAGCCCAAGGAAAAATCTCTGATCATGATGAATTAGTAAATTCAAAATCAGCATATGTTTTAAGTGGCGGTAAAAAAGGAGGCTTAATGTCTAAGGTGGATGAACAGCATGTATTAGATATTGAAAGAGAATGCTTTATGTCTCTAGCTGGAGAACCTAAAACGCAGGCTCGTATTGCTCACTTCTTGAAGACAGGAAAACCCTTAAGAAATTAAAAGCATCTTTTTATTTTTCTAGTAGATAAATAAGATTTTATTTTTAAAACAGAGTTGATAGCCGTAAATTCCTCACCATATTCTATTAAAAGAATATGTTTAATTTGGAGAGTAATTATGGCAAAATGGTGCAAAAAAACATTCATTGAACATATCAATCAAAGTTGTGAAAATGATGTAGCTATTAACTGTCTACAGTTAATAGATTTTTCTGAAAAAAATTCTGATGAAATTACATGGGGTACTGGAGATGGTTGTGGTACAATGACATTTAGATGTCATTCTGATTACGGAGTCTTACCTTTATTTCGACTATCTTCTAATGGGAAGATTAATCTGCAATTAAATTTTCTAAGAGGTAAAAATTTACATAGACAAATCCTACAAGATATGGTTGTAAAGCTTGAGTCTAATTTTTTAAGACAATATGATCAAGAATCTTATCCATCTGATTCTTATGAAGAGCTAGAAGATCTAATTTGTACACAAAATCAACTAGATACGTTTATTAAAACTATCGAAGGTTGTATTTATAGGTTAAAACAATAAAATGAATTTAAAAATTAAATCTAAAAAAGTTAATGAGTTCACCTATGAACTATCGATTGTAGCGAAATGGAAAGATATCCAGGCTGATTTTGAGTTATGTAAAAAGAAAATAGCAAAAGATATTAAGGTACCAGGTTTTCGCAAAGGAAAAATTCCAGATCATATATTAATGTCACAATATTTAGGGCAGATTGAAATGAACTTTGTCCAAGATTTTTCAGAAAAATACTACATTTTAGCCTTACAAAAAGAAGAACTTAATCCTATTAATCAAGCTGCATTAAAAGATATCGATTTTGAATACGAAAAAGATTTTTCTTTTAAATCTGAATTTGAAATAGAGCCACCCCTATCGGTTCCAAAGCTTAAAAAAAATATGGTGACAGTAGAGAAGACAAATTTTATATCTAATCAAAAAGAAATAGAGGATACTGTCAATAATATATTGAATTCTCAAAGCAAGACTGAAAAAATTGAAGAAAGTTCTGCAGAAGGAGATTTTATGATTGCTTCTTTTCAAGAAGTTGATGAAGCTGGTATAGCTATTATTGGTAAAAAAGAAAAAAAATATATCGCTATAGGTCAAGAACCATTCACCAATAACAACAAAGAACTTTTGCTGAATAAAAAAATTGGAGATACGGTTAAAATGAATGTTGACTTAGGTTCTGGTTCAAAAGACTACAGTATTGCTATCGAATCTATGCAGAGAAGAGTTCCTCCGAAATTAAATGAAGAATTTGTAAAAACAATGGATCCAAATTGTAAAAGCGTTGAAGAATGGAAGAGTAATATTGAAAAAAGTATTAGTTTAGAATATGAGAAAAAATCAGAAGAGCTATTCAATTCAGCTATTATCGACCAATTCATAAAACTTGTTGATCCAATCTTACCATTATCTATGCTGGATTCGTATCTTGCAAACATTGTAAAAGAAGTTAAAACCAATGAAAATATGCAAAATGTTGAAGACGATAAAATCAAAGAAGAATATAAATTGTTTGCAGAAAATAATTTGAAATGGTATCTATTAAGAAAAGCTATGATCAAAGATTTAAATATATCTATCAATGAAAAAGCAGTAGATAATTTTATCAAAGAAGCCATTGAAAAAAATGATAGTCAAAAAGCTGAAATTGAAAGATTCTATAAGAAAGAGTCTAATAAATCAAAATTAGCAGACGATTTATTGGATCAGCAAATACTAGATATGCTAAAAGAGCATTCTAAAGTTAAAGAGAAAGACACTAATACAGCAGATCTTCATGCTGGACATAATCATCCGTAACTATTATGGGGAATCTTAGCGGTCTTATAGGAATTTTTACATTACTATTTATTGCATTTCTATTATCTGAAAATAAAAAAAATATTAATATAAAGACTGTTGCTCTCGGGCTAGGATTACAATTTATTTTTGCAGTCTTTATTCTTAAAACCCCTTTCGGAACTCCAATTTTTAGCTTTCTAGATAAAGCAATAACAACCTTAATTAGTTTTTCTGATGCAGGTGCTAATTTTTTATTTACATCATATGTAGATGGAGTAGGATTCCATCCCGGTTTAATTAATTTTGCCTTTAAAACTTTACCAACAATCATTTTCTTTTCAAGCCTAGTATCAGTTCTATATCATTTTGGTATTATACAAATACTAGTAAAGTTTATAGCTCGTGCTATGCAAAAAACAATGGGTACTAGTGGATCTGAAACATTGAGC
>Ga0209661_1000001_pt1:0-242500 | contig 343806 bp, 378 predicted proteins | sample SaaInlV_120m_DNA_2_FD_184660 | JGI IMG/M metagenome (GOLD analysis project Ga0209661, IMG submission 184660) | Marine microbial communities from expanding oxygen minimum zones in the Saanich Inlet - SI072_LV_120m_DNA (SPAdes) (version 2) | ecosystem: Environmental > Aquatic > Marine >... | reverse complement strand
GTCCAGAGTTAGAATCTGAAAATTTTATTTGCCATCACTGTAGTTTTCACTTTCCAATTTCTAGTCAAAAGTATATTGATATCATTCTTGATGATGAGCATGAAGTTTTATTCGAAAATATTTCATCAACAGATATGTTAAACTTTAAAGCCAATAAAGCATATGAAGATATTTTAAAAAATACTCCAGAAAATAAAGAGGCAGTAGGTTGTTATTATGGATCAATTAATAGTAAAAAAATTGTGATTTCAATTATGGATTTCAAGTTTATAGGTGGAAGTATGGGGAGTGCTGTCGGTGAAAAAATTTCCAAAGCTATCAATTTTGCATCAGAAAAAAATTGCCCTCTAGTTATTGTGTGTCAATCTGGTGGTGCTAGAATGCAAGAAGGGGCCCTGTCGCTTATGCAACTAGCTAAAATAAGCACCCATTTAGCAAAATTTTCAAAAAAAGGAGGCCTTTATATCTCAATTCTTACCTATCCTACTACGGGAGGAGTTACTGCAAGTTTTGGAATGCAAGCTGATATTACTATAGCAGAGCCTAAAGCATTAATTGGATTTGCTGGTCAGCGTGTTATCAAGCAAACTACCAGCCAAGAATTACCAGATAATTTTCAGACTGCAGAATTTTTATTAGAAAAAGGATTTATAGATTTGGTAGTGGATAGAAATAATTTAAAGGATAAATTAGATAACATATTATCTATCTTAAAATGAACAATAATACAATTATCATTCTAGACTTTGGATCTCAATATACGCAGCTAATTGCGCGACGCATAAGAGAGATCGGAGTATTCTCTGTTGTGCTTCCTTGCGATATTGGTATGGATAAAATTAAATCATTGAATCCTGGCGGTATAATTCTGTCTGGAGGTCCAGAAACAGTAACAGGGACTAATACGCCCAAGATTAATAAAGCTTTATTTGATTTTAATATTCCACTTTTAGGTATTTGCTATGGAATGCAGACAATAGCTCAAGAATTGGATGGCGTAGTTGTTAGTTCTGAGAAAAGAGAGTTTGGTCATGCTAATATAAAGATGAAGGAAACATCAATTTTGTTTGATGGAGTTAATTTAACCGAAGATTCTTTAGATGTATGGATGAGTCATGGAGATAAGGTTGATCAATTGCCTAGTAATTTTAGTACCATCGCACAATCTGATAATTGTCCAATTGCTGGTTTTCAGAACAAAGAAAAGTCATGGTTCGGTTTACAATTTCATCCAGAAGTAACACATACCAATCAAGGATCAAAGATTCTAAGTAATTTTGTTTATAGGGTATGTAAGTGTGAGAAAAATTGGGAAACTTCAGATATTATAGAGTCGATGGTTGCTTCTGTTACCGAGCAAGTAGGTAATGATAAAGTGTTGCTTGGCTTATCCGGTGGAGTAGATTCATCGGTCGTTGCAATGTTATTAGATAAGTGTATTAAGGATAATCTAATTTGCATTTTTGTAGATCATGGACTCCTAAGATTGAATGAGGTAGAAGAAGTGATGAGTACGTTTCAAAATTTAGGTATTAATATTCAACTATCAGAAGCCAGCGATCTCTTCTTGGATCGACTAAAAGGTGTTATAGATCCAGAAAAGAAAAGAGTAATTATTGGAAATACATTTATTGATGTTTTTGAGAAAGAGGCAAAGAAGATTAAGGATGTTCAATGGCTTGCACAAGGTACTATTTATCCAGATGTTATTGAATCGTCAGCTGATGGAGATAAATCTAGTGTAATTAAATCACATCACAATGTAGGTGGATTGCCAGAAAGAATGGATTTAAAACTAGTAGAGCCTATTAGAGATTTATTCAAAGATGAAGTTAAAAAAATTGGAAAAGAACTAGACACTCCTGATCATATCCTAAAAAGACATCCATTTCCTGGACCTGGTTTAGGCATTAGAATTATGGGAGAAGTAACAAAAGATAGAATTCATGTATTACAAAAAGCAGACAAAATTTTTATTGACGAATTAAAAGAAGCAAACTTGTATGATTCGCTTAGCCAAGCATTTGTTGTTTATCTTCCTGTAAAATCAGTAGGCGTTGTTGGCGATGAGAGACGATATGCAGATGTTTTAGCCTTAAGAGCAGTAGAGACTGTTGATTTTATGACAGCGACATGGGCTCATCTCCCTTATGACTTTATTGGAAAAGTTTCCAATCGCATTGTTAATGAAATTTCAGCAGTCAGTAGAGTTGTTTATGATTGTACGGGTAAGCCACCCGCCACTATTGAGTGGGAGTAAAATGAAAAAAACTACAGCAATTATATTTTTTCTATTATTCATCGGAATTTTAGGTTGGCAAAATAGAATCAATATTACTGTATGGGCTATTCCAAAGATTTTAAATATTGTAAGGCCGGTTTTATCCGAAGGTTCATCTAGTTGGAAAGAAGGGCCGGTCGTTCCAAATAAAACACCCGATAATAGACCTAATATCATTTTAATCCTTGCTGATGATTTAGGTTTCAATGATGTCTCACTTTATAATGGAGGAGCTGGAAGCGGTTCTTTGTTAACTCCAAATATTGATCAAATTGCGAAGGATGGAGTAATGTTTAAAAATGGATATGCAGCCAATGCAATGTGCGCTCCATCAAGAGCTTCGATTATGACAGGCCGCTATTCAACGCGATTTGGATTTGAATTTACTCCACTTTTCCCAGGCGCTGTACAGCTGATGAAATGGATAGATGATATCCAGGACAATGAACTAAAGATTGAAATAGAAGAAAAATTATATGAAGATGTAAAAGATATATTTTCTGCTGGTATTCCTACTGAGGAAATTACTATTGCTGAAGCATTGAAGGATGTTGGTTATTATACAGCTCATATTGGAAAATGGCATTTAGGCAGAGTAGACGGAAGTCACCCAAATGATCAAGGGTTTGATGATAGCTTATTTATGGAAGGTGGACTATATTTGCCTGAAAATGACAAGCGTGTTGTTAATGCAAAAACTGATCATGCTGTAGATAGTATGATATGGGCTAGATCTCAATTTAGCGCATCATTTAACAAAAGTCCGAACTTTGCTCCAGGAGGATATCTTACTGATTATTATACAGATGAAGCAATCCAGGTAATAGAAAAAAATAAGTATAGACCCTTTTTCCTATACTTGGCTCATTGGGCAGTGCATAATCCCTTACAAGCTTTAAAGAGTGATGTAACAGCTATTAGTCATCATACAACAGGACATAATTTACAAGTCTATTCAGGTATGATTACGGCATTAGATAGAAGCGTAGGGCGAATTGTTGATGCCTTAGAGAAAAATGGATTAACAGATAATACATTAATTATTATTACAAGTGATAATGGAGGAGCAAGTTATATAGAACTTGCTGATATCAATAATCCTTATCGTGGATGGAAGCTGACACATTTTGAAGGTGGGACACATATTCCATTTATGGCTAAGTGGCCTGATCAAATTGAAGCGGGAACTAAATTTATACCTGTAGTACATCATAATGATATTTTTCAGACGATTGCAGCTGCAGGAAATGCTAATGTTCCTACGGATAGAATATTAGATGGAGTAGATTTCTTGCCTTTTGTAAATGGATCAAAAGATGGAATTTTGCATGAAACATTATTTTGGAGACAAGGACATCAACAAACGGTATTGCATCAAGGTTGGAAATTAATTAGAACAAGCAAAGCTGAACAAAAATGGCTATTTCATCTTGAAGAAGATCCAACTGAGCAAAATAATCTTATATCAGATTATCCAGATAAAGTAAAATTATTAGAACAGTTACTGGATAAACATAATTTAGAGCAAGTAGAACCATTATGGCCAAGTGTTGTTAATGCCCCCATATTAATTGATAAACATACAGGTCAAGAATATGAAAAAGATGATGAATATATCTATTGGCCAAATTGATTATCATGGATAAATCAGGTTTCATATCAATTCAATCATTTAACAAATCATATATCCCAGATTTTTATGCCTTAAATAAAGAATGGATTGAAGAATCTTGGCGTTTAGAAGAGTCAGATATAAATGACCTATCTAATCCTCAAAAATATATCATTGATAAGGGTGGAGAAGTATTCTTTGCCATTAAAAATGATAAGGTAATTGCTACCGCTGCAATGGTATATGCAGATAATAAAATATTTGAGTTAGCAAAAATGACAGTAGCGGAAGATTGCCGTGGACTTGGAGTAGCTAATCAACTGATGGATAAATGTATTGATTTCGCAAAGAAAAATAATGCAGAAAAGATTGTCTTAATTACTAATAGTGCCTTAGTAATAGCACGGAACTTATATGATAAGTATGGGTTCAAAGAAATAGTGCTAGATTCTGATAAATATGGTGATAGGGGAAATGTAAAAATGAGCTTATATTTGGATGAAAAATCATGTGTGGAATAGTAGCATATAAAGGTGAAAAGAATTGCTTCCCAATCTTATTAGATGGGTTAAAAAAGCTAGAATATCGTGGATATGATTCTGCGGGAGTAGCTTGTCTTGCTAATAATAAAATCAACATTACAAAGCGTACAGGTAAAGTAAAAGAGCTTGAAGCTGCTATTAGTAATAAAAAATCCTCAAAAAATTGTAATGGAGTAGGCATTGCTCATACAAGATGGGCAACGCATGGAGAGCCAAATCAAAGAAATGCACATCCCCATATAGATGAGAGCAAAAAAATTACTCTTGTGCATAATGGAATCATTGAAAATTATGATCCTATTAAAAAGTTTCTTAAATCAAAAAAAATAAAATTTAAATCTGATACAGATACTGAAGTCTTAGTGCAATTGATTGGTTATTTTTATAATAAAGGAAAGTTAAATTTTGAACAATCTGTTCGTGCAGCTCTCCAAAGAGTAGATGGTGCATATGGCCTTGTTATTTTAAATACAGATTTTCCAGATATGATGATTGCAGCTCGAAAAGGAAGTCCTTTAGTTCTAGGAATTAAAGATGATGAATTTTTTATAGGTAGCGATGTATCTCCTATTGTCAAGCATACGCAGCAAATCATTTATCTTAATGATAGCGAAATGGCTGTTATAGAGGGGACTAATTATGAAATAAAATCTGTAGATAGGGATACATCCTTACCAAAAAAAATTGAAAAAATTGACTATAAGATTGATAATTTTGATAAGGGAAAATTTAAGTATTTCATGCATAAAGAAATCCATGAACAAGTGACAACTATACATAATACCTTGAAAGGTAGATCTACTAAAAGTAGCGTATTATTACATGGATTAGCAGAATATTGGGAAGAAATAAAGGTAGCCGAAAAGATCTATATTACAGCTTGTGGGACCTCATGGCATGCAGGCCTTATTGGTAAAAATTTAATTGAAAGATTTGCAGAAGTTTCTGTTCATGTAGAATATGCATCTGAATTTCGATACAATCATAGTATCATGGATAACAAAACGGTTGTAATCGCTATCTCTCAATCAGGAGAGACGGCTGATACTTTAGCTGCTATTTCAAAAGCAAATGATTTTGGTGCGATCACAATAGGTATATGTAATGTTCCAGGTAGTTCGGTGTCTAGAGAAACAAATTGTGGAATTCATACAAGGTGCGGTCATGAGATTGGTGTTGCATCTACAAAAGCATTCACTGCGCAAATCTCTATATTATATTTACTTGCATTAAAATTTGCAGATAGTAGAAAAATGATGACTAAATCTGACATGACAAAACATTTAGATATGACAAGTATCCAGGATAAAACACCTATTCAATCTTTGCTTAGAAAAGAAAAATCAATTAAAAAAATGGCAGAAAAATATAAGAATGCTTCTGATTTTCTTTACTTAGGACGAGGATTAAATTTTCCAGTTGCACTTGAAGGCGCTTTAAAGCTAAAAGAGATTTCTTATATTCATGCAGAGGGATACCCTGCGGCAGAAATGAAGCATGGACCAATTGCCTTAGTAGATAAAAATATGCCAAATGTATTTGTCGTTCCAAAAGACAAGACTTATGATAAGATCATATCTAATATCGAAGAGATAAAATCTCGAAAAGGAAAAATTATTATTGTTACAGACTCTAAAGATAAAATTTTAAGAGCTCTAGCAGATGATTTAATTTCAGTTCCAAAAACAAATCAGTATGTGTTTGTTATATTAGCCACTATTGCATTACAATTATTTTCATATTTTATTGCTGTCGCTAAAGGTTGTGATGTAGATCAACCTAGAAATCTTGCAAAAAGCGTAACTGTGGAGTAGAGTTTGGAGTGGGTGTTCCAATCATCAAAATCCTTTATAGTCCCAATTCATTAATTCTTTCTTAAATTATGTGTAAATATTAATTTAAGGAGAATCATTATGGGTAATAGAATAGGTAATTTTTTTATTTTTTTAATTTTAACTGTATTCACTTTAGGTATTTATCCTTTTTATTTTCACGTTACAAGACAACAAGAAACAATTGATGTTTTAAATGAAATTAAAGAAGAACTCAAAAGACTAAATTAGAAAAATAAAGTGACCCAAAATAAACACCAACTACAAACTCATAAAAAAGATCTCAATCAAGCTAGAGTCATTTCAAGACAAATCGACGATGATATTCAGCAAGGTGAAGTTCTTCTCAGAATAGAGAAATTTTCATTCACAGCTAACAATGTAACTTATGGAGTTGCGGGAAATACGATTGGTTATTGGAAATTCTTTCCTGCTATAGAGAATTCAGACAATTCATGGGGGTGTATTCCAGTGTGGGGTTTTGCTGAAGTAATTATATCAAACAATGAAAATATTCAACACGGTGAAAGAGTCTTTGGCTATTTTCCGCCAGGAAGTACTTTAGTTGTAAAGCCAACAAATGTCTCAAAGCAAAATTTTATAGATGGTAAAGAGCATCGCAAGGAATTACCTCGTGTTTATAATAATTATGTTAGGATTAACGCAGAAAGAAATTATGATATCTCAATGGATAATATAAGAGCTTTACTTTTCCCACTTCATATTACCGCTTTTTGTTTGTGTGATGCATTGGAAGAACGCAATTATGAGGGCGCATCTCAAGTTATTATAATCAGCGCATCAAGCAAAACGGCAATTGGTTTAGCTCAAGGATTAGCTGAGAAAAAAGATACTCCAAAAATAGTTGGTTTAACGTCAAAGAACAATACCCAGTTTGTAAAAAACTTAGATTGTTATGATGAAGTCATTTCTTATGATAGTTTAAAAGATTTAGGTAATGAGTTGTCAGTTATGGTTGATATGTCTGGAAATCAACTTATTCTGTCTTCTTTACAAAAATTTTTAGGAAATAAAATGCTTAAATGCCTAACAGTTGGAATGACTCATTGGGATAAAAGTAGTACCGCAGAAGAAGCGCTTGCTCAAGCTGAATTACAAGAAAGAACTGAGTTCTTTTTTGCGCCTACACATATTCAGAAAAGGTATAATGACTGGGGAAAGAAAGGTTATAATGAAAAAACTACTATTTTTATGAATGCCAGAGCTAAGCAAAGCCTTAATTGGATGACAATAAAAGAAATTTCTGGATTAGATAATTTTGTACAAACTTACGAAGAAATAGTTAGCGGAAATATTAATCCCAATGAAGGGATAGTAGTTTTACTTTAAATTCAAAAATGAATTCATACTTAATACTATTTGCAGCAATTTTATTTGAAGTTTTAGGCACCATGCTTTTGTCTGTATCGCAAAGTTTTACAAAAATATTACCAACGACTATTCTGTTGATTTCATATGGACTTTCTTTTTACTGTCTTGCTCTTGTATCGGAAAAACTTCCTTTAGCAGTCATATATGCTTCATGGGCGGGCTTAGGAGTATTTTCTGTAGCAGTGCTAAGTTATTTTTTCTATAAACAAACATTAAGCTGGCAAATGATTATTGGGTTGTTCCTAATTGTTGTTGGAGTTACTATTGTTAATATTTATAAAACGGAGATATAAAAATGAATAAAATATTAATATTACCATTTTTCTTCCTGTCTTTTCTTCATTCGCAGCAGATGCAAAGCTCTGAAGGCGCTTTATTCGGGACCCTAAATAATAACACTGAAACAAGAATCATTAAAGAATATTACGATGATCTTAATATCAGTATTAAGATAGAGCGTACCGTAAAAGGAAATATGAATCATGGTATTTATAGAGATTATTATGATAATGGACAGATTCGCACTGATGCTAATTATTATAATGGAGCATTAGATGGACCTTATAGTTTTTATCATGAAAATGGGAATGTATATGTCGAGGTTATTTATGATAAAGGGGACCTGGATGGACTTATTACTTTTTATAAGCCAAACGGAAAAGTTTTAGAAAAAATTATGTATAAAAATGGAACTCCTGTTAAGAAGCGATTAAGATAGCTTCATTTCATTGTTTTATGTTCACACACATTATCCATTATTCTCTTCATCTTTTAGTACCAGTTCTGTTTGGAAAACTTCTATTTAAAAGCCATTGGTGGTATGCTAGTCTTATTATGATATCTACAATGTTAATAGACTTAGATCACCTACTAAGTAGTCCTATCTTTGATCCTAATCGCTGTAGTATAGGATTTCATCCGTTGCATACAATATGGGCAGGAGTTTTATATGGTATTATGCTGATAATTCCTTCGTGGAAATGGCGTGCAGTTGCTATAGGTTGCTTATGGCATCTATGTACAGATTTAATTGATTGTCTGATTTAATATTTTTATAATGAATCCTATGAGAAAAATACTTTTTATTCTATTTATTTCACTAGCAATAGCGCAAAATTCTAACGAAGACTATCTAAAGCTAGAATTAAATAAAGCTGTAGCTGACATTAATAACAAAAAATTTAATAATGCAATTGCTAGAATTGAGAAAAATGATTTTTCTGAATCTGTGCTTATGAATCATGCCTTAGTATTAAAAATGAAAGCTTCCCATGGTAATGGAGATTTGAAAAAAGCATTATCAGCGAGTAGAGATATTAACGTTAGCATCCTAGAGCCTAATCTTCAAACAATTTATTATATAGAAATGGGAGATATATTTTCCGAAATGGGATTTTTTGATAAATCTTTTGAATATTATTTAATGGCCAATAAAAGCAATACTGACCTGAAGTCTAATAAGCGTATTAATCAGCGACTTAAAAGGTTGGTCAGAATGGAGTTAGATGAACAGCAAATCGCTTCTTTAATATTTACTGAATATGATTCCATCAATATCAATATCTTAATATTGGCACAATCTTTTTCTATGGCAAGAAGCGGATCCAGCGATTTAAAAGATACATTTAATTCTATTGATTATAGTCTACTGCCAAGAGAGTTAAGATCTTCTCATCGCTATCTTAAAAAAAATATTTCAAGCAATAATTCATTTGGACTAAAAATGGGAGTAGTGTTACCATTATCGGGTGAAAATTCAATACAGGCCAAAGCATTTTTATCGGGCTTAAAAGAAGGAAATGAATTATCAGATAATAAGAATAAAATTCAATTTATTGTTGTTGATAATTATGGGAAACAATTGAATACAGTGCGAGCATGCAACGATTTGATAAACTTTCACAAAGTAGATGCTATCATTGGTCCTCTTTCAGATAAAAATTTGATAGCAGCTGCAACCGCATTATCTAATTTTGATATCCCAATCTTTGCACCAAATTCAAATAACGAAAGCATTCATTCTATTAATAAAAATGTCTACTTATTAGACTCATCGCTAGATGTTAAAAATCAAGTTTTAGCTAATCATGTAGTCAATAATCTTAATTTGGAAAAAGTAGCAATTATTGCTCCAAGAACCAAAGAGGGAGTTGATGAAGTTGATTCTTTTTTAAAAGAAATGGATAGACTAAATAAAGAGCCCGTTTCTATTCAGTGGTACGAAAATACAGATCCTATAGATTTAAGAAGTTTATTTAAAAATTTACGAGAGATTGCTTGGGAAATTAATGCTCAAGCTGAGTATAAAGAGTTCTTAGGGGTTGATATTGATATACTCGATTCAATGTTTGATGTAGAATCTGATGAGGTGTATGATATTTTTAATATACAAGAAGATGAAAGTATCGATTCTACTAAAGTTGTTCTAGACTCTATTGATGGACTTTTTTTCCCACTCGCAGATGAAGGATTGACGTATGTTGCTTCACAAGTTTCATTATCAAACCTTGAAACACAATTACTGGGAAATGATTTGTGGTTAGATATCGATTTCATTAATCAGGAGAGTATTTCCCCTCATATATCAGGCATGTATTTTGTTAGTACATTTAAACCTAATTATAGAATTGGAAATGAATTTGACTATGACCCTAAGCTCAATAATTTATTTCATTATGGTTTAGATTTTGCTCAGTTTATTATTGAATCAGATAATAAGAATAATAATTTTTCTTTTTTCAATCAAGACAACTCAAATAAAGCCTCTAATACTAGATCGTTTGATTTTAGTTCAGGTATGGTAAATCAAGGTGTTAATATACTCAAGTATTCAAATAAGCGCATTGTCCAAACAAATATGATAACTGAATAATATTTTTTATGTGGATTGATTATTCCAAAAAAATTGATATAAAAAATTTAAATATCATATTTAATACAGATAATCAAACACCATTTTTATCAAATAATATCATTGTTAGTATGGAGCAAACACATTCTAACAATGTTCAGATTGTGACCGGAAATAGTAAGATATATAATGCTACAGATGCTTTGTTTACATCCAATAATGCAGTTGCATTAGAGATTAAAGTAGCAGATTGTATGCCAATATTTTTATTTGATAGAAATTCGTCTTTATTCGGGACCATCCACGCTGGTTGGAAAGGATTAGCAGCAGGTATTATTGAAAATAGCATAGCATTGCTTGAGAAAAATAATTTTCAACTAGATGATATTATTGTTTTTATTGGACCATCTATTAGTCAAAAAAACTTTGAAGTTCAAAGCGATGTAATGTCTTATTTTGATTCTAAATTTTCCATAGTAAAAGATGAAAAGATTTTTTTAAGTTTACAGGATGTTGCAATTGATAAATTTACCTCTTTTGGTATTTCTAATATTATAGATATAAAAGAATGTACTTACGATAACCTGAGTTATCATTCATACAGGCGCAATAAAACAAATGAAAGAATGAAAGGTTGGATTTACTACAATGAATGAATTAATTAATTATTTGATTTTAGGATTTGTGCAGGGTGTAACAGAGTTCTTTCCTATAAGCAGCTCAGGACATCTAGTTTTATTCCAAGACTTTCTAGGGATTGATAATGCAGGAGCTTCTGCAGAGATTATTGCACATTTTGGCACTTTATTTAGCATTATTCTTTTTTATAGAGCTACATTTTTTTCAAACAAGAATTCAGATGATTTTTTTCATGTACATACTTTAAAAATGCTCATCATATCTACTATTCCTGCTGTATTGTGCGGTTTATTTTTTGATTTAGAAGTATTCTTTAATTATAATTTTGTTAAAACTGCTTTATTATGTAATGGACTATTCTTAATTGCGCTAAGCGGCTTAAGGGATGTAATGGAAAAGTCTACAATCTTTGATAATCCTTTGCCATGGCAATGGAATTATAAAACTTCACTTTTCTTGGGTCTATTTCAGGCTCTGGCCATACTTCCTGGAATATCAAGATCTGGAATGGTTATTAGTTATGGATTATTTATTGGTCTAGAAAAAAAGAAAATAATTCAGTATGCCTTTTTTATGGCAGTTCCTGTGATTCTGCTATCAATTGTTTACAAAGTATTATTTTCTGATGGTTTTGAAGCGGTTGCCTTTCAATCGGGGTTAGTTTTATTTTTGTCATCATTTGTATTCGGATATTTTAGCTTAATATTTCTAATAAAATTTCTTGAAAGATTTAGTTTTGCTTGGTTTGGATTCTACTGCATAATTATTAGTTTAGTATTATGATAGAAACTATTTTTATTTTATATCTATTGCTGATTGTATGTATTGGTCTATTATCAAATAGATTTGTTTCATCACAATTAGATTTTTTATTAGCTGGAAGACGTTTAGGTCCATGGGTTACAGCTTTTTCTGAAAGAGCTTCAGGCGAATCTGCATGGCTTATTTTAGGATTACCTGGAGCTGCTATTGCCGTAGGGTATGGTGAGATCTGGGCAGTCATCGGTATTACATTAGGTATTATTTCATCATGGTTTTTAATTGCAGAAAAACTAAGGTATGAAACAGAAAAATATGAAGCTCTTACTGTTCCTGAATATCTTCATAAAAAGTTTAATGATTCTTCAGGTATTATCAAGTTAGCATCCGCTATTATTATCGGCATATTCTTTACTTTCTATGTATCTGCACAATTTCATGGTTCAGGTAAGATATTAAATACAATCTTTGGAATTGATCCATTATATGGAATTACTTTGGGAGCATTTGTAATCATTTTATATACTATTATGGGTGGTTTGCTAGCTGTTGCATGGACAGATCTTCTTCAAGGAATTTTAATGATTGGTACATTGGTAATTTTACCTGTTGTAGGATTGATTGAACTATCTTCTCTTGAAACACCATTATCAGAGTTATTGATGAGTGCAGATCCCTCAAAAAGCTCTTTATTTGCGGGCACGACAGGACTTGCTGCGCTATCGGTAGCTACAGGGGGACTAAGTTGGGGATTAGGCTATTTTGGACAACCTCATCTTCTTATTAGATATATGGCCATTAGCTCTGTAAAAGATGTAAAAAAAGCTAAATGGATTGCCACTATGTGGGCGATTCCAGGAATTTCAGGTGCATTCTTAATAGGCGTTGTAGGTATGGGGTACTTCGGAGAAGATTTCTTTGTTGGAAAAGATCCAGAAATTATTATGCCTCTATTAGCACAAACCTTATTACCGGGTTGGTTGGCTGGCTTATTAATATCTGGAGCAGTAGCAGCAATGATGTCTACAGCAGATTCACAGTTATTGGTATCTACATCAGCTATTAGCGAAGATTTGGGCATGAGCGTTATTAAGAAGAGAAAAAAATCAGATACCTTATTAAATACCAGGATAATTACAATATTATTAGGAATATTTGCTTATATGGTAGCAATGTATTCTGAATATTCAGGCAATACAATTTTTGGTATTGTTAGCTTTGCTTGGAGCGGTCTTGGTTCATCATTTGGCCCGGCAATATTGCTAGCATTATGGTGGAAAAAAACTACCAGAGAAGGAATAATCTCAGGACTGTTTACGGGCGCTATTACCACTCTTATATGGGGAAGTAGTCCATACTTAAAATCGATTGTTACTGAAAGATTGAGTAGCTTTGTTTTTGCTTTTATTATGATTGTTATTATTAGTAAGTATAAGAAATGATTAAAGCATTACAAGCAATTCAAGATATTAAGAGTAATCCAAATAATAACTATTTGCTAGTCGGAGATAGTGATTTTTTATATCTATATCTTAAAAAAATAATTAAAGAATCAAATACAGATATCATCGAAACAAAATTATTCGATTGCTTAGATAAATCAACATCTCAAGAAGAGATACTAAGTACATTGAATGCTATAGATTTATTTGCAGAGAAGCATTTAATTATTCTTAAAAATATTAATAAAATTTCAGCTAAAAATAAGGATATCTTCAAAAATGCTTTATCAGACAAAGAGAATCCTAATAGAATTATATGCGTTGATCATAGTTTCTTAGGTTTTGATTATGGATCAAAACAAAACTTTATTAAAAATCCTATCTCAAAAGATATAAGTGACTTATTTACTGTTATTGATATCACTACTCCATTTGAAAGCGAAATGATTAGATGGATTAGAATATTTTCTGATGATTTAGAGTTTAAAATGACCAGAGATATTGCAAATAGCTTAATTGATATATTTGGCACAAATTTTTCAGCTATATATAATGAAATTTCAAAATTAAGTATTATTGCAGAGGATATAGATAGCTCTAAAGATGAATGGCTAGATAGTTTCTATGATTGGAAAAAGAATAAGCAGATCTGGGAGTTTAACTATGCTGTATGCGATAAAGATGTAGATAAAATCTTAGCATTTGGTTCATCGATTATGAATCAATTTGGATTACTATATATGACAAATTCTATCTTTACAATATTCGAAGCACTATTTTATGCAAAATTAAATAATGGAACAATTACGGATAATAGTCGTAAGATTTTAAGAGGTAAGATTGTAAACAAGATTTCTTCTTCCTCAAATAAGTATACTTTATTAGAGATTGAAACAGGTATTAAGTTATTAAGTGCACTAGATAAAAAAATTAAAACAAGAAATATTATAGATGAATCAGAATTTACAAACCTTATCAGCGGAATCTTCAGAAATGAATAGCCCTTTCAAGTTAACAGATGAAAAGTTAATTGCTAGGTTTCAAGACGGAGATATAAATGCTTATAATGAATTAGTTAATAGATATAAAGACAGATTATTAAATTTTGTTTTTAGATATTTCAACAATAGAGAGCAAGCAGAAGACGTAGTTCAAGAAACATTAATCAAATTATACACGCACGCTAGTTATTATAAGAATATTGCAAAATTTTCAACCTGGCTCTATACAATTGCTAAGAATAATGCATTGACAGAATTGAGAAAAAATAAAAGAAAAAGAACTGATTCGTTATGGACAAATGAAGGAAAGCCTATTGATATTGAAACAAAAGGTGATTCTTTGGAGAAGACAGTGCATAATGAGATAGCAGTTGAAGCATTGAATAGATATTTAGATGAAATACCTGAAAATTTTAGAATTGCAGTCATATTACGAGATTTCCAGGAACTTTCTTATGAAGAAATAAGTAAGATACTTGAAATACCGATTGGAACTATTAAGTCGAGAATTAATCGAGGTAGAATTCAATTGAGTGAAAAAATGAAACATTTTAAGGAGCAGTAAATGGATTACAATAAATTTGAAGATAGAATTTCTCGCTGGATTGAGAATGATATGGATATAAAAGAAAGAAAAGAATTTGAAAAATTCTTATCAGATCATCCAGAATATCAATTAAAAGTAGAGGAAGTGCGCAATACTATCTCAGCCATGAATCAAGCTCCGAATCTAAAAGTTTCACCTGATTTTGATACTAACTTAAATCAAAGACTGAAGACATTAGGCTTAAGTGAGAATGTGAAAAAAGGTATTTTTGGATTTTCTAATCAAAATTTTGTATACATGACACTTACATTAGGTGCAATTTTTGTACTGACTTCCTTTCTAGTGCAATCTAATTCAACATATATGTTTGCTGAAAAAGAATCAGAGAGTAGAGAGATCTTAAGCCCATCAGATTCTTTAGAAGCAACAGATGAAATGGACGAAATGAAAGATATTGATTTGTTAAATAATATCGATGGATCATTTGTAAACGATCAACAATAATTTCTGTAAAATTGAATCTATAATTATTTATCTAGATTAATTTAACAAAATTGAATATATCCATACTCCTATGTAATTTGCATTTGTATGTTAAAAAAATCTAATAGCATTGTACTATCTTGTCTTTTTGTATGGAGTTGTAGTATTCCAAGTACAAATATTGACACTATTTCAGATTCCAATGAAGTAAAATCAGAAAAAATATCCCAAGATGAAACGCAAGACTTGTCCGGTATTCAATTCTTTATGGATGGAATGATGTTTATGGAACAAGGTGAGTATTCTAGAGCTATCATTGAATTTCAAGAAGCAATTGAAAAAGGTTCTAATTCTGCCGAAGTATATTATTCTATATCAGAAGGATATTGGATGATACAAAAGTACGATAAGAGCATTTATTATGCATTGAAGGCGATAGAAAAAGATCCTATCACTCCAGACTATAAAATATCTTTAGGAAAAAAATATATTGCATTAAATGACCTGAACGCATCATTAGAAATTTTTGAAAAATTAGCTCAGAATGAAACTAATAATGCTGAGATTTTATTTATTATTGGAGATTTAAAATCGGAGTTAAAAGATATAGATGGCGCTTTAGTATACTATCAAGAAGCTTATGACAAAGATAATAGTCTTACATTAGCATTGGAAGTAGCATCTCAATTAGCTATTGAGTTTAATCATAGAGATTCTGCTCTTGTTGTTAAAAAATTATTATTATCAAATCCTAGTAATCCTGAATATTTAAAATTATATATTGAATCAATTTCACAAAAAAATAGTCTCAGTGAAATAGAATCTTTATTAGATAACGATGAACTGAAATCAAATCCATTTATCAATAATCTTTATAATCAGTTGGCTTATGAATATTTAAGAAATGGATACTATGATAAGTCTGAAGAATTCTTTGAAAAATCGTTAGAGATTAACGATAAAGACCGATTTGCATTATATTATTTATCTACGCTGTATAGAGAATCTGGAAAATTCGATCAATCGATTGCATTATCTGAAAAGCATATTAGCTCTTATCCCGACGATCAAGAAGGGTACATAAACAAGAGTATATCATTATTGAGCATCCAAAGATTTGATACCGTAATACATGAGCTATCGAATGCTCTAAAATTATTTCCTGAAGATTTTGAAGTAAATTATTTTTTAGGGTTAGCGCATTATTCATTGAAAGAATTTGAAAGTGCAGAGATTTTTTATCAAAAAGCTTTATCGCTTGATACTAGTTCTATACCAGCCATGCATGCCTTAGCTATGGTATATGATCAAAATAAAAAATGGGACAAGTCAGATAAGCTTTATATAGATTTAATCACAATTAATACTAGCGATGCTCAGGCATATAATAATTATGCATATAGTTTAATAGAGAGAAATGAAGATGCAGACTATGCATTGACACTTGCAAAGAAAGCAATTGAGTTGAGTCCAAAAACATCATCTTATTTAGATACAATTGGTTGGATATATTTCAAATTAAATGACTTTGAACAGGCAAAAGAATTTATTGGTCAGGCTATTGTATATGATGAATCTAGTTCAGTTGTATTGGAGCATTATGCAGACATATTAATAGAGCTAAATGAACTAGATGAAGCATTAATTTTCTATAATAAGGCTCTTGATTTAGATGAAGAAAATTTAGAGTTAATAGAAAAAATTTCTAACTATAACTCTAGAGAGCCAAATGAATAAATGGCTAGTTTTTTTATTGCTCATGCTAAGTAGCTGTTCCTCAAATAAAAATTTTGTGTTAATCGATAGCGCAGACCATGCTACTATTGAAGGACTAAAGAAAGAATTTACTAGATCTTTTGGATCTGGAAAATTAATAGGCAAAGGACAATCAAATTTTTCATCAAACTTTGTATTCGAATCAAAAGATGAATTCTCATATATTGTTTTCAAAGATATTATAGGTAGAAAATTATTCTTAGTCGAAATTGATAAAAATAATATTCGATATGTTGATATGAGAAAAAATAAAGAAATAGATGTAGAAGGTTTTAATAAATTTTTTCCTATAGCTACAGAATTTGATTCAAATATCTATAAAAAATTATTGTGGGGTACACCCTACGTGTTTGAAGATATACAAGTTAAGACAAAAAATATTTTCTTGATATCAACAAAGCTAGTTAGCGATGACGGTAGTAACTTCTTAAATGAGCTAACATTTTCTTTAGACAATGATAAACAAAAATATACAATACTTTTTACAAGAAGAAATTTTGAGATATAAATGAAGTTATCCATTATTATTCCGATCTATAATGAGCAAGAATCTTTAGATAGTCTATTTAATGAACTATCAGGTCTATTTGCCGATGAATCCGGAACCGAGATTATTTTTATAAATGATGGCTCCACAGATAAAACTTTATCTGCTCTTGAGGAAAAAATAAAACATTACTCTAGATGGAAAATAATTAATTTATATCGTAATTATGGAAAATCTGTCGCATTGCAAGCAGGATTTGATACTGCAAAAGGAGAAATTATTGCTACAATGGATGCTGACTTGCAAGACAACCCCAAAGAAATTTATCCTTTAATTGATGAATTGAATAAAGGTTATGATGTGGTGTCTGGTTGGAAAAAAAGTCGAAAAGATCCATTTGAAAAAAAAGTAGCATCAAAAATCTTTAATTTTTTTGTTAGAATTTTTAGCGGTCTTATTATACATGATTCTAATTGTGGTATAAAAGTTTTTAAAAGAGAAGTAACTCAGATGTTAACATTGTATGGAGGTCGACATAGATATATCCCTCTATTAGCTCATCAAAAGAAATTTTCAATTTCAGAAATTGTTGTAGATCACAGAGAAAGAAAATTTGGTGTTTCTAAATATGGCATGAAGCGTTATTCCGATGGATTTTTTGATTTTTTAACTATCTTATTTTTAGGTAAGTATATGGATCGTCCATTACATTTCTTTGGATCATTAGGGTTTGTTTCGGTATTACTTGGAATAATCACTGAGACTTATATTTTATATCTAAAATATATTCTACTTGATTCATTTCAGCAGCATGTGGCGTTAATTATCTTTGGAGCAATTTTAATTATTGTAGGACTTCAACTTTTTACCTTCGGTCTAATGGGTGAGTTGATAGTTAATAAAAAATATAAAGATAGAAATTATATTAAAGAAATCATTGAGTAGTCGATTAAAGATTGTTACCATAGGTCCATTTCCCCCTCTAAGAGGAGGTATTTCTGATTTTCATGAATCTTTAGTTGCGCAGCTTAGCAAAAAAAATAATGTATCAGTATTAAATTTTAAATCTTTATATCCAAAAATTTTGTTCCCAGGAAAATCTCAGTATACGGAATATAAAAATACATCTGATAGCGTTCAGACTACCCTAAATCCTTTAAATATTTTAAGCTGGTTTAAAGGTAAGTCTTTCATTAAAAAGAAAAACCCAGATAGATTGATTATTTCCTATTGGAGTTTCTTTTTTATTCCAATCTATATGTTCTTGCTTGGCTCTATAAAAAAGGGTCATAGGTATGTTTTATTTCATAATGTTATTTCGCATGAAAATAGAATTTTTGAAAAGTTTTTTCTAAGATTATTTATCAAGAAGATAGATCGTTGTATCGTTATGAATGAATATAATGAAAAATTAATTTTACAAATAAATCCTAAGGCTAAGATTATCAGAAATTTTCATCCTATATACGAAATACCTTACAAAGATGATAAACGTAATTTTTATAAAAAGGATCTTAATATACAGAAAAATAATGTTGTATTATTCTTTGGACTCATTAGAAAATATAAAGGATTAGATCTTTTAATTAATGCTATTGCACTAAGTAAGGATAAAGTAAATAATTTGAAAGTTTTAATTGTTGGAGAAAATTATGAACCTATGGATACATATCATAAAATGATTGCAGATCATCAAATGGAGGAGTCCTTTATTTTTGTTAATAACTTCATCGGTAAAACTGATATTGAAAAATATTTTTTATCTTCAGATTTAGTTATTCTTCCTTATAAATCTGCATCTCAAAGTGGAGTCCTTTCTTTAGCATATAATTTTAATCGTCCCGTTATTGTAACCAACGTTGGAGGACTGGCTGATTATATTTCAGATAACAAGTCTGGATTTATTACACAGCCAAATTCACAAGATATTAGCAATAGAATTAATATATTTTTTGAGAAAGACTTATTTAAAGATATGAGTCAATTTATAAAAGATGACAAAAAAAGATTTTCATGGAAATCATTTGAACAGAAATTAGATTTATATGGATAGTATAAAAATCATTCATCCAAAGATTCACCTTATAGTTCTTAATTGGAATGATAAAGAGTTAAGTGGTAAGTGCTTGTCTTCTATTGAAAAAGTGTCCTATCCAAATTATGAAGTTTTGATTGTTGATAATAATTCAAAGGATGGTTCAGTTGAATTTTTTAAAGAAAACTTCTCGCAATATGATGTTTTGTCTTTAGAAGATAATCTAAAATATGCTGGAGGAAATAATGCAGCAGTCGAATATCTCAAACCAAAGGAAGAAGATTTTTTAGTATTTATTAATAACGATACTATAGTAAGCTCAGATTTTCTCGATCATCTAATTTCTCCTTTTTTAAATGACGCTAATTGCATTATTACAGTTCCTAAAATCCTTTTTGCAATGGATATCAATAAAATATGGTATGCTGGAGGAATAGTTAATATGTGGAAAGGAAAAATAGATCATATTGGCATAAGAAATTTTGATGGACCACGATACTCATTCATGATGGAAACTGATTATGCTACAGGATGTTGTTTGTGCATCAACTCTGCTGACTTTAAAAAATTAAACTATTTTGATACTATGTTTAATATGTATTGTGAGGATGTAGATTTAAGTATAAGGGCTAAAAAAATGAATCGCAAGATTGTGTATAGTCCCAAATCAATTATATTACATAGCGTATCTCAATCATTAGGAGAAAACTCTTTTAAAAAAATACAAAATAAATTATTAGGACAGGTGAAACTATTTTGGAAACATGCATCAGGTTTGCAAATAATAACATTAACTTTTCACTGGTTATTATTTTATTTGCCATTGGGTTTTTTAAAGTGGATTTATTTTAAGTTGAAAGAAAAATGAAAGAAAAAAATTTAGGTAAGAAAGTTGCTAGCGAAGCGATTGTATCATTTGCAGGAATGAGCGCAGGTTCAGTTTTCCGTTATTTATTTTCAATTTTTATGGCTAGATGGTTAGGTCCTCAGATGTTAGGCTTGTATTCGCTTGGTAATGCAGTAACTCGCATAGGAGAAATATTTGCTATAATGGGTCTTGATAATGGAGTACTTAGATTTGTTAGTCGAGAAGATAGAAACAGCTCAAATGCTCAAAATAGTATTTATTCGTCTATAAAAATGGGATTTATTTCGAGTATTATTATCGCTATCGTTCTATATTTTTCTGCAGAATGGATTGTATTAAAGTTTTTAGCGGAAGATCCATTTTTAATTAATATTATACAATTTTATGCTTTTACATTACCCTTTACAGTAACCACACTCATTGCATCATTTGCTACTCAAGGATTCAAAATATTAAAGTATAAGATTTTTGTTAATCAAATTATAAATCCCGCAGTATTATTAGTTTCTATGATTGCTTCTTATCTAATATTTGGACCAAAAATAGCTATTCTTATTCCTACATTTTTATCTGCATTTATTGGTATGATATTTATACTATTTTTTCTAAAGAAATTTATAGCATTAGATTTAAAGAAGTTTATTTCTACTCCATTCAATACAAAAATTTTAAAATTCTCTATTCCGTTAATGTTTGTTTCAGCAATTGGTATCATTATGCACTGGACAGATATATTAATGCTAGGCATTTTTTCTGATGCAAGTGCAGTAGGTAAGTATCACCCTATTGAAAGGACCGCTGGCCTTATTAGAATGATATTATTTGCATTTGCAGGTATATTTGCACCTCTTTTCTCACAATATTTTCATGAAAATAATTCAGAAAAAATGAAAGAGATTTATCAGTTATCAACAAAATGGATATTTGTAGGATGTTTGCCTTTATTTATTTTTTTAATGCTATTTTCTAATCCAATGCTAATGTTATTTGGAAATGAATTTGATAATGGCTTAGCATTAAAGATTTTATCAGTTGGAATAATGATTCAAGCTTTTTTTGGCCTAGGTTCTTCATCGTTAACGATGAGTGGTTTTTCAAATATAAATTTGTTAAATGTATTAGCAGCTTTAACGATTAATATTATTATGAATATTATTTTGATTCCACAGTATGGCATTATAGGAGCAGCTTCTGCTACTACAAGTGCTTTATTTTTTATTAGTTTTTTAAGGTTTTTTGAAAATTATTATATACTAAATTTGAATGTTTTTTCATCAAAGCTATTCAAGCCTTTACTATCTGGGTTTTTAACAGTATTAACAATTTTTTTACTTCAGAGATATGTTTTAAACCTGCTAGACTATTCATCTTCACTTTTAAATCTAATTTTGTACTTACTAGTCGGTATTTCTCTTATATTTATTGGATATTTTTCTTTTTATGCACTACTGGGAATAGATAAAGAAGATAAAGACATGATTGATAGCTTAAAGCACAAAATATCTAATCAAGCATGAATAAATATTTATTAATTATCATCTATTCGCTTTGGGTTATGCTATTTTTCTATCCAGTAATTTTCTATAATAACATGTTTGGATCGGGAGATACATTAAATCCCTATTCTGTTAATCATATTCTAGATATATATAAATCAAAGATTGGTCATTGGCCTTTATGGCAGCCATGGATTTTCTCTGGCATGCCTACTATGGAAGCATTTACATATATTAATGAATTATACTTTCCAACTAAGTTGATGATTGGATTAGGAATCTCTGATCTTAATATTCAGTTAATACATTTGGTTTTTTCTGGCGTAGGAATGTATTTGCTCCTAGAACAATTTAAGATGGATAGGTTGATATCATTTGGTATAGGCTTACTATGGATTCTAAATCCTTACCTTATAACCATGATTGTTTTTGGACACGGCAGTCAAATGATGACAGCAGCATATATTCCTTGGCTACTGTATGGTGTCAATAGACTAAAAAATTCTATATCAATAGAATCATTGGCTCTATTATCCTTGTTAATAGGATTGCAACTACAGAGAGGTCATGTCCAAATAGCATATTATTCTTGCATGCTAGTTGGAGCATACTTTCTGTACTCTTTTATAATGAAAAAACAAAATAAGAATAAGTATTTATTATACTTTATTATCTCATGCGGTTTAGGATTTTTGCTAGCATCGCATATTTACTATCCGTCACTAGATTATTTAGATAACTCCATCCGATCTGGTGGCAATAATCACTATCAATACGCTACAAATTGGTCTATGCACCCCAAAGAGCTACTAACTTATCTATTTCCTTATTATTATGGTTTTGGAGGTTCGTCTTATTCTGGATATATGCCTTTTACTGATTACCCTAATTATGTCGGATTCTTTGTCATTTTTTCTGCCTTATTTTCTTTCATTAAGCTTAATGCGCAGAAGGCTTTCTTCGTAATTATTCTTGCACTATCAATACTTTTATCTTTTGGAAAATATTTTGATGTTCTTTATGAATTCTTTTATTCGTTTTTTCCTTACTTTAGCAATTTTCGAGTACCAAGTATGATTTTGATTATATCAAATTTTACTCTCTATATACTTGCAGCTTTTGGTCTAAAAGATATTATTGTTAGTATTTTGAATATAGATAGATTTAAAAATTTTGAATCAAAAATTATTATATCCATATTTTTACTTTTCTCAATAATTGATATTTATAGAATTAATAAAAATATTATTTCTCCGTCAGATGAGAGCGCACAAAAATCACAAATAATATCAACAGAAAAATTTAACTCATTTTTTGAAGAAGATGAGGCGATTAAGTTTTTAAAAAATGAATCAGAGTTGTATAGAGTTTATCCAGTAGGAGAATTATTTCAAGATCCTAAGTTAAAATTCCATGGTATTCAATCTGTTGGAGGCTATCATCCGGCTAAATTTAGACACTATACAGATCTTTTAAATGAAACCAATAATTTATTATCAATTTCCGTTCTAAGGCTTTTAAATGTAAAGTATTTATTAAGTTCAGTAGAGCTGAATCATAAAGATTTTGAGCTATCTATGACCACTCCCTACAGCTCTGCATTTGGTGAGATAGATTTGAATATTTATAGATTAAAAAACAACCTTCAAAGGGCTTGGTTTGTAAAAAATATTATTAAAGAAGATCAGAATTTATATAATTATTTAACAGCTACAGCTTTTGATCCTGAAAATATTGCAATCGTTAAAGACTTGGAATCACAATCATTTTCCAGGGGAGAGATTATTAATTTAGATTGGAGTATTCATGAGGTCTCTATAGATGTAAATGTAACTTCAGAAAGCGCTTTTCTTGTTTTAAGTGAAATAAATTATCCTGATCGATGGAAAGCAACTGTAGATAATCAAGATGTTAAAATATATGAAACAAATGGAGTGCTTAGAGGATTGCTGTTGAATAAAGGAATACATTCTATTATATTTAAGTATGATGATAGTTTGTTTAAATCATTACTTATTTTTTCCAATATAATGCTATTCCTTATGTTTTTTATATTGATAAAACCTTTTCTAATGCGCTTGTTAAAAGAGTATAGCTAAACTAAATTTACTGTATGATAACAAATAAATTAATTTTTCAAGAATCTCAAGCATCATTCTTTGATGTCTTCCTTGCGCAGTTGCCAATTTTTTTAATATTTTTGATTCTATACTACTTTATCTTACGACCAAACAATAAAAAACAAGATAATGTAAAAACCCTTCAAAAAAATTTAAAAAAAGGCGATAGTATTGTTACTATTGGAGGCATACATGGAAAAATTATTCAAGTAAGAAATAATAAGGCTACTCTTCGAGTGTCTAATAATAATGAGCTTACAGTAGATGTTACAGCTGTGACCAGACTAAAGAATTCAGAAAATAAAGAATAAAATGGCAGTTCAAAAAGTAGTTACTTATGGGCATAAAGCTTTACGAAAAGCATGTACAGACATCACAGACTTTTCTAATGTAGATAGCTTAATTAATGACTTATTTGATACTATGTATGAATTTGATGGCCTTGGTTTAGCTTCCAATCAAATTGGAATTAACAAAAGAATTTTTGTAGTTGATATAAAACATATGTCTGGATATGGCGACACATCACCAATGGTGTTTATGAATGGAATCATTGATAGTGGAAGTGGATCTTGCGTGGATTCAGAAGGTTGTTTGTCATTGCCTGAAATTAGGATTAACGTCGAAAGATTTGATACCATTACTTATAGCTATGTTGATGAAAATTTAGAGATATGTACTAAAGAGTTTTCTGGATTTTTAGCAACTGTAATTCAACATGAAAATGATCATTTAGATGGAAAATTAATTACAGATTATGCTACTCCTTCAGACATTTTAAAGTATGATAAGGCACTGAAATTAATGAAGTCTAATAATGTTGAATAAATCTATCAAAATTATATTTTTTGGGAATACAGAGTTCTCCAATCCTGTTCTTTTAAAATGTAATGAATCTTATGATGTTGCTTCTGTTGTTACAAATCCATCAAAGAAAATGGGTCGAGGACAAAAACTTTTTGATACTCCAGTAAAAATTCTTTCAAATGATCATAATTTAGAGATTATTGAATGCAACGATCTTACAGACAAAGAATTTGCCAAAAAATTAGAAGATATAAAGCCTGATTTATTTGTTGTTGTTGCTTATAAAATCCTTCCAAAATCTTTATTGAGTATTCCTAAGTTTGGTGCAATAAATCTTCATTCTTCTTTGCTTCCCAAGTATAGAGGAGCAGCTCCTATTCAAAGAGCAATACTTAATCATGAGAAAGTGACAGGAATATCCACTTTTCTTATTGAGCCTAGAGTAGATACAGGAAAAATTTTAGAGCAAGCCGAATGCGATATTAATGATAATGATAATTATGGATCATTGTCTGAAAGATTAAGTAATATTGGAGCAGACTTAGTTGTTACTTCTATAGAAAAATATCTAAATGATAAGATTGAACCTTACTTACAAGATGAATCTTTAGTCACTTTAGCCCCAAAAATTTTGAAAGAAGAATTTCTTATTGATTGGAAAAAGTCTGCGTCAGATATACATGCTAAGGTAAGAGCCTTTAGCCCTTATCCTGGAGCATATACCTTTCTTGATAAAAAGAGAGTCAAATTTTTTCAATCAGAGCTAATAGATAATCAACATTCAAGCACACCTGGATATGTTACTAGCGTTATCAGTGGTTCTTTTGATATTGCATGCGGTCTTGGGTCCTTGAGAGTTTCTAAGGTGCAAATAGAGGGAAAGAAGGCCATGCCTGCAAAAGATTTTATATTAGGAATGCCTACATTAAAAAATAGTAGATTTGGTTAGGTGAGATTCTTTAAGCATATATTAATTTTTTTAAGTACTGGAATATTTTTTGTTCTATTTATTAATTATTTATTGATGCCTACATATATCAATCAAAGAAGTATGATAGCTATACCAAGCCTTGAAGGCCTAAGTGTTGTAGAAGCAGAGTCTATTACTAAATCTGAGGGTATCGAAGTAGTTGTTGCAGATACAATCTTTACAAATGATATCAATCCAGGAATTATATTAGAGCAATTTCCTGCAGCAGGAAAAGAAGTAAAAATAGGCAGAGCTATTAAAATTAAAATTACTCAGTTAAATCAGAAAATAGTAGTTCCTGAATTATTAGGTAAAACTTTGAGATCATCTGAAATAGAATTAGATCAAATTGGAGTAAGTGTAGATTCCGTATACTATTCTTATAGTCCAAACTATCCCAAAGGAATTGTATCTTGGCAAAGTCCTGCACCACTAGATAGCATTAGAAAAGGGTTTGGTGTAAGAATTGAAGTTAGTACGGGTTTAGCACCAAACGATTTTATTGCCGTACCTGATTTACAGGGCATTTTCTATAGCGAAGCTATAAAAAAAATAAATGAACTTGGACTGAAAGAAGGATCAATTCAATTTTTGGCTCAAGATAAATTTTTACCAAATACCGTATTAAATCAAAATCCAAAAGAAGGTACTAAAGTGTCTCAAGACAGTTCTATAAATCTGATTATTAGCAAATGATAAATCTTATAAATAAAAAATCATCATATATTATTATCTTAATGACTTTATTGACAGGATTCACTCTATATTCCTGTTCAAAATCTTCTTATCAAGAAGAAAAATTAGCTACTGTTATTGAGCCTTCTTTTCAATATAATTTAGAATTTAATGATATAGATATAATGTATTCTGACTCACTGTATTATGAATTAGAATTTGATATGATTGGTATGGATGCTCTAGATATGCTGATTAAAATTGATGATAGTCTGTATGATTCTATTATAATTGCAGATATCGATTCTTCTACTGAAATATTAAGCGGATATATTCCTTTGAATTTAAATGGTATGGATATCAATATTTCTTTTGTCGATAGCGATGTTATTGTTTCTAATGAAGATTATACTCTGCCTGCGATAAGAGATATAGAAGTACTTACATTTACAGCCAATGGAAGTAATAAATATTTTAATAGTCTATTTGAAGGCAATAAAATTGTAAATAATAAGAATATTATTTATGACAAATTTAAGAATTATGACTTTGCTAATACTGAAGTAATCATACTGAATGACCTAGATATATTGTCTGAAAAAATGATAGTACAATTACAAAAATTTCTTTTAAATGAAGGTTATATCTTTGTCCTAATGAATGAAAATATAATAGAAAATAATAAATTATTTTATAGCTTGGGCTATCCAAAGGTCAAAGCTATCCGAGGGTCATCAAGGAACCAATTTTTTTCAATGACAGATGAAGGATTTTTACAGGAGCATTCATTTCAGTCTAGAGATTTGATTGATAACTCTCAATTATATAGATATTTTGAGCTTAAAAACGTTGAAGAAGAGTTTACTAAAATAACGATTTCTACAAAGGATCCATTATTATTAGAAAAAGAAGTTTTGGGAGGAAAGATATTCTTCTTAACCACAAAAATAGATTCTGATTGGTCTAATAATTCATTCAATCTAGTGCTCAAAGATATATTCAATAGAGTCTTTTTCCAAAGATTGCTTACTGATGAATCCTAAGACAGATAAAGTGCTAGTAGTAGCACCTCGAATATGGAAAAGTGATAAAAATTACAACTATAGCATAGAAGAGATATCTTTACTAATAAATACATTAGGATTAAAAGTCTGTGGTGTTATTGAGCAAAAATTGAATAGTATTAATCCAGCATATTTTGTTGGATCTGGAAAAGCAAAACAGATTGTAGAGCAAGCAAAATTATTAAAAGCAAATTATATAGTATTTGATGAAGATTTAAGTCCTGCACAGACAAAGAACTTGCAAAAATTAGATGAAAAAATGAAGTTTATTGATAGAAGTGGAATTATCCTTGAAATATTTTTTAAGAATGCAAAATCAAAAGAATCTAAAACTCAAGTAGAGCTAGCTCGGCTTCAGTACCAATTACCTCGTTTGACTAGAATGTGGACACACCTTGAGCGACAAATGGGTGGGTTCGGAACAAGGGCTGGTGCAGGAGAAACTCAGATAGAAGTTGATAGAAGAATTCTTAGGAAGAGAATATCAAATCTTAAAAAAAAATTGAAGAGTATTGACTCTGAAAGAAGAGTCCAAAGTAAAAAAAGACAATCTTTTTTCAGAACTTCTTTTGTAGGCTATACCAATGTTGGAAAATCTTCCCTTATGAAAGCAATCACTAAAAGCGATGTATTAATCAAGAATCAATTATTTGCTACTTTAGATACTACAGTTAGACGTCTCTTTATTGGTGACTCTAATTATGTATTAATGAGCGACACAGTTGGTTTTATTAGGAATCTACCTAATAATCTTATCGCTAGTTTTAAGTCAACTTTACAAGAAGTAGTCGACTCTAACTTGCTTTTAATTGTTTTAGATGCAAACTCTAAAGACCTACATAATGAAATTGCCACTATACAAAGCGTATTAAAAGAAATTGGAGCCAATGAAATTGATTCTCAGTATATATTTAATAAAGTTGATATAGTTAGCGAAGAAAGAATAAACTATTTAAGAAAATCTTTTCCTGAGGCGATTATGGTATCTGCAACGAGAGCGTTACAGTTATCAAATATTAAAGATATAATTATAGATAAGCATAAAGAATGGGTTATTTTTCTAAAGAATCCATTGCACACGCAATAGTAGCATCACCAGTAACATTAGTTGCAGTACGAATCATGTCTAAGATTCTATCTACACCCAATATTAAAGCAATTCCTTCACTAGGAACATTAATAGCTTCCAATATAATTACTAACATAATAATTCCTGCTCCAGGAACAGCAGCAGTTCCAATAGATGCTAATACAGCAGTTGCAACTATAGTAAATTGATTTGCAAATGTTAGATCCATACCAATTGCTTGCGCTATGAATACCGCTGCAACCCCTTGATATAGAGCAGTACCATCCATATTAATTGTTGCACCTAAAGGTAAAACAAATGATGATATCTCTTCTGATACTCCTAAATCTTTCTCACAACGTTTCATAGTAACCGGTAAAGTAGCGCCACTTGAACTAGTTGAAAATGCTAATAGTTGAACCGGAGCCATTGACTTGAAAAAGTGTTTTAAATCCATATTAGTAAACATTTTTAATATCGTAATGTATGTAATACCCATGTGGATAAATAAACCTAAGACTACCACTCCCATATAGAATAATAATGCAGATAGGATACTTCCAATTTGAGAAATGTCACCAGAAACAGAACTAATAGTTTTAGCTATTAATGCGAATACTCCATATGGCGCAAAATACATTATCATTTCTACCAGTTTTATAATCATTTGATTAATGCCTTCTAGAAATGCTAATACGGGTTGTGAAAATTTTCGATCAATGCCAATTAAAGCGATTCCAAAAATAATAGATATAAATACTATTTGAAGCATGTTGCTATTATTGGATGCAGCTGAAAACATATTACTTGGAACCATATCCACTAAAGGCTGTAAAGGCCCTCTATTATTTTGAATAGAATTTGCTAATTCTTGTTTGCTAGTAGCCTTATCAACATACTCACTACTTAAACTTTCTTGATAGCTTTCTGGTATATAAGATCCAGGCTCAAGAACATTAACTAAAATTAATCCTATACTAACAGCTACTGCAGTAGTGCTGATATATAAAACAATAGTTTTCCATCCAATGCGAGAAAGTTTTTTTGTATCTGATAGAGATGCCACTCCAGTTATAAGTGATGATACTACCAATGGTACTGCAATAAGTTTTAATAGATTTAAGAAAATTGTTCCGAATGGAGATATAAAATCTGATGTAAAATCTGACCAGCCATTGATAGCGCTAGCTATTCCATAGATGGTCCCTAAGACTAGTCCAATAATTATTTTCCAATGTAATTGCATTAATTAAGAACAAATATATGGATTATGTTTAAGTTATTTCAATGATTTATTACATAATTATAGGAATTTATCTAATCGGTTTGCTTTTAATTGGGCTTAGCAAATCAGATTCTATTAAAAATCAGGAAGATTTTGCTGTAGCTGGAAGATCTCTTTCACCTTGGATTTTAGTCGGAACTATGGCAGCAACTTGGATGGGTACAGGATCTGTATTAGGCAATGCAGGAAAGGCATTTGAGATAGGTGCAGCTGGATTTTTGCTACCTATTGGTGGAATGCTTGGCGTTTTAGCACTAACAAAGATAGCAGGAAAAGCGAGAGCTTCTGGTAAATTAACTGTACCAGAAATTATTGGATCCAGATTTGGAGACACAGCAATGATTCTATCTGTTATTGCACTACTTACTGCTTACCTAGTAATTGTTAGTTACCAGTTTAATGCTGGCGGTGCAGTAATCTATACTATATTTCATGATAATTTAGGGGCAGGACTGACTTTAGATCAAGCAACGATAATAGCAGCGCTATTTATTGTTGCATATACAGTATTAGCTGGCTTATTGAGTGTTGCATATACAGACGTTGCAAATGGTATTCTCATGGTGACTTGTTTTATTATTGCGTTACCAATTCTATTTTTTCAAGCGGGAGGATTTGATGGCATGACCACTAGTTTTGCAAATAAAGGTATGCCTAATAACATGTCAATATTTGGTGTTCTTTCATTTACAGATGTAATCAATTTTACCTTACCATCTTTTTTATTAATTCTTGGTGATGCAAATATGTATCAAAGATTTTTTGCTAGCGATTCAGTTGCGTCTGCAAAAAAAGCAACTTATCTATTATTTTTTGCAGTTGTTTTACTAGAGTCTCTTATCATAGCAAATGCTTGGATCAGTTCAAGTATGATTACTGATATCGCAAAGGAATCACATGTATTAATTTATGCAGCTTATAATTTCTTACCACCATTCGTTGGGGCTGTAATGCTAGCCACTATCATAGGTATTATTATTTCTACAGCAGATTCATTTTTACTTGTTCCGACAACAATTCTAATCAATGATATTTATTTAAGATATTCTAATAAGCAATATTCTGATAAGACAATTGTAACGCTTAGCAGAATACTAGTATTATTATTAGGATTTTTCTCATACTGGGTCTCAAGAATGTTTGCTGCAGATACAACTATTTTTGAAAAAGCGCTTTATGCATTTACTATTTATGGTACAGCAATCACTCCTACATTATTAGCAGCATTCTTTTGGGACAAAGCAACGAAGTATGGCGCTATATGTTCAATTGTATCAGGAATAGTTGCAACAGTCTATTTTGGAAATCAGTGGAGTCTTGATGAAGCGGTAATTCCAGCTTTAGCTATTTCATCAGCTGCATTAGTTTTAATAAGCTATTTACCACAATCTGATTAGTAGATTTAAGGTAATTGAAATAAATCCTCAATAGAGCATTTCAGAGTTTTTGCAATTTTCAACGCCAGAACTGTTGAGGGAACATAAATTCCATTTTCAATTGCATTAATACTTTTCCTTGAAACTTCAGCACTTTCAGAAAGTTCTTGTTGGGTTAATCCAGCTGACTTCCTGAGTTCTTGAAGATTATTTAAAAGGTTCTTATGATGTTTCCCCACTATTATTCTTTCTCAAAATCTTCAACAGCTTTTGTAATTCCAACGCTATCATCTGGAAAAAAATATCCAGCAATAATTAGTCCAACTCCAATTGAACCAACTAATAGTCCTACACCTTTTAATACAAATACAAATGCAACACCGAAAAGATAGAGCCCAACACCTACAAATAAAGTTATCACTCCATTTCTTTTATAGTCGATAGGCTCACTTTTTTTGCCATTAAACATATCTCCGCTTTCAAGCTTATCTAAAAACTCTTGTACTCTAGATGGATCGTTGGCAGTCTTTGCAATTTCAACAATGGCTGCTCTTTTATTTTTCGCATCTTTGTATAACCAAAAAAATACTCCTAATGGAATAATAAACCCAGAGCCTATTCCCATTACAGCTAGCATAAATTCTCTTGCTTCACTCATTTTTAATCTCCTTTTTTATTAAAATGTAACGCAAACTTAACATTATAAATATGGGAAGTCAAGGTTACATTTGAAAGTTTTTTACTAGATAGTAATTTCTAAAGGAGGGCTATTAATGGACTCGATATTATCTTTAATATCAAATGACCGTCTATAGTATTCAAAAGATTTTTTAGTACCTTGCCAATTATCTATACGACTGATGATTGTCATATTTTGATCAGCTGTGTTTGATGTTCCAGTGACTACATGACCAGTAACATATTTGATATTAGATCTTTTTTGAGCCCAACTAAGATATACTCGTTTTAGCATTCTCGCATATCCATTAGATTTGTATTTTTCCATAATTACAAAAGCGTAAGTATAGAGAGTATTATATTTACCAAAATTTTCATCGTTTACAGCCCATGATTCTTGACGTAACTCTTCTAATGGAATTCCAATGATATAGCCAATAATTTCATCCTGATATCTAGCGATAAACGGTAAAGACTTTTCGGTGTTAAAGTATTTTTGAATTGTATCTTTTGTTAAGACAGCTTGTCTTCCATATTCTTTGGCGAGATGTAAGGATATTTCTATGAGTTGAGGATAGTCTTCTCTACCAACTTTTTCAATTTTTTCAATTTGAAAAACATTAGTAGACGCAATAATTTTTGTTTTGGAGGAGTTTTCAGATTTGTTCATTGTGATGAATATTAAAAATTTTTCAATCTAGTATGAAGGCATTTGTTTGATAATGTTAATTAGGTTAAATTTCCACGATGAATTCTTTTAAAGAAAAACTAACCAATACAATAAAAGCAAAAAATTCCAATCTATGTGTTGGCATTGATATTGATAAAAAATATTTTAAATCGGATGTCACAATTCAAGAACTTAAAGATTATTCTTTTAAGATTGTATCAGCTACAAAAGATGTAGCAGCAGCATATAAGCCAAATCTTGCATTTTTTGAAGAGTGGGGATCTCAAGGTTTTTTATGGCTTGAAGAACTAGTCAAAGAGATTGGAAGCGATCATATTGTTATCGCTGATGCTAAAAGAGGTGATATTGGTAATACCGCAAATCATTATGCCAATGCATTCTTTAATCATTTTAATTGTGATGCTATAACTGTAAATCCGTATATGGGAGAAGAGGCTATTGAGCCATTTTGTTCTCGTGAAGATAAAGGAGTTTATGTTCTTTGCAGGACTTCAAACGCATCTGCTAGCTATATTCAGGAAGGTATTTTTGATAAAGTAATTGAATTATCAAAAAATATGAATAGGTATAATAATATTGGCTTAGTTGTTGGAGCTACTAATAGCAAAGCAATGAGCGAAGTAAGAAATACAAACGATTTGCCTTTTCTTATTCCCGGTATTGGCGCACAAGGAGGTAGTCTTGAAGATGTTATTAAGATTAATAATAATTATGCAGAATCAACCTTGATTAATGTGTCTAGATCTATAATTTTTCCTGGAGATAATGACTATCAAGGTATTCATGATGCTGCACATAATTTTGCAAATCAAATGAGGTTATACTTTGAACGATAAAGACTATATAAAGATTTTTGAAGAAACTGAAGCGCTAATGTATGGCCATTTTGTGTTGTCATCGGGCATGCATAGTGATGCTTATTTCCAGTGTGCTAAGGTATTGCAATATCCGAAGTACTTATCGTTGTTTGCAGATATTTTATCATCTCATTTTTCAGATCTGTCAATTGACAAAGTGATTTCACCTGCAATTGGAGGTATTGTTTTAGGTACTGAAGTTGGAAGACAATTAAATAAAAGAACAATATTCTCAGAACGAGTTAATGGTAAAATGGAGCTTAGAAGAGGTTTTGAAATAAATCCTGATGAAAAAATTCTTATTATCGAAGATGTACTTAGTACGGGAGGGTCTATCAAAGAAGTTTCCAAATTAATCAATAGACATAAAGGTAATATTGTAGGTATTGGTATCATTGTTGATAGAAGTATTACACCTGTTCATTTATATGATAATTTTTTTGCAATCACTAAACAAGCCGCAAAAATTTTTGATAAAAATAATATTCCATATCACGTCAAAGACATTCCAGCAATTAAACCGGGAAGCAATATTGTTGTTTCAGATGTAACTTAGAGAGATTGAATGTATAAGAGTCTAAAAATTGGTTTAGCCCTTGGTGGAGGTGGAGCAAGAGGTGCTTGTCATATAGGGGTATTAAAATCTTTAGAGCGTAGAGGTATTATACCCGATGTTATATCAGGTACTAGCGCCGGATCAATGATTGGTGCTATGTATGCATCTCATGCCAATGCTGATATCATAGAAGAAAAATATATCGCACATGTTAATGGTGAAGATTTTAAAGATTTAGGGTTTAGGTATATACCTAACAATGAAAAAGATGATTCAGTTTTTTCTCAAGTATTCAAGCAAATGAAAAATCAATATATACTAATGGTAAGTTCAACTAGGAAGTCACTTGTGAAGAATGAAAGATTGGCAAAAGCTGCAAATAATCTATTTGCTAATAGTCAGTTTAGTGATTTAAAAATACCCCTAATTGTTACTGCTACAGATTTGATTTCTGGAAAACCAATGCTCTATAAATCGGGCAATGTTGTCGATGCAGTCGTTAAGAGTTCATCTATTCCTGGGTTTGTAGAGCCAACATATATAGGTAATAGAATGTTGCTTGATGGTGGAATTGTTTTTCCAACACCCGTACCTCCATTAATAGGTGAATGTGATTTTATTATTGCAGTAAATATTAGTAGAGGATTTGATACCAATGAGGAACCCGATAATATATTTGAAATTACTAATCGAGCGAGAGATATATCCACATTACATTTAAATTCTTATCTACTAAAACAGTCTGATTTTGTTATTAGTCCTGAACATAAAAACTTACATTGGTCTGCTTTTGATAAGACCGAAGAATTTATTGAAAATGGATATAGTGCAGCAGAGTCTGAAATGGAAAAATTATTAATTCAACTAGATTTTATGACAGAAAATATCAGCAAAACTTCTAAAGAAACATTTTGGAGTAAGCTAAGGAAAAGATTATCTTCTTAGCGCATTAATGAAAAAAATAATTCCAATATTAGCATATTTTTCTATTTTATTCGGTCAGTTTAGCGATCCTGCTGAATTTAAATTCAATATAAATAATACAAATCAAGGCGAAGTAGTTATCTTGGAGGTTCAAGCAAATATTGAAGATGAATGGCATATTTATGCAATTTATGATGTACCTGAAGGACCAGAACCAACAGTTATTAATATCACATCAGATCAAATTGTTAAGACAGGTAAAATTATAGAACCAGATCCTATTGTAACATATGATGAAGGCTTTGATAATATTACCAAGTATCATGAAGGCAATCCTTTATTTAGAGTACCTATTATTTTAGATAAAAATTTGTCTAATGGTATATATTCATTTGATGTAACGGTTCAATATCAAGTTTGTACAGGAAATCTATGTTATCCACCTAATGAATATAGTGAAACTGTTCAATTTGTGTTGGAGAGCGGTAATATAAGAGAGCAGTTTACAGTTAATAATTTCGATTTTTCAAAAGACTCTGTATTTAATCGTTTAAAGCTCGATGATTCTGATATTGGAGGATTTCTTCTTATTTCACTAATTATGGGATTTGCTGCATTGTTAACACCGTGTGTTTTTCCAATGATACCCATTACAATTTCTTTTTTCTTGAAAAGAGGTGAAGACAAAAAAACTTCGCCTATTAAAGATGCTTCAGTTTATATGCTAGGTATTGTTATGACATTCACATTATTGGGTATGTTGCTTGCTATTTTTCTTGGCGCCTCAGGTGCAACACAGCTTGCCGCTAATCCTTACGTAAATTTATTTATTGCCTTTTTATTCATCTATTTTGCTTTTTCACTTTTTGGTTTTTATGAAATTGAGATTCCTCAATCATTAAAACGTTTTTCATTGGAGAGAGAAAGTTCTGAAGGATATGCAGGTATATTATTCATGGCACTAACTTTTACTCTTACTTCTTTTACATGTACAGTAGCATTTATGGGTACAATCTTAGTGGCTGCCTCACAAGGTGATTGGTTTTGGCCTATCATCGGTATGCTAGTATTTAGTTTGGCTTTTGCGTCACCCTTCTTCTTTTTGGCTCTTTTCCCACACTATTTGAAAAAATTACCCCAATCAGGTGGTTGGCTAAACTCTGTAAAAGTGATCATGGGATTTCTTGAAATAGCAGCAGCTTTTAAATTTATTAGTAATACAGATTTAGTATGGCAGTGGGACATATTCACTTATGAGATTGTACTTTACTGCTGGGCAATTATTATGTTTCTATGTGCTTTCTATATTGTAGGAATCGTTCGATTTAAACATGATTCTAAGATAGTAGTTTCTTATCAAAGAGCATTAGCCTCTATAAGTTTTTTTATACTGGGTTCTTACTTATTAGCAGGAAATTTTGGATATAATATCGATGGAAATATTGAATCTTATCTTCCACCAAAAAAAGTTAAATCAAATTTGAATTGGGTTTATTCTCTAGATGATGCTTTTATCCTAGCCAATCAAGATAATAAAAAAATATTTATAGATTTTACTGGAGTCACCTGTACTAATTGTCGCTGGATGGAAACAAATGTTTTTGCAAAGAAATCGGTAGAAGATATAATGTCAAATTTTGTTTTAGTTAGTCTATATACTGATTCTGGAGATAGCTATCTTGAAAAGAGAGACTATCAAATTAATCGATTCAAAACTGCAGCATTACCTTACTACGTCATTTTAGATAAAAATGATTTAGTCATTGGAGAATTTCCTGGTATGACTAGAGACGTGGAAGAGTTTAAAAGATTTTTACAAGAAGGATTAAACTAAGTACGGAACTTATTGTTTGCGCTGCCATTCAAATAAAAGAAATATGAAAAAAATATTTATAATATTCATTGCATCATCAGCCTTGTTTTCTCAAGGCTCTATGTTCAAGCAGTTTAGCAATTCATTTGCTGATATTGCTGAAAATGTGAATGAATCAGTTGTTACAATTACTACTACCAATACAATAACCATGGATGAAGATGTACAAAATTTCTATAAATATTGGGGCAGATCTGTTCCAGAGGAATTTGAAAGTAAATCATTGGGTTCAGGTGTAATTGTAGATGAAGAGAATGCATATATTATTACTAATCATCATGTTATTTTTGATGAAAGAAGTGAAAAACCTGTTGATCAAATCATGGTAGAATTAATGGATAAAAGAGTTTTTAAAGCTACGGTTGTAGGATTAGATCAAGGTACTGATCTGGCTATCCTTCAAATCGAAGCAGATAATATTAAAGCAGTACCAATTGGAAACTCTGAAGTTATTAGGGTTGGAGAATGGGTACTAGCTATTGGAAGTCCTTTTTCTGAATCACTTAGCCACACTGTCACTGCAGGTATTATTAGTGCCATTGGTAGGAATAATGTAATGAGAGGTAGTGGCAATACTTATCAGAACTTTATACAGACAGATGCTGCTATTAACCCAGGAAATAGTGGAGGAGCATTACTAAATATGGATGGCGAACTTATTGGAATTAATGCAGCAATCGCTTCAGGTAGTGGAAGATCTAATGCTGGAATAGGATTTGCAATTCCGTCAAGTATAGTTACAAAAGTAATGAGTGACTTAATCTCTAAAGGTTACGTAGTACGTTCTTTTTTAGGTATTTATATGCAAGATATCAATGAAGATCTTTATGATACAATGGATCTTAAGTCTAGGAAAGGTACTATTGTTAGCGACATTGTAGAGGGAAGTCCTGCTTATAAATCTGGATTAGAATCAGGTGATGTAATTATCAATTTTGAAGGAAAAGAAATTACTAATGGTGCTGAATTAAAAAATTTAGTATCTAGCACTAATCCCGGGGCAAAAATAACTTTAACTATATCTAGAGAAGGTGAAGTTAAAGACATCGATGTCGTGCTTGAAGAAAGATCTGGAGATGAAATGGCAAGCAATACCCAGAACACTTATAATGAATTTGGATTATCTGTGTTGGACATTACTAATGATTTGATTGAAAGATATGACATCAAAAGTTCTAGAAATTCTGATATTGAAGGAGTAGTTGTGGTGGATATTTTAGAGGGTGGCATTGCAGAAAAATCAGATATGCAAGAGGGAGACTTAATTACTCGCATAGGAAGACAAAAGATATCTAATCTAAAAATGTTTAAAGCTGAAATGTCTAAATATGAAAAAGATACAAAAATTCTATTCTTAGTAAAACGTGGTAATGCATCCAGATTTTTAACACTTAGAAGATAAATTCTAATCAAATTGCAATAATTCAACATTTCTTATAAGTTCATAGTTAATTCATCATGAGTATAAGAAAAGAAAATCCAAAAATAGACTTTGTATCGAATGAGCATGAAATCCTTGATTTCTGGAAAAAAAATAAAACTTTTCAAAAATTAGTAACTCAGAATTCTGAAGGTGAAAAATGGAGTTTTCTAGATGGTCCCATTACAGCTAACAATCCAATGGGTGTTCACCATGCTTGGGGCAGAACATTAAAAGATCTTTATCAAAGATATAAGTCAATGAATGGCTATCAACTTCGATATCAAAATGGTTTTGATTGTCAAGGATTATGGGTTGAGATTGAAGTAGAAAAAGAGCTTGGCATTAAATCAAAGAAAGAAGTTGAAGAGCTTGGAATAGAAAAATTTGTTAAGCTGTGTAAAGAGCGTGTTACAAAATATTCAGATGTTCAAACTGAACAATCAAAAAGATTGGGTTATTGGATGGATTGGGAAAATTCATACTATACCATGTCTGATGAAAACAATTATGCTATATGGGCTTTTTTAAAAAAATTATTTAATGAGAAAAAAATCTATAGAGGTACGGATGTTGTTCCATGGTCTGGAAGATCAGGTACTTCTTATTCTCAAATGGAAATTATTGAGGGACGTAAGCTAACGGTTCACAAAGGTGTATTCGTTAAATTTTCTCTAAAAGACAAACAAGATGAACATATATTAATTTGGACTACAACTCCATGGACTCTTTCATCAAATATCGCTGTTGCTGTAAATAAAAAAATAAATTATGCAAAAATTCAACTAACAGATGATTCGATTTATTATGTTGCTGAAAATAATTTAAAATTTCAGCGATTAAGCAAAGAATTTACAGAAAAGAAGAATTGGATTGATGGGGTACCAAAGCTAAAAACTTTAGATCAGATATTTAAAGAAAGAGGTGGCTATAAGATTCTTGAAGTTGTTAAAGGTGAAGATATGATTGGTTGGACCTATCAAGGCCCATATGACCATCTAGAGCCACAGCAAACTGCTGGAGGCTATCCAAATATAGGTGAAGATAAAAAAGATGATGAATTGACACCTATACAATGTCATATTGTAATCGATGGAGGCAAAGACTCTGAAGGTAATGACATGGTAGTAGAAGGAGAAGGAACTGGTATTGTTCATATGGCAAGTGGTTGTGGATCTATAGATAACAAAATTTGTAAAAAAGAAGGTTTTGTAGAAATATCACCTATTGATAATCAAGCAAACTTTCTTGATGGATTTGATTTTATGTCTGGATTAAATGTTACAGACCCTAATACTACTAAAAAAATTATACAAGATTTAAAAAATAGAAATCTATTATTATATGCAGAAGATTATCCTCATATATATCCTCATTGTTGGCGATCAGGCGATGAGCTTGTATTTAAGCAAGTAGATGAATGGTATATAAATATGGATTGGAGAGATAGAATTAAAAATGTTGTCAGCGATATCAATTGGATTCCAGAATGGGGAGAAGATAGGGAACATAATTGGTTAGATAATATGGGCGATTGGATGATCTCAAAGAAGCGTTTTTGGGGATTAGCTCTACCAATTTGGACCTTTGAAGATGGAAGTTTTCATGTTGTAGGGTCAAGAGAAGAATTGAAAGAATTATCTGTCGAAGGATGGGAAAAGTTTGATGGTAACAGCCCTCATAGACCTTGGGTTGATCATGTAAAGATTAAACATCCTGAAACAGGATTAATTGGTAATAGAATTCCTGATGTTGGTAATCCATGGCTTGATGCAGGGATTGTTCCTTTTTCTACATTGAAATATTTTGAAGATAAAAAATATTGGAATGAATGGTTTCCAGCTGATTTTATTACAGAATGTTTTCCTGGTCAATTTAGAAATTGGTTTTATTCTCTATTAGCTATGTCATCCTTCCTTGAAGATGAAGCTCCATTTAAAACCTTACTTGGTCACGCATTAGTAAAAGATGGAGACGGAAACGAAATGCATAAGTCTTCAGGAAATGCTATTTGGTTCGATGATGCTGCTGAAAAAATGGGTGTCGATGTAATGAGGTGGATGTATGCAAGACAAAACGTAGAAAATAATTTACTATTTGGATATGATAAGGCCGATGAAGTCAGAAAACGGTTAATTAGTTTTTGGAATATCTATTCTTTCTTTTGTACTTATGCAAGCTTAGACAATTTTAAACCACACTCACAAGATATAGATGAAAAAGATCTAACATTGTTAGATAAGTGGATTATTTCAAAAGCAAATTTATTAATAAAAGAGTCTACTGCGCATTATGATAAATTTGAAGCAGATAAGCTTGTAAAGAAAATTGAATTATTCATCGATGATTTATCTAACTGGTATATTAGAAGAAACAGACGAAGATTCTGGAAAAGTGAAAATGATACTGATAAGTTTGTAGCATATCAAACACTTTATGATGTTTTGTTATCACTTATCAAGCTCCTGTCTCCAATTTTACCATTTATTACAGAGCGCATGTATCTTAACATTTCACAAGATGATCCAAGCGAAAATCATGACAGTATTCATTTATCTTCGTATGCAAAACATAATGATGATAAAATTGATATGGATTTGTTGAAGAAAGTTGAAACGCTTAAAAAGATTATTGAATCTGGTAGGGCTACGAGAAAAAAAGCTAATATTAAAGTCAGGCAACCGCTTTCAGATTTAAAAATATATGAAAATGATCCAATGCTAACCAAGTTTATATTAGAGCAAAAACAGCTTATTTTAGATGAACTAAATATCAAGACAATATCAATCACAACAAGCTTAAAGGATATGGGTTCCTTTTCTATAAAACCAAATTTTAAGATTTTATCTTCTAAGTTTGGGGAAGAGATGCAAACAGTAATTAAGTATATTGCAACGCTCGATCAATATGATGTAATGGACAAATATTTAAATAATAAAAAAATATCTTCAGAAAAATTTGATATTATAAAAGAAGATATTATCATTCAAATTGAAGGATATGAAAAAGAGGAAGCATTTTTTTCAAATGATGTTATAGTGTCTATAAGTACTGAAATTGATGAGAATTTAGCAGCTGAAGGGTTGATTAGAGAGTTAATCAGACATGTGCAGGTGATGCGAAAAGAAGCAGATTTTAATGTAGATGATAGGATTGTACTATCGGGAACTTTTTCTACCTATATAAATAGCGCTATAAATAAGCATAAAAAATATTTGATGAATGAAATTTTATGTACGGATATAGTGGATAGTTTGGATAATTCTGACTATAATTCTGCTTTCAAGTATAAAACAGAAAAATTTGACATTTTTATTAAGAAAAAATTATAAAGAGGAATTCAATTGGCCAAAACAAAATATTCGAAATCAGAACTAGCAAAATTTGAAAAAAATATATATCATAAGATGGACGATATCAGTGAAAATATTCATGCTGTTCGCTCTACATCATCTAGTAGAAGCTCTGTTTTTTTAGATAATAATACAGAAGATCATAACGAAGGAACTGAAGCGCATGAGGTAGAAAAGAGCTTCTTACTAATGTCGCGTGAATCAGACTATATTCTTAATTTAAAAAAAGCATTACAAAGAATTAAGGATGGTACGTACGGTATATGTCAAATCTCTCAAAGCGATCCTAGACAATGTGAATGTCCTAGTACTCCTTTAATTGAAAAAGAAAGATTATTAGAGGTTCCAAACGCAACAAAAGGTGTTTTCTGTAAGCAGAAGAAGAAATTAAATTTAGTATGAATTTTTTTTTACCTTTTTTTATTGTTTTAATTGATCAATTATCTAAAATATTAGTTCACACTAAAATGAATCTATACGATTCATTTGTAGTAATTCCTTCTTTATTAGATTTTACATACATAAGAAATGAAGGAATTGCATTTGGAATCAATTTTCCTGGAGGAAAAATCTTCTTTATTGTATTTCCGATATTGATAACTTTTTATTTGATATCTCTTCTTAAAAATAAAGAGTTTGAAGATAGTGCATCTCAGATTGCCTTATTGCTTATCATAGGGGGAGCTATAGGAAATATTTTAGATAGAATATTTCGTGGTTATGTAGTTGATTTTATAGATTTTCATATTAATGGAGCTCATTGGTATATCTTCAATGTTGCAGATTCCTCTGTAACAATAGGATTGTTATTCTTGTTGTATAGTTCTATAATCATTAAGAAGTAAATATATTATGAAAATATCTGTCTCTTCATCGGATGAGCTAAAAAGGCTCGATAGTTTTTTATCTAAAAGGTTAGTTCAATTCTCAAGAACTAATATCCAAAAGATGATTTCTAATGGATCCGTTCTAGTCAATCAAAAAATAGTTAAAAAAAATTTCAGATTAAGCTATAGCGATGAAATAGATATTGATACTTCAAAAAAAGAAAATCAAAAAAAACTTATACTAGAGAGTTGGAATCATCCATTAGATATTTTGTATCAAGATAAAGATTTTGCTATCGTCAACAAGCCTAGAGGTATTATAGTGCACCCAGCCCCAGGAAATCATGATAAGACATTGGTGAATATTCTTCTGCATCGATTTGAAAAAGAATTAAAAGATGCAATAGACCCATCAAGACCTGGCATTGTGCACAGACTAGATAAGGACACAACCGGTATAATGATTATTCCCTTAAATGATTACTCTCATTGGAAGATTGCTGATCAGTTTAAAGCTCGAACTATTCAAAAAGAATATATAGCATTAACATGGAGTCAGTGGAAAGAGAAGTCGGGGGTAATTGACAATATTTTAAATCGAAATAAAAGAAATCCTATTCAATTTGAATCGTCAGATACTGGAAAAAAAGCTTTATCTCATTTTGAATTAATCAAATCTGGAGAATACTTATCTGCAGTACGTTTTTTTCCAAAAACAGGACGAACTCACCAAATTAGAGTGCACTGTAAAGAATCTGGATTTCCTATCTTTGGAGATGAACTATATGGTGGTGGAATTCAAAAATCTAAAGAATTTATGAAGGAAACTAAAACCAAATTAGATGATTATTTTTCATTAGTTCAAGGTCATTGCTTGCATGCACACTCAATAGAATTTGAACATCCTTCAACACTAGAAAGAGTAAAATTTTCTGCAGAGCCAAATAAAGATTTTAATACTATCTATAATGCAATTTTAAATGATGAAATTTGAAGATCATCACAAAGAATTTCTTTTATTTTTAGAGCTTGAAAGAGGATATTCTGAGCAAACTATCATTAATTATAGTAGAGATATCACTAGATACTTTCTTTTTATAAAAAAAGAAAAAATAAATTATTTAAGGATAGACAAAGAGCTCATTTTTGATTTCCAAGCAAGTGTGACTAGCTCGATGGGTCCTCGTTCTTTTTCTAGAGCACTATCTGCGCTTAGAACCTTCTATAAATTTTTGCATACAGAAGGAGTGATAGATGATATTGTATTGAATGAAGTAAAATCTTATCCTTCTCCAAAATATAAGAAATCAATCCCTACTTTTTTGTCAATGGATCAAATTTTACAAGTTTTAGATAAAATTAATAGTGATAACAAAATATCTGACATCATCAAATTGAGGAATCAGTCTTTAATAATGTTATTTTTTACATCTGGACTAAGATTACAAGAGCTCAAGTCAATCAAATTAAAAGATATCGATTTTTCTCAAAAGACAATTAAAGTAATAGGTAAGGGTAGTAAGGAAAGATTGGCAAATTTTGACGGAGATACAAAAAAGCTAATCATTAAATATTTAACAATTTTAGAAAAATATCCTTTGATAAAGACAAACTTCAATAATAATTTATTCGTCGATGAAAATAACAAAAATTTATCAAGATATAACATTCAATACTTAGTGATGAAAAATTTAAAAACTTTAACCTTGAATTCATATGGTCCTCATGCTTTGAGGCATTCTTTTGCTACACATCTTTTAAATAGCGGTGTTGGACTTAGTGCTATCAAGTCTTTACTGGGGCATGAAAACCTAGCATCTACTCAAATTTATACGCATGTTAGCCTTGGAAAATTGCAGGAGACTATTAAAAAATCTCATCCAAGAGGAGAAAAATGAATCTAGATTATTTAAATATCCATAACAGTAAGTATAAACGTAATTCTAGCGCCGATCACCTTATTGAAGACTCTATTGCTTTAAAAGAGGGCGTAATTGGTTTAAATGGTGCATTGATGGTAGATACCGGTGAATTTTCTGGAAGAATTCCAAATGATAAGTTTATTGTAGATGAAGAAAATTCATCTGAAAATATTTGGTGGGGCAATGTTAATCAAAAAATTTCAGAACAAAACTTTGAACACTTACTAAATAAGGTTGTTGCAACATATAATGAACTAGGTAATGATTTTTATGTATTTGATGGATTTGCTGGTGACGATAAAGACAGTAGTCTTAATGTTAGAATGGTAACGAAGAAAGCATGGCAATCTTTGTTTGTAAATAATATGTTTATTAGGCCTAAAAAAGAAGAATTAGAAAATTTCCTACCTGATTTTACAATTATCAATGCTTACGATGTTAAAGAACAGGATTGGAAAGAGTATGGATTAAACTCAGAAAACTTTATTGTATTTAATCTGAAAAAGAAAATTGCAATTATTGGTGGAACAGAATATGCCGGAGAAATGAAAAAAGGCATCTTCTCTGTTATGCATTATTATTTGCCACTTAAAAATGTGTTATCAATGCACTGTTCTGCAAATGTTTCAAAAGATCTAAGTGAATCAACATTATTTTTTGGATTGTCTGGTACGGGAAAGACTACGTTGAGTACCAATGCTAATCGACCATTGATTGGAGATGATGAACATGGATGGTCTGATAATGGAATTTTTAATTTTGAAGGCGGTTGCTATGCAAAAGCAATTGATCTAAATAAAGATAAAGAGCCAGAAATTTATAATGCTATTCAGCATGGTACGCTTCTAGAAAATGTTGTTTATGATCTAGAAACAAAAGAAGTAGATTTTAGCGATAATGCCAAAAGTGATAATTCAAGAATATGTTATCCAATCCATTTTATTGAAAACTCTTTAGGTTCTAAAGGGCTACCTAGCGTAGGACCTCATCCTAATGCAGTGATATTCTTAACATGCGATGCTTATGGTATTATGCCACCAGTTGCTAGGCTTAATGTGAATCAAGCAATGTATCATTTTATCAGTGGATATACTGCTAAAATGGCAGGAACTGAAACAGGAATAGTTGATCCTATAGCAGCATTCTCACCATGTTATGGCGGGCCATTTTTAACACTACAGCCATTGGTGTATGCAAAGTTGTTAAAAGAAAAACTAGTAAAGCATGATGCTCCAATATACTTGGTTAATACCGGCTGGTCTGGATCTAGTGCAACCTCAACTTCCAAAAGAATTGATCTCAAGCTTACAAAGCATATCATCGATTTAATTACAGATGGTAAGTTAGATTTTACCAATTCAGTAAAAGATAAATTCTTTAATCTCGATATTCCTTTAGATCTTGAAGGGATAGACAATGATTTTTTAATTCCTCATAAAGGTTGGAATAATTTAGAAGAATATTATAAGACGGGTAATATGCTTACTAATTTGTTTAATAAGAATTTTACAAAATTTGATATTTCAGACTCTCACGTTCTGAATTCAGGTCCAAAAATTCAACCAGGCTCATAACCCGATGGCTTGAAAGATATTTTTTCCTTCAAATAATTTTGTCCCATTAATATAGCTATAATATTTTCTGCACTCACAAGATAGATATTCAATATCAATAGGCTGAAATGCTCGTTTAGCCTCTGGCCAATGTTCTTTTTGTAATGCAATCATTTTTTCACATGTTTCTTGATGATTTTTTAATCCAAGATGTTTTTGCAATCGGTCTAGATAGGTAACTGCACCAATACCTGTTGGAACATGGCTTGTTGGATGGATAATATCTGGTCTAAACCAAGCCAAATCAATAACAGCCATAAAAATAGGAAAGTCATTTTCCATTTTAAAATGAACATTGATTGCATTGGTAGTCTTAATTACATCTCCTTGAGATTCTATAATAATATTAGTTAGCGATTCTTTAATATTTCCAAATAATGTCGTGGCTGCATTTAATCGTGAATATTGTATTCCCTCCCAATGTATTGATTCAACAGGGTAAGCGGTAGGATTACACCAAGGCTCAAAGGATTTTAGTGTTTTAAGTAACATTTCTGGTTGTAGCAAGATATCTGGAGATAGTTCATCTAAAGTTTCTTGTCTATTACACCAGCGAGCAAAAAATAAAGCATGAATCAACATAGGCAAATCTTTTTCTAAGTCTTTAGCAAAAGATAGAATGGCTTTACTGCCACGATCATCTTCTCGAAAGACATTTAGGAAGCGAGCTTGTTGAAAAATAGGATCATTTGTCCATGGAAATGGATCACCACTCTCTCTTGCTAACCGAATTTTTTCTCGTTCACGGCAAAAATCAAAAAAAGCAGATACAGGATCGTTTAGTATTAATCCATCAAGTGCTGTAGCATAAGGATTGTTTAATTTATCCATTAGCCTATTTTCTTGCGTTAACCATTAAGTATAACCCGATACTTACAAAGATTAGATTCGATAGCCATGCACCTAAGAACGGTGAAAGTACACCAGCATAACCAAGAGATTGGCCAAATTTTAAGATAATTACATAAGCAAATATCGTTGCTAAACTTAATCCACCACCAAATGCTAATGTTGTATTAGACCTAAATACGGATAAAGGTATGCCGCAAAAAATTACAATAAGACTAATAAAGGAGTATGCAAGCTTGTAATGTAAATCAACTTCCCATTTTAATGTATTTACACCATTACTTTTTAATGTTGCAATTTGACCCTTAAGCTCATTGTAGGATCGCTCTTCTGATGAGCCACTTGTTTGCGTGATATCTTCAGGAGAAAAATTTAAACTCAATAAAGAATCTTCATTGGATCTTGCGAGGATGGTTTCATATCCAGTATTATCAAATTCTCTAATAGAAAAATTTCTTAATTCCCATTTTGATTCTTCTCCATTCCAAATACCTTTTTTTGCATCAATTCTTTTTCTCATCTTTCCATCATTGAGTTCGATAAGATTTAAGTTCACTATGACCTGATTCATACTATTATATTTATCGATTGCAATAAGTTCACTTTGATTTTTTTGAAAGTATACATTTTCGAAAACTGATTTATCCTTACGAGCACCCTTATTTTTTTGCAAATGATTTTTCTTTAATTCATTTTGTATTTTATTATTTTTTATGACCACAGTATTATCAAAAAAGAACGATCCAATACTTAGAAATAGTCCTAAAAATAATACAGGGACCGATAATCGATAGAGACTTAATCCAGAAGATTTAAGTACTAACCATTCTTTTTTTTGTACCATCATACCATAAGTAAATACGGATGCTACAAGGCAGGTCACAGGGATAGTAACACTAATCATTGAAGGAATAGCAGCAATATAGTATTCAATCAAAATAGCATTTGTTACTTCATTGTCGATAAACTTATTTAGATTTTCAAAAATATCAACAATGAGCGATATTAGCGTAAAGAATAGAGATACAAATAGAAATGTGATCGAAAATTCTCTAAGAATATAATAGTCAATTTTTTTCATTATATTGTTAACTTACTTAATCATGGATTTAATTAATAATTTTTTTGCAAATTTATCAAATTTCCTTTGGGGAAACTTTGGAGTAGCCAATTTAGTCATTGGTGGAGGTATATTTTTTCTACTTTATTCACGATTAACCCCATTTAGATACTTTAAGCATGCTTTCCACATAGTTCTAGGTAAGTATGATGATCCAGATGATGACGGTCAAATTTCACACTTTCAGGCACTATCTACGGCCCTATCAAGTACAGTTGGGATAGGTAATATTGCTGGTGTAGCAGTTGCTATATCTTTAGGAGGACCCGGAGCATTATTTTGGATGTGGATTAGCGCTATAGTAGGTATGGCAACCAAATTTTTTACATGCTCTCTTGGTATTATGTTTAGAGGTCATGATTCTGACGGTGAATTGCAGGGTGGACCCATGTATGTTATTGAGCAAGGAATGGGTAAGAAATTTAAATTTTTATCATATTGGTTTAGTATTGCTGGACTTGTTGGATGTTTATCTTTACTACAAGTAAATCAGTTAACTCAAATATTATCAGACCAACTGATTAAAACAAATCCAAATATTGCTACAGCAATTCCACTTGACTTAACGATAGGGATTATTATCGCATTGATAGTATCAGTAGTTATCTTTGGAGGTCTCCAACGTATTGCAGATGTTGCTTCTAAAGTTGTACCATTTATGGTACTTGTTTATCTCTCTGCTGGATTATTTATAGTATTTTCAAATATTGCATTAGTACCATCAATTTTTAATTTAATTTTTACCAGTGCCTTTAATGGGAGTTCAGTTGCCGGAGGTTTTGTAGGAACAGCTGTTGTGATTAGTCAAGGATTTAGAAGAGCTGCATTTTCAAACGAAGCTGGAATGGGTACAGAAGTGATGGCTATTGGAGCATCAAAGAATAATGAGCCAATTAGGTCAGGTCTTGTAGCAATGATTGGTCCAGTGATTGATACACTTATTGTTTGTACTATTACAGGAATTGTTATTTTATTATCAGGCGACTGGATGACAGGAGAATTTTCTGGAGTTACTTTAACACAAAAATCTTTTGCCAATCATCTTGGTGTTGTTGGTGATTTTATTTTAATTTTTTCAGTAGCAACATTTGCTTTATCGACTATGTTTGGTTATTCATATTACGGGTGTAAGTGTGCGTCGTATTTGTTTGGTACCGGTTCAAAGATTTATTATAGAATTTTCTATGTTATAACTCTTGTTCTTGGTTCTATACTATCATTAGATTTAGCCGTCAATATTGTAGATGCAATGTTTGCTTTAATGGCTTTTCCAACTATGATATCAGCTATTTACTTATCGCCTCATATCAAAAAAGAGGCTAAAAGATATTTTGACAGTATTTAAAAAAGGGAAATTAAAAATGAAAAAAATTTACATATTTGATATGGATGGAACACTTACTCCATCAAGAAGAGAGATGACCCCTGACTTTGAAAACTTTTTTTCAAAATGGGCAAATGAACATACTTTTTTTCTTGTAAGCGGAAGTAACCTAGAAAAAATTAAAGAACAAGTACCACAATATATTCTTGATCTTTCTGAGGGAGTATTTACATGTGGAGGAAATCAATTATGGTTAAATAATGAGCTATCCTATAATCATGAGTTCAAACCATCTGAAGATTTAATTTCTTTTTTAAAAGAAAAAATGAAAAATAGTAAATATCCACTAAGAGTTGGAAATCATATCGAAGACAGAGGCTCAATGTTAAACTTTAGCATTATTGGAAGAGACTGTTCTTTGGATGAGAGATTAGACTATTTTGAATACGATGTAAAGGCTCAAGAAAGAGCAAGTATCGCCAATGAAATTATAGCTAAATGGGATAATCTTGATGCTGTTATAGGCGGGCAAATATCTATTGATATTACACCTAAAGGAATGAATAAGTCTCAAGTTTTAAGAGAGGTTAAGAAATTTTATTCTGATGAAGAATATATTTTTATAGGAGATAGAACGATGGAGGGTGGTAACGATTATCCATTAGCAAAAATAATGCATGAAACGCCTCATTGTTCTGTTTATCAAGCGGGAGAACCTTCAGCTGAAGATGGTTATAAAGACACGCAAAAAATATTAGAAAAATTAAGTGATCAATAAAAATATTCAAGAATATAGAGATCTCTTTTCAGAGGAGTTAAATAAGCTTCAAGAAATGAAAGGTCCATCATATCTTTACGATCCTATTAAATATATTATCAAATCTGAGGGTAAAAGATTAAGACCGCTTATTGTCCAGTATTTAGGAGATGTATTTAATACCGATTCAAAAGATACCATGAATGGTGCTATGGGAGTAGAATTATTGCATAATTTCACACTAGTACATGATGATATTATGGATGGAGATGATTTAAGGCATAACGTTCCTACTATCCACAAAAAATGGGATAATGCACATGCGGTACTATCTGGAGATGGCTTAGGGGCGCTTGGACCAATATTTATTGGAAAGATAAAAAAGAACACTTTAGATATCTTAATACGATACAATGAAGTGATATTAGAAATCTGTGAAGGTCAAGCATATGATATGGAATTCGAATCAAGAGATGCATCTGTTAATGATTATATTTTAATGAGTGAAAAAAAAACAGGATCCTTATTTGAACTTTGCTTTGAAATACCTGCCTTAATCAGTGATGATTACATACAATTCAAATCTGAATTAAAAACATTCGGAAGAAATCTTGGTGTTATTTTTCAAATACAAGATGATATTCTTGAAATGTCAACTTCCTCAGAAAATATGGGCAAAGGAATAGATTCTGATATTCAAAGAGGTAAAAAGACAATTTTATCTAGCATAGCATTAGATTCAGATAAAAGTGAATGGAATAATGTTCAAGAAAAAATTGAAAACACTTCTTTGGAAGAAAAAAAAATAATACTTAGAAATTATTATAGAGATGCAGATATAATTAAGAAGGCAGATAAATTATTATTAAATTTTGAAAATAAATGTAAGAATATAATTAAATCTTTACCTAACACGATTCACAATGATATGACAATATTGTTAAATATGATTTTAAAACGAAAGAAATAATATGTATAAAAAAATTAAAAATTTTCCAGTTCAAATATTTGACGCAATCAATAATACTAAAGATTTATCTATCAACTTAGATAAGATTAATAGAATAATAATTGCAGGTATGGGCGGTTCTGCTCAAGCAGGACTGATAATGAAAGATACCTTTCCTCATTTAGAAATTATTGTAGAAAGAAATTATTTTCCTTCTGCTATAATCGATAAAAATACTCTATTAATTATGTCATCTTATTCTGGAGACACGGAAGAAACCCTTTCATATTATAAGCATGCATCAGCTCTTACGAATAATATTTTTGGAATAACTTCTGGAGGTAAGCTTTTAAAACAATTAAAGCATGATAATCATGATTATCATATTATGCCTGAAGGTTTTCCGCCAAGATCAATATTAGGATATACTTTAACTGTATTAATAAAATTACTTGAAGAAGACGGGCTAGTTGAATTAATAAATATTGATTTACTTCAAGAATATTCTGACAATTTTTCTAAAGAAGATAGCGAAGCATATGTACTAGCTAAAAAAATTCATTCTACTTTTCCTGTTATTGTCAGTGAAGAAGATTTATTTTCTATTGGATATCGTTTGAAATGCCAATTTAATGAAAATGGTAAGATGCTATCTTATAATGTTGCACTACCGGATATGAATCATAATGAAATTGTTGGCTGGGAGAGTAAGTTAATTGATAAGAACTTATTTTCTTTGATATGGATTGACATTACTTGGCCTGCAAATATTAAACGTATGGATGTTACAAGTAAATTATTGAAAGATAAAATTCTATATAATCATCATATTAAAATTCCAACAGATCTTAAGAGCGATATAAGTGGTTTATTTTACCTTATTAACTATATCGATTGGTTAAGTTATTGGTGTGGTCATTTCAATGAAGTAGATATTACTGCAATTAAGTCAGTTGATATGCTTAAAAAAGAATTAGCTTAGAATTTTTTAAAAGCTAATACTGAATTATGCCCACCAAATCCGAAAGAATTACTCATCGTAACAGTAAGATTAGATTCCATGCTCTTATTTGGAACATAATTTAAATCACATTCAGGATCAGGAGTTTCATAATTGATAGTAGGGGGCACGATTCCATGATTCATGGCATATATACAGGTAATTGCTTCGATTGCCCCTGTAGCACCCAACATATGGCCTGTCATAGACTTTGTAGAACTAATTAATAGATCATTTGCAGTATGTCCAAACGCTTGCTTGATAGCTTGAGTTTCTAGCATGTCATTATAATACGTAGAAGTCCCGTGTGCATTGATATAGCTTACTTCATCTTTATTGATAGCACCATCTTTCAATGCTAGTTCAATAGCACTTGTAGCACCCGTACTTTTATTATGAGGCTGAGTGATATGATAGGCGTCATTTGTAATTCCATATCCTATAATTTCTGCTAAAATATTAGCATCTCTTTTTTGTGCACTATCTAATGATTCTAAAACTAGCATAGCTGATCCTTCAGATATAATAAATCCATCTCTATTTTTATCAAAAGGCTTAGATGCACCTTCAGGATCTCCATTATTTTTTGATAAAGCTTTCATATTTGAAAATCCAGATAAGGTTAAAGGAGTTATTCCTCCTTCAGACCCTCCACATACCATTGCATGTATTTGATTAGATTGAATTAGTCTGTAAGCCATACCTATAGCATCACTAGCAGAAGAGCATGCAGTAGAAAGAGACAAATTTAGTCCATGGAATCCATGCTTGATAGCAATTTGACCACCTGCAATATTTGGAATCATTTTTGGTATAAAATGAGGAGATACACCTCTTTGACCTTTTTTTAATAGTTTGGTGTGTTCTTGTTCTAATGTGTTCATCCCACCTACGCCAGTACCTAGGATTACACCTACATTTGAAGAATCAAGCCCAGAACTTTTAATAGCTTGATCTGCGGCTATCATAGCAAACATAGTATAGCGATCAAGCTTTCTAGATTCTTTATGCTCAAAAAAAGATAGAGGATCAAAATCAGTGATTTCTCCAGCAATTTTAACATTGAATTCTTCGGTATCAAAATTTTCAATCAGCTTGATACCAGATTTACCATTGATAAGATTATTCCAAAGATTTTTGGATGATAATCCCAGAGGAGAGATACTACCTTCTCCAGTAATAACAACTCTATTTGACAAGATTATTTAGCGTGTTTGTTAACATATTCGAATGCAGCACCAACAGTGGTAATTTTTTCTGCATCTTCATCTGGAATTTCTAAATCAAACTCTTCTTCAAATTCCATAATCAATTCTACAGTGTCTAATGAATCTGCACCTAAATCATCAAGAAAACTTGCTTCAGCAACTACTCTTGATTCATCGACACCTAATTTATCTATAATAATATTTTTTACTTTATCGTTTGATGACATAATTCTTTCTCCTATCTAATTTAGTGATATTCCACCATCTATGTAAAATGTTTGTCCAGTAATATAGCTGGCTTCATCCGAAGATAAAAACAAAATCATTTTTCCAATATCTTCTGGTTTTCCAAATTTTTTTAATGGAATTCTATCCAAATAATTATTTTTTACTGTATCTGTTAAATGTGAAATCATATCTGTTTCAATTACTCCCGGAGCAATACAATTTACAGTAATATTTCTTCGACCTACCTCTTTAGCAAGCGATTTTGTAAATGCTAATAATCCTCCTTTAGATGCAGAGTAATTGCTTTGTCCTTTGTTTCCATCAGTGCCTGAAATAGAAGAAATATTGATAATTCTACCACTTTTGCTTTTAATCATATCTTTTAATAGAATTCTCGTTAAATAGAAAGGTCCGTTTAGATTAACATCTAAAACTCTACGCCATTCCCCTGTCTTCATTCTCAGTAAAATATTATCCATATGGATACCGGCATTATTTACCAAGATATCAATCGAATCAACATGCTCTTTTGAAAATGCATATAATTTTTCTATAGACTTTTCATCTGAAATATCACAACAAAAAGGAATAATATTATCAATATTTTGTATTGATTTAAGCGATTCTTCTGAGGTGGCTACTCCAATAACTTTTATTCCATTGGCGGCAAGCATCATAGAAATTGTTTTACCAATACCTCTTGATGCTCCTGTAACTAGTGCTGTTTTACTTGAATAATTAAACATGTAAATATTTCTCTATATCATTATAGCTATTAAAACTAGAAATATGAAACAATTCATCTATTTTTTTGACAATTCCTGATAATACTTTCTTAGGACCTATCTCTATAAAGTTATTATTTATTTTACCTAATTTCTTAACACTGTCAAACCATAAAACAGGGCTATCAATTTGCTCAATTAAGGCCTTTTTAATTTCATGTGGATTAGATCTTAATGTTGCATCATAATTTGATACAATAGGAATACTTGGTTCATTAAATGTTGCATTTGAAATGACTTCTTTTAATTCAGGTTTTGCATTAGACATTAATTTTGAATGAAATGCACCGCTGACAGGGAGGGTTATAATACGTTTTGCTCCGTTAGCCTTCAATTCTTCGGCTACAAGCTCAATAGATTCTGCTGAACCTGATATAACAATTTGTTGATCTGAGTTAATATTAGCTACTTGAGTGTCTGTACCTTTACAAATATCTGAAATTTTTTCTTTACTTATTCCTATGACAGCGCTCATCTTACCTTCAGTATTTTTTTCGCACCTATGCATTGCTTTTGCGCGAACATTTACAATTTGAAGACCTGTTTCGAATGTGTAGGTATTATTGGCGTATAAAGCAGAAAATTCACCAAGGCTATGTCCCGCAACTACTACAGGCATATGATCGATATCTTTTATAATATCAAAAATAATACAAGAATAAATATAAATTGCTACTTGAGCATGGTTTGTTTGTCTGAGAATGGATTCATCATCGCTAAACATGATATCAGAGATATTATATCCAAGAATTTGATTAGATAAATCAATTTTACCTTTAGCTAATGTGGAGTATTTATAAAGTTGTAATCCCATTCCAGGACGGTGAGAACCTTGTCCTGAAAAAATAAAGCAATCATTCATTAGTTCTGATCGACTGGTTTTCCTTTATGGTACAGGATTCCATCATGATAGTATGCATGATGCGGTAGATGTTGTTCTCCGGTGTTTTTACAGGTAACTGTATGCACTAGGGAAGAAGTATAGTGAGTTCTTCTCTTTTTTGATCTTGTTTTGGACTGTCTTTTTTTAGGTAACATTTTCTTTCCTTAACTAGCGTCAATATAAACAAATAAATCTTTGAAATAAAATAATTTTTATAATTCTATTTTAGCTATCCAGCAATCATATCCTAGTTCATTTTTAATATCATTTGCAGTCATAGAAGCATCTTCTTTAGATAAAAAATTTCCATATCTAATGCGATATTTTAATTTTTCACTTGAGTCATTTTTTATTATAAAAGCTTCAAAATCATTATTATTTAATATTTTTAACACTTCTTGTGCATCTGAAAAAGTAGTCTTAGCTGCTATTTGTATAGTATAATATATATTATTTGTTTCTTGAGCTAACACTTCCGTTTGATCAGCAGATATATTTTTTTCTAAAACAGTATTTAGCCATTCATCGTTTAGTTCTTGAGCATAAATTGTAGAAAAAGAAAATAAGAATACTAAAAAGTATCTAACCATTGAAGAAAAATCTTATTTCTTTGTCTGCATTTTCATTGCTATCGGATCCATGTGTAGCATTCATAGATATGTCAGTGCCATATTTTTGTCTAATTGTTCCAAGGTCAGCTTTCTTAGAATCTGTTGCACCCATTAGATTTCTCCACTCAAAAACAGCATCTTCTTTTTCTAGTTTCATTACATGGCATTGATATGATGTCATAAATTCAACTAATTCATCAAAGAAAGGCTTGTCTTGATGAATATCATAGAAAGCACATGCTTGTTCATTGGAAAGATTTAAAGTTTTTTCTTCGATAATAGAAAATCCATTATCTAGAATATCTTTTCTAATATTGTCAAGATGACCTTTTTTCATTGCATCTGGTTTAATAATTGCGAGTGTATTTTTCATATTTTATCCTATTAGTGATTTCATTGTAATGCCAATTTCAGATACTGTATTTGCTACTGAAATTCCGCATTCTTTTAATATTTTAATTTTAGCTTCAGCTGTTTCAGATCCTTCTGATATTATGGCTCCAGCATGACCCATTCTTTTTCCTTTTGGAGCAGTTTGACCTGCTATAAAAGATACTACAGGTTTATTCAAATTTTCTTTTACCCATCTGGCAGCATCATTTTCCATATTTCCACCTATTTCACCGATCATAACAATACCTTTTGTGTCATCATCATCTTTAAAATGTTTTAGTATATCTATCATGCTTGAACCGATAACTGGATCCCCTCCAATACCTACTGCAGTTGTAATGCCTAGCCCAACGTTAACTACTTGATCAATAGCTTCATATGTCAACGTCCCAGATCTTGATAATATACCTACAGAACCTTTTTTGCATATAAATCCTGGCGTAATTCCAATTTTTGATTCCTCCGCCGTAATTAATCCAGGACAGTTTGGCCCGATTAAAGTGCTAGAAGATTTATCTAGCATATTTTTAACTGTAACCATATCTCTGGTAGGAATTCCTTCAGATATACAAACTATTAATTCAATACTTTCTTCGATAGCCTCTATAATAGCCTGTGCTGCAAATCTTGGGGGTACAAAAATAACGGTAGCATCAATTTTAAATTCTTTTTTTGCATCATGAATAGAATTAAATACAGGTAATTTATTTTCTGTTGCTGTTTGACCACCTTTCCCTGGGGTAACTCCACAAACAACTTTTGATCCATATTCAATCATTTGTTCTGCATGAAACGACCCTTCTGATCCAGTAATTCCTTGAATTAGTATATTTGTATTCTTATTTAATAGAATTGACATATTATTTTATCATCTCCACAGCTTTTGTTGCAGCTTCATTAATTGTTTCTGCACTTATTAATTCAATATCAGATTCATCAAGTATTTTTTTTGCTAATTTAGCATTAGTTCCTTGTAGTCTTACAACAACTATAACATCTAATTCTAATTCTTTTACAGCCTGGATAACACCGTTAGCTACTCTATCGCATCGCACAATTCCACCAAATATATTGATTAAAATAGACTTTACATTTTTATCAGATAAGATAATTTTAAAACCATTTTTAATAGTTTCTACGTTGGCAGCTCCTCCTACATCTAAGAAATTTGCGGGTTCACCTCCGCAATGTTTGACTATATCCATTGTAGCCATCGCTAATCCTGCGCCATTAACCATGCATCCTACATTCCCATCTAGTTTAATATAGTTTAATCCATATTCAGCAGCTTGTAGTTCTAGCGGGTCTTCTTCTGATTTGTCATGATAAGCAGCAATTTCAGGATGTCTAAATAAAGAGTTAGAATCAATATCTACTTTTGCATCAAGAGCTATAATTTCCTCATTAGTTGTTGATACTAAAGGATTAATCTCTAGAAGCGAACAGTCTGATTCGATATAGCATCTATATAAATCTTTAAACATCTGTTCTACATTTTCAAATTTTTCAAGGGATAAAGATGAGATTATTTCTTTTACTGCATCCTCTAAAGCATTAGGCGAATCATCAATCCATGATTTAATAATTTTTTCAGGACTATTTTCTGCTACTTCCTCAATATCAACACCGCCCTCTTTGGAAACTATAAATACATCAGAATTTTTAGATCTGTCAAAAGTAATAGCAAAATAGTATTCTTCTTCAATATCTAGAGCTTCAGTAATAAGAATTTTATTAACCATTTTACCTTCTGGCCCTGTTTGATGGGTGATTAAGTTCATTCCTAAAATTGTATTAGCAGCATCTTGAGCATCTTCAAAAGTAGGACAGTACTTAACTCCGCCACCTTTTCCTCGACCTCCAGCATGAATTTGAGCTTTGACAACTACAGCTTCGCTGTTAAAGTCGGCTTGTACTTTTTTAATAGTACTATCAATATCTTTGCTATTATCAATAGCATAACCTTCCTGGATAGGAACGTTAAACTTTTTAAGAATTTCTTTGGCTTGATATTCGTGAATCTTCATATTAATCCATGTAAGGATAGCGATAATCCTTAGGTGGTTCAAATGTTTCTTTAATTGTTCTTGGTGAAGTCCATCTTAAAAGATTTAACATAGAGCCACCTTTATCATTAGTGCCGGAAGCGCGACTTCCACCAAAAGGTTGTTGTCCTACAACAGCACCAGTTGGTTTGTCATTAATATAGAAATTTCCTGCTGAAAATCTTAATGTAGAGCGTACTTCTTCTACAATATCTCTATCTTCAGAGAAAACACAGCCAGTTAATGCATAAGGAGATGTTGAATCGATTAACGTTAAAGTTTCTGACCACTGATCTGTATCATAAACATAAATTGTCAACACAGGACCAAAAATTTCCTCTTCCAATGTTTTAAAATGAGGATCATTAGTCACTATTACAGTGGGTTGAACAAAATAACCTTTTGACTTATCATATGTTCCACCACATAGAACTTCACAATCACTTGATTCATTTGCATAGTCTATATATGAAGATATTTTATCAAATGCTGTTTCATCGATGACTGCATTAACAAAGTTCTTAAAATCTTCTGGCGGTCCTACTTCTATGGTAGCAATTTGTGTTACAAGTTTTTCTTTAATGATATCCCATTTAGTAGAAGGGAGGTAAGCTCTAGACATAGCAGAACATTTCTGTCCTTGATATTCGAATGCTCCTCTTACCATTGCAGTCACAAGACCATCAATATTAGCAGATTCATGAGCAATACAGAAGTCTTTTCCTCCGGTTTCACCAACAACCTTAGGATAGCTTTTGTATGTATCTAAGTTATTGGATACACTTTTCCATAAATGTTTAAATGTTTTAGTAGATCCGGTAAAGTGTACTCCAGCTAAATCTCTATGAGCAAGTACTTGCTCACCAATTTTAGGACCATCGCCTGGAATAAAATTAATTACTCCATCAGGAAGACCTGCTTCTTTATAAAGCTCCATAATCACATGAGACGAATAAACTGCGCTTGGTGCTGGTTTCCATAATACTGTATTACCTACAATAGCAGGAGCGATAGCTAAGTTTCCTCCAATGCTAAAGAAGTTAAATGGAGCAATAGCGAAAACAAATCCTTCTAGAGGTCTGAATTCCAAAGCATTATGCATTCCTTCTGGAGAAATAGGAGTAAATGTATTTTCCATCTTATAGGCAAATTCAATACTAAAATTTAAAAAATCTATAAGTTCACAGGATGCATCAACCTCGGCTTGGAAAACACTTTTTCCAATATCAAGCATTGCTGCAGCATTAATTTTATATCTATATGGACCATCAATTAAGTCAGCAACTTTTTTAAAAATTGAAGCTCTATACTCAAGAGAAGTATTTGACCAAGATTTCCAGGCCTCAAGAGAAGAATCTATTGCCATTTCAATTTCTTTTTCTCCGGCTTGATGGTATGTGCCTAGAAGATGTTGATGATCATGAGGTTTTGTACATGTCTGCGTATTACCTGTATAATATTCTTTTCCATGAATAATGACTGGAACTTCTTTTTGTCTATTGGACTGTCTTTCAATCTCTTTTATTAATTCTTCTCTATGTTTTGAACCTGGTTCAAAATCTAGTATTGGTGCATTTACTGCTTTAAAATTTTTGTCCATAATTTCCTCTTTCGTTTTTAGTGCCTAATATTAGATAAAATATCCTTCATTTCAGAATAATTCTTTACTAAAACTAATTTTTTTCTCAATCCAGAAGCATGCTTAAAGCCTTTGAAGTACCAACCGAAGTGTTTTCTCATATTATTTGTACCTACAACTTCTCCATGTGTTTCAACAAGTAGATCTAAATGTCTATTACAAACATCTAATCTTTCATCCATACTTATCTCATTAAAATCTTCATTTTTCATATATTTTTTAATTTGAGTAAAAAACCAAGGATTCCCAAGTGCAGCTCTACCAATCATAATTCCATCACAATTTGTCAATGAAAACATTCTTTCAATATCTCCTATAGTTTGTATATCGCCATTTCCTATTACTGGAATTTTTACATTTTCTTTTAATTCTTTAATAAGAGACCAATCAGCCTTTCCTTTATAGAGCTGAACAGTTGTTCTTGGGTGTAGTGTGATAGCTTTGATACCAATTTTTTCTAATTTTATACCCGCCTCTGTACTCACAATGTTTTCAGAATTCCAACCTGCTCTCATTTTGACAGTTACTGGAACTTCTTTGACAGATTCAACAACTGCAGCAGTGATATCTTCCATTAAGCATAAATCTTTCAACGCTGCGGATCCAGCGCCCTTTTTAGTTACTTTTGGAACAGGGCATCCATAGTTAATATCAATCAAATCAGGCTTAAATTGCTCATAAACTAATCGAGCAGCTTTTTCCATAACCTCAGGAGTATCTCCAAATATTTGAATACCAATTGGCCTCTCAAATTCTGAAAATTCAATCATTTTTAGAGTTTTTTCATTTTTTCTTATAATTCCATGTGCTGAAACAAATTCTGAGTAAACAATACCTGCACCAAATTCTTTCGCAATGACTCTGTATGCATAGTCAGTGACTCCTGCCATGGGAGCTAGAAAGAAAGGGAAGTCTAGCTTTAAAGATCCAATCTCTATTTTTTTATTTAAATCAAACATATTCTTTTTGTTTGTTAGGTTCAATTATTGGTTTAAATTTGCCCGAGTTTAATTAAACTTCAAAGATAAAAGGTTAAAAAATGTCAAGAGTTTGTGAAGTAACAGGTAAAAAAGTAATGCATGGAAACAATGTAAGTCATGCAAACAATAAAACTAGAAGAAGGTTTGATGTAAATCTACAGAAAAAAACTTTCTGGGTAGCTAGTTTAAAAAAATCTATTACTCTTAAAGTATCAGCAAAAGGCATTAAAATTATTGATAAAAAAGGTATTGATTCTGTGATTAGAGAATTAACTGCTAAAGGAAGAAGATTTTAAGAATTTCTAAGTTTTTTACTCAATTCTTGATTAATTATTTTATGATTTATTTTACCTTTTGATTCCTTCATCACTTTACCTATAAAGTAACTCAACAGTTTTTCTTCGCCGTTTTGAAATCTTATAACCTCTTCTGGATTTTCTTTGAACACTTTATCAATGATATCTTCTACATTATTATTTTTATTATCGAGATAATCTCCATCATTCATTATAGTTTTGAGTGAATCATTAGAGGTGAATAATTTTCTTAAGACTTCTTTTGCAGAGTTTGTAGTTATTTTTTCTGAATCACTGAAAGAGATAATTTTTGCTAAATCTTTAGCTAGCACCTTGCTGTGATCAAAGGGAATATTCACCTCATTAAATAGTCGAAACAATTCACCCGTAATCCATTTATAGGCATTTTTAGCGCCAACATCATAGTTAAGTATTTCCTCAAAATAAGAAGCAATATGCCTTGTACTAGCAAGAGTGATAGCTTCTTCTGGCTTAAAATTATATTTATCTATCCATTTATTTTCAAACTCAAACGGTAAAGTAGGTAAAATTTCTCTTATAGATTCTATCTTTGAATTTTCAATTATAACTGGGGGTAGGTCTGGATCTGGAAAGTATCTATAGTCATTAGCATTTTCTTTTACTCGCATAATTTCTGCAGTATTTTTTTCATTATTCCAAGTTAAACTTGCTTGCTTTACTTGCTGTCCATCTTCTAATAGTTGATGCTGTCTTTTAATCTCAGATTCAATTGCTTTTTGTACATTTCTAAAAGAATTAATATTTTTAATTTCTGTTTTAGTACCAAATTTTTTAACACCTTTTTTCTTAATAGATATATTAGCATCACATCTTAATTTTCCTTGTTCCATCTCAGCATTAGAAATCATTATATAGTTAACAATCTGTTTTATTCGTTGAATAAATATTTTTGCTTGTATGGGATGTGTTAATACAGGTTCAGTAACAATTTCTATTAGCGGAGCACCACTTCTATTAAAATCTACTTGACTGCTATTGCTTGATAGATGATGAGTTGATTTACCTGCATCTTCTTCTAGATGAGCTCTTGTTAATTCAATATTATATTGTTTGTCGTTCCACCAAATAGGCACAACTCCGCCTGTTACAATAGGTCTATCAAATTGAGATATTTGATATCCTTTTGGAAGATCCGGATAAAAATAATGTTTTCTGGCAAAAGAAAAAGAGGAATGTATATTAGCATTTACCGCACTACCAAATTGAATAGCAAAATCTATAGCTTTTTCATTTATTGAAGGAAGTGCTCCCGGCAATCCAAGAGAAGTGGGGCATGTAAGCGTATTTGGATCTTTATCATAAGTATATTCACAGGTACTAAACATTTTTGATTTTGTTTCTAACTGTACATGTACCTCTATCCCAATAACAAAATCCCAATCTTTATTAATTGTTTCTATTGTATTCAATTTAAGTGATCTGCGATTAGATTTAGAGCAGATCCGGCCTTAAACCATGAGATTTGATTTTCTGAAAAAGTATGAATTGTCTTAATAATGTAAGTAGAGCCATCTGGCTTATTCAAACTTAGATCAATATTATTTTTCGGACCAAATTCGTTTAGATTTATAGTTGATATAGTATCAAAAGCTTCAATTTTTTCATAGTCTGACTTATCTTGGAATATCAAAGGTAATATACCTTGTTTTTTTAAATTGGTTTGAGCAATTCTCGCAAAGCTTTTTGCTAAAACGATCTTACAACCCATAAATCTTGGTTCCATAGCTGCATGTTCTCTACTAGATCCTTCTCCATAATTTTCATCAGCAACTGCTAGCCAATCAATAGAATTTGAGCTATAATATTTTGCAACTTCATAAATATCACCCTTTTCTTTGGTGTCAGTATTTATTGCTTCTCCAGTAGATTGTGTATATGCATTTAATGCACCAGAATACATGTTTTGAGATATATTTTCAAGATGTCCTCTATATTTTAACCAAGGTCCAGCCGGAGATACGTGGTCGGTAGTACACTTTCCTTCAGCTTTTAATAAGATACGTAAATTTTTAGCATCTTTCTTATTCCATTCTTTGAATGGCTCTAATTTTTGTAGTCGCTTGCTATTTTTGTCTATAATAATTTCCGCAGATGGGTTTAATGCTCCAGTTAAGAAGTCGCTACTATCTACATCTTCAAAGCCGTCAACAGGTAATTCTGATCCAATAGGGGGGTTAAACATAAATTTATTTCCATCATCCGTTAAGATAAAATCTTTTGAAGGATTAAAGCTAAGTTTACCTGCTATAGCTAATGCGGTTACAATTTCTGGACTAGCTACAAAAGATTCAGTAGCTGCATTTCCATCATTTCTTTTTGCAAAATTTCTATTAAATGATGTAATGATAGTATTTTTTTCTCCATCTTCAACACCAGATCTCTTCCATTGCCCAATACATGGTCCGCAGGCATTAGCTAGTACTTTACCGCCAAGTTTTTGAAAAATTTCCGTATATCCATCACGTTCCATAGTGGCTTTTATTTGATTGGAGCCTGGAGTAATATAAAATTCTGATTTAGCTTTTAAACCTTGGTCTAATGCTTGTTTTGCAACATGAGCAGCTTTTTCAATATCTTCATAAGAAGAATTTGTACAACTACCAATTAGTCCAACTTTTAAATCATCATCATAGTTATTGTTTTTAATAGCTAGTGGCATGTCTGATACTTTTCTAGAAAGATCAGGGCTGTATGGACCAACAATATGAGGTTCAAGTTCAGATAAATTTATTTCAATTACTTCATCGTAATATTTTTCTGGATTATTTGCTACTTCATCATCTGCTTTTAAGTCATCTTTTAATTCTTCTGCTAGTGATGCAATGTCAGATCTTGAGGTTGCAACTAAATATTCAAACATTTTTCTGTCATAAGGAAATAAAGAGGTTGTTGCTCCTACTTCAGCTCCCATATTAGTTATGGTCGCTTTCCCTGTACAACTTATTGTCTTGGTCCCTTCTCCAAAATATTCAATAATTTTTCCAGTACCACCTTTAACTGTTAAAATTCCAGCTAGCTTAAGTATGATATCTTTTGGAGAAGCCCAATTTTTTAATTCTCCAACTAATTTAACTCCAATAATACCAGGCCAATTGACTTCCCATGGAGAATCTGTCATTACATCTACAGCGTCAGCTCCACCTACGCCAATTGCAATCATTCCTAAGCCTCCTGCATTCGGAGTATGTGAATCAGTTCCAATCATTAGAGATCCAGGGAATGCATAATTTTCTAATATAGTTTGATGAATAATTCCTGCACCAGGTTTCCAGAAACCAATCCCATACTTTTCACAAACAGATATTAAAAAATTATAAACTTCTTTATTTGTAATAAGAGCATTATCTAGGTCATCTTTTGCACCACTAATAGCGGTAATTAAGTGATCACAATGAACAGTGCTAGGGACAGCAGTTGTTTGCATGCCTGCATTAATAAATTGAAGCAGTGCCATTTGTGCTGTTGCGTCTTGCATAGCTACTCGATCAGGCTTTATACAACAAAATGTTTTTGTTCTTTCTGGGATAGATTCTAATGGCTTGGTTAAATGTGAGAAAAGTATTTTTTCTGTATAGGTTAATGGTCGATTAAAAAAATCTCTAGCAACAGGAAGAGACTCCTTATATTTTGAATAGGTCTTTTTAACTATTTTAGTTTGGTCCATTATTTTATCCTCCCTAAATTATTTAAATTTAATTACAAAAAAAATAACTAAAACAATGAGCCTAATATTAGCATCAAGTTCTCCAAGACGAAAGAAAATTTTAAGAGAATTAGGTTATCGCTTTCAATCCATATCACCAGATATAGATGAGTCTAATGTGAATAATTTGAAACCAATTGATTACGTTTTGAATATATCGGAAAGGAAGGCATCTCATGTATGGAACAATCATAAAGAAAGTTGTGTATTAGCGGGCGATACTATTGTTGATTTCAATAATCAGATTATAGGAAAGCCATCTTCGAATAGTGAGGCTTTTACGATTATTGACAAGCTATCTAATCAAACTCATTCTGTTATTAGCGGATTAAGTCTTTTTTTTGAAGGAAAGGTTATGAATATTTTTGATAAAACTGACGTTACATTTAAAAAATTATCAAAATCTACTATAGAAAACTATATTAAGTCTTTTGATGTTTTAGATAAAGCTGGTGCTTATAATATTGAAGATGCTGAAAATATTTTAATTAAACATATTGACGGATGTTACAATAATATTGTAGGTTTTCCCTTGAAGAAATTTGAAATGAGTAAAATAAAAAAAATATTAGACAGCCTATGATTTTCTATTCAAGATATAAAAAATTTAGATTAGAAAATAAGATTTCCCTCGAAGATATCCAGCGTAGAACTAAAATAGATATTGTCAGCCTTAAGGCTATTGAAGCAGGTAAATTTTCTGAAATTTCTAACATTTATGTAAGGCTGTTTTTTAAAGCTTATCTTAAAGAAATTGGCGTAGATATTGATGAAGGGGTTCAAGAGTTAAATAATTTTCTTAATCAAAAAAAATCTGACCACAAGCCAAGGACTAGAAAAAAAACGGTAAAAGATAGTAATAAAAGTTTAACATTTGTTGATATCATAAAGACAGACAATATATTGAGTCCAAATATTTTGATTGGATCAGCGATATTTTTTATCTTAGTTGTATTAAGTTTTGCGCTGAATAATTCATCGGACGTTCCTAATGTCGATAAAGAGAATGAGCTTAGAATATCTAAATCTAGCTTAGAGCAAATATATGCCATAAGAAGTGAAGAGATTTTAAGCGAAGAAACTTTTTCTTTTCCAATAACCATTCGATTTCAATCAAATAATGAAAATTATATTGAATACTCAGATAGTACGTCTGCAAAAGAGTACTTTATATTTGATGATACAAGCATGAATCAGTCTAATTCTTTTTCCGAAATATGGAATGGAGAAGAAAAAACCTTCTTAATAGCAAATACAGTTAATTTTGAATTAGTATTTTTTTCCGAAGATACTTTTACTGATTTATCTAAAAGTATAGTTAATGATTTTCCCATAAAAATAGATCTTATAGCAGACCCTTTATCAGTCTCTGTCACAAAGTACATACCAAAGAATAGATAGTTTTAACTTATAGATCTATCATCTAATCTTTTTTAGTCATTTTTTTATCTAAATTTATAACAAATTTATTGACATAGATGATGCATGTATAGTAAGATAAGTGGTGAATTGTGGGTCAAATTCCCTTAATTCCCGTTTATTATGCGTAGCCAATATACATTTACAGGACAATATGATTTTGTTATTGATTCAAAAAATCGAATCAATATTCCATCAATATTTCGCAAACAGCTCGATGAGTCGGATAAAAATAGATTTGTTATAACAAGAGGAATTGATTCTTGTATATGGATATATCCTTTAGGTGAATGGGAAAAAATTGAAAAAGAATTAAGTCAATTATCCTCTCTGTCTAAGGTAAACCGCACTTTTTTAAGAAATCATTTAAGGCATGCTAAAATAGTATGCTCAGATGATCAGGGTAGACTGATACTAACAAAAAATTTAATTGAGTATGCAAATATTTTAAAGAATATTACCATTATAGGCGTTTTAAATAAAATTGAGATATGGGATAATGCTACATTAGCAGTATCAGATTCCGAACAAAGTATTGATGAAGAATTCTATGAAGACCTTTCTAGGAGGGTCAATATCTGATGACCTCAATTCTGTCGGAGAACTATAGCCATTACCCAGTTATGCTGATAGAATCAATTGATAATTTAAATATTAAAAAAAATGGATTTTATGTTGATGGTACCGTAGGTCTTGGAGGTCATTCAATTGAAATTCTTCAAGAAATAAAAAAAGGATTTCTTATAGGTTTTGATAGAGATTCAAATTCAATCAAGATTGCAAATAAGAGATTAGCCTCATTCGATAATTTTGAATTAATACACTCTAGTTATACTAATTTAGAAAAAACTTGCGATAGGCTTAATATTGATGGAGTAGATGGAATTCTTTTAGATCTAGGTCTTTCTTCTTTTCAGTTAGAAGATAATCAAAGAGGATTTTCTCATCGATATAATTCATCTTTAGATATGAGATTTGATGATAAGGATGATAGCTTGACAGCTCAAGAAATTATCGAAAATTCATCGGTAAGAGATCTCACTAATATCTTTAATGAATTTGGAGAAGAAAGGAATTCATTTAGAATTGCCAGAGCAATCAAAGAGTCGAATGAAGAAATAAACGCTGATACACTTGTGAATATTATCAGTAGAAAAACAGCTTATAAATATCGCATCAAAACATATTCACGAATTTTTCAAGCACTTAGAATAAAAACAAACAATGAGTTAGATCATTTAGAGTCATTTTTAAATGATTTTATGCATTTTCTTAATCCTGGAGGTAGGATTGTAATTATCAGCTATCATTCAATGGAAGATCGAATGGTCAAACATAAATTCAAAGATTTGAAATTAAATAAAGAACTACAAGTTATATCAAAGAAACCTTTTACACCTACGGATGAAGAAATATTCGACAATAAGAGATCTCGAAGTGCAAAAATGAGAGTAGGAGAAAAAATTGGCTAGAAAGAAAAGACTAACAAAAGCACAAATCCAAAAAAGAGAAAATATAAAATGGACTCTAATGTTTGTGTTAACGGTAGGAACAATTTCTTTATATTTAGCCGCTTTTATAGAGATAGATAAAACTCAAGCTAGTATTGATTTTAATCGACAAACATTAGCTCAGTTAGACGAAGATCTTATATTAAAAATTAATTCTGTTGAGAAGATGAAAAGAGCAGATGTTATTTCGAAAAAAGCAAAGAAAATTGGATTAATAGCAAGTAAGCCAGAGACACTCATCGTGAAAATAAGCAATGACTAAAAATTATCTAAAATTTAAAAATAGAATACGATTTGTAAGTACTATTCTTATGTTCGTTTGGGCTGTTTTTGTGTACAGATTATTTACAATTCAAATCATAGATAGAGTTGATAATCCACAGGGGATGAAAGTGGAGATGATCAAGGGTAAAAGAGGTAATATTTTTGATGTGAAAGGAAATAATATTACTCAGAATTTAACTTTTTATAATATCGGAGTACATCCAAGAAAAATAAGTAATAAAGATATTTTCTTAAGAGATCTATCTGATTGTACGGGTACTGATGTAGGTATTTATTTTTCTAAATTCAATGACGAAAAATCCTATATACAGTTAGAAAAAAAGACAATAGAGAATTGTCAAAAATTGAATTCAAAATATGGTGATGCACTTGTCATAAATCAAGATTATAAAAGATATTATCCTGAAGAAAACTTATTTGGTCAAATTGTTGGATTTACCAATGTAGATGATGTAGGAATTTCTGGTCTAGAATTTCAATATAATAAGCACTTAGAGCCTGAAGAAGGATCAAGAGTTTTTAAAAGAAATGGATTTGGTAAACGTATTGCTGATCCTACGTTAGCATATGAAGCGCCTGAAGATGGATCAGATATTTATTTAACTATTAATAAAGAATATCAAGCAATTTTAAGAGAAGAATTGATTGATCAAGTAGAAAAAACTGAAGCATCCTCCGCTATGGGAATAATATTAAATCCTCAGACAGGAGAAATAGTATCTATGGTTAGTGTTCCTGATTTTAACCCTAATAATCCAGAAGACTTTGAATTGGAATATCAAAAAAATAGACTAATTCTAGATACGGTAGAGCCTGGATCAACTTTTAAGATTGTTACTATTGCAGCAGCTCTTAAGAGTGATATAGATCCAATGGATGAGTACAATGTCGAAGGCCCATATAATTTTCACGACATAAAAATGATTGAAGATTCTGAACCGCATTCTGTACTTACTGTTAAGGAAATTTTAGCTTATTCAAGCAATATAGGCACAATAAAGATTGCTGAGTCTTTGGGTCAAAATAAAATTTATAATCAAGCCAAAGAATTTGGTTTTGGATCTAAGACTGGTTTAAATCCGATGAGCGAAGCAAGTGGTATAGTTTATGAAACTAAAAAATGGAGCAAATCTTCAATGCATAGTATTCCTTTGGGATATGAAGTTTCTGCTACTCCAATACAGATTGCTATGGCATATGCTGCAATCGCAAATGGAGGTTTTTTATTGAAACCATACATGATTAACGAAGTTAAAAAAAGTGATAATACAATTTTAAAAAATGAAAAGAGATCTAAAAAAAGAATCCTTTCTCAGTCAGATGCAGAAATATTAAAAGACATGTTATTGCATACAGTTGAAAATGGAAGTGGAAAAAAAGCTCGACTATCTGGTTGGGATGTATCTGGAAAAACAGGGACATCTAAAAAAATTGTGGATGGTCAATATTCAGAATCAGAATTCTTATCTAGTTTTGTAGGATTTTTTCCAAAAGAAAATCCTCAATTATTAGCATTAATCATGATTGATGGAGCATCAGTTTCTAGAAATTATCATTGGGGTTCTATGTCAGCAGCGCCTGTATTTAAGTCGGTAATGAAAAGAATTATCAATATTGATTCAGAAATAACCAATAATAAATCTAAAAAGGCCACCAAGTCTAAAAAATCTGACCCAATTTTGATTCAAAAAAATGTTAAAAAATCTAAAGATATTCAAATGGTAGAAATGCCAAATTTATATGGTAAAAGCGTTATGGAAGCATACTCAATTTTAAATAAAACAGGTATCAAGGCTCAATTAACGGGTAATGGAGTAATAATTTTTCAATCTATATCAGTCGGAAAAGAAATACCTAAAAACTCTATATGTATACTAAAAGCAGATATAGAATCATGAATTTGAGTAATAAAAATATCGGTATTTTAGGATTGGGTGTTAGCGGTTATTCCGCTGCAAAGCTAGCTAGTTCTCTTGGTGCTAATGTTTTTGTATCAGATAGTAAGTCAGATGTGAATGATTCATATATAAAAGAATTGACAGATATGGGAGTTGATATTGAATTAGGTCTTCACTCTAGAAAAATTCTTAACTCTGAATTGATTATAAAGTCTCCTGGAATTCCAAGTGATATAGAAATAATTCAAAGCATATTAGATAATAAAACAGAGATTATAAGCGAAATTGAGTTTGCCTATAGGTTGTCAGATCTAAAAATTATTGCTATAACAGGTACAAATGGAAAAACTACCACAGTGACATGTCTATATGAGGTTTTAAAGAAAAAATTCAACGTTGTAAAAAGTGGAAATATTGGTACTCCATTCTCAGAAATTGTCTATAAAGAAAATAAATATAAAACATCAAATACTGATTTCTGCATATTAGAGTTATCAAGTTTTCAGATTGATGATATTGATACATTTAAACCTGAAATAGCAATGATTTTAAATATTTCGAGAGATCATTTGGATAGATATACAGATTTTATTGATTACTCTAAATCAAAGATGAATCTTTTTAAAAATATGAAGGATAATGATTTAATAATTTATAATCATGACGATCCTGTGCTATGTGAAGAAGTAGAGAAAAGAGATAGGGTATTTACAGCTTACTCCTTAGATAAGAATTTTAGCATATTTTACTTAGAAGATAGAATCATAGAATCTGTTCATAGCGAAAAAAATCTACATATAGATGATTGTAAATTATCAGGAATTCATAATATATCTAATTTTATAGGTATTGCTACTATTGCTTCACATCTAGGATTAGATGATAGAGATATCTTTGAATCATTAAAAATATTTAAAGGTTTAGAACATAGATTTGAAACATTTAAAGAAGTTGATGGTGTGAAGTTTATCAACGATTCTAAAGCAACAAATATTGCTTCAGTCAAAGTTGCTATTGATTCTATAGATAAAAATATTATATTAATAATGGGAGGACTTCCCAAGGAATCAGATTTTTCAGCAATTATAGAGTGCTCTCAATCTATAAAATCTATAATTGCTTACGGAAAAGCATCTAATGATATCTATAATTCATTATCTGAATCATGTAAAGTAGTAAAGATTGAAAAATTTGAAGAAGCAATTAATTCTGCAATTAACTTAGCAGTAAAAGGAGATTCTGTATTGATGTCTCCTGGATGTTCTAGTTATGATCAATTTAAAAATTTTGAAGAAAGAGGCAATTTTTTTAAAAGTATAGTAGAAAGGCATTATTCATGAATATTAAAGAAAGAAAACAAGATAGATGGTTGTTAGGCACGGTGATAGTGTTAGTTATTTTTGGTTTATCAATTTTATTTAGTGCTAGTTGGATAAAATCCCTCGAAGTAACTGATGGAGTTTCACGTATGTATTTTTTGAAGAATCAATTATTTAAATTCATTCCAGGTTTATTTGTATTTTTTGTTGCATCTCATTTGAACTATAGAAAACTACAATATTTATCCCCTGTTTTAATGATAGGATCATTTTTGCTGTTAATATATACTCAAGTCCAAGGATGTAATGGAGACTCTTGTAGATGGCTATCTATTGGCCCAATTTCTTTTCAGACATCTGATTTAGCAAGATTTTCAGTAATTTTATTTTTAGCTGACTACATAGATAGAAATTATAAATATATGAATCAATTTGTTAAGGGAATCTTAATACCGTTATGTTGGATTTTACCTATTTGCTTAATGATTATTATTCAGCCTGATAACTCTACCACCTTAATTTTGCTGTCTATTGTATTTATCCTGCTCTTTATTGGTGGCGTATCATTGCCACAAATAGGTACTGTAGGTGTATTATCTGTAGGAGCAATTGGAATTTTTATACTAAATAGTAAAAATTATGCATTAGGTAGAATACTATCATTTCTTGATCCTAGTTCTTCAGCTAGCGTAGGATATCAATCTAGTCAAGCATTGATTGGGTTGAGACAGGGAGGTATTTCAGGAATGGGTATTGGCGAAAGCATACAAAAACATTCTTATTTACCAGAGACTCATACTGACTTTATTTTTGCTATTATTGGGGAAGAGTTAGGTTTTATAGCAGGTTTTATAGTAATGATGGCTTATGGAATAATTTTATTTAGAGCTATTCAAATTTCTAAAAAATCAAATGATATTTTTGGTATTATTCTCTCTATTGGTTTCGGATTAAGTATCACATTTTATGCATTAATAAATATTGGAGTAGTCATCGGGATTATACCGGTTACAGGTGTTCCACTCCCGTTTGTTAGCTATGGAGGCTCTTCATTGATTATCAATCTATTAATGGTAGCAATTCTATTAAACATCAGTAAAGCACAAAGAAAATTTAAAGTTAAAAAATGGAGACTCCGAGTCGATGGATAAATATAGAATTATCTTTTGCGGAGGAGGAACTGGAGGGCATTATTATCCATTAATGGCTATCAAGAATAAACTTGAAAAAAAAGTAGAGAATAAAAATTTATACTATATTGGATCAAAATATGGAATTGAGTCTAAGAAAATTTATTCAGAAAATATCCAGAGTCTTCTCATCCCAATCAAAGGTTTTAATAGATCTTTTTCATTGTATGCAATATCAAGAAATTTCTTATTATTATTTCAATTATTTTTTGGTTTAATTAGAGTGAGTTTTTTCTTTGTAAAAAATAAACCAAATTTAGTAATTGCAACAGGTGGATATGCCTCATTTATACCTCTTCAGATAGCTAAAATATTCAGAGTGCCCTATTTTTTGCATGAACAAAATTCATTTCCAGGATTGGTCACTAGAATATTTGGATCCAGTGCAAAAAAAGTATTCCTTGGTTTTGAGAATGCAAAAAACTATTTAAAAACTAGCGACACTTTATTTACAGGGAATCCCATTTATAGTCATAATCGTAAAGATATGTCTCTATCCTTAGATAGTGATAAAAAAACTTTATTGGTGCTCGGCGGAAGTCAAGGTTCAGTATTTTTAAATAAAATTATTTCAGAATCTATTGATAATAAAATGTTAGATAGAATTAACATTCTTTGGATTGTAGGTATTAATAATTATGAAAAATATAAGCATTATAATACTAAATCAATTAAAGTCCTTTCTTTCGTTGATAATATGCCATATTTATACAGTTTATGCGATTTAATAGTTTCAAGATCTGGTGCTATGACAGTATCTGAAATATTAGAGTTTAAAAAACCTTCAATCCTTATACCTTTCAAGTTCTCAGCAGAGAATCATCAAGTTTTTAATGCTAAATATTTAGAAGAAAATTTTGCAGCACTATTAATTCAAGAAAAAGATATATCTATGTCGTTATTATCAAATAAGATCAATCAAATTTGTGAAAATGATAGAATATATAAGTCAATGAAAGAAAGTATTGAGAAAATAGATAATCCAGATTCAATCAATATCATAGATACTACAATCATGGAGCATATGCATGTTATCTAGCATAAAAAGAATTCATTTTATTGGTATAGGCGGCATAGGAATGAGTGGAATCGCTGAGCTATTGCATAATCAAGATTTTATAATTACAGGTTCAGATTTGTCTGAATCACAAAATATTGATAGGCTTAGAAAATTAGATATTTTTATATCAATTGGACATGATAAGAAAAATATAGCAACAACCGAAATTGTAGTCTATTCTGATGCCATTCCTCATAATAATGTTGAATTAATTGAGGCAAAAGATAAAAATATTAAATGTTATTCTAGAGCAAAAATGATATCACAGCTTGCGAAATTAAAAAGCTCTACAGTAGGAATTTCTGGTACACATGGAAAGACCACCACTACATCTATGATTGGTTCAATATTAAAGGATTCTAATTTAGATCCCACGATTATTGTAGGCGGCGTAGTTAAATCAATCAATACCAATTCTGTATTAGGTTCTGGAGATACATTTGTAGTAGAAGCAGATGAGTTTAATAGAACTTTTTTAGAGCTTTCTCCTACTATAGCAGTAATTAATAATATCGATCTTGAGCATATTGATTGTTATGATAGCTTAGAGGATTTAAAAGATGCCTTTACTCATTTTGCTAATTCAGTACCTTTTTATGGGATGGTTAGTGTTTGTAAAGATTCTCAAAATGCTGCATCTATCATACCGTTAATTGATAAGCCAATTGTTACTTATGGAATAGAATCTGATAACGTTGATTTTAAAGCTATAAATATCATACATGACAATGGCACTGTTGCATTTGACCTCATCTATGAAAACAAGAGCTATGCATTTTCAATGATTATTCCAGGCTCCTATAATATTTTAAATGCTTTAGCAGCTATATCTGTATGTAAAACTATGGGTTTATCGATACAAAGAATCAGTGAAAGTTTAAAAAGTTTTTCAGGCGTGAAAAGAAGATTTGATATTAAGGTTCATAGTGAAAAATTAACTATTATTGATGATTATGCTCATCATCCAGTAGAAGTATTTAGTGTTATCAAAGCAGTAAAGAGTAATTGGAGTAGAAGATTGGTAGTAATTTTTCAGCCACATCTCTATTCTAGGACTAAAGAATTTTATAAAGATTTTGCAGAATCCCTTTTAGGCGCTGATGTGGTCTTTATTACTGAAATTTTTGCTTCAAGAGAAAAATTAGATATCTCTATTACCTCAAGGAATATTAGCAATCATCTTAAAAAGCTTGAACATAAAAATGTATTTGATACTACTACTGATTCTGTAATTGAAGATATCAAAAATTATTACAATGAAGGTGACATTATTTTGACTGTTGGAGCTGGTAATATTTGGAGATACGCAGATAAATTAACTGAGAATATCCAATGATTGATATGCTAAAGAAAGAGATTGTAGATACAACCAATGCAACTATCTCTGTGGATGAGCCAATGAAGAAGCATACTACGTATGGGATTGGAGGTCCAGCAGAATTATTTGTTTTGCCTTCAGATAAGAATGACCTCATCAGTATTGTTCAGTTAAGCAAAAAGTACAAACAGACTGTGACTATTATAGGCTCAGGATCAAATTTATTAATAAGCGATAATGGTATTAAAGGCGTTGTGATATCTATTAAACATTGCTTAAGAACAATCAATGTCGATATAGATAAGATTTATGTAGAGTGTGGGACTATGTTAGGTAAGATAGTAAAAGAGTCCATGAAACATGACTTAAAAGGATTGGAGAACCTTATTGGGGTTCCAGGAACTCTTGGTGGCGCATTAATGATGAACGCAGGTGCTTGGGGTGGAGAGGTTTCTGAAAATTTAGAAAGCGTAGAATTATTAAATGATAAAAATGAAATTGAAATACTATCTAAATCAGATATTGATTTTTCTTATAGGTCATCTTCTTTTGGTAATGATATAATTTTGTTGTCAGCAATATTCAAGCTCAAAAAATCAGATAAAAAAATAATTCAAGATAATTTTGATTTAGCAAAATCGGGAAGAAAGAATACACAACCACTAAATTATCGATCTGCTGGTAGTGTATTTAAAAATCCTTCTAGCAAGCATTCCGCTGGTATGTTGATAGATCAATCAGGTTTGAAAGGATTTTCAGTAGGAGATGCTAAGATTTCTAATAAGCATGCCAACTTTTTTTTGAATACAGGAGATGCAAAAGCTGACGATATGATATCTCTAATCAAGCAGGCAAAGGATGCTGTAAAAGATCAATTTAATATTCAGTTAGATTTAGAAGTGAGATTACTAGGATTTAATTCTGAGGAGATTAGTGAATTATGAATAAAAATTTTATAAAGATTTTTGATTCTATTAGTCAGCCATTCTTCTGTCTATTACTTGTAGTAGCTTCTCTTTTTATTTCTATTAAATGGGCACAATTCAATGAAATATTTATTGTAAAAAATGTAAAAATTGAAGGTATAAATTATTTTGACGATACTATGTTAGTAGAATACAAGGCAAATATAGAGAATCAAAATATTTTCTTTTCAGATTTAAGAAATTATAAAAATAGTATAGAGTCATTAGATCATATAAAAGGCTGTAAAATATCACGAGTATTTCCTAAAACTGTAAAAATAGAAGTCTATGAAAGAGAGCCATTGGCTATGATTAGCTCTAACGATTTAATTATTCTTGATTCCGAGGGAATATGTCTTCCTGTTGAATATTGTGAGATTTCACTACCTATATTATCAAATTTCAAAAATAATCAAGAGCTATATGAGAAAGGTAAGAAAACCAAATCATCTAATGTTTTGAAATCCATTGATGTTATTAAATACTCAAAAGATACCTTCGATTCTTTGTATGATAATATGTCTGAATTTATTTTTAACGAAGATAGTGAATATGAGATTATTCTAAAAAACGGCAGAACAAAAATTTTATTGGGCTCTAGTAATATTTTTACAAAGATAGATTACTTAAGTGCATTTTCAGATGTATTGCCAGAAGAAAAAACATTAGAGAGTTATAGGTATATAGATTTAAGGTATAAGAGCCAGATAGTGGTGAACGAAATATAATGAAAAATAGAATACAAGTAGCTTTTGATCTAGGATCTTTTAGTATTAAAGGAGCTGTTGGAAGAATAATAAATGATGATCAAATAGAAATTTTATCTATTCGATCTATACAAACAGATAGTATCAGAAATGGAGATATTGTAGACAAAGAGGCGCTACTTCATGGTTTGGAATATTTAATCGAAAAAATGGAAAAAGATGCTAAAATTAATATCGATGACGACGCATGGGTTTCAGTATCTGGAAAAAATATTAAATCAATTAATTCATCAACACGGATTAGATCAAAAGATAATTCTGAATTTGAGGTGAATGATAGTACAAAACAAAAATTACTAACTCAATGTTCTGATATTCAAGTTTCTTCTGATAGATATGTATTACATAATCTAGAAAGAGGATTTTTTATAGATGGTTCATCGCTCATACGTAATCCTCTTGGGATGATAGGTAAGTCTATTGATGCGAAATCACATGTAATTCATATTAAAAATTTCAATTTATCACAAATCGATCATTGTTTTAGCGATGATTTGAGTATTGAAGTGAATCCTGTATTTGACGGCTTGGCAGCGGCGTCTGCAAATCTTAATAAGGATGATCAAGATTTAGGTGTCATGTTTATAGATGTAGGTGCAGATAAGACCAATATGTTATTATATAAAGATAATTATTTAATTCATTCTAAAGTGATTCCATTGGGTTCAAAATCTGTTACAAAAGACATAGCTGCTTATCTTCAAACATCTATAAAGCAGGCAGAAAAAATTAAACATGAACATGTTTCTGCATTGTCAGATTTTGCAGATGCTGAATCTAATTTTGAACTATCTATACAGAACGATGACCTAACAAAGAGTATAAATAAACAAGAGATATCTAAAATTGCTGAATTAAGATATGAAGATATTATCGACCAAATAAAATCTGAGATGAAATTATTGCGTATTGATGTTGCAGATATAAGATCAGGTATCAAGATTACAGGCGGCGGATCTAACGTAAAAAATTTAGATTTATTATTTAAAAAACATTTTGAAGATACAAAATGCGAGTATCTACCAATAAGTAATATTGTGTTTAAAGAAAACCTAGAAGACAGAAGAGAGCTTTCCACTTTGATTGGCCTACTATCTTGGCCAATATTTAACGTTGAAGATAGTAGTCCAACTGTTGGAATTAAAAATTTTGAATCAATTACAAAGAGCATTTCCAGTGTATGGAAAGGGTTTTTTGAGTAAAAAAATATAAAAAGGAGATTAGTATGTTATTTGAATTTGATGAGTTAGCAAGCCAAAGGGCGAGGATTAAGGTACTTGGAATTGGAGGTGCTGGAGGAAATGCAATAAATAGAATGATTACTTCAGGTATGGACGGAGTAGAATTTATTGCCATTAATACAGATGCTCAAGATTTGGGAAGCAATCCAGCGGAAACAAAACTTCAGATTGGAAAAGATCTTACGAAAGGATTGGGTGCAGGAGCAAAACCTGATATTGGAAGAAAAGCTATTATGCATGATAAAGATGCTGTTGCTTCATTGGTTGCGGGAGCAGATTTAGTATTTGTTACTGCAGGAATGGGTGGTGGAACTGGTACAGGAGCAGCTCCAGTTGTAGCAAAAGTATGCAAAGATTTAGGTATCCTAACCGTATGTATTGTTACTCTACCGTTTACGTTTGAAGGTTCAAAAAAAATGGAATCAGCACTCAAAGGCGTTGCTTCAATGAGAAATTTCTGCGATACATTAATTATCGTTCCGAATCAGAAATTATTATCTGTTGTTGATAACGCTACAACATTTGAGGACGGATTTAAAGAGTCGGATGCGATATTGTTGCAAGCAGCTAAAAGTATATCAGATCTAATTAATAAACAGGGAAATGTAAATATTGATTTCGCTGATGTAGAATCGGTAATGAGTGGTATGGGTGATGCTGTAATAGGCGCAGGAACTGCAAGAGGAGAAGAAAGAGCGGTATTAGCTGCTCAACAAGCTATTTGTAGTCCTTTGTTAGACTCTCAGTCAATCAGTGGAGCTAAGGCAGTATTAGTAAATATAACCGGAAATAAAAAAATGACTTTGCTCGAAGTTGATGCCGCGATGAAACTTATCCATGAAGAAGCAGGTCAAGGCGTAAAAGTTATCTTTGGAGTTCGCGTTGATGAAAATATGGAAGATGAGCTTCAAGTTACTGTTATTGCAACAGGGTTCAATCGTAAACCAATTGAAGAAAAAGAAATGTTAAAAGAAAGAATGTCTCATAGCTCTGATAGAAAAAGTGAAGAGCTTATGGATACTCCAAATACAACATTATATCAAAAAAACAATCCAGAAGGATTTGAATTTGATGACTCTGTAAGAGATGAAGATGATGGAAGTGATGGACCTACTTTAGTATTTGATGATTTTGATCAAAGCCAAGACTTAGAGGTCCCTGCTTATATAAGAAAACAAAGATAATTTGGTTGGCTACCAATAAACGAGATGGCTCCCAACTAATCCTTAGTTTGGGAGCCTCTTAAACTCTTTGCTATATTTGTTTTCATCTATAAATTGTATGCTATGAATAAATTTTGGGAAGATTTTAAAAATAACGTTTCTGAGTGGAGTGTAGTTGCTTCAGAAAAAGCAGAAGAATTTACTCACAACAGTAAATTGCGTATAGATATCCTGCAATTAGAAAGAAAACTTTCTAGCCTATATGTCAAGCTAGGTTTATATGTGTTCGTGAAAACTCAAGATAAGAATGTACTTAATTTTGTTGGAGATAAACGTTATATCGGATTAATTGAAAATATTGTAGAAATAAAAAAGAAGATTTCAGACAAAAAAGAATCTATATATCATGATAATGAAGAAAAAAATAAAGAGAGCGAATAGAGAATGATAAAGAAAAAATTCTTTTCATTTCAATACTTATCATCTGAAAGATTGCATCAAATCAATTTTTCAGTGCTTAATATATTCGCAAGTTTTACATGTGTTCTCATAGTCTTTATTAGTATTAATTATTATCTATCAATAGAATTTTCTAATCAATATTATCAGGATAAACTGCAAGAAACAGATGAAAAATATGCAAATGTATCCGAAGAACTTATCATAAAGATAGCAGAGCTTGAAAAAGAATTACTCTTAATTGAAGAAAGAGATAAAGAACTTAGAACCTATGCTGCAATTCCACCTCTCAGCGAAGATGTTAAGACTCAAGGTACTGGAGGTTCAGTAGAAGAGGTTTATACAGAAGATAAAGATGCTACTAGTATTTTGTTTCAGCTTAAAGATAAGATTGATTCCTTATCATATACTGTAAATCTTGAAAAGGATAGTTATAATACTATTTTTAATAAAATTAAATCAAACGAAAAGATGTACTCACATGTTCCATCTATTAGTCCTGTAAATGCATATTTAGGATCTGGATATGGCTATAGAACAGACCCGATAGACGGAAAAAGAAAGATGCATCGCGGATTAGACTTTGCTGTTAATCTGAATACAAACGTAGTCGCAACAGGAGATGGTGTCGTTACAAAAGCTCAGTATGATTCTGGCTGGGGTAGGTATGTTAAAGTTGATCATGGTTATGGCTATGAAACAATTTATGCGCATTTATATAAAATAAAAGTAAAAAAGGGTCAAAAAATTAAAAGAGGGGACTTAATTGGAAAGTCCGGTAACAGTGGAAGAGCAGCTGGTTTTCATTTACATTATGAAGTTCATAAAAATAAAAAAGTAGAAGATCCTGCAAAATATTTTTTCACAGGATATATAAAATAAATGCAAACCCCTCCTATTAAAAAATTTGTCCTTGAGACTTATGGGTGCCAAATGAATACAGCTGATTCTGAGCTCGTTGAAGGCATATTATTAAAATTAGGCTTAGAGAAAACACAAGATCTTCATGAGGCAGATGCAATCTTTCTTAATACGTGTGCTATAAGAGAAAATGCAGAAGTTAAGGTTCATTCACGCTTAGGTAATCTCCGAAAAATAAAACAAGTAAAGCCAGAATTAATCATTGGAGTTCTTGGTTGTATGGCACAGAATCTTAAAGATGATTTATTAAAAAATAAACCATATGTAGATATTATTTTAGGCCCTGATTCTTATAGAAATATTCCAAAATTAATGAATAGACATCTCATAGAAAAAAAGAGTATTGTTGATACAAAATTATCAAAATATGAAGTATATGAAGATATGTTTCCAAGCAGAGGAGATACTTTTAATGCATGGGTTTCTATCATGAGAGGTTGTGATAAATTTTGTTCTTTTTGTATAGTTCCTTTTACTAGAGGAAGAGAAAGAAGTAGAAGTGTTGACAGTGTTGTTACGGAAGTAAAAAAAGCAGTAGACGAAGGTTATGTAGAAATCACTTTATTGGGACAAAATGTAAACTCTTATAAACATGAAAAGAAATCATTTGCTGAGCTACTATTGGCAGTATCTGACATTCCTGGCGTTAAAAGAATTAGATACACATCCCCTCATCCACAAGATATCAATGTAGAATTATTAGAAGTAATGGCTTCTAGAGCTAATATTTGTAACTATGTACACTTTCCAATGCAATCAGGATCAAATGAAGTATTAAAGCGTATGAATAGAACCTATACAAGAGAACACTTTTATTATATGGCTAAAAAAATTAGAGAGATTATGCCTAATTGCGGTTTATCTACAGATATTATTGTAGGATTTCCGGGCGAAACTGATGAACAATTTAGAGAGACCTTAGACTTGATGGAGAAAATCAAATTTAATTCTGCTTACACTTTTAAATATTCTTCAAGACCATATACTAAGGCAGCTCAATTTTCAGATCAACTTCCAAAACAGCTAAAGAAAGATAGATTGGATGAGATGCTTAAGCTACAAAGAAAACATACGCTTGAACTAAATATGAAAAAAGTTGGAAATTTTGAACAAGTTTTAATAGAAAAAGAAAGTAAAAAATCTGCAAATCATTGGGCCGGAAGAACCGATTCGAATGAATGGGTGATTGTGGAAAAAAATCATAGTAAAATTAAGGATATTATTCCAGTAGAGATTATAGAAGCTAGTGGTGTAATTTTACGTGGAAAAGAAATAACAGGAGCATAATGTTTAGAATACTAAGAGTATTATTTTTCTTAAGTTTTTTAGCTGGAACTTTTTTGCTATTCGATAGAAATAGCGAACCGATTGTAATATATTTTTTTAAAGATAATGGATACTCAATTCCAGGCTATTTAGCCTTCATCTTATTTACAATGATAGGTGTGATTGTAGGATATATTATATCACTCAAATCTGTCTTCTCTTATCGATCAGAAATATCAAAACTCGTCAAAACAAATAAAGATGTTTCAGAAGAGCTTGATAGTTTAAGAAATGTAGCTGTTGGCGAAGAGTTTAGTTTCACTGAAAAGGAGTAATTATCCTTAATATTATCTACTTCCTTCTGATATTTATTGCAATCGCTGCTTTCTACTTCATCAACAGAAGACCATCACAACAACCAAGTGATATTGAAGTATATAATCAGGCATTAAAAGCGATTATTGATAATAATCATAAGAAAGCATTTACAATCTTAAAAAATATCATCGCTAAAGATTCAAACAATACGGAGGCATACCTACTATTAGGAAATCTTCTAAGAGATAAAGATATCAATCAGGCTACTAAGATTCATCAGACTATTATTATTAGACCAAAGTTATCAAAAGATTTAAAAATCCAGATTCATCAAGCGTTAGGTTTAGATTACTTGGAGCTTCGAAATACAGTCAGAGCAGAAGACGAATTCAAAAAAATATTAGATATAGATTCTAAAAATAAATGGTCTTTAGGCATGTTAAAGAATATCGCTACCGAAAATAAATCATGGGATGATGCGCTTGAATATGAAAAAAAGTTGATAAAATATTATCCTGAGATTAAAAAAAGGGACGAATCTAAGCTCAATTATTTTATTGCTATGGACTATAAAGATAAAAAGAATAAAAAGAATTATCTGTATTACTTAAAAAAGAGTATTAAATCAGATTATATATATAGTGAATCTTATTTAGAGCTTTCTTCGCATTATATTGACAATGCAGATTTAGCTATGGAGTACCTTATTATGTTCTCGAAATCAAATCCAAGTGCTAGCGTTACCGCATTTAAGAAAATTGAAAACCTCCTATTTGATGAAAAAAGATTTGATGATGTAGAGAGTTTGTATAAAAAAGTTTTAGATGACGAGTTTAATAGCTATGCTTTTAATCGATTAGTTGATATTCATCTTGAAAAAAGTGAAAAGGACGAAGCAATAGAGTTAGTAGAAAAGTTTATGCCAAAATTTGATTATCACTCAAAAAGCTCTAATAAATCATATGTTATAAGGCTTAATAGAATGAAAATAGATTCAGATAATTTTGATACAAGAAAAGCTTTATCGAGTTTTTGCAATGATATAATTCAAAATGAGAATATTAATTAGAACGATTGCTATATTAGTTTGTGCTCTAAATATGTTATTTAGCCAAACTACAGATTCAGCAATACTTTATCAGGAAGCCCTCAGTGCTATAGATGCAGATAAAGCGTCTAAAATTTATGATAAGCTCATTAAGTCCAATGATAAATCTGACTACTATTGGTTGTCGGTATTAAAAAAAGCTGAAATTAACTATGCTAGAGGTTCATATATTTCTGCATCTAGTTTATTCAAAGAGTTTAATGTAGAAGCTCCAAAACATTTAATAAATGATATCTCTAAAGATTTATTATTTAGATCGTTAGCTGCTGCAGGGCAAACAGATTCTTTAAAGGTTTATCAAAAAAAATTAAATAGTTCAGGATTCTCAAAAAAAACAAAAAAACCTTCTAAGAAAAATAATATATGGTTTGTTCAATTTGGTGCTTACAGTAAAAAAGAGAGTGCAAATATCTTAAAACAATCTTTGCTAGAAGATGGTTTGTTAAATATTCAGATTAGCCAAGTGATGAATAGAGGTAAAATGATCTATTATGTAAGGGGTAGTCATTTCAAGTCATATGCTTCAGTAGAAAAACAAGTAAAGAAACTGAAGAATAAGAATATCGATTTTATTATATCTGGATATTGAAGATTTATTTCTTCGCTACTTTGTATAATCCATAAATAATAGTTGCTATCAGAGCAAATCCTATCAAGTCATTGTAAGGAGAAGGAAGTGCGTATTCAGGCCAGAAATTTTTATCATAAAATAAAGGTATGGCAATAAATATAGCCATCAATGCTTCTCCTGTAATTAAACCTGAAGCTAGTAATAAGCCATTATTTTTACCTGAGTCAGAAGCGGTTTTTCCAGCAAAATGATTAAGCATTCCACCGATAAAAATAGGAAGAGTTAATTCAATAGGTAAATAAATTCCAATCGCAACTGCTAGTATAGGAACTCTGAACTCTGCTCCTCTGCGTAATTGATATTGATCAAGCATAATAATTAATATTCCTAATATTCCTCCAGCATAAATCATTCCCCATTCCAGATTGCCAGAGAATACGCCATTTGCTACACTAGTCATAAGTACTGCTTGAGGGGCGGGTAAGTCTGAGCTTCCAATGCCATACGCTTCATGTAGTAGCGTTAAAACAATTCCAAGCGTTAGCGCAGAGCTAATAACACCAACTAACTGCATAAGTTGCTGTTTCCATGGTGTAGCACCAACAATATTACCCGTTTTAAGGTCTTGTAAGTTATCTCCACCAATTGCTGCAGCACAGCATACTACTGCACCAATAAGAATAGCAGCAGCTCCTCCCTTGGATGAGTCTACATCAAAGAAAGTAATAATTAATAATGAACTGAATAAGATTGTAGCAATAGTTACACCTGATATAGGATTATTCGAAGATCCTACTACTCCTGCCATATAAGCAGCAACAGCAGAGAATAGAAATCCAAAGATACACATAATAATAGATAGTGTAATCGCAGAAGTCCAAGATGGAATAATATCAAAATATGTATACGATATAGGTATAAGCATTAATAGGATAGCTATAAAGACATAGTTAATAGGAAGATCTCTTTCTTCTAGCGGAACATCCTTAGCATTGTCGCCTAAAGTTTTTAGACTCAACTGAATACTTTCAACAAGAGGTTTTGCTAATTGAATAACAGACCAGATTCCACCAACTACCATTGCTCCAACACCTAAATAACGTATTTTTGCATTCCAAATAATGTTTGCACCTTCAAATAAAGAATCACCTTCATATCCATACAGATAAGAATAAATAGGAATTGCTACTACCCATGAGATTAATCCACCAGAAAAAGCAAGGATACCGATATTACGACCTACGATATATCCCACACTAATAAGTGAAGGAGATAAGCTAGATCCCAATCCAAAAACAGCACCTCTAATAGCTACGGCTCCACCGATAGCACTAGACCAAATACCAAATGCTAATTCTCCAAGCTTAACCACTCCTCCTACAACAGCAGATAGTCCAATTATTTTTAAGCTTTCACTCGATTTTTTGGCATCAGATTCATGTCCCGTTTTTAATACAGCGGCAGTTGCAACACCTTCAGGAAACTTTAAATTTGCTTTTAGAATTAATGCACGTCTTAATGGTACAGTAAATAATGCTCCCAATATTCCACCCACCATAGCAATCTTCGTTACTTCCCAATAATCAATCGTATCCCAATAGCCTATCAATAATAAGGCAGGAATAGTGAAAATAACTCCAGCTGCTAATGATTCTCCAGCCGATGCTGCTGTTTGCACAATATTGTTCTCTAAAATATTTGATTCACGAAATAGTTTTAAGATTCCCATTGACATAATTGCGGCAGGAATAGAAGCAGAGATTGTCATACCTGCATATAAACCTAGATAGGCCATAGCAGAAGAAAGAACTATAGATAGAAGAATACTTAAAAAAAATGCTTTTACTGTTATCTCTTGTTTCATAATTTCAACTTACAAATTATTTAACAGGGGTGCAATTGCTGAGAACAAACCCTATGACTTGATCTAGATAATGCTAGCGTAAGGAAAAATAAAAAAAAATGAAAAATAAATATATATCGTACTTAACGCTGATTGCAATGTTCTTTATGAGCATTCAAGTTTTTCATAAGCACGATTTAAATTTATTGCCTGAAGATGTATTTAGTCAAAATAGTGAATCGCTGATAAATGAAGAAGTGCATAAATGTGATTCGTGTCAATTAGGATATGCTAAATTTTTTATTACAGACAACACTTTCTTATTTAATGAAGTTTTTTCTAGTAATAATAACGCAGTTCAATCTGAATTATATTTCTATAAAGAAATTTATAGTATATCAAATAAGTCTCCACCTCTAGTTTAATAATTATACAATTATAATATTAATCGATACCTGTAAAGGTATCCAATTTATTAAACTCATTTAAGGAGAAAAAAATGAAACAATTTATTTTAACACTATTTTTTATGAGCATTGTTTTTGCTCAATCAACAATCACAGGACTTGTCATTGATCAAGATACAGGTCTTCCGTTAAAGGATGCAAATGTATCTGTCGTTGATGACAGTGGAACAAGTATTGCTGGAACTAGTACAGATGATGACGGAAAATTTGAACTTAGTCTTTCTGAAGCCAGAAAAGTTCAAGTCTCTGTTATTGGATATGAGAATGCAACTGCTGATGTAGTATTTAATCAGTCTATGATTTTCAATCTTGTAAGCGAAGCCATATCTTTTGAAGGTGTAAGAGTCTTCTCGTCACTTCGCAAAGTTAATGAAGGTGACCTAGCTACTTCAGCAATCATTTTTAATGATGAGCTACAAGTTAAGCAAGGACAGCACTTCAGTGACTTAATACAAAAAGTTCCAAATCTAAATTATGCAGGTGGAACCTCCAGACCGAAATATTTTCAAATTAGAGGAGAGGGTTCTGTAAGTCGATATGCTGATCAAGGACCTCCAAGTACTTATGTTGGATTAGTTTTAGATGGAATGGATCTATCTGAACTTGGTATGATTACACCTCTTTTTGATATGCAGCAGGTAGAAGTACTAATGGGTGTTCAAACTAGTTTATTTGGTGCATCAGCATCTTCTGGTTTGATTAATTTTAAAACTAACGATCCAACGGATAAACAAGAAGGATATGTTATGACCCAATTTGGTTCATACAATACTCTTACAAATGGAATTGTCTATAATACTCCATTATTAAATGGTTGGAAGTTAAGATTAGTAGGTCACTCGAATGTTTCAGATGGATATAAAGATAATGTTGCTTCAGGCATAGATTATGCATCAGCAAATAGAGATGAGACATCATTTAGAGCTAAATTATTAAAGACTGGCGATAATAATATCACGCAAAAGTATACAATGATTTACTCTGATTTTGATAATGGATATGATAACTGGGCTCCAGATAATAATACTGATAATATTACCTATTCAGATAATCCAGGTAAAGACAGTCAAAAATCACAGATTTTTATAGCTGACTATAGTTATGATCTTGACGAAGGTTTTGCTGAGCTGAATGTCGGTGTATCAAACAATGAAACATTACATAGTTATGATTCAGATTGGGGAAATTATCAATTTTGGTTTCAAGATCCTTACAACTTTGATCCAGCAGTAGAAGGATATCAATATGACTTTTTTGATTCATTCGATAGAGACATTGATACAAGAACTGTTGATTTTAGGTTAAGATCAAATACTGCCAATGATAATAAAGTAGACTATGTAATGGGATTATATCAGTCTAATTATGAAGAAAAAACTAATGCAGATGGATACATTTTTGGAGGCTCTTCCACAGGTTTAGCTTCTGCTTATGATATTATCACAAAGTCTGCATATGGTGAATTAGCATTTAATTTTAAAAATGATTCATCAGTTTCTTTAGCCTTTAGATCCGAAGCTAGAGATCTTACATATAATGATTTTAATGATAAAAGTGCAAGCTTTGATATGATGGGTGATTTTGAAAACTCATATAAAATTGCTTATGAATTTCATCCAACTCCAACCCTACATTGGTTTGCTTATTATGCTGAAGGATATCATCCTGCAGGTATAAATCAAAATCCATATTTAGACGCGGATGAAAAAACATATGATGCAGAAACTTATTTTGATATAACTACTGGAATAAGATGGTATACTGATAATATAAAATTATCAAGCTCTCTATTTTACTTAGAGCATGATGATCATATTTATGAAACAAGCGAGCAATTAGATCCAATGAATCCTAATGCATTTGCTTTTTTTAAGACAAATGCTGAATCAGGCTATGAATATGGTTCTGAATCAACTGGTGAATTTAGAATAACTGATAAATTTACTATCAACGCTACTTTAGGATTATTGAGCTCTGAAATTGAGTTGGGTGGTCATGATGAACATGGCGATGAACATGGCGATGATGACCATGATGATGATCACGGCGATGATGATCATGATGAACATGGCGATGAACATGAAGGCCATGAGCATGGTAAAAAAGCACATTCACCAAACTGGAATTACAGCTTATCATTTAACTATGATTTCACTGTAAACAATTCTTTAATGATTGAAATTTCAGGAAAAGATGGATTTGTATTTGATTCTGCGCATGATGAGTATGAATCAGAACCATATCATCTATTGAATGCATATTATAATCATTCAATCAATCAATTTGATCTAGGATTCTATGCAAAAAATATCCTTGATGAAAGTTACGCAGATAGAGGATTTATTCTTGGTCTAGAACCTCCAATATATGAAGAGAAGCTATACAAATCTTTTGGACCTCCAAGAGAAATTGGAATGTCATTAACATATAGTTTCTAATGTCTTATTTTCATAATTTAGCGGGTAATATAATACCCGCTAAATTATGAGTTCTAAACAACAAAAAAGATTATTCATTATTGATGGCTATGCCACTTTATACAGAGCACACTATGCTCTTATCAGAAATCCACTAACAAATACTGCTGGTACACCGACTAGTGCTGTATTTGGATTTGCGAATCAAGTATTTCAATTAATTGAAGATGAAAAGCCAGATTATCTTGTCGCAGCTTTTGATTCAAAAGGTAAAAACTTTAGACATGAACTCTACACAGACTATAAGGCAAATCGATCTGCAATGCCCGATGAGATACAAACACAACTTCCATATTTATGGGAACTTCTGGAGGCAATGAATATCCCAATGTTAAGAGTGGGAGGTGTAGAAGCAGATGATATTATTGGAACGGTTGCTAAGATGTGCGATAAAGAAAATCTCCAGTGCAATATTGTAAGTGGAGATAAAGACTTTATGCAATTAATTAACGACAAGACGTTCTTATATGCTCCTCAAGCAAGAAAGCGTGCCAAAGAAGTATTTAATAAGAAGAAAGTATTAGAAAAATGGGGAGTTGGTCCAGAGCATATTATTGATTTATTAGGTTTGATGGGAGATAGTTCAGATAATGTTCCAGGCGTTCAAGGAGTTGGCCCCAAAACAGCAAAAAAGTTGATACAAGACTTTGGATCTATTGAAAGCATATATGAAGAAATTGATAATATCAGTAATGAAAAAATGAGAGAAAAGTTATTAAATAGTAAAGAAAATGCTTTATTAAGTAAGCAATTAGTAACGATTCTAACAGATGTAAATATCGAAGCTACTATTAGTGATTTTGAGAAAAAAGAAATGGATTTGGCTAAACTTGAAGATATTTTTAAAGAATTAGAATTTTCCGGTTTACTCAAAAAGATTGGTTCGAATGAATCTGTTGATATTCAAACAGTAAAACGAGAAAAAAAGTATGAAAACCTGACAGATATAGACCAATTAACATCATTTGTTAACTCAATTAAAGAAAATGAATGGCTATCTGTTGATTTAGAAACTACATCTGTAAATCCAATGATTGCTGAAATTGTAGGTTTTAGTTTTTCTGTCAAAAAAGATACGGGAGTATATGTTCCAATACGCTTTAAAGATAAGATTGATAATTTGTTTGGAGAAGACGATCTTCAAACTGCGATTGATATCTTAAAACCGATATTAGAAAATTCAGATATTCCAAAAACCGGGCAAAACATTAAATATGATGCATTAATAATGAAACGATATGGAATTGATTTGGATGGAATTGCTTTTGATACGATGATTGCTGCACATTTGATTAGTCCAAATTCTAGATCTTACAAGTTAGATAATTTATCTTTATCACATCTGAATTATAAGATGGTTCCTATACAGAATTTAATTGGATCTGGTAAAAATCAAATAACGATGGATGAAGTTACCTTGGAAGATGTATCGTTTTATGCTGCAGAAGATGCTGATGTTGTTATAGAGCTAACTGAAATTTTTCTGAAAGAGTTAAAAAAACAAAAATTATATAATTATTTCAAAGCTATCGAAATTGATTTGTTACCTGTTTTAATTGATATGCAATTTAATGGAATATTTGTTGATAAAGATTATCTTGCAATACGTTCTGATCAAATTGGCATAAAAATTGATGCTCTTCATAATCAGATTACAGAATTAGCAGATAAAGATTTTAACGTGAATTCTTCGCAACAGCTTGCGGAGATTTTATTTGATAAATTAGGCCTACCGATGATTAAGAAACGATCGACAGCAGAAGCCGTCTTATCAGAATTGAAGAATAAACACGATCTTCCAAAATTAGTTCTACAGTATAGAAAGTTATTTAAATTAAAAAATACTTATCTTGATCCAATACCAACTAATATTAATCCAGTTTCTAATCGAGTTCACTCTTCATTTAATCAAACTATGACAGCTACAGGAAGGCTTTCTTCAAGTAGTCCAAATTTTCAGAATATTCCTATAAGAACAGAAGATGGAAAAGACGTGAGAAAAGCTATCAGAGCACAGTCATCAGATTACCAAATTTTTTCTGCAGACTATTCACAAGTTGAATTACGAGTTATGGCACATTTGAGTCAAGATAAAGCTCTCATTGAAGCGCTAAATAATGGAGAAGATATTCATACATTTACAGCAAAAAATATATTTGGTATTGATAAAGATGAAGATGTATTAGCTGAAATGCGACGTACAGCTAAAATAGTAAACTTTGGAATCATGTATGGTGCAGGCCCATTTCGCTTAAGTAAAGAATTGGATGTTCCATTTGGTGAGGCTAAAAAAATAAAAGACGCTTATTTTAGTAAGTATAAAGGTATTGAAGAGTATATCGCTAAATCCAAAGTACTTATTAAGTCTGAAAAATCTGTACAGACTCTGTTGGGAAGAAAAAGAGCTGTATGGGATTCTGATAGCCAGAATAAGATTAGGAGAGATGCCGCAGAAAGAATGGCTATTAATATGCCTATTCAAGGGACAGCAGCTGAAATGATTAAGCTTGCAATGATTAAGATATACAAAGATTTGAAGGATAATAATCTAAAATCAAAATTAATTTTACAAGTTCACGATGAATTGCTTTTAGAGGTTCATAAAGATGAATTAGATTATATATCAGAAATGGTAGTAAAAAATATGAAAAATGCAATGGAGCTAGATGTTCCAATAGAGATTGACTGCGGTTTCGGCCCATCTTGGTTTGAGGCGCATTAATGCACTATATTGGACCAAAAGTACATATTGATTTAACGCAATTAGTGAAAAATTATCATCTTTTAAGTAATGAAGTCGGTAATATTCCTATTATGGCTACAGTAAAAGCTAATGCATATGGTCATGGTTCTGTAGAAGTATCAAAAGCTTTAGAAAAAGAAGGGGTTAGGTATTTAGCGGTCTTTACAATTGAAGAAGGTGTAGAGTTGAGAGAGGCTGGAGTCCAATCAGACATTTTAATTTATTCAAAGCTAAATCCTCATGGTATAGATAGCGCTATAAAACATAAACTTACTTTAAACATCTCGTCTTTTGATGATCTAGAAATTTTAAAAAGATATAATGTGCAAGGACATATGCTTAAGGTCCATTTAAAGATAGATACTGGAATGACAAGATTGGGTGTAGCTCATAATCAAGCAGAAGATTTTCTCAGGCAAGCACGAGATATTGATCATATAGAAATTGAGGGACTATATTCTCATTTTGCAACCGCAGATGAAGGAGATTTAACATATGCAAAATCTCAATTAGATAAGTTTAATGCAGTATTAACAATTGCAGAAGAATTAGATATTAATCCTGTATTAATTCACTGTAGTAATAGTGGAGCAATTCTAAACCTGCCAGAATCGCGATTTAATCTAATACGTACAGGCATGCTACTATATGGAGGATTTCCATCAGATGAAGTACCTCAAGACCTATCTATTAAGCCAGTAATGACATTTACTGCACCCGTCGTAGAAATAAGAGATGTTAAAGCAGGAACTCATATTAGTTATGGTGGAGTATATACTACAAAAGAAGATACAAGAATTGCAGTGGTACAAGCTGGATTTGCAGATGGAGTACCACGTCCTTGGTATGTAGATGGATTTGTAAAGTTTAAAGATCAAAATTTAAAGATTACTGGAAGAATTTGCATGGATCAGTTGATGATTGATATTGGGTCAGCTGATATTAAGTATGGAGATGAGGTATTAATTTTTGGCTCCAATCAACATGGGACTATTCCAGTAAATAAAATTGCTAAAACCATTGATTCTACATCGTATGTCCTAGTAACTGCGATTGGAATTCGTCCAAAAAGAATTTATTCTTAGGCCATTATTTTTTATATTATAAAGAGCAAGCAAAGAGCGGAGTAGATGCAGTTTAAGAGCGGATTAATCGCCTAAAAAAACAGAGACATCGTTCTTATGATAGATGATTTAAAAGATATAAGGCGTGATCTAAATAGAATTATAAAAAATGGAAAAAAATAAAACAGTTAAAATTGGTGGAGCTTCCGCATTTTGGGGAGATACCAATAATGCAGCAGCACAACTTGTACATAGTAAGCAGATTGATTATCTAGTCTTTGACTATCTAGCAGAAATAACAATGTCTATTTTGGCAGGTGCAAAAATGAAAAATTCTGAATTAGGATATGCTACAGACTTTGTAAAACAAGTTGCTCCATTATTACAAGATATAAAAATACAGGGAATTAAAGTCGTTAGCAATGCAGGAGGTATTAATCCTCAAGCATGTCGTAAAATGTTGCTGGATGCAGCTAAAAAAGCAAACGTTGAATTAAATGTTGCTGTAGTTGAAGGTGATAATCTTTTATATCAAAAAGATACATTACAAGCACTACCTGTAAAAGAAATGGAAACAGGAAGCTCAATGCCAGAAAATGTAATGAGTATTAATGCATATCTTGGAGCTTCTGCGATTGAAAGTGCTTTAAAAGAAGGTGCAGATGTTGTTATTACAGGAAGATGTGTTGATAGTGCAGTTGTATTAGGTCCGTTAATATATGAATTTGGTTGGAAGTCCACAGAGTATGATTTACTTGCAGCAGGAAGTTTAGCTGGTCATATCATTGAATGTGGTGCTCAATGTACAGGTGGAAATTTCACTGATTGGCATTTAATAAAAGATTTTGATAATATGGGCTTTCCTATTGTAGAAGTACAAGCAAATGGAGATTTCATTGTTACAAAACCAGAAAATACTGGCGGTATTGTATCATTTGGCTCAGTTGCTGAACAATTTTTATATGAGATTGGTAATCCAAATGCATATATCTTACCGGATGTAGTATGTAATTTTACTAATGTTACTATTAAAGAAATTGGAGTCAATCGTGTATTATTTTCTGGTGCAAAAGGTATTGCTCCAACAAGTACCTATAAAGTTTCTGCTACTTATTTAAGCGGTTATCGCATTACAGTACCAATCGTTATTGGTGGTATTAATGCTGTTAAAAAAGCACAAATCACCGCTGATGCTATTATTAAGAAAACTGAACGCATTTTTAAAGAAAATGGTTGGACTGATTATACAGATAAAAATATATCTATTATTGGAACAGAGGCAATGTATGGTCATAATGCACTTCCAGTTAAACCGAGAGAAGTATTATTAAGAATTGTGGCAACACATAATCAAAAAGAGGCATTAATTCTTTTATCTAAGGAAATTGCACAAGCATCTACCGGTATGACTCCTGGCTTTACTAACATGCTCGGTGGTAGACCTTCTGTATCTCGATCAATAAGACTATTCTCTTTTCTGGTACCAAAAAATAGTGTAGAAACTGTAGTTGACGTATGTGATAAGAGGTTCAAAATAGACAATGGAAATGAGTTTAGTAATATGGAAGATTTACAGGATGTTGAAATTCCTATACAGGATCTACAGCCAACAGATTCAGAAGTATCCTTAATTAAGCTAGCTTACGGTCGTAGTGGAGATAAAGGAGATCATTGTAATATTGGTATTATTGCTAGGCAGTCAGAATATCTTCCATATATTAAGAATTTTTTAACAACTGATCGGGTAGCAAAGCATTTTGCACATGTATTGCAAGGCGATGTTCATTGTTGGGATGTTCCTGGAATACATGCATTAAATTTTCTGCTTAAAAATTCTTTAGGTGGAGGAGGAATGGCAAGTTTAAATATAGATCCACAAGGTAAGGCATATGCACAACAACTACTTGATATTAAAGTACCAGTTCCAAGTGCTATAGCTGAGGAGATAAGATAACTATACAATATAACAGAGTGCTTAGAAAAGAATTAGCATTCCAACCGTTACAAAAAAGTGATAAACATAAACCGTTTGATGGTTTTCATTTATCAAAACTTCTAGAAGTTTTAGAAGGAAAATTATAATTAATTATAAGGACAAGAATGGCAAAAGAATATAAATCTAAAATAAATATTGAATCAGAATCTTATATAAAAAATCGTGATGATATGTTAAAGCTAATAACAAAGCTACATAACATTGAGAAAAGAGGTATTAATGCTTCAGAGCGTAAGCGTTCTCGTTTTGAAGAGCGTGGACAGTTAACACCTAGAGAAAGATTGAATGTATTAATTGATCCAAACTCTGAGTTTATTGAGTTATATAATATGGCAGGATATTTAGTAGAAGATAAAAATCCTGATACTAGTGTTCCTGGAGCAAGTGTAATTGCAGGTATTGGATTTATTAACAATATCAGATGTTTGATAATGATTGATGATAGTGGAATTAATGCTGGCGCTGTAACAAGCATGACAGTTGATAAAGCTATTGGATGTCTAAAAATTTCTTTAGAAAAAAAATTGCCTTTTGTTCATTTGGTTGAAAGCGCTGGAATCAATTTAATGAATTATAAAGTTGAAATTTGGGCAAGAGCTGGTAAGATGTTTGCAGGTTTAGCAAAGTTAAGTGCTGCTGGAATTCCAACCATAACAGTATTACATGGTCTTTCTACAGCTGGAGGAGCTTATAATGTTGGAATGAGCGATTATGTTATTGGAGTAAAAAAGAACGGAATGGCTGCATTGGCAGGACCTGCTCTTTTAAAAGCTGCAACAAATGAAGTAGCTTCTAATGAAGAGCTAGGTGGTTCTGAGATGCATGCTACAGTTTCAGGTCTTGTAGAATATCTTGCTGACGATGATAAAGATGCTATTAGTATTGCTAGAGATGTTGTTAGTAGTCTTGGCTGGAATAGTCAAGTATCTCCCCTAAAGGTAAAAGAGTATCAAGAGCCAAAATATGATGCTGATGAAATTGCAGGTATTGTGAATCTAGATTATAAGAGACCTTATGATGTTAGAGAAATTTTATATCGAATTGTTGATGATTCTAAATTTATTGAATTTAAACCAAAGTATGGATTTACAACGCTCTGCTTTCATGCAGAAATTTATGGTAAAAATTGTGGAATTATAGGTAATAATGGACCAATAGATACGAATGGTGCTACTAAGGTTGCACAATTTATCCAGCTTTGTGACAAATCAAATATTCCACTAATTTTTATAAATAATGTTACAGGTTTTATGGTAGGTAAGCAGTATGAACAAGCGGGAATGATTAAGCATGGATCTAAAATGATTCAAGCGGTAACTAATGTAACAGTTCCTAAAATAACATTATATGCAGGTGCAAGTTTTGGTGCTGGTAACTATGGAATGTGTGGCTATGCTTATGAGCCAGATTTTTTACTATCTTGGCCTAATGCAGTTACAGGCGTTATGGGTGGAAAACAAGCAGCATCAACTATGAGTCAAGTCATTGCTGCCGCATCCAAAAAGCGTGGAGAAGAAATTGATCAAGATAAACTTGATATAAAAGAAAAAGCAATTACAGAGCATTTCGATAATCAGTCAAGTGCATTCTATACGTCGGGACGATTGCTTGATATGGGAATAATTGATCCTAGACAGACAAGAAAGATTTTAGGTTTTCTGCTAGATACATGTAAAGAAGCTCAAAATCGTACATTAAAATCAAACACTTTTGGCATTGCAAGAATGTAGGAGAAAAATATGACCACAAATCTACCAAATACGGAAAGCATTAAACTAGAATTAGACAATAATTGGCTAACAATCTGGCTCAATACACCTGAAAATCGTAATGCACTAACCGATCAAATGATTAATGATTTTAATAATGTATTTGAAGTATTGAATGACACTAAAGATGTCAGAGGCGTGACTATTAGAGGAAAAAATAATATTTTTTGTGCTGGTGGTGATTTAAAAGGAATGAATAAGGTGTTTGATAGCAAAAATCCAATTGAAGATGCCATAGAATTGAGTACAAGAGTCGGACATTTTTTTAAAGCAGTCAATTCTTTACCACAAGTAACTATTATGATCATTGAGGGTTTTGCAATGGCTGGAGGGTTAGGCCTTGCATGTGCAGGAGATGTTACTATAGTTCAATCTGATACAAAATTTGCTCTAACAGAAACTATGGTTGGATTAACTCCAGCTCAAATATCACCATACCTTGTTTCAAAAATGGGATATGCAAATGCTAGAAGATTAATGTTGACTGCAGCAAGCTTTAATGGAAGAGAAGCTCTTAGGTTTGGGCTAGCAGATTTTATTTTTGATGATGAAAACCAAGGAAGAGACATAGAAGAGCAACTTAAATCTCAAGTATTAAATTGTGCACCAGGAGCTATTGCTCAAACAAAAGAACTAATCAATTCTTTTGCGATTAAAGTGGATAAAAATTTTATTGATTTAGCAAGCAAGAACTTCGCTGATCAAATCTTAAATGGAGAAGGCAAAGAAGGCATATCTTCATTTATTGAAAAACGTAAACCAAAATGGAAAAAATAATTTTATTTAGGAGAAAAAGATGAAATTTACAGACGAACATCACGCATTATATAAAACTGTTAAAGAATTCGGTGAAAATGAAATAAAACCATTTTCTGAAGAATGGGAAAAAGCAGGAATTTATCCAGCCCATGAAATTTTTAAAAAAATGGGTGATTTAGATTTATTGGGAATAACAAAAGATCCCAAATATGGAGGAACAGGACTTGATTATTCTTTTTCTGTTGTCTTTGCTGAAGCGCTTGGACATGCTTGTAATGCTTCGGCAATAATGAGTATAGGAGTGCAAACTGATATGGCAACTCCTGCTTTGGATAAATATGGATCTGATCTGATTAAGAAAGAATTTTTAGCACCATCTATATCTGGTGATTATGTTGCTGCTCTTGCAGTAAGTGAGCCAAATAGTGGTTCAGATGTTGCATCAATTAAAACTTCAGCAAAGAAAGATGGTGATGACTATATCATTAATGGTCAAAAAATGTGGATTACTAATGCTACTCAAGCAGACTATTTTTGTGTATTAGCCAATACAAGCAATGATTCAGTATATCACAATAAATCATTAATCGTAGTTCCATCAAGTACTCCAGGGCTGTCTGTCGGTGATAAAATAGATAAAATTGGAATGAGAGCTTCAGATACAGCGCCAGTTTATTTTGATAATGTAAGAGTACCTCAAGCTTATAGAATCGGAGAGGAAGGTACAGGATTTACTATGCAAATGAAGCAATTTCAAGAGGAGAGATTATTCCTTACAGCGTCAACTCTTATAGCAATGGAAAATTGTATAAAAGATACTATTGAATATTGTACAGAAAGAAAGGCTTTTGGAAAGTCAATTCTAGATAATCAAGTTATTCATTTTAGACTTGCTGAGCTTCAAACTGAGCTTGAAGCATTAAGAGCTTTAACTTATAAAGCATGCGATAGATTTGTTGATGGTAAGGATGTAACAATGTTAGCATCGATGGCAAAGTTAAAAAGTGGAAGATTGATACGTGAAGTTACAGATTCATGTTTGCAATATTGGGGCGGAATGGGCTTTACTACTGAAAATCCTGTCTCTCAACAGTATAGAGATGGTAGACTTCAATCAATTGGTGGCGGAACAGATGAAATAATGCTACAGATTATTTGTAAGCATATGGATACGTTACCGAAAAAATAATTTTAGGACAAAGTTATAAATATAGGTTTTGATGCAATTAGACTAAAAAGCCCTTTTCATACTGAAGATTATATTCAATGGCAGAGGAGCAAACTAAAACCTAACCAAGGGTAAATGAAAGGAATTAAGAGGTATTGTTTTAACTTTAATCTGCTCCTCATCTTAGTATATGTTTTATATAAAATAATGTTCCCCTTTTTTCTTTTTTTTACTTATTATACAAACATGATCGCGGGATGGAGCAGCTTGGTAGCTCGTCGGGCTCATAACCCGGAGGTCGTAGGTTCAAATCCTACTCCCGCTACTAACCTCCGCTCAACAAAGGACAATTAAAAATGAACTTATCAAATGAAAAAAAACATAGTAAACTAGCCAAGATTTTATTGAATCCTATTTTTCTTTTTCTGATCGTAGCCTCTTCAATGTGGTCAGTATGGGACATAAGTAAATCGGAATCTTCTGAGGAATTATTAATGAAAAAAGCAAATGAACTAGCACAAAAATTTATTATTACAGACGGTCATATTGATGTCCCTTGGCGTTTGCATAAGGGAGGATATGAAGATTTATCTGTAAGAACTACAGGAGGAGACTTTGATTATATTCGCGCAACAGAAGGCGGATTAGATGTTCCTTTTATGTCAATATACGTTCCTGCTACTTATCAAGTGACTGGTGGAGCGAAAGCAATGGCAGAAGAACTGATTCAGTCAGTTGAAAAAATCACTACAGATCATCCTGATAAATTTGAAGTAGCTTATAATGTTGCAGATGCAGAAAGAATAGTAAGTGAAGGAAAGATAGCACTTCCTATGGGGATGGAAAATGGAGCTCCATTAGAGGGTGATTTATCAAATGTTAAATATTTTCATGAACGTGGAATTAGCTATATTACATTAACACATTCAGAAGATAATGACATATGTGACTCATCATATAATCTTGGCGAAAGAACGCATAAAGGGTTAAGTGAATTTGGAGCAGAAGTTGTTAAAGAGATGAATAAGATCGGTATAATGATTGATATTTCTCATGTATCAGATGATGCATTTTATCAAATAATGGATGTTACTGAGGTTCCAGCAATAGCTTCTCATTCATCTGCTAGACATTTTACTCCAGGTTTTGAGCGTAATATGAGCGATGACATGATCAAACGCCTTGCTGAAAATGGCGGAGTGATACAAATCAATTTTGGTTCATCATTTGTTACTAAATCATCACAAGATAAGCGTACTGCAAATGGAGAAAAAGTAAGTCAGTATATAGAAGAAAATAATTTAGAATCTGATGATCCTAAAGTTCAAGAGTTTGCTAAGCAAGTTACTGAAGATAACCCTGTTTTTTGTGATGTAACAGATGTAGCAGACCACATTGATCATGTAGTAAAATTAGCTGGTATTGAGCATGTTGGTTTTGGATCAGATTATGATGGAGTTGGTGATACGCTTCCATATGGACTTAAAGACCCTTCTGATTTTCCTAACTTAATATATCATTTATTAAAAAGAGGTTATTCTGAAGAGGATATCGAAAAAATATGTTATAAAAATGTATGGCGTGTTTGGAAAGCAACTGAAGAATTTGCTAATTCTCAAAGTTAGTATAGTTCCTACTCAGAAATTTGTCGTAATCGTTCAAAAACAATTGCACTAACAGCTGAGGATACATTAAGAGAATTCATATTATTTGACATTGGAATTGTAGCAGTAAAATCAGAATTTTTTAATACCTGCTTACTCACTCCATTACCTTCGCCACCAAAGATTAATATGGAACGGCCTTTTAAATCTATTGAATACCAATCTTTTGCATCAATATTATTTTCAAAACTTGTAATCCAAAAATCATTTTTCTTAAAATGCTCAATAGTTTGATTAATATTCACTGCAGAATACAGAGGTATCTTGGCAAAACCTCCTTGACTTACTTGAGCTACCGCACTAGTCATAGACACACTATTTCTGTCAGTAATAATAACTCCATCAACACTTCCTCCAGCACAAATACGTAGTATCTGACCTAAATTGTGAGGATCTTGAACTTGATCAAGAATAACGTAACATGAATTTTTTTGTTCTGTTAATGGTAGAGATGAGAAGCTTGATGCTTTTGCTTTTATCAATATTCCTTGAGATCTATTACTATCAATCTTTTCTCTGAAACTATGACCATCAAGTATAGTAACTTTATCTTGAGGTATTTTTTCACATAATGTTTTGATACCTTGATGATTGTATGCAGGAGAGTTTTTTTCAATATAAATTCGATTAACCTCTATTAGACTTGACTCAATAGCATCATGACATCCATTGATGCCATACACTGAAATTCGATGTTTTGTAAATTTGTCCATAAATTATGCTTAAATTTAGTAAAAAAATTGATGATAAAAATTAAAGAATCAGAATTAAACTTTTCATTTATAAGATCTCGAGGTCCTGGAGGTCAGAATGTAAATAAAGTTTCTACTGCTGTTCAGTTGAGATATAATATTATTAATGCTGATATTCCAGAAGATATTAAGAACAGATTTTGTGATAAGTATTATAATAAAATATCAAAAAATGGTGATGTGATTATTGTTGCCCAATCACATAGAACACAAAATAAAAATAAAATAGATGCTATCAAGAGGTTAGAAAGTTTATTTTCAGACATAAAGATTCCCGTTAAACGAATTGCTACGAAACCTTCTTGGAGTTCTCAGGTTAAAAGAGTGAAAAGTAAAAAAAAGAGATCAGTATTGAAGAAAAATAGAAAAAAGGTAATCCTAGATGAATAAGTATATTATTATTCTATTCATATCATCTTTTTTGATAGCTCAAGAAGAAATTGAAAAAAAAGATCTTTCTATTCCACCTCTACTACAAGAAGAAATGACTGATCTTGAACTAATGTTAGTTGCTGATATAAATACCAATGAAACTTTAAGTGAATTTTTAAAACTAAATATAATTTCTAATTCTTTAAAATTGAATGCACCTCAATATGATCGTTTTGTTAAAAAAAATAATGTTGGAATGCTACTCCCAGTTAATACTTCGTCGTCACTTTATCTAGATGCAGGTATTCAAGGTTGGATTGAAGCGAATAAATATGTTCAAGAAAATAATGATAGTTATTCTGTCGGATTTTTTGGAAGTACTGGAGAAAAATTTAGTTATTATAATTCAAGAAAAGGATATGTAGATACAGATAATTATTTTAAAGATTCTTGGGATAAGCGATCCACCGATGATTACATTCGCTACATGCACATATCTCCTTATATGCCTGACTCTGAAAAAAATACAATATATGATCCCAATCGAACTCAATAAAGTCCTAGACGGTATCGTAGAACTCGATAATTCGCTGCTTGGGAAACAAGTATTGGGAATTAGTATGAACTCGAAAGATATTAGTCCAGGATTCGTATTCGTTGCTATTAATGGAACTAAGTTTAATGGAAATGATTTTATAGATGAGGCACTGCTCAAAGGCGCAATATGTGTTATTAGTGATTCAAAAAATAGAGAACAGTCTAGTAAAGTTATTCAGGTGAAAAATGCTAGAGAAGCACTTGGAAAAATTGCAGCTAACTTTTATGATCACCCTGAACATAAAATTAAACTTATTGGCGTGACAGGAACTAACGGCAAGACTTCTACAACATTAATATTAAAAAGTATTCTTGAGTCTTACGGTAAAAAAGTGCTTCAAGTTGGAACTTTAGGGATTATTCCAAATATAGTTAACAATGATTTTGGGTTAACTACTCCCAATTCTATAGATATTTTTAAGATACTCAATGCTGCAGTACAGAAAGAGTACGATTTTGCTATATTGGAAGTTTCATCGCATGCTTTGTCACAGAATAGAGTTGATAATCTTAGATTTGATTTTGCAGGCTTTACTAATCTTACTTTAGATCATTTAGACTATCATGGCACTATACAAAAGTATTTTAATGATAAGAAAAAATTATTTGGATTGATAAAAGACAATGGATCGAGTTTGATACTTAGTGATAGCACATATGGCAAAGATATTTGTAATGAATATGACAACACCAATACTATATCCCTTGCAAATAAAGATGCAGACTTTTATTGTGTAGATTTTAATTTAAATCATAATGGCACTACCGCTATTTTTAATTTTAAAGGTACATCTATAGAGGTTACTTCAAAACTAGTAGGAAAGTATAATCTCGAGAATGTTATTTTAGCCGCTACAGTTGCTTTTGAAGCAGGAGTTGATATAGAATCCATTAAAGAAGGAATTGCTTCATGTAAATTTATTCCTGGGAGGTATGAATTTATATCAAATAAGGGTCCAGCTATTATTATCAGTGACTATGGGCATACTCCAGATGCATATACTAATGTTTTACAATCTATCAAAGATGTATATCATGATAAAAATATTAAAGTTTTATTTGGAGCTGGCGGTAATAGAGATAAGTCAAAAAGAGCAGAAATGGCAAATGCGATAGAAAATTTTGCAGTTCAATGTTATTTGGCTCCTGACAATCCAAGATTTGAAAATATTGATGATATTAATCATGAAGTTGTAAAAGGTTTTTCAAAAAATATTTATCAACTATTCAATGATAGAGAAAAAGGATTAATAGCAGCACTAGCAGATTTAACTTCAAATGATATCTTAATTATTTTTGGAAAAGGTAATGAAGAATACCAAGAGATTAGTGGCAAAAAATTACATTATTCAGATAGAAAAATTATAGAAGAATTTTATGAGAATTGATATACAGCAATCTGAATTGTTTACCGCATACTTCTCAAATGAAATTGATTGTAAAATTGATTATTTAATATCAGGTATTAGTACAGATAGTAGAGATATTAGAGATGGTGATTTATTCTTAGCTCTTAAAGGAGAGCATTTTGATGGATCTAATTTTATCAATCAAGCTATTAAAAATGGAGCGGTTTGTTGTCTTGCAGAGTCTGGCACTAAATCGGACAATATATTTATTGTTAATGATGTCACATCACTAATTGGAAAAATTTGTGCTAGATGGATGAATGATTTTGAAGGTTATACTATTGCGGTAACAGGAACGAATGGTAAAACCACATCAAAAGATATGATATATCATATCTTAAGTAAATCAGGCCATCGCGTATGTAAAACTCAAGGTAATTTTAATACATCTATTGGAGTTCCTTTGAGCATATTTTCTTTTTCAGATAATGTAGATTATTATGTACTAGAACTTGGAGCAAATCAAGTTGGAGATATCAAAAATTTGTCATCAATAATTAAGCCAAACTGCGCTATTGTCACCAATATATCTGATGCTCATTTAGAAGGATTTGGTTCTCTAGATAATATTATTAAAGAAAAAACATCTATCTTTGATCATTCAGATATAGGATTTTATAGATCACAGATTAATATTGATTATTCAAACCCTAAAATCAAATTATTATCAGATAGTTTAGAAAATTTTCATTATCCAGAAAAGCTCAATCTAATGTTTGATAAAAACAGAACTTTACTTGAAAATGCTTTCACGGTATATCACACTTGTAATGCTATCATAGATATATCTATTGATGATTTCTTTGCATTAATTGAGGACTTTTCTTTGCCAAAAGGTAGAGGACAAGTATATCTTCTAGATAATAACATAAAAATGATTGATGATACATATAATGCAAATCCTGAATCTGTTAAAGCAGCAATTGACAATCTTGTAAAGTATGACAATAAAGGAAGAAAAATATTTGTTTTTGGAGATATGAAAGAGCTTGGTATTGATGAGGCAAGGTTTCACAAAGAGATTGGTGAGTATTGTTCAGAAAAAATTGATATTATAATGTGTTATGGTGATTTAGCAAAAAATACTATTAATCATAGTAACAAAATTCCAATACAACTACATTTTGATACGAAAGAAAGCTTATCCAAGAAGCTTTGCAGCGAGATTCAAAAAAATGATGTAATTTTATTAAAAGGTTCTCGCAGCATGAAATTAGATTTGATAATAAAAGATATTATAAATTATGTTAAATGAAATATTAGAGCCATTTAAAGATTACTTTAGTTTTTTAAATCTATTTGAGTATATCACATTTAGAGCAGGTGCAAGTGCAATACTTTCTCTATTAATCAGTTTTATTTTTGGCCCAGTTGTTGTTAGAAAGTTAACAGAATTACAAATTGGAGAATCCATTGGAGACCATGGTCCAAAAAGTCATAACAAGAAACAGGGTACACCGACTATGGGTGGAGTGCTCATTATTCTTGCAACAATTATACCTACTTTATTGTTTGCAGATATGAGTAATCTATTTATAAGGATTATTTGTTTTTCAATGGTGTGGATGGGTTGTATTGGTTTCTATGATGATTATTTAAAATCTATTAAGAAAAGAAAGGGTGGACTAAAAGGAAGATATAAATTAATTGCACAGTCAATGTTAGGTATAGTAATCTCTTTTCTTATTATCCAATCAAATATATATGGAGAATATACTCTATCCACTTTTGTACCATTCTTAAAAAACGCATCAATCAATTTTTATTATCCTTTAATTTATACATCCTTTGTAATTCTTGTTGTTTCAGCAACATCAAATGCTGTCAATCTTACTGATGGTCTTGATGGGCTAGCTGCAGGATTGCTTGCAATTTCTATTATTGTATTTGGAGTTATTTCATATATATCTGGTAGAGTTGATTTCTCTGATTATCTAAATATTGCCTACATCCCACTTGCAAGTGAGTTAACAATATTTGCTGCTGCATTTTTTGGTGGATGCTTAGGGTTTTTATGGTTTAATGCAAAGCCAGCATTAATTTTTATGGGAGATGTAGGATCTCTTTCAAGTGGAGCAGCGCTAGGAACATTAGCAATTCTATTGAAAAAAGAAGTACTCCTAATCATTGTTGGTGGAGTGTTCGTTATTGAGACATTATCAGTAATTTTACAAGTACTGTATCATCGATGGACAAAGAAGAAGTATGGCACTCCAAGAAAGTTATTTTTAATGGCACCAATCCACCATCATTTTGAACTTAAAGGATGGCCTGAATCAAGAGTGGTAGTACGATTTTGGCTTATTGGAATCTTATTTGCACTACTATCTCTTACAACATTTAAAATTAGATAGAAATGAGAAGAAAAACTGTCACTGTAAATGTTGGTATTGTTAATATCGGAAGTAATCATTCTATCAAAACTCAATCTATGACAACAGCATCAACGCTTGATACTAACGCTAGCGTAGAAGAGGCTATTAGAATTATTGATGCGGGAGGGGAGCTTGTACGATTTACAGCTCCAAATACTAAAGAAGCTGAAAATTTAGAAAATATTAAATCTGCCATAAGAAAAAAAGGATATGACACACCTTTTATTGCTGATATACATTTTGTTCCTAAAGCTGCACTGACTGCTGCAAAAATTGTTGAAAAAGTTCGAATCAATCCAGGAAATTATGTCGATACAAAAAGATTTAAGATTATTGAGTATGATGATGCAACTTATAATAAAGAAGTAAAAAGAATAGAAGAAAAATTTGTACCCCTTATTGATGTTTGTAAAGAAAATAATACAGCAATGAGAATCGGTACTAATCATGGCTCTCTTTCTGATAGAATTATGAATCGATTTGGAGATACTCCATTAGGTATGGTAGAATCCGCATTAGAATTCTTAAGAATTTGTAATAAGAATGACTTTGATCAAGTGGTGCTATCTATGAAGTCGAGTAATCCACTTATAATGATTCATGCTTATCGATTATTAGTACATAAAATGGAATTAGAAGATATGAATTTCCCCCTTCATCTTGGTGTGACAGAGGCTGGAGACGGTATTGATGGTAGAATTAAATCTGCATTAGGTATCGGTACATTGTTGTCTGAAGGTATAGGAGATACCATTAGGGTGTCGCTCACTGAAGATCCTGAATTTGAAATTCCTGTTGCAGATAAGATCTTGAAAAAGATTGATAGCTTAGATTCCAAATATCCAATCGACTATGATGACCCTAGATCAGTTTCATATCTGAAAAGATCTACCAATGGCTGCGCTAATATAGGAGCAAATAATGTTCCAGTAGTAATCTCAACTTCTGGTGAAGCCTTTGAAGACTGTTTACCTGATTATGTGTATATAGAACAGATTGCTAATATCCAAAGTGGTCAAAAATATATTCTTCCATATGATTTATGGGTTGATACTAAGCAGAGCAACCTGTTTCCTTTTTTTGATTCATTACAGTCTTATAGAAAAGCAAATACTCTATCAGATGAATTAAATTTTATACAATTAGATATGAGAAGGTTAACTAATACTATAGTCAGCTCAATGCCATCAAATGTTATTTTTGTATTAAATATCGACGGATATAATAGTTACGACATCAAAAAGAGTTTTAATTTTTTTGAAAAACATAATATTCTAAATCCAGTCATACTTAAGGGTGCATATGATTCCAAAGATTTTGAAGAAATTGTAGTAGAAAGTTCTATTGATTTCGGATCACTATTACTTGAAGGTTATGGTAATGGTTTATGGATAGAGTCTGAAAGCTATTCAGATAAGATTAATGAATTAAGTTTTTCAATACTTCAAAATACTAGGACAAGAATTTTTAAGACTGACTATATATCATGCCCTTCATGTGGAAGAACGAAGTTTAATTTACAGGAAACTACAGCTCTCGTTAAAAAGCATACTAGCCATCTTAAGGGTCTCAAAATATCAGTAATGGGATGTATTGTAAACGGACCTGGAGAAATGGCCGACGCAGACTATGGCTATGTAGGTTCAGGTATTGGGTTAATTTCTCTCTATAAAGGTCAGAATGTAGTTAAGAAAAATATTATCAGTGAAAATGCAGTAGATGAGTTAATCACTTTAATCAAAGATAATAACGATTGGATTGAACCAAAAATTTAAATTCGTGATTCCTTGACGAAGTTAAGTTTTATTAGTAATGTAGCCTCAGATACAAAAAACTATATAAAATGGAAGATATATACAAAATGATTTTAACTATGAATTTGATGCCACTCATCGTTGTGGTAATAGGAACATTCTTAGGTATTTTATTTAAAAAATACTTATTTAGTAAGCTAAAGAATTTGTCAGACAGTAGTTCATGGAAAGGTGATGATGTAGTGATTAATGCAATTGATTCTGTGATTGTTTTTTGGTTTTTTCTTGGCTCTCTTTCAGTCGCTTTTAATGATATAAATTTTGGAGATCCATATAATGGATATATGTCAAAAATAATAGTTTCTTTCTTAGTAATGTCAATGACTGTTACTGCCTCTAGGGTGTCATTAGGACTGCTTGATGTATGGTCTAAAAATAACACTTCTCTTCCATCTACGGGTATTTTTAAGGGCTTAATTAATGCTACTATTTTTTCACTAGGATTTTTATTTGTTTTACAATCATTTGGAATATCAATTACTCCACTCATCACTGCTTTAGGCGTTGGTGGTTTAGCTGTTTCTCTGGCTTTAAAAGACACTCTTTCAGACTTATTTGGTGGAATTAATATCATTTTAAGTAAGACAATGCAAGAAGGAGATTATGTAGAGCTCAGTAATGGATATCAAGGATATGTTAAGAATATTGGATGGAGATATACTACCATACAAGAAAGAGCAAATAATGTGATATCAATCCCAAATTCTGTTCTTTCTGGATCTGTATCAAAGAATTATACTTCTATGGATGCAGCTTTCAGAGTGCCAATACAGGTAGGAGTTTCTTATGATAGCGACTTAGATCATGTAGAAAAAGTATCTCTAGAAGTAGCAGGAAAGATTTATGAAGAACTAGACTGTGTCAGCAAAGATTATAAGCCAACAATTCGATTTAGAGAGTTTGCGGCCTCAAGTATTAACTTCTTTATTTATTTTCAAGGAAAGAAATTTGGAGATCATAATGTTATTTTGAATGCATTTATTAAAAAACTTCATAAGCGCTTTCAAGAAGAGAGTATCGAAATTCCATACCCTATTCGTACAGTAATACACAAAAATGAAGCTAAGAATTAAACCCTTTAACGATAAAGCAAAAGCTTTATATGAAGATCATTCACATTTCCATTCAGGGGATGCTGGATTAGATTTATTTGTAGTAGATGATCAAGTGATTCCTGGTAACTCTACGCAACCTATTCATTTACAGGTTGCCTGCGAAAATTTGGATAATAAGGCATATTATTTATTTCCTAGATCCAGTATATCAAAGACTCCTATTCGATTAGCTAATTCTATTGGATTAATCGATGGAGGCTATAGGGGAGAGCTTGTAGGAATGGTTGATAATATATATAGCGAAGATTATCATGTGAAAAGCGGAGAAAGATATTTTCAGTTAGTAGCTGTTGATAGTTCACCAATTGAATTTGAACTAGTAGAAGAGTTATCAGATTCCAGTAGAGGTGAAGGTGGTTTTGGTAGTACTGGAAAATAATTCCAGAGGATATCATTTTGATAAATAAAATTAGTTTGATATTCCTGAGGATTTATACTAAGATTCAACCGCAAAATTTTTAATAAAAATAAGTTAAATAACGGAGGAAAAATGGCTCTAAAAATTAAACCACTTGAAGATAGAGTTATTGTAGAAGCAATGGCTGCTGATGAAAAAACAGCTAGCGGAATTATTCTACCAGATACAGCACAAGAAAAACCTCAACAAGGAACTGTTCTTGTTGTTGGTAAAGGTAAATCTTGTGATTGCAGTTGTTGTAAAGACTGTGATTGCTGTAAGGGCGACAAATGTTGTTCAGATTCTATGTCTGTGAAAGCAGGAGATAAAGTTTTATACGGAAAATATTCAGGCACTGAAATCAATCATGAAGGGAAAGATCTTCTTATCATGAGAGAAAGTGACATATTAGCAATAATTTAAAGGAGATTATACAATGGCTAAAGATATAGCATATAACACAGAAGCTCGAGCAGCTCTAAAAAGAGGTGTAGACAAGCTTGCAAACGCAGTAAGAGTAACATTAGGACCAAAAGGCAGAAATGTGGTAATTGAGAGAAAATTTGGATCTCCAATTGTTACAAAAGATGGAGTTTCAGTTGCTAAAGAAGTAGAGCTTGAAGATGCTCTAGAAAATGTTGGTGCACAGATGGTAAAAGAAGTTGCATCAAAAACATCTGATGTCGCAGGAGACGGAACAACGACAGCTACAGTACTTGCTCAATCTATTATTGCTGAAGGATTGAAAAATGTTACTGCTGGAGCAAATCCTATGGAAATTAAAAAAGGAATAGATTTAGCTAAAGATAGCATAATTAGCTTTATTGCAAAGATTTCAAAAGATATTCCCGATTCAAAACAAATTGCACAAGTTGCTACAATCTCAGCAAATGATGATCAAGAAATCGGTTCAAAAATTGCTGAAGCAATGGATAAGGTAGGTAAAGATGGTGTAATTACTGTTGAAGAATCAAAAACTGCTGAAACTTATCTTGAATTTGTTGAAGGGATGCAATTTGATAGAGGTTATCTATCTCCATATTTTCTTACTAATTCTGATACAATGGAAGCAGAATTGGATGATCCTTTTATCTTAGTTCATGATAAAAAAATTAGCAATATGAAAGATTTACTTCCCCTGCTTGAAAAAGTTGTACAGGCTGGTAGACCTATTTTAATTATTGCTGAAGATATTGAAGGCGAAGCTCTTTCAACGCTTGTTGTTAATAAGTTAAGAGGCACATTTAAAGTATTGGCAGTAAAAGCTCCAGGATTTGGTGATAGAAGAAAATCTATGCTTGAAGATATCGCTATTTTGACCGGAGCAACCCTAATATCAGAAGAACAGGGATATAAGCTTGAAAATGCTACTTTAGAATATTTAGGATCTTGTAAAAAAGTTGTAAGTGATAAAGACAATACAACACTAGTTAGTGGGAGTGGAAAAAAAGCTTCTATTAAAGCGAGAGTAAATGAAATCAGAGTTCAGATTGAAAAAACAACTTCTGATTATGATCGTGAAAAAATGCAAGAAAGATTAGCAAAATTATCAGGAGGAGTCGCTGTACTTAATGTTGGCGCTGCTACTGAAGTAGAAATGAAAGAAAAGAAAGCTAGAGTAGATGATGCATTGCACGCTACTAGAGCAGCCGTAGAAGAAGGAATTGTTCCTGGTGGCGGAGTAGCATTGCTTAGAGCAAGTTTAGAGCTTAAGAAGATAAAAGCTACGACCGATCAGCAGGTTGGAGTAAACATCATGACACGCGCATTAGAAGGTCCAATACGTCAAATTTGTTCAAATGCAGGCGTAGAAGCTTCTATTGTTGTACAAAAAGTACTCCAAGGAAAAGATGATTTTGGATATGATGCAAGAAATGATGAATATGTTAATATGTTTAAAGCTGGGATTATAGATCCAGCTAAAGTTGCAAGAGTAGCAGTGGAGAATGCCGCTTCTATATCTGGACTATTATTAACTACAGAAGCAGCTATTACAGATCAACCTGAAAAAGATGTTCCAATGCCTGGCGGAGCCCCCGATATGGGCATGGGCGGCATGGGCGGCATGATGTAATGTTGTTTATCGCAAAATAAATACATAAAAAACCCTCATCTTTGAGGGTTTTTTGTTTGTAATATTGTCTATGGAAAAAATTATAATAAAAGATATCAGACTAGTTGGATTTCACGGCCTATATGACTATGAAAAGAAAGATGGCGTAGATCTTGGTTTTGATATAGAGCTATTTTTTCACAATCAAATAAATAATGATAGTGATAACATTGATCAAACTGTTAACTATGTTGATGTTATCGATACTGTTAAGCGTATTAATTCATCAAATAGCTTTAACCTGATAGAGACGTTATGTAACAATCTTATTAATGAGATTGTTGAGCTTTACAAGCCTTTAAAAACAACCGTAAGGATAAGAAAATTTAAACTACCAATAGATACGCCACTTAGCTTCATCGAAGTCGAAATGACAAAGGAAAATGATGTCTAATATTGTTTATTTATCTTTAGGGTCAAATTTGGGAGATAAAGAATCTAATATTGCTTCATCCATTGCTATGCTTGGCGCCTATATAGAAAATACAGATATAAGAACCTCCTCTTTTTATTTATCAGAGCCGCTATATAATACAAATCAACCTGCTTTTATAAATATTATTGTCGAATTAAATACATTATTTACGCCATTTCAATTTCTAGATAAAATTCATGATATAGAAAAAATGTTAGGACGTAGGATTGATAGAGAAAAAAATTCTCCAAGAACAATTGATATAGATATAGTTCTTTTTGGAGATGCTTTTATTCAGACAGCTGAACTTACTATTCCACATTCTCATGCTTTATTGCGTAAATTCGTATTAGTTCCATTAGCGGAGCTTGTTCCTGAGAAAATTTTTCTAGGTACAAAACATAAGATGATTGATTTATTAGAAAAATGTCCTGATACTTCAACAGTAGATAAATATTTAATCGATAAGAAAGCATGAGCCAACTAGAGTTATATATTGCAATAGAAGGTCCTATAGGGGTAGGAAAAACAAGTTTAGCAAAAATGATTGCTGACAAGTTAAATGCTAGGAAGGTATTTGAAGATTTTAAAGGCAATCCATTTTTAGAAGATTTTTATGAAGATCCAGACAGCAATGCTCTTCAAACTCAAATATGGTTTTTATTACAAAGGTATCAACAACAGCAAAAAAAGATTAGACAATTAGACGCATTTCAAAAAGGAGTAATTACAGATTATATGTTTGAAAAAGACAGATTATTTGCTGAGTTTACCCTGAGATCTCAAGCTGAATTTGAATTATATTCTAGCGTTGCAGATATTTTAGAGAAAGATATTATAAAGCCAGACATGGTAGTTTATTTACAAGCAGATACCTCACGTTTAATGAAAAATATTAAACAAAGAGGTAGAAATTTTGAAAAAGGTGTTACAACTGAATATATCAATCAGGTGAATGAGAAATATCAAGAATTTTTTGTTAATTACGATGAAAGACCTCTGCTTATTATTAATGCAAATAATATCGATTTTGTTAAGAACCCAGATGATTTTGAAAATTTATTAGAAGTTATACAGCAGCCTGCAAAAGGAAGAAGATATTTTAATCCCTCATAAATTATGTTAAAATGGATAATAGCAGCTGGTGTACTTTTTATGGTATATAGATTCTTCAATAAAGAAGAAAAGACTTCTATTGTGAAAAAAGATACAAAAATAGATTATAAAAAAGTTAAAGATGCGGAATTTGAAGACCATGAATAGATATAAGCATATACTATCGATATTTTTAGTTAAAACTGGAATAAAATTAATTATTATAGCAATAATTTCTTCATCATTGTATAGCCAACAAAACTCTCATAATCTCAATTTTATTTTTACAAGTAATGGATATGGATTTGGATATGAATCGGATAAATTTCTTAAAGAAAATCTATCTATTGGTGCTGATTTAAGATTTTATGATATCAGAAGTGATGAGTATCCAGTGTATGATCCATTTATTAATCAATATAAGATTATAGGAGAAAAAAGTATTACGATGCTACCTCTTTATCTTAGATTTAACTATTATCCGTTTCAAGGTAAAATTGCAAATAACTTTGAACCATATGTACTATTTGCTCTAGGACCAATGTTATCAATTGATGGCGATGAAAATATAAGAAGCTTTTCAAAAAGATGGTCAAATGCAGAAACTCAAATTAATCCAGGAGGATCTATAGGTATTGGAATTAATTTTAATACTGGTACTTCGGGCACTATCGCATTTGGATTAGGATACGATTATTTAAAAGTAGAAGAACCTATTCATGATAAAAGAGATTATGGTGGAGCTTTTTTATACTTAAAATATAAGATAAATCGTGAGTAAATTTTCTTTTGTAGATAAAAAAAATATTCAAAATAATAGCTTCTTTTTGGATAGAAATGAATCCCATCATTTAATCAACGTATTACGTCTTAAAATAAATTCTAATATATGGCTGACAGATGGTGAGGGTGGAACTTATTATTGTAAGGTCGATACTTTTACAAGTAAAAAGATAGTAGAAGGTTCGATATTAGAATCTCATATCAATCAAAATGAATTAAACTATCATATCCATATCGGATTGCCAATTATCAAAAATTCAAGAATGAAAATTGCAGTAGAAAAATCTATAGAATCAGGAGTTAAAGAATTAACTCCATTATATTTAGATAGATCAATAAAATCAAATATCTCATTAGATAAGATGACCTCTACTATGCGTTCAGCAACAAAACAATCTATGAGGAGCATATTGCCAAATATTAACCCTGTAGCTCGATTAGAAGATTGGTACGATCCAGAAGCATTGAATATTGTCGCCTTGATTGAATCAAAAGAAACTTTAACCCTTTTTAAAGAAACAGTGTTCGATGCTGTTAATAGTAATAAGAAAATTTTAATTTTAATTGGACCTGAAGGCGGATTTTCTTCAAAAGAAAAAGAGTTTATTTATGACAATAAATTCCTTAAAGTTAGTATTGCTAAGGCAGTATTAAGAGCAGAGACTGCTATAGTATCAATTTTATCGATTTTAAATGAGCTGATGGCACAATATGAATAAAACAATTTTTGAAAAAATTATAGACAAAGAGATTCCTGCCAATATTCTTTATGAAGATGAAAGTATTATTGCAATTGAAGACATTAATCCTGTTGCGCCGGTACATGCTTTGATTATACCTAAAAAATGTATTGAGACACTGAATGATTTAAAACCATCAGATGCTGATATTGTAGGTAGAATGGTATTAGTAGCAAACAAGCTTGCTAAAGAACTCAAGATTGATCAATCTGGTTATAGAACGATATTTAATTGTAATGATGATGGAGGTCAGACCGTTTATCATATTCACCTTCACTTGGTTGGAGGAAGAAAAATGAATTGGCCGCCAGGATAGACTCATGCATATTTCAAAATTAGAATTATTTGGATTTAAATCCTTTGCAAAGAAGCAAACAATACTACTAGATAGCGGTGTAACGGGTATAGTTGGCCCTAACGGTTGTGGTAAAACTAATATTGTAGATGCAATTAGGTGGGTATTAGGAGAGCAAAAGACCTCTAGACTGAGAAGTTCTAAGATGGAAGATGTAATATTTAATGGAGCTTCAAATATTAAACCCTTAGGTCTATGTGAGGTTTATTTGACCGTACAAAACGATAAAGGTTTACTGCCTATCGAATATAGTGAAGTTGAAATTGGTCGCAGGTTATATCGTAATGGTGATAGTGAATATTTTATCAATAAAACTGCTTGTAGACTAAAAGATATTTATAATTTATTTGTTGATACAGGTATGAGCTCGGATGCTTACTCTGTTATTGAGCTTAATATGATTGAACAGATTCTATCTGATAAAGACGATAGTAGACGTTCTATGTTTGAAGAGGCAGCTGGTGTAAATAAATATAAATCACAAAGACGTTCCGCTTTAAGAAAATTTGAACTAAACAATAGAGACCTAGAAAGAATTGACGACATCATTCTTGAGATTGAAATGCAAGTAAAGAATCTTGAATTGCAGCTGAAAAGATTTAAGAGACATGAAAAATTAAGCTTACAATTGAAAGAGGAAGAAATCAATTTAGCTTCAGCCAAAATTATTGAACTAGAGAAAGGAATTAAACCTCTTGAAGGTTTGCTTAAAAAGAAAAACACCCTATTAAAGAAAAATAGCTCTAAAAAAGAGTCAGAAAGCGTAGAGCTTATAGATGCTAGAAATTTCTATTTAGCAGAAAAAGAAATTTTAGAAAAAATGAAAACTGCCGTTGACACTCTTACTGAAGATTTATTAAAAGAAGTTCAAACTAAAAATCGCGAATCTTCTAAGGGAATGCAAGTTCTTGAAGGAGAATTACAAAATAAGATCAGTCAGCTCAATCAATTTGATAAAGACTATATTAAAATAGTTTCAGATTGCAATGATTGCGGTAAACCTGTTACCATTATTTCAGAATGCGATCATTGTGGTAAGGTAGAAAGTGATAAAAAATATACAGTCATTGAGACTGATCAAAAGTATGAGAAATTGAAATCAAGCATTGAAGATTATAAAGATAAAATTCAATTATATAACAAAGAAAAAGAATTTGATTTCAATAAAATAGATGATGCAATCAAAGAAATGCAGAAAAAAATTAATTTAAATAAGATAGAGCTTCGCAATAAAGAACAAGATGTAAATCAGGCATTTATGAGAATGGAGTCAATTAGAGTAAAAATAGATGCAGATAGATTTAATAAAGATGATGTTTTCTATGATATCAAAAATGCAGAAATGAAGATAGCAGAATCAAATATCAAAATATCTCAAATCAAAGAAATCATCAAAGAAAAATTTGGAAATGATTTTGAATTGAAAAAGATAAAGGATTATAGCGTTTCTACAATGACCTATAATGTAGAAAAAATAAAAAGAAGTATTGAGGCAATAGGTCCAATTAATTGGGCAGTATCTGACGAATATGAAGAACAAAGTAAAAGACTTAAAGTCTTGAAAGATCAAAGATTTGATCTGCTTGAAGCTGAAAAAAACTTGAAAGATGCTATCAAAAAAATTGATTCAGTTGCAAAGAAACAATTCTTAGATACTTTTGAAAAAATAAAAAATAATTTTGAAAAAATGTTCGAAGTCTTTTTTGTTGGAGGTAAAGGTTCTATCAATCTTGAAGATATAGAAGATCCATTAAACTCTGATGTAGTGATATTTGCTCAGCCGCCAGGCAAAAAGAATAGCTCGCTTAGAATGTTATCTGCCGGTGAAAAGTCCTTAACTGCAATTGCATTACTTTTTTCTATTTATCAATATAAGCCAAGTCCTTTCTGTGTATTAGACGAAATTGACGCCCCTCTTGATGATATTAATATTAAAAAATTTACAGATGTAATATCTGAATATAGTAAGAGTACTCAGTTTATAATGGTAACACATAATAAATTAACTATGGAATCAGCAGATTGTATATACGGTGTGACTGCAGAAAAGAAAGGTATTTCAAAGGTCATTTCAATTAATTTTACTGAAAAATAAATTATTTGTAGTATTCAATCCTTTTTCACAAATTACGCCTGCTTCATTGATAACAAAAAAAAAGAGAAATAAAAAAATATGGCAACTAAAATTAGATTAAAAAGAATTGGTAGAAGGAATAGACCCTTCTATAGAGTAATAATTATTGATTCAAGAAAAAGAAGAGATGGATTAGCTATCGAGCAAGTTGGTTGGTATGATCCTCTAAAATCAGAGAAAGATACTAACTTTGTTCTTCAAGAAGACAGAATTATTGCATGGCTACAATTAGGTGCCCAAGTTTCAGACCCTGTTAACAAGCTAATGAAAAGATCAGGCTTAGCATATAGATGGCATTTGATGGCTCAAGGGCTTTCATCTGAAGATATAGAAAAAGCTGTTGCAAAATGGAAAGTAGAAAGACTTGAAGTTTTAGTAAACAGAAAAAAAGCAAAGCTTAATAAAAAAGAAAAAATCAAAGAAGCAAAAGCTGCAGAAAAAGCTCCAGCAGAAGAGCCGGTAGCAGAAGAAGCTCCAGTTGAAGAAGCTCCAGCAGAAGAGCCGGTAGCAGAAGAAGCTCCAGTTGAAGAAGCTCCAGCAGAAGAGCCGGTAGCAGAAGAAGCTCCAGTTGAAGAAGCTCCAGCAAAAGATTCAGATAAATAAAGTTTGAAATCTATAGTTTGGGTATTGGTAAATTAAGATATGAATATTTTTTTTATTACACCCTTTCCTGAGTCAATCAAGACTTTAGTCGAAAATAATATTGCTAATCAAGGAGTTAAGAAGGGATTAGTAAATATTGACATTGTTAATCCTAGAGATTTTACCAAAGACTCTTATAAAAAAATAGACGATGAACCTTATGGCGGAGGAAGTGGAATGGTCATGATGTGCCAGCCATTTTTTGATGCAATTGATTATTGTATATCTAAGTCTGACAGTAAGCCAAGAATTATTTTTCCATCTCCAAGAGGAGAAATGTTAAATCATTCTATTTCATCTGAGCTGAGCAAAGAAGAAGTATTAATATTTATTTGCGGTCATTACAAGGGGTTAGATGAAAGAATTATTGATAAATATGTAGATCTTGAAATATCTATTGGAGATTATATTATTTCAAACGGCGAATTATCTTCTATGATTGTATTTGACTCTATTGTCCGTTTAGTACCTGGAGTATTAAACAATTTAAATTCCGCAATGACAGATTCTTTTGTTGACGATTTACTTGATGCTCCTTATTTTACGCGTCCTAATCAAATAGATGGATTAAAAGTGCCAGATGTGCTATTATCAGGCAATCACAAGTCTATTAAAGATTGGAAAAAGAAGAAAAAAATTGAAATAACCAAAGACAGGAGACCTGATCTTTGGAGAAAGTATAAAAAATTAAATGATTAAAGATAACTTAAGAGACGATATTCCAGATTTTAAGACCGGAGATACATTATCTATCAATGTTAATGTAAGAGAAGGAACAAAAGTTAGACAACAGCTTTTTAAAGGCACTGTCATTGCACGTAAAGGCTCTGGTATCGCAGAAACTATTACTATTAGAAAAATGTCTGATGGTATAGGAGTTGAGAGAATATTTCCTCTTCATTCACCTGTTATCGCTTCCATTAAAGTGGATAGAGTCAATAAAGTGAGAAGAGCAAAGCTTTATTATTTAAGAGGTCTTTCTGGTAAAGCAGCAAGATTGGCTGAAAAAAAATAAAGATTGATTTATAGTACCTTACTATTTGTTCTAAGCTTATCTCACATGTCTGTCCATATTGTAATGATGTTAATTCCAAGCATGTTTATCAATTTGATCAATTTTTATGATCTTACTGCATCATCTCTCGGATTAATTTTTAGTATTAGTAGTTTTTGTTTTGGCCTTGGTTCTTTACCTATGTCCTTATTGTATAACAAATATGGACCTAGAGTATTGCTTGTTTTTTCTCAAGTAGGAATCTTTATTACCGCTTTTTTAGCATCTAATTCTCAAAGTATTGAAAGCTTTGCAATCTTTAATATTTTTTTAGGTCTTTTTGCAAGTATTCATCATCCTGTATCGTTAACTCTTATATCGGAAGTATTTGATGAGAATATATCAAAAGCAAATGCATTTCATGGCGTCTTTGGAAGCTTAGGTGTATCTATTGGGCCATTGCTATGCTATTATGCAATTACTAATTTTGATTGGCAATTTTCATTCTTTCTCATAGCTATCTTTAATTTAATAATTGCACCTATAACCTATTTTGTCATTTCTAAAGTCAAAAAAAAAGAATCACTGAATATGCTAGACTTTAAAATGGGGAATCAACTAAAGATGTTAAAAATATTCTCCCTTATATCTCTAATAGTAGGAATAGTGTTTACAATTTTTAATACTTTTATTCCATCTGTTTTCAAAGTTGCTATTGGAGAGCAGTCAAACTTATATGTATCAGGAATTTTAATATGTGGAATTTTTGGACAAGTATTATCAGGATTTTTTGGAGATAAGTTTAATAGGATAAAATTACTATCAATCGTTTTAATGGTGTTGTGTCCATTATTCATTGCTACATATTTTTTAAGTAATTTTTCGTTAATTGCAGTTTCAGTCTTATTGGCTGTCTTTATGTACTCTATTCAACCCTTGATTAACTCAATTATTAAAGATATCACTACCGCAAAAATTCGCTCAGTGGTATTTGGACTAAATTTCTTTTTAATGTTTGGAGTATCAGGTCTTGTTGCTGGGTTAGGAGGATTAATTGCAGATTTATATAGTTTTGAATTAATTTTCCCTATATTTTCGATATTATTTCCAGTAGGAATTTTTTTACTATATTTATTGTATAAAAACAAAGAGACAGTAGAGGTGTAATGCTAGTAAGTATGACAGGTTTTGGTGTTGGGCACTATGAAGATAGTAGCGTCGTTATAAACGTAGAGCTCAAGTCATTTAATTCAAGATACTTTGAATTAAATACCAGATCTTTCGATTTGTCTGGAGAGTCAGAGTATAAAATAAGAACTTTTCTAAAAAATAAACTTAAAAGAGGTTCAATCAATTTGACCGTTAAAATTGATTCTAAAAATCAATTAAAACTAAATAAGCATAAATTAGAAAGTATTTTGAATTCATATAGAGAAATAGAGAGCGAGTATAATTTAGATTTAAATTATAGCCATCTACTTAGAAATAATGATATTATGAGTTTTAGAACCTTACCTAAATCAATAGAAGGTAAGGTATTAAAAGCAATTAAGATTGCAACAGACCAGGTTTTAGGTATGAGACTCAAAGAAGGTAAGTCTATTGAAAAAGAGTTTATGAAATATATCTCTATTGCGAAGAAAGATTTAAAAAAAATTGAATCTATTTATTCAAAATCAGTGAAGAAGAAAGTTAATTCGAAGGCAGCAAATGAATCTAAAATTGAAGAGTTAGAAAAACTTGATGTAACTGAAGAAATTGACAGAACAAATAGTCACTTTAATCAAATAATTCTTTCTGTGAATTCAAAAGATATTTCGGGAAAAAAAATAAGTTTTATACTGCAAGAGATTAATAGAGAGTCGAATACAATTTTATCTAAATTTTTAGATAAAAATATTGCTAAATATGCAATAAGTTTAAAAATGCAGGCAGAAAAATTAAGAGAGCAAGTGAGTAATATTTTATGAAAAATTTCTTTGTGATATCAGGATCATCAGGTTCAGGAAAAACAACATTGTTGGAATTACTTTCCCGTGATTTGAATATGGATATTTCAGTTTCATGTACTACTCGAAAGAAAAGAAAGTATGAAATTGATGGAGTGCATTACTTATTTATATCAAAAGAACAATTCCGGGATATGATTGACCAAGAAAAATTCCTTGAATATGAAAATGTGCATGGAGATTTATACGGAACACCATTAGATAGCTTGAAGGGATATATAGAAAAAGATAATTCTCTTTTTTTAGAATTAGATGTAAAGGGGGCCTTAAGTCTTAAAAAAATATACCCATCAAATACAATATCTATTTTTCTTTCACCACCCAATTTAGAGGAATTAAGAACTAGATTGGTAAATAGATCAACAGAGTCTGCTGACGAAATTGAAAAAAGATTGAGTAGATTTGGAGAAGAAGACAATTTAAAAAAAGAATTTGACTATACGCTTATTAATGATAATTTCGAAACCACGTTTGAAAAGATAAAAAAAATGATTATTTCATTCACAAAAAAGGATTAAAAAATGGCAGTTAGCGCAATTTCTTTTAAAAAATTATTAAAAAAGACCGATGATATCTATGAGGCAGTGCTCGTTTCATCTAAAAGAGCAAGACAGATCTTACAAGATCGTGTTGTAAAACAAATGATTAATGACAACGAAGAATTAGTAGATGATGAAGGTATTTTTGCAGATCCTGTTGTAAGAGAGTATATTGATTATGACAAAGAAGAAAAAGTTACAAGTATTGCCCTAAATGAATTTTTAGATGGGAAAATTGATTGGAAAAAATCAGACGAATCAATTGACCAGTAATCTCAGTATAAAAAAACAATATCTCTCCCAAAACAAAGAATTATTTGGCAAAGAGATTTTTCTAGAATTAACCAAAAAATCTAAAACATCAAAAACTGTAATGATTCATGATACATGGTACGATGTACTTCAAAATGAATTTTCAAAAGATTACTGGAAATCATTAACAGGTAGTGTCCGCAATCTTTATAAAACAAAAGTAATATATCCGAATGCTAAAAAAGTATTCAACGCTTTTAATTCTACTCCATTTGATCAAGTTAAGGTAGTTATTATAGGTCAGGATCCATATCATGGAGCTGGACAAGCACATGGCCTATCTTTTAGTGTAGAAAAAGACACTAAGATACCTGCTAGCTTACAGAATATATATAAAGAGCTAAATTCAGACTTGAATATACCTATTCCGAATACTGGCAATTTGCAATCTTGGGCAAATCAAGGAGTTTTGTTATTGAATACGGTGTTAACTGTTGAAGCTAATGAAGCTAATTCACATAAAAATCTAGGATGGGAGATATTTACTAAAGCAGCTATTGAAGCCATATCTAAGGAATCAAAAAATGTAGTATTTATACTGTGGGGTAAACAGGCACAGTCTCTTAGTTCTATTGTAAACGAAGATATTCATTGTATTCTTTCTTCAGCGCATCCCTCACCATTGTCAGCATATAACGGATTTTTAGGTTGTAAGCATTTCTCTAAAACCAATGACTATTTAGTAAGTCAGGGTAAAGGACCTATAGACTGGGCTATATAATCAATATTCATAATAATAAGTCTCAAAAAAAATAAAGATTATATAAAGGATTAACTTGTCACATGTCAAAAAGATTGCTAATCTAATAAAGAAGCAATTTAACAATGTTGAAAGTATGTGGATAAATACAAATTTTAAAGAAAATGGCAAATAGTAAAAATAACGATTTAAATTTACAGCCACAGGCTATAGAAGCAGAAGAAGCTGTTCTTGGCTCTATGATGATTGACGAAGATGCTACTAATAGAGCAATAACTCTATTGGGATCTAGTCATTATTTTTATAAAGATTCTCATAGAAAGATTTTTGAGGCAATGCTTTCCTTGTCATCTAAAAATAGTCCCATCGATACAGTTTCTGTATCTGACGAACTAAAGAAAACTAAATCATTAAAATCTGTAGGAGGATTATATTATTTAACTGGTTTAGTAGATAAAGTTCCTACTTCCGCAAACATTGAAGTATACGCTAAGATAGTAAAAGAAAAAGGTATGCTTCGTGATTTAATTTCTGCTTCACATAAAATCTCTAAAAAGGCATTTGATGCAGGAGATGCTGTTGGATCTATTCTAGATGAAGCTGAACAATCTATATTTAACCTTACAGAACAAAAAGATACTAAAATTTATTCACATATTGAGCCAATTTTAGCCGAAACAGTAAAAAGATTAGAAGGTATTGCTGCTAATCCAGGCGGCACTACTGGTGTTCCATCAGGTATTATCGATTTAGATAAAGTAACTGCTGGATTCCAAAAAAGTGATTTAATTATTATTGCAGGTAGACCTGCAATGGGTAAAACAGCTTTGGCGCTATCTATAGCTAGGAATGCTGCATTAGAGAATAAGTCACCTGTAGCTATCTTTAGTCTTGAGATGTCAAGCGACCAATTAGGCACAAGACTTCTTTCATCTGAAGCTAAGATAGATCAATCAGAAGCAAGAAGTGGACGATTGGCTGCATCAAAATGGAAAAATATTAATATTGCTTCTGGTAAATTAGCACAGGCTCCTCTGTATATAGATGATACACCGGCCCTTTCAATTTTAGATTTAAGATCAAGAGCAAGAAGACTAAAAAGAGAAAGAGATATTGAATTGATTGTTGTTGATTATCTTCAATTAATGCAGGGACCTAAAACTGAAAACAGGCAGTATGAAATCTCATCTATTACCCAATCCTTGAAAGCTCTTGCTAAAGAATTAGATATTCCTATCATTGCCCTTTCTCAGCTTTCCAGAGCTGTAGAATCAAGGACAGATAAAAGACCTCAATTATCAGACCTTAGAGAGAGTGGTGCAATTGAACAAGATGCAGATGTTGTAATTTTTCTTTATCGTCCTTATGTATATAATGAGAAAGATGAAGAAAAGGGATTAGCATTTTTAATTGTCGCAAAACAAAGAAACGGCCCTACCAAAACCGTGAGAGCTACATTCGTAGATGCATATACAAGATTTGAAAATTATTCTGATTTTTTCGAATCTAATGACATGAGTCAATAATGGAAACTTCAATAGATGAGAATCTTCACGAAGATTTAATAAGTAAAAAAAGCAATAATCTTATTGATAGAATTCCGTTAAAAAAAAATAAAGTAATTATAAAAAATGCTTTAGATTTTTCTATTAAGATGCATGAAGGTCAAAAAAGAAAGTCTGGTGTTCCTTATGTTAGTCATTGTATAGATGTTGCTAATATTCTATTGGATTGGAATATGGACTATACAACTATCATTAGCGCATTGCTACATGATGTCGTAGAAGACACTACAGTATCTTTGATTGATATCGATAAAGAATTTGGGAGTGATGTAGCTTTTCTTGTTGACGGAGTAACTAAAATTGACCATATCGCTTTTAGGTCTTTGGAGCATAAGCAAGCCGAAAATTTTACTAAATTATTTCTTTCTCTCGCTAAAGATCTCAGAGTGATTATTATCAAATTTGCAGATCGTTTAAATAATATGGAGACTATTGAATACTTATCTCCTAAGAAGCGTAAAGAGATTGCATTGGAGACAAAAGAAATCTTTGTTCCTTTAGCCCATAGGCTTGGTATGGCAAGTCTTAAATGGAAATTTGAAGATTTAATTTTAAAATGTTTAGATATAAAATCTTATAATAGTATTAAGAAGAAAATTGAAGGTTCTTCAAAATTAAATCAAAAGATTTTAGAATCGACTATTCTTTCCATTAAAGAAGAATTGGAGTCATATAAAATAAAATCTGAAATTTCAGGTAGATATAAGTCAATATCTTCTATTAATAGAAAAATAGAATTAAAAAATAAAAAATTTGAAGATATATATGATCTATATGCTATTAGAATTGTCGTAAATAAAATAGAAGAATGCTATCTTGCATTAGGTGTTGTTCATAGTATATACCCACCAGTACAAGAGCGTTTTAAAGACTTTATCGCTACACCTAAAACCAATGGATATCAATCTATACACACTACAGTTATGACTAAAGATAATAGATTGACTGAAGTTCAAATTCGAACAAAAGATATGGATTACACAGCTGAAGTTGGTGTAGCTGCACACTGGTTGTATAAAGGTAATTCTGATATGGAAAATTTTGATGAGCAGATTCCTTGGCTAAGAGATCTAGTAACTATGATGACTAGTGATAATACGGACCCAGAAGAGCTTATCGAATTCTTAAAGATTGATATGTTTGAGGATGAAATTTTTATTTTTACCCCAACTGGAGATTTAATAAAACTTCCAGTTGATTCAACTCCCCTAGACTTTGCTTTTGCAATACATAGTGGACTCGGTTTTTCTTGTGTGAGAGCGAAAGTAAATAAAAAACTTGTTCCTTTGAGCTATAAGCTCAATAGCGGAGATATAGTAGAGATGGAGACTAGCAAAGACCAAAAACCGAATAGCGGTTGGTTGAGTTTTGTAAAAACTTCAAAAGCATCACATGCAATTGGAAAATATCTTAGAAAAATTGAGCTTGAAGAAAGTATAAAAATAGGAAATCATCTACTTGAAAAACACTTAAGAAAATTAAAAATTTATGATAAGCTTTATGATGTTAAGAAAGGTTCTATTGATATAGGATATAAAAATTTTAATGAACTATTGTCAGATTTAGGTAGAGGCGGATCCACTGTAAAGGATATTATAGCAAAAATATTTCCAGATATTAAGACTGCTCCAGAAAAAGTATCAAAAGATAAAGAGTTTATAGACTCAGCTAGATCTGATTTTGAAGGAATTAGTTTAGATGGAGTAAAAAATCTAGTTGTTGATTATGGGAAATGTTGTAATCCAATTCCAGGTGATAATGTAATAGGCTATATATCTAGAGGGAGAGGTCTTATTGTGCATAGATTGTCTTGCTCAAACCTATCTTCACTATCTGAGTCCAATGACAGAATTGTTTCCGTTAGCTGGGATACAAAGAAAAATATTTCCTTTAAAGTAAAGATTCATATTACCTGCATTGACTCTTCTGGAGTTTTAAATGAGATTACTGATACAATCTCAAAAAAGAAGATAAATATATTAGATGTTAAGACGGATGTTACAGAAGGAGGTTTAGCAAATATATGGATTATTTGTAAGATTGAAGACCTCAATCAATTGAAAATGATTATGAAATCTATTTCAAAATTAAATAATATAGATTCTGTTGAAAGAGTGTATTCTTAGGTATGAATAGGATCATAGGAATAGATTTTGGCTTATCTAAGGTAGGTGTAGCAATTTCAGATCCATCGGGAATTATATCTATGCCCTTAGAGGTTATTCGCTATAAACAGCAAAAAGATTTAGTAGAAAGTTTAAAAAAAATTGCATCAGAGAAAAATGTTAAAACATTAGTTATTGGATATCCATTGAATATGAATTATAAAGAAAATAAAATGACTGATATAATTGATAAATTTAAAACAGTGATGGAAGAGAATGATTTTGAAATACATTTAGAAGACGAAAGACTATCTAGTCAATATGCTAAAAAAATTATGATACAGCAAAATATTAAAACTGGTCACAATAAAGAAATGGTTGATATTTTATCTGCTTCTATTATTCTTCAAACTTATCTCGATAGAAAGAAATAATGAAAATAGACAAACTAATACTTCCAATAGTTTCGGGGTTATTATTAGGTCTTGCATATCCACCCTTTAATTTTGGATTTCTTGCTTGGGTAGCCTTCATTCCTCTTTTTTATAGCACATCAAAAGAGAAAAAAATTAGCCAGAAATTATTATTTGCATTTATAGCCTGCCTTGTTAGCAATCTTATTATTTTAAATTGGATGGGTTTAAATTCTGGTACATCAGCAGTAATATCAATTATATCCTATTTAGCATTATCTTTATATCTAACTCTTTTTTGGATGGCATTTATTGTTTCTATTCATTTTATTCCAAAGAAAATGGAATTAGTACTAATCCCTTTTTCTTGGATATTCTTTGTTGAATTTTTAAGAAATATTGGTCCCTTAGCAGGTCCATGGATGAATCTATCATTAACACAGTCTGGATACATAAGAATTATTCAATTAGCCAGCATAGAGACCCATGCAATTTCATTTTTTGTTATTTTATTTAATCTCATACTGTATAAATATTTTGTAGATAAGAAAACTGTATTCTTCAGATATTTTATTTTGATACTATTCTCTGTTTTACTTTTTGGCAGCTACAATATTAATCACCAGAATAATAGATTGATAGAGACCTCAGTAAATATATCGATAGGTCAGCCATCTATTTTTCCGGATGAAAAATGGAATCCAAATTTGAGATTGAGAAATCTTGCAATTATGGATTCTTTATTAACAAAATCTTTAGAAGATGATGCAGACGTTATTGTTTGGCCAGAGGTGGCTGTTACATCATTTTTAGCAAATAATGCCTATGATAGGATTAGATATCAAGAAAAATTATCTGATACTTATTTGATCACTGGAATACCCGAAAGAAAATATATTGACGATAAGAATGAAAGCTTTAATAGCTCTATAATTTTGAAACCAGATGGATCTTTTGATACTTATCAAAAAATATTTTTAGTACCATTTGCTGAATATGTTCCATTCTTTAAGAGTTGGATTAATAAGATGAATCAATTTGACGATATAGGAAGTTTTACTCCAGGTTCTAATTATAAAGTTTTTGATATAAAAGATTTCAAAGCTTCAATTTTGATTTGTTACGATTCCAGTAGTCCTCAGATTGTAAAAAATATGGTTAACAATGGAGCAGAAATACTTTTTATAATCACAAACGATTCTTATGTGGGTCAGTTCATGCCATATCAACATTTTGAATTAGCAAGGTTAAGAGCCGTCGAACAGAGAGTCCCGGTTATTCAAAGTGCAAATACAGGTATTTCAGGAATAATTTTACCATCCGGAAAGATAGTATATAGTTCAAAGTTAAATGAAAGAACCGTATTCACTACTAAGGTTCCTATCTATGAGTAGATATAAGATTACAATTCAGTATGATGGGTTAGGTTTTTCTGGGTTTCAATCACAAAAAAACTTAAATACGATTCAAGATAAGGTTGAATATTCTTTATCTTTTTTAAATCATAATAATTTAACTAGAGTATTTGGTGCAAGTAGAACAGATTCCGGAGTCCATGCCCTAGGTCAGATAGCTCACTTTGATCTCGATACTGAATTATCTTTAGACTCTATTAAGGGGGCTCTAAATGCTAGATTGCCTTCTGAGATACGTATTGTAGATATTATAGGAGTAGATATTAAATTTCATTCAAGGTTTGATGCTATTAAGAAAGAATATCTGTATCAATGCTCTTTAACTGATAATCCACTATTAAGTAAAAATCATTTTATAGTTAAAAAAATAGATTTTGATATACTGAAAGATATTGAGAGTCAGTTCGTTGGAAAACATGATTTTTTATCTTTTTCAAAGTTTGATATAGAAAAAAAGAATACTATTTGTAAAATATTCAAATCAAAATGGACATTGAATGATGGTAAATTATTTTATATTATTGAAGGAGATAGATTTTTGCATCATATGGTGCGATATTTAGTAGGAACAATGATAGGTTGTATGGAGAAAAAAATAAGCAGCAATGATTTCTTGTCCTTATTGGAAAATCCAATAAAAGATGCAAAGCTATTAAAAGCTCCTGCACACGGATTAATATTAAACAAAATTTTTTATGAAAATTAAAGTACTTATTATAGCATTATCTTTGATGGTTGGTTGCAACATGGACGTTCAATCTGAGGCATCAGTCTCTACTACTTCTGATTCAAAAGTCACAGCTATCACTGTAGCCATAGAAAAAGCTAGTCCTTCTGTTGTGAGTATATATAGAAATCAAGAAATAGCTCAGATAAATCGCTGGACAGGACGATTGAAGTCTGTTAAGCCAATACAATCTAGTGGTTCTGGTTTTATTATCAGTAAAGATGGATATATTCTAACAAATGCTCATAATATAGTTACTCTGTCTCCAGATCCTTCTTTATCTATAACAAATATTAAGATTGACGTAGTCCTTCCTGGAGGAGCTCACTATGCAGCTTCTATAGTTGGAGTTGATATTAGGACAGATGTAGCTTTATTAAAAATTGAGGGAGAAAATTTTGAGTATTCTGAAATTGGTGATTCAGATAAGGTTATAGTTGGCGAGTGGGTTATTGCATTGGGAAATCCAAAAAGTTTATTTGCTGCCGCAAACTATCAACCAATAGCATCAGCAGGTATTATAAGCGCCATTAATGCAGATTTTGGTATTGATAGTAGTAGTGGAAGGTTGATGAATGACATGATTCAAACAGATGCTTCTTTGAATCCTGGTAATAGCGGTGGTCCATTGGTAGATGCGAATGGAAAAGTATTAGGTATTAATACTTTTGTAAGAAACGATTCAGAAAATCTTGGATTTGCAATTCCAATAAATTATGCAAAAAAGATTGGAGAAGAATTAAAACTAAAGGGAACTATTGATAGAAGGTTTTCTTTTGGAGTTAACGCCACACCATATCGATATGGTCAGAATGGTGAGATAGGATTATATATTAATTCTATTGACTATGATAGCTCTGGAGATAATAAAGCGCTATATAAGGGTGATATTATTATAGGAGTTGAAGGATATCAAATACAAAGTTATGAACAACTACAACTTGTTCTTGCTAACAGAGACACAAGACCAGGTGATACCATCAAATTAAGAATTCAAAGAGAAAATGAAATAAAAATAGTTAACTTAGTATTAGGAAAAGAATGAGGAATAGAAGTATTAGATTGATAAGTCTAGGGTTATTGGCTGGAGCAATGATTGGAACTGCTTTAGGTCAATTTTTAGGCTATATACTACCTGAGGGAAGTACAGTGAAGCAATTTTTCCTCACGACATTTGATTTTTCTTTTGGTTCAATTGATAGTGGATTATTAGTAGATTTAGGCGTTATCGCACTTGATCTTGGATTTATTTTAAGATTTAACGTTTGTAGCGTTATTGGTTTTGCGGTTGCATATTATTTATTAAGATATTTTAGATAAAAAAAGAGGTTTTGATATGTTTAATTTAGGTACAGGTGAATTAGTAATAATTTTTCTTATTCTTTTACTCCTTTTTGGCGGTAAAAGACTTCCTGGTTTAGCGAGAGGATTTGCTAAATCATTAAGAGAATTTCGTGGTGCATTAGACGACACGAAAGATGAATTAAGAAAATCTGAAAAATCCGAAGAATAAATTAGATGTCCCCATCTAATGCTTTAAAACAAAAACTTGTTTCTCAGCAAGGCAAGATTGCTAATAGCAAAACTAATGCTATCGTAAGAACAAGATTTGATAAAGTTTCATCAGAAATATCTAATAGTAGTAAGGTTCTAGCAGGAAAAACTATACTAGTTAAAGATAATATTGCAATAAAGGGAGAGCATTTAACATGCGCATCTAATCTTTTAGAATCCTATAAGTCTCCATATAGCGCTACAGTAATAGATCGTTTAGAATCTGCGGGAGCTTTAATAACAGGACAAACTAATATGGATGAATTTGCTATGGGTTCTTCGTCTGAGTATTCAATTTATGGTTCAGTTAAGAATCCTCACGACTTAACAAGAGTGGCAGGAGGATCTAGTGGAGGATCTGCAGCAGCTGCGGCAGAAGGTTTGTGCGATATTGCACTAGGATCTGATACGGGAGGCTCTATAAGACAACCAGCATCATTCTGTGGTATATATGGGTTAAAACCCACTTATGGTAGAATCTCTAGGTATGGTTTAGTGGCTCATGCATCATCTTTTGACACCATAGGCATACTATCAAAGAGTCTGACAGATATAACATCAGCATTTAGTGTGATGTCAGGAAATGATCCTAAGGATGCAACATCATGCAAAGAAAAAATTTTATCTTTAGATCGGTATAATAGAGATGGACTTCCTAAAAATATTGGGATTTTAAGTAAAAAATTACTATCTGATATAGATAGTGAAATTGTAGATAGATATCATACAGCTTTAGATTTCCTCAAAAAGAATGATGTAAATCTTATTGAAATTGATTTACCATATTTTGACTATTGCGTCCCTGCTTATTACGTATTAACAATGGCAGAAGCTTCTTCAAATTTGTCTCGTTTTGATGGAGTGAGATATGGAAGAAGAGTATCTTCTGAAGATTTAAGTGATACCTATATTAAGTCTAGATCAGAAGGTTTTTCTGAGGAAGTTAAAAGAAGAATCATGACTGGAACATATGTATTATCTTCTGGATATTATGATGCCTATTATTCAAAAGCATTAAAAGTACGAAGAGTAATAAAAAATGAATATAATAAACTATTCTTAAAAGTAGATTGTTTGTTTATTCCAACTACTGCAACAATAGCATTTCCATTAAAAAATCATTTAGATGATCCGATTAAAATGTATCTTGCTGACATATTTACTGTTCCATTCAATTTAATAGGAACTCCTTCTCTTAATATTCCAGCTGGAACAACAAAAGATAAATTGCCTATAGGATTTCAGATTGCAGGTAATTCATTTAAAGAGGAAACTTTATTTAATTTTGCGCATTCATTGAATAAAGCAGAATTATTTAAATAAGCAATAAATGGAATTCTTACATCCAAATTTTTTATATCTACTGGCTCTATTAGTATTGCTATCAATATTTAAAAAATTTTATTCTTCCAATAAATCTGCATCTTTTCAAGTTTCCGATACAAAGTACTTAAAATCTTTTTTTGGAAGATATGGCATTATTAAAATTGGATTATTCAGGTTTCTTTTTGTCGCTTCTTTGATTTGTTTTATTATTGCCATTGCAAGACCGAGAGTAACTACAAATGATAAGAATGTAACAATTGAAGTTGTAGATATTATGCTAGTACTAGATACCAGTAGCAGTATGCTGGCAGAAGATTTTAAACCTAATCGCTTAGAAGCTGTGAAGCAAGCAGCCAAAGATTTTATAGATAATAGGAGAGGAGATAGAGTTGGTCTTTTGGTATTCGGAAAAGAAACATTTATTCAGTGTCCTTTAACTGTCGATTATGGCGTTTTAAATAACCTGTTAAGCGAAGTAACTGTAGTAGAGCCTAAGTATGATGGCACTGCCATAGGTATAGCTATAGCTAATGCTATTAATCGATTAAGAGTCAATGAATCAAAAAGTAAGGTAATTATCCTACTATCTGATGGAAGTAATAATTCAGGAGCTATTGATCCTATAGCAGCTGCAAAAATAGCAAAAGAATATAACATAAGAATCTATACAATAGGGGCTGGAACAAGACAGGCGGTAACACAAATACCTGGTGGAAGATACATTAGAAATGAGATTGACGAAGATTCACTTAGAGAGATTGCTGCCGAAACAGGCGGAAAATATTTTAGAGCTATCGATAAAGAAAGTTTAGCTGGTATATATTCAGAAATAAATGACTTAGAGAAATCTGAAATAATTGTGAGTTATTATTCAGAATATAAAGAAATATATTTATGGTTCTTATATTCTGGGTTTATACTTTTGTTATCAAGTGAGCTATTTAGAATAATTTACTTTAGAAGGATTGTATGACATTTGAGAATTTAAATTTAGCTCTATTGTCTCTGTCATTGACATTGTTGACTCTCATAATTTATTATTATAAAGGAAGGTCTAATAAGATTTTTGGAGTAGATAATTTTGATCCAAAATTTATAAACAATTTATTCTCTAGGGGAGATTTAACTACTATGAGGGTAAAGTTCTTTTTAAGATTTCTTTCTTTGTTTATTATAGTTTTTGCAATAGCAGGATTAAAAACTGGAACTACAGTTAAGCCTGTAGAAAGAAAAGGTGTAGATATTATATTTTGTGTTGATATATCTACAAGTATGAATGCTCAGGATGTTAAGCCATCTAGAATTAATAAGGTAAAATTTGAAATTAGTAAAGTTATAGATGGACTAAAGGGAGATAGACTAGGTATTGTAGTTTTTTCTGGATCAAATTTTTTATATCTACCATTAACTATGGATTATGATGCAGCAAAATTGTTTATTAAAAGTATAGATACAGAGATGATTTCCTCAAAAGGTACTGCGATTGGACAAGCAATAGAAACATCTATAATTGCATTTGAAGAAGATGGAGATCAGCAGAAAATGATTTTTCTTTTTTCTGACGGAGAAGACCATAGTTCTAGTTCATTAGATGCTATTACTAGAGTTTTATCTGAAGATATAGTGATTCATGTTATAGGCGTAGGAAGTATAGAAGGATCATTAATACCGGATGAAAAAAGAAAGAATGCATTTTTAAAAGATGAATCAGGTACATTGATTATGAGCAAATTAAATGATATTTTTCTATCAGAAATATCACAGACTGGAAAAGGTAGCTTTTTTAGAATTGCAAACAGTGAATCAGTGAGCGATGAAATCAACGATGTCATAAGTAAGGGCGAAGCTTCCCTTATCAGTTCTTATGAATTTGCAGAATATGACTATAAATATCAGTATCCATTATTTTTTGCTATATTTTTCTTATTTATCGCATATATTTTACCTTCAGGAAGAAAGATAAAATGAAAATTCTATTCATAATTGGAGCTCTAATATCAGGTTTATCGTCTCAGGATATGGGATATAAAATGTATAAGAATGGAGATATTGATTCAGCTCTAGATTATTATAAACAGTTAGTTGATATGGATGATAAAAATCTGTCTAATGAGGAACTATTATATAATATAGGTACTATTTACGCCCAAATAGATAGTACTAATAAAGCAAATGCTATTTTTGAAACAGTATATCAAGACTCATCTGGATATACCTCCGAATTAAGCTATAATTATGGAAATACTTTATATCGATCACAAAAACTTGAAGAAAGCTTGAAAGCTTTTAGGGAAACATTGCTAAAAGATCCTGAAGATTTAGATGCTCGAAAAAATTATGAGTTTGTAAAAAATGAGATTGAGAAAAATAAAAGTATGCAGAAGGAAAAAGATAAAAGTAAGGAATCAGACGAAGAAAAAAACGAAGAAGATAAAGATAAAGATAAAGAAAAAGAAAAAGAAAAAGACAAGAAAGATGATAGTCAGAATGATAAATCTAATAACGAAGAAGACAATAATGATTCTGAGAACAATGATAATGGACCTACTGACAATCAAAACTCTAAATCTCCAGATCAACAAAATGAACAAAATCGCGATGTTCAATCAAAGCAAAGCGCTGAGAATATACTTAATGCCATAAAAGAGAATGAGAAAGTGAATAAAAAAAGAAAGCAAACCAACTATAGTAATGAATCGGGTAAAGACTGGTGATAAGACATCTATTAATTAGTATAATTTTAATTTCTTGTTTGCTTTCTCAGGAGATTGAGACATTTGTAGTCAATAAAAATATTGATATAAGTGAATCATTTACCTTTACAATTAAAATCAAAGATATAGACATGGATCCGGAGGTAGACCTCTCTCCAATGCTTGATAATTTTTCAGTTATTATTGGGCCTAACATAGGAAGTGAGTATAAATTTATTAATGGAAAAAAAAGTACTTCAAGATCTATATCTTGGACTATCGTAGCTCAAAAAGTAGGAAAATTAAAAATTCCAAAACTTGAAGTAATATTAGGTGGTAAAAAATATTTTACAGATGAAGTGACTATGAATGTATCCAAGAAAACTATAGACGAGTCTATTGGTGATATGTTTCTAAAGATAGAAGTGAGTGATCTTGATGTCAGAGTGGGAGAGCAAGTTATTGTTACATATACTTTTTTTACTAGAATTGCATCGAAAGTTTTATCGACAGAGTTTCCAAAGTATAAAAATTTCTGGGTTGAAAAATTATTTGATCCAGCAGGACAACAAATTACTCCAGACGCTTGGAATGATATAGAAATTAATGGTTATAAATATAAATCTATTAAGATGTATGAAGTTGCATTGTTCCCATTATCTGAAGGTCTATTTGATCTTAACTCTATGATTATGAAGATTGAAACAAAAGAGAAAGACCCTGGGCTTAGAAGATTATTTTGGGATGACCCATTTTTTGATACTTTCTCCCAAAGAACTAAAGCTAGAATTCTTGTTTCAGAGCTAAAAACGATTAAAGTATCTACACTTTTGAATCAGCCTAAGAATTTTACTGGCGCAGTAGGAAGTTTTAGTGTCAGTTCGTCAATATCTTCTGAGAATATTGAAAATGGCACCCCAATGACTTTTTACTTAAGGTTAAAGGGACAGGGAAATCTAGATAATATTGGTAGACCTCATATTGAATTTCCAGATAATTTTGATATATTTGATGGAGAGATAGTAAAAGAAAGAGATATCACTGACTCTGTATCAGGAACAATTACTTGGGAGTATAATCTCATTCCTAGGAAAGAAGGGAATTATACGATTGAAAAAGTAATTATTCCGTTTTTTGATACGAAGATAGAGTCTTGGAGTTCAGTGGCGTCTAAGCCAATCAAATTAAATGTTACCAAGAGTAGTTATATCAAAAAAAATATTAATAATAATTTATTAATTGATAATAAAGATATTAGATATATAAAATTAAGTAATACGGTATGGAGAGTTGAAAATTCTAACAATACCTATAATATATCATTTTTTATCATTATTGGATCAATACTTATTCTTTTGGCCCCCATTTTTATCAAACCATTGAACCATCTTATTGGAAATCAATCATTAGTATTCAAGAATAAAACCGCCCTATCAAATGCAATTAATTCTATAGAGTCCTCTGATAGTTTGTATATAGATTGCCCTAAAGCAATCAGAATTTTTTGCAAGAATAAAGGCTTAATTGATTCAATTAATTTAGATTCACTGTCCTTAAAAGATCAAATTAAAGATAGTGTTAAGTTAAATGACCTTAATATTATTCAAGGTATTCTAGATGAATGTAGTAAGTATAACTATACAGACATATCTACAGAAGATAATATCAAGCTTCAGAAAAAAACGATAAAAATATTAACTAAAATTAATAGCTATGTTTAGAATTTTTAATATAATTCTAATGACCATGAGTATGACATATGCACAAGATTTGGATATATTATTTTCTGATGCAAATAAATCTTATAATAATGGTCAATTTGACGATGCTGCTGAAGTCTATGAGAGCATTCTTAGTGAAGGTTTTTATAGTTCAGATTTATATTATAATCTTGGAAATGCTTACTATAGATTAGAAGATCTTGGAAATGCAAGATGGTCTTATGAGATGGGGTTTAGTATCCAACCTAGAGATAGAGATATTATACATAACCTAACATTGATAAAGCAAAAAATTCCAAATGCACTAGAAGTTCCAGATTCACAGATTCTAAATTTTATTAATAATTTTTTAGCAAGCTTCGCATATAGCGATTTTATCTTCTTTAGCTCATTGATGTTTTTCTTTTATTCTGTTTCTTCTGTCCTTTATAGGGTTAATCCTTCTAATTCAACAGCACTATATTATTATTTATTTATGATTCTATTTTTTTTAGGCACATCATCCTCTGGTATTAAGTTTTTATGGGAAAATAATAATAATTTTGGAATTATTTTAAATGATGAGACTCAATTATACTCTGCACCTTTTTTAAATGATAATATTAAAATTTCTATATTCTTTTCAGGTAATAAAGTAAAAATTGAACAAAAGACTGATAAATGGTTAGAAATATCTTCTATGGACGGAAGAAAAGGTTGGATTAGACTGAAAGATATAAGAACTTTAGACTAGTATGAGACTTCTAATTATTTTATTTATCACTAGCTTTATTTATGGGCAGAGCGATTTTATTCTTCCTAGTGATTTTGCAGACAACCCACCAAACCTACCCAATATTATTTTACCTTCCTTCGATGATAATACTGATTCCGAAATAATTAATGATATAGATTTTACAAGCTCAGTGAAAGGCTATCGTATACAAGTTATGATTTCTGAAGATGAAAAAGATTTAATGGATGTCAAGGAAAAGCTTGAATTGATTATAAAGGAAAAAATATATATCAAATTTGAACTACCAAATTATAAATTAAGAGTCGGTAATTTTGATAGCAGAAAAAAAGCAGAAACTTATCGTAATAAGGTAATTCAACTTGGATATAGATCTGCATGGGTTGTTCCCACTTTAATCGAATTGGATTATTAGATGTCGGGACATAGTAAGTGGTCGACTATAAAACGAAAAAAAGGCGTTCTTGATCAAAAAAGAGGAAAACTTTTTTCTTCTATCGGCAAAGAAATAACAATATCCGCAAGACTCTTTGGTGGAGACTTGGAAGCAAATGCTAGATTGCGCCAAGCAGTAAAAAAAGCTAAATCTATAAATATGCCCAGTGGTAATATTGACAAAGCAATTAAGAAAGGGACTGGAAGCTTAGACAATGTTAGTTATGAAGAAGCTGCTTATGAAGGATATGGTCCTAATGGTATAGCTGTCTTTATAGAAGCTATTACAGATAATAAAAATAGAACTGTAGCTGAAATTAGACATGTACTTTCAAAGGCAGGTGGTTCACTAGGTCAATCTGGAAGTGTGGCATGGAATTTTAATAGGATGGGTATTATTCTTATTGATGAATCTATAATATCGGAAGATGATATATTTAATATCTCTATCGAAAATGATGCAAAAGATTTTAAGGTAGAAGATGGTTACTATAAGTTATTTTTTGATCATAGTGTTCTTTATGAAAAAATTGAAATAATTGAGAAAATTCCCCTAGAAATTGATTCTTCTTTTATTGCATTTATTCCAAAAGATTTTATCAAAATTTCTGAGGAAGAAAGCCTTAAAGTTGAGAGTCTTATAGATACATTAGACGACTTAGAAGATGTGCAGAATGTTTATTCAAACTATGAAGTTGAGCAAGCTGCATGATTATAATAGGATTTGATCCAGGACTCACCAATACTGGTTATGCAGTTCTTAGAAAAGAGGCAAATAATATTACTTTAATTGAATGCGGTTTAGTTAAGCCAAAAACAAAGAAAAGTCTTTCAGCGCGATTATTTACTATTTTTTCAGAAACAAGTAAGTTAATTGAAAGTTTTAGTCCTAATTTGGTAGTCATTGAAAATGTATTTTATGGTAAAAACGTGCAATCTGCTATAAAATTAGGACAAGCAAAAGCATCAATAATGCTATCGGCGGAGAAATACAATATTGATATGGTTGACTATTCTCCAAGAGAGATTAAGCAATCAATTGTAGGAAATGGATCTGCGTCAAAAGAGCAAGTTGCTTTTATGGTAAAAAAGATTTTTAAATTAAATGACGAAGCTTTGAAAAGCACTGATGTTTCAGATGCTATTGCTATAGCTTGGTGTGGAGCAAATAGGAAGCAAAAATGATTGATTCAATTACAGGTATTATTCAAAGAAAAGAGCCTACTAATCTTTTTATTCATATGAATGGTTTAGTTTTTAATATATCTATCTGTCTTAAAGATTATGAACAGTTACCTGGATTAAATCAGGAAATTACAGTCTTAACTTACTTGAATGTAAGAGAAGATTTGATGGAATTGTATGGATTTTTAGAATATGAAAGAAGACGTTTATTTGTTCAGTTAATAGGAGTTTCAGGTATTGGGCCCAGAACAGCAATTAACTTACTTTCAAATATCTCTGTCGCTCATTTTAAAGAAAATATTGTTGCCGAAGATGTAAAGTCACTGAGTTTGATTCCAGGAATTGGGCCTAAGACTGCTCAAAGAATTATTCTTGATATAAGAGAAAAAATAACCAAAGACAAAGCAACAAAAGAAGGATTAGATGTTTCAAAGATCAACTTTACATATGATGATATTTATACGGCACTTTCTTCTTTGGGTTATAGAAAGAACCAAATTGATAAAGCTATTAAGCAACTAACTAAAGAAAATAGTTTTGAGGGTAATATTGAAGATGTAATTAAGAGAATATTAAATATAATTAGATGAGCGACTCTTTAAAAACGACATTATACGACTATCATGATAAATTGGGAGCAAAACTAGTTCCTTTTGCAGGATTTTTAATGCCATTGCAGTATTCTGGCATTATTGATGAACATAAACATGTTAGATCTAAGGTAGGCCTATTTGATGTTAGCCATATGGGAGAGTTTATTGTAAGTGGAAAAAATGCTAAGCAATTCCTACAGAATGTTACAATTAATGATATTAATGCCTTAAAGCCTGGAAAAGCTCAATATAGTGCGCTTTGCAATGAAAGCGGTGGAATACTCGACGATTTATTAATATATGATTTATCAGACCATTATATGCTTGTAGTAAACGCTTCTAACATTGAAAAGAATTTTAATTGGCTTGAAAAACATTTATTGACTGAGGTACTATTAAAAGATATATCAAAAGATATGGGTTTGTTAGCAATACAGGGCCCTCTTTCTAGAGATTTATTACAAAATTTTTATCCTGATATTAATACATTAAAATATTATGAAACTTTAATGCCAGATTCTGACGGTACTATTGTTGCTCGAACAGGTTATTCGGGCGAATTAGGATTTGAAATATATATATCAAATGATAAAATCATTGATTTGTGGAACAAGTTATTAAATGCGTCAGACCATATAAGGCCTGTTGGTTTAGGCTGTAGAGATTCTTTAAGATTAGAAATGGGATACTGTCTATATGGACATGAGTTAAATGAACTAATCAACCCAATAGAATCAGGGCTGTCTTGGATTACAAAGATAGATACACAATTTATTGGATCTAAATTTTTGAGTGATATAACGATAGAAAAAAAACTAGTACCATTAGTTTTAAAAGATAGAGCAATTCCTAGAGCTGACTATAAAATTTTTGATGATAATGATAATGAAATTGGGTTTATTACGAGCGGTGCAATGTCTCCCAGTCTGCAGTTTGGCATAGCTCTAGCTTATATAGACTTGCCTTATGCAAAAGATTTAAATTCTTTTAATGTTAAAATTCGTAATAATACTTTTACTATGGATAAAGCCAAGCTTCCTTTTTATAAACATGGAACATATTTAAAATAATGGATAAAAAACGAATACAAATTATTGGATGGTTACTAAGTTTTTGTTCTTTCTTAGTCTTAGGATCGATGATAGGTTATGATGCATCCGAAGAACCTTCTCTGGTTTCAAATTCTATTAATAATCCCTTTAATATTATAGGGGTGTATATTGGATATTATTTTATAAAACTAGGTTTTGGATATGCTGCTTACATAGTTCCATTAATTGGCTTAACTGTATCATTTTACTTAATTTCAAATTTTAGTTTCATGCTATCAAGATTAATAAGTTATCAAATAGGATTCCTTTTTTATCTTTCGATCACATTAGGTTTATTTCAAAATTATAATTCACTTTCTTCTGATATTAGCTATGAGCAATCAGGGCTATTAGGTGGTTTGGTATTAAGCCTAGTTCACGATTGGATTGGCTTGATTGGTTCTGTCAGTTTAATAGCAATTTTATGGACATTACTTTTTGTAGGATTTTTTAACCTCAATCTCTATGAATTTTTTAAATCTACTATCTTATTTATTCAATCTAAGGTGAAGTCATTAAGTGGTATTGATTGGCGAAAAATTCTAAAAAAGGAAGACGAATCTTTGCAAAAAGAAGTTAAAAAAATCATTGATGATAAATCTTTTTTAGAAAATACAGATGAAGAAGAATTAAAGGAAGATACTTTGGTTGATAGTCCAATAGATATAGGTAAAGAATCAACAGAGCAAATTACTGATGACATAGAATTAGATGATGAATTATCCATTGAAAAAGAAGTTGTTGAAAAAGAAGTTGATATCGATCAAAAAAGATCAAGCTCTATTATTAAAAAAGATTGGAAGTTTCCATCGACCGATCTATTAGAATTTATATCAGATGAATCAGAAGAATTGAGTACAGACTATCTAAAAGATAGAGCTGAATTTTTACGTAATTCTATTTCAACATTTGGAGTAGAGGGAAAGACAGGTTCAATCAAAACAGGTCCAATTATTACATTATTTGAGATAGAGCCAGCTGAAGGGGTGAGAGTAAATAAATTTGTCCAACTTTCAGATGATATTGCAAGAGTTATGGAAGCAGATAGAGTGAGGGTGTTAGCTCCTATACCTGGAACATCTCTTGTTGGAGTTGAAATTCCGAATGATAATCCTCAGACTATCTATTTGAAATCAGTCATTAATTCTGAAAAATATTTGAAATCTAATGCAAAATTAAAACTAGCTATTGGAAAAGGAATTCTTGGAGATATTGCTATTCTTGATTTAGTAGAAATGCCCCATCTTTTGATCGCTGGAACGACAGGTTCAGGAAAGTCTGTATCACTAAATACTATTATTGTCAGTCTTCTTTATCAGTTAAAACCGGATGAGGTAAAGTTTGTTATTATTGATCCTAAAAAAGTAGAAATGTCTTTATATAAAGGCCTTGAAAATCATTATCTATTAAAGTTTGATGGTATTGATGAATCTATTATTACTAAGAAAGATAACGCGATCCTTGCTTTAAGATCACTAGAAAAAGAAATGGATTCAAGGTATGACCTACTTGCTGCTTCTGGTAAAAGAAATATTGCTGAATATAATGATATGATGAAAAAGGCTAAGAAAGATTTAATGCCATATATTGTGCTCATGATTGATGAATTAGCTGATTTAATGATGTATAGCCCTAGAGATGTTGAGGCTCCTATTGCCAGATTAGCCCAACTAGCAAGGGCTGTTGGTATCCATTTAGTCATTGCAACACAAAGACCTTCTGTTGATGTTATTACGGGGGTCATTAAGGCAAATTTTCCTGCTAGAATAGCATTCCAAGTAGCTACAAAAATTGATTCTAGAACAATCTTAGATGTGAATGGTGCAGACAAATTAATTGGAAAGGGAGATATGCTTTATCAGAAGCCAGGATCGTCTTCTCCTGTTAGAATGCATGGTGCTTTCGTTACCTTGAAAGAGATTGAAGACTTAGTAGGTTATATATCTAAACAACCAAAGCCAAGTGAAATTATACTTGAAACAGTTAGAGATAATGTAAGTGCTCTAGGTGGCGGTGAAGGAGGTATCGAAGATGAACTCCTTGAACAGGCAATTGAAATCGTAGTAATGAGCAAGCAAGGATCTATATCACTATTACAAAGAAGATTAGCTGTAGGTTATTCGAGAGCAGCTAGATTGATAGATGAGATGGAAAGACTAAAAATTGTAGGATCTTTTACTGGAAGTAAAGCTCGCGAAGTTCTTGTTGATGAATCCTACTTAGAAACAATCAAAGATGATCAAGACGTATAGCTTAATTCTCCTATTAAGCATATCATTTGGACAGAATACGATTGAAGATAACGTAGCCACATTTATTGAAAATCTTGACAATAAGATGCTCATATTATCTATTGAGAAAGATGACATTAATAGCAATGCAACTCTTTCTATATTGAATGAAAAAATTTATTTTGATACATTAAGCGAAGATGGAACAATCGCTGTTGTAGATAGTGTAAGTATTACAACTTATGACTTTAATGAACAGGTGATAATTATGGAAACTGTAGATAATACTTTTTTAGACATTTTTAATAGTAATAATTTATCAAAATATAATATTATCGATAAGAGTGTTGAGTATGGAATATACAAAATTGATTATAAATTTGAAGCACTGTTAACATCCATTGAATTTGATATGAGTTCAAAAGAGATTATATCGATAGAGGTCAAAGATGATGATATTATTTTATTTAAATCTCGCATCAAAGGCATTTCAGTGTTTAGCTCTCCTATTGACAAAAATAACTTCGATTCTTGGAAAGTTTTAGATTGGAGAGAGAATGGGTAAAATGTTTGATGCAATATTTTTAGATAGAGATGGAACAATTAGTCATGATCCTCATGGATATATAAACAGTCTTTCTGAATATAATTTTTTTGATTATGCATTTGAAGCATTGGAAGCATTAAGCAAATACACTGATAAATTTGTCATTGTTACCAATCAGTCAGGTCTAGCTTCCGGTAAAATTGATATAGAGAATTTAGAAGAAATAAATAGCTTCATTTATAAAGAATTCAAAAAAAGAAATCTACCTTTAAAGAAAATATATTTTTCTGATAACTATGAAGAAGGTTATGATTCTATGAGAAAGCCTGGCGTAGGGATGTTTGTAAAAGCAAAAGAAGATTTTAATATTGATCTATCAAAAAGTTTAATGATTGGGGACTCTATTGTAGATATGCAGGTAGGTGAGAGATTGGATATGAAAACTATTTTTCTACTTACAGGTTTTGGAAAAGAGTATCTAAGCGAAGTACAAGAGAAGTGTAATCCTAATTTTATAGCAAAAGATTTATTGCATGCATCAAAGGAGATAGTATCAATATAGGAATTATATATGGAGGCAACTCTGAAGAAAGTGAGGTTTCTGTAAAATCTGGAAAAGCTATATCTAATGCTTGTCAAGCAATAGGTCATGAAGTAACGATATTTCATATATCAAATAATAGTATTGATAATATTCTTCTAGATCTTAAAAAGTTAGACTTTATATTTTTAGCATTACATGGAATATTTGGAGAGGATGGTTCTATTCAAACAATCTTAGATCAAAATGATATAACCTATAATGGATCTAAATCAAATTCTTCTAAAAATTGTTTTGACAAGAGCTTTACTAAATCAATTGTTAAAAACAATAATATTCTAACACCACCCTCCATTCTTGTGGATAGAAAAATTTTTAATACGAATAATTATAATTTTAAAAAATCTGTTATTAAGCCAAATAAACAAGGTAGCTCTGTTGGTTTTTCTATTGTAGATAACCAGGATAAAATTGTATCTGCATTAGATTTTGCTCTCAATTATGACAGTCATGCCTTAGTAGAAGAATACATTGAAGGTAACGAAATTACTGTCTCTGTTTTAGGAGATAAAGTATTGCCAGTGATTGAAATTAAACCTCATTCAAATGTCTATGATTATAAGTCTAAATATACTAAAGGTGAAACTGACTATATATGTCCAGCTAAACTTCATGAATCCACGTTAAAAGCAATTCAAGATACTGCGCTAAAAGTTCATAATTTGCTAGATTGTAAGGTGTATTCGAGAGTTGATTTTCGATTAGATACAAATAATAAATTTTGGTTCCTAGAGATAAATACTCTTCCAGGAATGACTGAAACAAGCTTGTTTCCAATGGCAGCAAAGTCTATTGGATTATCTTTTGAAGATTTAATTGATAAAATTATTAAATTGTCTCTAGAAAAATGAAATTACAATTTTACAATTCAGTTAGTTCGAAGAAAGAAAAATTTGAGCCTATATCAAATAACGAAGTGTTGGTATATGGTTGCGGTCCAACAGTTTATAATTCTCCTCATATAGGAAATTTTAGAACATTTGTATTTTATGACTTACTTAACAGGGTACTTTTACAAAATGGATATACTGTAAAGAATGTTATAAATATCACAGATATAGATGATAAAATCATTGATAGGGTTAACAATGAAGATATCTCATTTAATGATCTCACAAAAAAATATGAACATATTTTTTTACAGCAGTCAGATTGTCTTAATATTTTACCTTCTACTTTCAATCCTAGAGCTTCAGAATATATATCAGAGATGATTCATTTTATTAAATCTCTTATAGATAAAGGTTTCGCTTACAATGTAGATGGAAATATTTTCTTTGATACAAAAAAGTATAGTAGATATGGAAAGTTTGTAAGTATTGATGATGATAGCTTATCTAGAGAAGATAACGAATTAGGAAAAAAACATCCTAACGACTTTGCATTATGGAAGGCATGGAAAGATTCTGATGGTGAGATTACATGGGTATCAGATTGGGGAAATGGTAGACCTGCATGGCATACAGAATGCGCTGTTTTAGGAACACAATTATTAGGTAAATCTATTGACATTCATTGCGGTGGAATAGACCTAAAATTTCCTCATCATGAAAATGAATCTGCTCAAGTAGAAGCCTTACTAGAAAACCAATTTGCAAATTACTGGCTCCATGCAGAACATTTAATTTTTGACAGTGAAAAGATGAGCAAATCTTTAGGTAATACCTTAAGTATATCTGATTTGCTAAAAAAATATTCAGCTGAAACATTAAGACTGTTCTTGCTTTCATCGCACTATAGATCAAAAGTATCTTTTTCTGATAAAAAACTAGATGATTCATCCAAAATGATAGACAAGATTGATAGGTTCGTAAATAATTTCGATTTAGATGCAATTGATATTGAAGGCATAGAATATAGTAGTTTTCACTTAGCTTTTATTGATAGATTAAATGACGATTTAAACACACCAGAAGCTCTCGGTATATTTTTTGATTTTATCAATATGATAAATAAAAATATTGATAATGAATCAATGACAGAAGATTTAAAAATTGAATCAAAAATATTTATCAATTTATTTAATTCAATTTTTAGCACTATTAATACATTTTTATTGAATAAAAAATCTATACCTAAAAATATCCAAAATCTCGCTTCTTTAAGGCAAGAAATGAGAAATAAATCTGATTGGAATGAAGCAGATAAACTAAGACAAAAAATAGAAAACTTAGGCTGGTTCATTGAAGATACAAAAAATGGTCAGAAACTCAATCAAAAGAAATAATTTGTTTTCCTCCTAATTCTTCTTATATTTCGTGGCTTTTACCTACGCGTGCGTGTATAGGTATATACTAACATTGCCGGTGTAGCTCAGTTGGTAGAGCAAGTGATTTGTAATCACTAGGTCGGGGGTTCAAGTCCTCTCGCCGGCTCAGTTTTTTGAGGTAAAGGTAAGTTATTTGAAAATTTTTTGTCCTACTATCCAGGTAGTATTGAGTATTAGGATTTCGGGCAAATGGCCGAGTGGTTAAAGGCAGCAGACTGTAAATCTGCCTACGTAAGTATACGGAGGTTCGAATCCTTCTTTGCCCACAGATTTTTGCGAGTGTAGCTCAGCTGGTAGAGCATCAGCCTTCCAAGCTGAGGGTCGCGCGTTCGAATCGCGTCACTCGCTCAAGAATTACTGCCTGCGTAGCTCAGTAGGTAGAGCACTTCGTTGGTAACGAAGAGGTCACCGGTTCAAATCCGGTCGTAGGCTCAAAAAAAAGAACTGAAAATTTGTATTTTGATAAAATAAAGGAGAGTAAAAAATGGCTAAAGAAGTATTTAAAAGAGATAAACCTCACTGTAATATTGGTACTATTGGTCACGTTGATCATGGTAAAACAACGTTGACAGCAGCTATTACACAAACCCAAGCTAATTTGGGGTTAGCTGAACAACGTGATTTTGATACTATTGATAATGCACCTGAGGAAAAAGAAAGAGGTATTACAATTCAAACAGCTCACGTTGAGTATGAGACTGCTAATCGTCACTACGCTCACGTTGACTGTCCTGGTCACGCTGACTATATTAAAAATATGATTACTGGTGCTGCGCAGATGGATGGTGGTATTCTTGTGGTTAGTGCGGCAGATGGTCCTATGCCTCAAACTCGTGAGCACGTTCTTTTAGCTCGTCAAGTAAATGTTCCAAGTCTAGTTGTTTTTATGAACAAAGTAGACCAGGTAGACGATGAAGAGCTTTTAGAATTAGTAGAAATGGAACTTAGAGATCTATTAAGCGAATACAAATTCGATGGAGATAACACTCCGATCATAAAGGGAAGTGCTTTAAAAGCTCTTGAAAACCCTACTGATGCGGAAGCAACAAAATGTATTACTGACTTAATGGAAGCTTGTGACACATTTATTCCTCAACCAGAAAGAGCGCTTGATAAGCCGTTCTTGATGCCTGTTGAAGATGTATTTAGTATTACAGGTAGAGGAACAGTTGGAACAGGTAGGATTGAATCAGGTAAGATCAAAGTCGGTGACGAAGTTGAGCTTATTGGTATGGGTTCTGATATGGTTACTACTATTACAGGAGTAGAAATGTTCCAAAAAACACTCAATGAAGGAGAAGCGGGAGATAATGCTGGTCTTTTAATGAGAGGTATTGAAAAAGATCAATTAAAAAGAGGTATGGTTGCAGCCGCTAAAGGCTCAATTACTCCTCATACTAAGTTCAAAGCAAATGTATATGTTTTGAAAAAAGAAGAAGGCGGAAGACATACTCCATTCTTTAACAATTACAGACCCCAGTTCTACTTTAGAACTACAGATGTAACTGGAGTAGTTACATTACCTGAAGGCACTGAAATGGTTATGCCTGGAGATAATGTTGAAATGTCAGTTGAATTAATTACACCGATTGCTATGAATACAGAGCTAAGGTTTGCTATCAGAGAAGGTGGACATACAGTAGGGGCGGGAGTCGTTACTTCCATTGAAAGCTAAGAGATGGCTGGCAATAGTAAAAGAGCAATTGTAAGACTTGAGAGTTCTGCAGGGACAGGATATCGCTACACTGTTACTAAAAATAAGAGTAAGCATCCTGATAAACTTGAATATAAAAAGTTTGATCCTGTAGCTCGCAAGCATGTTCTTTTTAAAGAAATAAAATAAAAATAGCAAATAGGTGAGTAGCTCAATTGGTAGAGCATCGGTCTCCAAAACCGGGGGTTGCGGGTTCAATTCCTGCCTCACCTGCAAAAAGGGAAAAGTATGTTAAAAGCGGTAAAAGATTTTTTAAATCAAGTATACCTAGAAATGAATAAAGTTTCTTGGCCAACTTACTCTGAGTTAAGAGGATCGACCTATCTGATTATTATTTTTTTCTTAGGATTTGCATTGTTTTTATTTGGAGTTGATTGGGTAATTCAAAAATTAGTGAGAGTGTTATTATGAACTGGTATACTTTAAGAGTCATGTCAGGCAAAGAGGAAAAAATTAAAGATAAGATTTTCCGAGAGCTTGAATATGAAAAAGACATAGCGTCACATGTTGAGGAAATTTTAATACCAACAGAAAATGTGATAGACATGAAGAATGGAAAAAAGCAGGTAAAGAAAAAAGTATTTTTTCCTGGATACATTCTTTTAAATATGGAAATGAATAACATAACAAAATTTTTTATTGAAGGTATTGATGGTGTAATGAGTTTTGTAGGACCTAAAGGTAGCCCTCAGTCATTAAATGATTCTGAGATTAAAAGAATTGTTGGTTCTTTTGATGCAGATGATGATTCAGTAGAAGAAATGGAAGAAATGCCATTTAAAGTAGGAGATTCTGTCAAAGTTACTGATGGACCTTTCAAAGATTTCAATGGCCTTGTTCAAGAGATTAACGATAAAAACAGAATTAAAGTAAATGTCAATATTTTTGGTCGTCCGACCCCTATTGAATTAAGCTTTAATCAAATATTGATAGAGAACTAATAAAATGGCAACAAAAGAAAAAACAGGACTTATTAAATTACAAATTGCAGCTGGACAAGCAAATCCTGCTCCACCAGTTGGACCTGCTTTAGGTCAACATGGTGTAAACATTATGGATTTTTGTAATGCATTTAATGAATCCACAAAAGAATTACAAGGAATGTTAACTCCTGTTATTATAACAGTTTACAAAGATAGATCTTTTACTTTTGAAACAAAATCTCCACCAGCATCTACTTTGATTATGAAAGAATTAAATATGAAAAAAGGCTCTCAAGAACCAAATAAAGACAAGGTTGGTTCGATAACGATAGCTCAATGCAAAAAAATTGCTGAAATGAAAATGAAAGATTTAAATGCTCACACGCTAGATCATGCAGCTGAAATGATTGCTGGAACTGCTGTTAGTATGGGAATCGAGGTAAGCAGATGAAAAATACAAAATTTGCAAAATCAGTTTCAGAAAAATTAGATTATTCTAAGTCTTATGGTATAGATGAAGCAATGTCTTTACTTATGGGTCTTAAAAGAGCTGCTTTTGCTGAATCTGTTGATGTAGCATTTAATCTAGGAGTTGATCCTAGACATGCAGAAGAAAATATTAGATTAAGTCTAATTTTACCTCATGGTATTGGACGAAATGTTTCAGTTTTAGCTATAGTAAATTCTGAAAAAGAAGCCGAAGCAAAAGAAGCGGGAGCAGATTTTGTAGGAAATGAAGAATATCTTGAAAAAATAAAATCAGGATGGACTGACGTTGATAAGATAGTAGTTACTCCAGATTTAATGGGACAATTAGGAAAGCTAGGTAAGGTATTAGGGCCTAAAGGTTTAATGCCAAATCCTAAATCTGGAACAGTAACAAACGATATAGCCAAAGCAATTAAAGAATTAAAAGCGGGTAAACTTGATGCTAGAGTAGAGAAAAATGGAATTTTACAATCTTCTATAGGTAAAACATCTTTTTCTGAACAAGAGTTGAAAGAAAATTTTGAAACTCTTCGCTCTGCTTTAATGTCTGCGAAGCCGAATTCTTTTAAAGGTAAATATTTGAATTCAATTAGTATATCCTCGACACTAGGTCCAGGAATTAAGATAGGAACGGAATAATTATGCCAAGTACTAAAAATGTAGATGCAGTAAAAAGATTGAGCGAAAAGCTAAGTAAGGCTAAGGCAGTATACTTTACTGAATATTCAGGATTGGATGTTGTTAGTATTACTCAACTAAGAAAAGAATTTGTGATGAAAGATATAGAATTCACAATAGCAAAAAATACTTTAATTAAACTAGCTGCAAAAGAGGCAGGAATGTCAGGTATTGATGAATTCTTAAAAGGACCAACAGCAATGGCTGTTAGTTATCAAGACCCAACTGATCCAGCGCAAATAATTAAAGATTTTTTAAAAGATTTTGATAAGCCTTCAGTAAAAGGTATGATTTTAGATGGAGAGGTATTCGAAGCAAATGAGTTTGAAAGAATAGCCAATCTCCCTTCAAAGAATCAGCTTTTATCTAAATTGGTTGGAATGTTAAATTCCCCGATGGCAAAACTGAGCAGTACTTTAGGAAGTCCTGTTTCTGGCTTATTAGGAGCACTTGAACAATTAAACTCAAAGAAAGGTAGTTAAAATGAGCACTAAAAGAGAAGATGTTTTACAGTATTTAGAAGAAGCTAATATGATAGAGATATCTGAGCTTGTAAAAGATATTGAAGAGAAGTTTGGCGTAACAGCTGCTGTACCTGTTGCCGCAGTCGCAGGAGCGGCTGGTGGAGATACTGCTGAAGCTGCTGAAAAAAGTGATTTTAATGTAGTCGTAACGGCTGCTGGTCAATCAAAAATCGCTGTGATTAAAGTTGTTAGAGAGATAACTAGTTTAGGACTTAAGGAAGCTAAAGAGTTGGTTGATTCTGCTCCTAAGGCTGTGAAAGAAGGCGTTTCTAAAGATGAGGCAGAAGGTTTGAAGTCTCAACTTGAAGAAGCCGGAGCTACAGTAGAATTACAATAATATAATTAAATATATTAATTAACCAATTTTTTGGAGGAATAGCTATCTTGAATTTAGATAAGTTGAATACTAGACATAGTTTTGAAAAAATAATAACAGACGTAGAGCTACCAAATCTTCTCGATTTACAGGTAGGTTCTTTTCATGACTTTTTGCAGGAAGATGTGAAGCCAAAAGACAGAATAATGTTTGGCTTGCATGAAGCATTTGCTTCAATTTTTCCTTTACAGGATAATCATGAAAATTATATACTTGAATACAAGAGCTATACGATTGGAAAACCTAGGTATACTCCAAGGGAATGTTCAGATCGTGGCATTACTTATAATGTCCCTCTCAGCGTAAAATTACGTCTAAAAATTACAGACGAAAAAGATAAAAAGAAGTTTGCTCAAGTCATAGATCAAGATGTTTACTTTGGTAACATGCCATATATGACAGGTAAAGGTACTTTTATCATTAATGGAGCAGAGAGAACAGTTGTAACTCAATTACAAAGATCTCCAGGCGCTTTCTTTGATCAAAAATTTCATCCAAATGGCGCGAAGCTTTTTAATGCTAGAATTATCCCAATTAGAGGATCTTGGATTGATTTTACAACAGATATCAATGATATTTTATTTACTATCATCGATAGAAAGAGAAAGTTTCCAGCAACTTTACTATTAAGATCTTTAGGATTTAGTTCAGATGAAGATATTTATAATGCATTTGACCTAGTCCTTGAAATGGATCCATCTAAGATTAAAGCAGATGATTTGACTGACTATATTACTGTTGAAGATACAATAGATATGGAAACAGGTGAATTAGTAGTTGAGGGTGGAAAAGAGTTAAATGAAACTATCGTTAGTGCTTTAAAAAATAATAAGACAAAGAAAGTCAAACTTGTTGATGTAAGAAATAATATCGATAGCATGATGATATATAATACTATCAAAAAAGATCCCACAAAATCTACAGAAGAAGCTTTGTTAAAAGTTTACTATCTGTTAAGAGGTAGTGATGCGCCTAGCCCTGAATCTGCTCAAAAATTTATCGATAGAATGTTCTTTTCTCCTAAAAAATATGATTTAGGACAAGTAGGAAGATATCGTTTAGATAAGCAGTTTAACTTAGATAATAAGGGGAAAGATCCTGTTTTAACGCATGACGACTTCCTTATTACTGTGAAATATTTAATTTTAATGAGAAAAGGTATGAAGTCTCCTGATGATATTGATCATCTAGGAAATAGAAGAGTAAGAACTGTGGGCGAACAGCTTAAGGTTCAGTTTAATTCAGCTTTAGCTAGAATGGTAAGAACTGTATATGAGAGAATGAATTTGAGAGAACAAGAGACAATTACTCCTCAAGATTTAATCAATTCAAGATTAGTAACTACTGTGATTAATACATTCTTTGGAACTAGTCAATTATCTCAATTTGGAGACCAAACAAATCCTTTAGCAGAAATTACTCATAAAAGAAGAATTTCTTCTCTTGGACCCGGTGGTCTTTCAAGAGAAAGAGCTGGTTTTGAAGTTAGAGATGTTCACTACACTCACTACGGAAGACTGTGTCCAATCGAAACTCCTGAGGGTCCAAACATTGGTTTGATATCGTCACTTGCTTTGATGGCAAAAATTAATAGGCATGGATTTATTGAAGCTCCTTATAGGGTTGTAGATAATCTAGTTGTAACAGAAGAAACCAAATATCTATCAGCTGACGATGAAGATAGAGCCAATATTGCTCAATCAGGATTAAGTGTTGATAGTGCAAATAAAATAAGTGAACCAAAAGTAAGAGTGAGATCTAAAGGAGATTTTCCTATTGTAGATCCAGAACATGTTGCATTTACTGATATTGTACCAAATCAAATTTTAAGTGTTGCAGCTGCTTTAATTCCATTTGTTGAACACGATGATGCCAATAGAGCATTAATGGGTTCAAATATGCAACGTCAATCTGTGCCACTGTTGAAAACAGAAGCACCTATTGTAGCTACCGGTATGGAAAGAAAGGTTGCGAGAGACTCTCAATCAGTGCTTCTTTCACCTGTATCAGGGACCGTTATGCATGTTGATTCGAATAAAATTATTGTCAAAGACAACAATTATCCTGATAGTACAGTGTTAAAGAAAAATGCAAATCTTCGTACTATAGACCTAATTAAATATGCTAGATCTAATCAGAATACGTGCTATAATCAAAAAGTTATTGTTAGTGAAGGCGATAAAGTCGAAAAAGGACAAGTTATTGCTGATGGAGCTTCTACTGAAAATGGCGAATTAGCTTTAGGTAAGAATGTCTTAGTAGCGCTTATGCCTTGGAATGGATATAATTTTGAGGATGCTATCGTTATCAATGAAAGGCTTGTAAGAGATGATGTATTTACTTCTATCCATGTAAATGAAATTGAGCTAGAAGTACGAGACACAAAAAGAGGAGAAGAAGAATTAACTCCTGAAATTCCTAATGTAAGCGAAGAGGCAACTTCTCAATTAGACGAAGATGGTCTTATTCGAGTAGGGGCTATTGTGAACGAGGACGATATATTGATTGGTAAAGTAACTCCTAAAGGTGAAACAGATCCATCTCCAGAAGAAAAGCTCCTTAGAGCAATTTTTGGAGAAAAAGCAGGAGATGTTAAAGACGCTTCTAAGAAAGCTGAGCCTGGAGTAAAAGGTGTAGTAATCAAAACCAATCTTTACGAAAAAACATCAAAAAAATCTAGAGCAGAAGTAAATGAACAGATTAAAGAATTACAGAAGAATAAAAGGGAAGAAGAAAGAGCTCTAAGAGTTACCAGAGACAATCTTCTTAAATCTGTTCTTAGCGATAAAATTACTCTTGGAATAAAAGCTGATAGAGATGGAAAAGTTCTTGTAAAAAAAGGAACCAAATTAACATTAAAGAAATTAGATGGCTTTAATTTTGAGTTATTTTCTACGGAAGATGCGTGGATTTCAGGTGAAAAGACATGGGAGAAACTATTAAATATTCTCAGCGCTTTTACTGATACTCTTACTACTCTTGATACAGAATTAGAATCAGCTATTTTTAAACTTAAAGAAGGCGACCAACTTCAACCTGGTATTTTAAAGCTAGCTAAAGTGTATGTAGCTAATAAGAGAAAGGTATCTATTGGAGATAAGATGGCTGGTAGGCATGGTAATAAAGGTGTAATTGCAACAATTGTACCTGAAGAAAATATGCCTTACTTAGAAGACGGTACACCAGTGGATATTTGTTTAAATCCTTTAGGTGTTCCTTCTAGAATGAATCTAGGTCAGTTATATGAGACTATGTTAGGATGGGCAGGAAAAAAACTCGATGAAAAATACGAGACTCCAGTTTTCAATGGCGCAACACCTCAAGAGGTAGCTGCAAAAATGAAAGAAGCTGGATTGCCAGATACTGGTAAAGTCACATTATATGACGGTCTTACAGGAGAAAAAATTGACAATCCGGTATTAGTTGGTTACATGTATATTTTAAAATTATTCCATATGGTTGATGATAAAATGCATGCTAGATCGACTGGTCCGTATTCACTAGTTACTCAGCAACCCCTAGGCGGAAAAGCGCAATTTGGTGGACAAAGATTTGGTGAGATGGAAGTCTGGGCACTTCAAGCTTATGGTGCCGCACATACGTTAAGAGAAATCTTGACTATCAAATCAGATGACATTGAAGGTAGATCAAAAACCTATAGCGCGCTTGTAAAGGGAGAAGATTTACCTGATCCAACAACTCCAGAAGCTTTCAATGTATTTATGAAAGAAATTCAAGGTCTTGGACTAGACATAACTTTAGATTAAAGGGAAAAAAATAAAAATGACGTATAAAGCAAATAATAGTATTTCACTTAAACTAGCTTCACCTGAGAAGATTCTTGAAGGATCTTTTGGCGAGGTTTTAAAACCTGAAACAATTAACTATCGCTCATATAAGCCAGAAAAAGATGGCTTATTCTGTGAAAAAATCTTTGGACCTGTAAAGGATTTTGAATGTCATTGCGGTAAATATAAAGGTATCAGATATAGAGGTATTATATGCGATAGATGTGGAGTTGAAGTAACTACGAAAAAAGTGCGTAGAAATAGAATGGGTCATATTACTTTGGCTGTACCAGTTGTACATATTTGGTTCCTAAAATCAATACCTAGTAAGCTGAGTTATATACTAGGTAAAAGTGCAAAGCAGTTAGAAAGTGTAATTTATTATGAAAATTATCTAATAATCAATCCAGGTAAAAGTGATTACAAAAGATTTGATTTGATAGATGAGGAAGAATATCTAAAGCTAGAGGAAGAATTTGGTTATGAAGCCTCTTCACAAGAAGAAAGAGAAGAAGAATCTCATTTCTATGCAGCTATGGGTGGCGAAGCGATTAAAGATGGATTAGCTGAAATGGACTTATTAGAGCTTAAAAGAGACTTAGAGCTGATTGGCTCTACATCAAATTCAAAGCAAAAAAGAGAAGATGCTCTAAAAAGATTAAAAGTAGTAAAAGATTTTGCTAGAGATAGGAATAATAAGCCTGAATGGATGATTGTTTCAATTTTACCTGTTATGCCTCCAGAGTTAAGACCTTTAGTTCCTTTAGAAGGTGGAAGATTTGCAGCTAGTGATTTAAACGACCTTTATAGAAGAATTATCATTAGAAATAATCGTTTAAAACAATTAATGGATATCCAAGCTCCAGAAGTAATTCTTAGAAATGAAAAAAGAATGTTACAGGAGTCTGTTGATGCTCTTTTTGATAATACAAAAAGAAAAACTGCTATAAGAAGTGGATCTAAAAGGCCTCTAAAATCTATATCAGATATGTTAAGAGGTAAGCAAGGTAGATTTAGACAAAACTTACTAGGTAAGAGAGTTGACTATTCTGGTAGATCTGTTATTGTTGTTGGTCCAGAATTAAAAATGACAGAGTGCGGTATTCCAAAAAATATGGCACTAGAACTCTTTAAACCTCACTTGATAAGAGAATTGATTAGAAGAGACTTAGCTGCAACTCCTAGAAGTGCTAAGCTAATGATTGAGAATAAAGAGTCATTTGTATATGAAATTTTAGAGAATGTAGTAAAAGACCATCCTGTAATGCTAAATAGAGCTCCAACCTTGCATAGGTTGGGAATTATAGCTTTCCAACCAATATTGATTGATGGTAAAGCAATTAGAGTACACCCTCTTGTTTGTTCTGCATTTAATGCTGACTTTGATGGTGACCAAATGGCGGTTCATGTACCTTTGTCTATTCCAGCTCAGTTAGAAGCTAGAGTTCTAATGATGGCTAGTCAAAATGTATTACATCCTGCAAGTGGAAAACCAATTACAGTACCTTCCCAAGATATGATTCTTGGTTGTTATTATTTAACAAGAAAGAGAACTAAGCAATTAGGTGAAGGAAAAAACTTTGGATCTATCGATGAAGTAAAGATAGCATATGAGAATAAAAAAGTTGGACTTCACGCAATTGTTAACGTTAGACATAACGGAGAGTGGCATAAAGATACAACTGCTGGTCGTGCTATGTTTAATGCTATTATTCCAGATGAATTAGGTTATTATGATGAAATAATTTCTAAGAAGAAATTAAGTTTTATCATTGGTGAATCTTTCGTAAAAGCTGGAAATCATAAAACTGTAACACTACTAGACGATCTTAAAGATATTGGATTTAAAACAGCTACTAAGAGTGGAATATCAATTTCTATTAGCGATATTATTATACCAGATAAAAAACATGACATTATATCTGCGGCTGAAAAAGAAGTAGATAAAATTCAACAAAGATTCAATCGACATATTTTAACAGAAGGTGAAAGATATAATAAAGTTATTGACGTATGGACAAAAGCAACAAGTGATGTAGCTGCCGAAATGATGAGAGGCTTACAATCTGATGATGAAGGATTTAATTCTGTCTATATGATGGCTGACTCTGGAGCTAGAGGTAGTGGAGACCAAATAAAGCAGTTAGCTGGTATGAGAGGTCTAATGGCAAAACCAAGAAAATCTATGGTCGGTGGTGGAGAAATTATAGAAAGTCCAATTCAGTCTAACTTTAAAGAAGGTCTGTCTGTAATGGAATATTTCATCTCTACTCATGGAGCAAGAAAAGGTTTAGCTGATACTGCGCTAAAAACAGCAGATGCTGGATATCTAACTAGAAGATTAGTTGATGTAGCACAAGATGTAGTAATATCAGAATTTGACTGCAAAACCATTAATGGAATTGTAGTTTCAGATTTAAAAGAGGGAGAAGAAGTAGTAGAGTCTCTATCTGAAAGAATTCTTGGTAGAACTTCATCTGAAAAGATTGTTATTGACGGTAAAACTATCCTGAAAGCAGGAGAGGTTTTTGATGAGGAAAAAGCTGAATTTATTACATCAAATAATATTAATAGCATTAAGATTAAATCTATACTGACATGTGAATCTAGAAGAGGTGTATGTGCAAAATGTTATGGCTGGGATTTAACAAGAAGAGAACTTGTAACAATTGGTAGTGCTGTAGGTATTATCGCAGCTCAAAGTATTGGAGAACCTGGTACTCAGTTGACTCTAAGAACTTTCCATATTGGAGGAACAGCAACTAGAATTGTTGAAGAGTCAGATATGAAATCTAAGCATAATGGTATAGCAAAGTTTAATGAAGATTATCAATCTGCTAATACTATCGATGAAGATGGTATAGAAGTAGTAAGGTGTTTAACTCGAGGTTCGAAATTACATATTATAGATTCAAAAGATAACATACTTGAAGAATATAATGTTCCTTATGGTGCTAATATTAATATAAAAGACAGTGATAAGATTAAGAAAGGTAATACTTTATTTTCATGGGATCCTTATACAGATCTAATCTTAGCTCGACAGTCTGGTATTATTAAGATGAAAGACTTCGTTGAAGGAGACACTTATCAAGAAGAAGCAGTAGATGGCGGTAAAAAACAAAAAGTAGTTACCGAATCAAAAGACAGAAGACTAAGTCCTCAAATTGAGATTTATAGCAAAGATGGAGATATCTTATCAGGTGGAACTATCTTGCCTGTAAAAGCGACATTAGTAGTAAATGACGGACAAGATGTTAGTCAGGGTCAGACTTTAGTTAAAATTCAAAAAGATGTTGGTAAATCTCGAGATATTACTGGTGGTCTGCCAAGGGTAGCGGAGTTATTTGAAGCAAGAAAGCCTGCAAATCCTGCTGTAGTTAGTGAAATTAACGGTACCGTAGAGTTTGGTGAAATTAAACGAGGCGTAAGAAAAGTGTCCGTGACACCTTCTAACGGTAAATCTGTTATTTATAAAATTCCATACGGAAAACACGTAGTAGTTCATGAAGGCGACTTTATCACAGCTGGAACTGCATTATGTGAAGGCGCGATTTCTCCTGCCGACATTCTTACAATTCTTGGTCCAAATGCTGTTAGAGAATATTTGGTCAATGAAATTCAAGAAGTTTATAGATTGCAAGGAGTAGGAATTAATGATAAACATATTGAAGTGATTGTTAATCAAATGATGAAAAAAGTTATCATTAACAGCCCAGGAGATACTTCATATCTTCCAGGTGAAAGATTAGATAAGTCTACTCTATTTAATGATAATGATTATATGAAGGGTATGGTTGTTATTGATGATTCTGGAGATTCAAATTTAGAAGTCGGTATTATGATTTCTCAAAATGAAGTAAAAGAGCTTAATAAAGAGTTTAAAACTCAAGATAAGACTCTAGTAAAATTTCATAAAGCACAATCAGCTACATTTCAACCAATCTTGATGGGAATTACTCAATCTTCCCTTAATACTACAAGTTTTATTTCTGCAGCTTCTTTCCAGGAAACAACAAGAGTATTAACAGATGCAGCGACCGCATCAAAGACAGATCACTTGTTAGGATTGAAAGAAAATGTTGCTTTAGGGCGATTAATCCCTGCTGGAACAGGATTTCCTGGCTTACAAAGTATTCAGCTTGAACAACAAGAAAATCAGGAAGAAGATCAGTAGATTTTCTTCTTGAAACTTCTTTAAACGTGTTCACAAAAATATATACTTTCTACGCGTTCGAGAAAACGTTTGATTCTTCCATCTTATAACAATATATTCCTCGGTACTTTTAAATTGATTAAAGGAAAAAATAATTTATGCCAACAGTAAACCAGTTGATTAGAAAGAGCAGAAAAAAGATTGTTAAAAAGTCTGCTAGTAGAGCTCTGGAGAATAGTCCTCAAAAAAGAGGGGTATGTACTCGAGTCTATACAACTACGCCTAAAAAGCCTAATTCCGCTTTAAGAAAAGTAGCTAGAGTTAGATTGACAAATGGTATAGAGGCAAATGCATATATTCCTGGAGAAGGTCACAACTTACAAGAACACTCAATTGTTTTAATAGAGGGAGGAAGAGTCAAGGATCTTCCCGGTGTTCGCTATCATATCGTACGTGGTTCATTAGATACTGCAGGTGTTAATGATAGAAAAACAAGTAGATCACGTTACGGAGCGAAGAAACCTAAAAGCTAAATATGAGAAGAAGAAGACCAGAAAAAAGATCTATTAATCCAGATCCAAAATTTAATGATTTACAAGTTTCAAAATTTATGAACTACTTGCTTGTAGGTGGAAAAAAAGGTATTGCTGAAAAAATTCTTTATGACGCATTTGATATTATAGAAGAAAAAAGTAGCAAAGACCCAGTGGAAGTATTTAAAAAAGCGTTAAATAATACTGCGCCACACGTTGAAGTAAAATCAAAAAGAATTGGTGGAGCTACTTATCAAGTACCTATCGAAGTTCCTAATAGAAGACAATTTTATTTAGCAGCTCATTGGATTATCGATGCTGCAAAAAATAAATCAGGTAGTCCTATGTCAAAGCGTTTAGCCGGAGAATTACTTTCTGCTTCAAATAATGAAGGAAATGCTATCAAGAAGAAAGAAGATACGCATCGTATGGCTGAAGCAAACAAAGCATTTGCACACTTCGGAAGAGCGAGATAATTATGTCTGCTGACTTAAAATCCGTAAGAAATATTGGAATTATGGCTCATGTAGATGCAGGTAAAACAACTCTAACAGAGAGAATGTTATACTATGCTGGAAAGACCCATAAAATTGGTGAAGTTCATGATGGCGCTGCTACTATGGACTGGATGGCTCAAGAGCAAGAAAGAGGTATTACTATTACTTCAGCCGCAACTACTTTTTATTGGGACAAAAATCGTGTTAATTTAATTGACACTCCTGGTCACGTTGATTTTACTATGGAAGTAGAAAGATCATTAAGAGTTCTTGATGGCGCTGTTGCAGTATTTTGTGCAGTTGCTGGAGTAGAACCTCAAAGTGAGACAGTTTGGAGACAGGCAACAAAATATAATGTACCTAGAATCGCATTTATTAATAAAATGGATAGAACCGGTGCAGATTTTTATAACGCAATAGATACTATGAAAAAACGTTTAGGCGCTAAACCACTACCTATTGCATTACCTATTGGTGAGGGTGAAACTTTTAGAGGGATTATAGACTTAACTACTATGAAAGCTATTGAATATAATGAAAGTAGCCAAGGTGCTGAATTTGAATATATTGATATTCCAGAAGAATTATTAGAAGATGCAAATAAGTGGAGAAATTTCTTAATTGAAGAAGTTGCTAGCTTTGAAGATGCATTAATGGAAAAATATTTAAATGAAGAAGAAATTTCTACTGAAGAAATTAAAGCAGCTCTTAAAAAAGGATGTCTAGAAAATGCTTTTGTACCTACTTTATGTGGTTCAGCCTTTAAGAATAAAGGAGTGCAGAGAGTTTTAGATGCAGTTATTGATTTTTTACCATCTCCTTTAGATGTAGAAAGTATCGAAGGATCTTCTGTTAATGACTCAGAAACAAAAATTATGATTAAGAACTCTACGGAGGGTGCATTCACGGCACTTGCATTTAAGATTGCTACTGATCCTTTTGTAGGTAAGCTTACATATATTAGAGTTTATTCTGGTACATTAAAGAAAGGATCTTTTTGTATTAATTCAAATACTGGAGACAAGCAAAGAATTTCAAGAATCCTACAAATGCATGCAAATAAAAGAGAAGAATTAGAAGAAGTAAAAGCTGGAGAAATTGTAGCAGTAATTGGTTTAAAAAATGTTCGAACCGGACATACCTTATCAGAAAAAGGTGATGTAGTGCTCGAATCTATGGAATTTCCAGAGCCAGTTGTTGCAGTTTCAATTGAACCTGTTTCAAAAAGCGATCAAGATCAGTTAGCAAAAGGAATGAATAAGCTAAGTGAAGAAGATCCTACTTTTAAAGTTAAGGTAGACAGCGAAACTGGTCAAACAGTCATATCGGGCATGGGAGAAGTTCACTTAGAAATTATTATTGATAGACTTAAAAGAGAATTTAATGTTAATGCTAATGTTGGAAAACCTCAAGTTTCATTTAGAGAAGCAATTCAAAAGTCTGTGGATAAAGTTGATGAAAAATTTGTTCGTCAATCTGGTGGTCGTGGTCAGTATGGTCATGTTGTTATCAATGTTAGGCCAACAGAACAAGGTGCTGGATATAAATTTATAAATAAGATTGTTGGTGGAGTGATTCCGAGAGAATATATTCCTGCAGTAGATGCTGGTATCCAAGAGCAATTAAAAAATGGTATACTACATGGATATCCTATTCCTGATGTTGAAGTAGAACTTGTTTATGGGTCTTACCACGATGTAGATTCTTCTGAAATTGCTTTCAAGGTAGCTGGTTCACGAGCAATTAGAACTGCTTGTAAGCAAGCAAGCCCAATATTGATGGAGCCAATTATGGCTGTAGAAGCAACTACTCCAGATGATTATCTCGGAGATGTAATTGGTGATATTAACTCTAGAAGAGGTAAAGTTGAAAGTATGGAGCAGCAAGGAGCGAACCAAAGTATTAAAGCTGCTGTGCCATTAAGTGAAATGTTCGGCTATGCAACAGATTTAAGGTCTCTATCTCAAGGTAGAGCAAATTTTCATATGGATTTTCAGCAATATGCTAAAGTTCCAGCATCAGTAGAAGAAAAATTAATGAAATCACAATCAAAAAATGGAGAAGCATCATAATGGCTAAAGATTTAATTAGAATATCTTTAAAAGCTTATGATCACAAGCTTTTAGATAAGTCTGCTGAAAAAATTATTAGAACGGCTAAGTCAACAGGTGCAATTATTTCTGGACCAATTCCTATGCCAACTAAGAGAACAGTATATACTGTATTGAGATCACCGTTTGTTAACAAAAAATCGCGTGAACAATTTCAAACAAAAGTACATAAAAGAATTGTAGATATTGTGAATTCTACTCCAAAAACTGTTGAATCTTTAATGAAAATAGACTTGCCGGCTGGTGTTGATATCGAGATTAGAGGATAAGTATGTACGGATTGATAGGTAAAAAAGTTAAAATGTCACAAATCTTTAATGATCAGGGTCATGTGGTTCCAGTTACTTTAGTAGAAGCTGGTCCATGTGTTGTATCTCAAATTAAGACCATCGACTCTGATGGATATAATTCTGTGCAATTAGCTTTTGGTAAGAAATCAAAAAGAAATACAAATAAACCTACAATAGGACACCTTAAAAAAGCAGATATTGATAGCGCTAAAGTTCTAGCTGAATTTGAATCGCTAGATACATTTGAATATAAACTAGGTCAAAAATTTGATTCTTCAATTTTTCATATTGGAGAAATTGTTGATGTGAGAGCAAAATCTAAAGGTAAAGGTTTTGCCGGAGTTATCAAGAGACATAATTTTGCTACACAAGACGCTACTCATGGTAATAAACATACTCAAAGAGCTCCAGGTTCTATCGGACAAGCATCTTGGCCTTCAAGAGTGTTTAAAGGAATGAAGATGGCAGGTAGAAAAGGTTCTGGTAATGTTACTGCACAAAACCTTGAGATTGTTGATATAGATAAAGAAAATAATTTATTATATGTTAAAGGAGCTATTCCTGGTGCAAATAACACACCAGTGTTTATCTTAAAAAAATGAAAATTAAATCAATAGATAGTAGTAAAGATTACAGCTTAAGTGATTCAGTATTTAAAGTGCCGATGAACGATCAGGTTGTTTATCAGTGTGTTATAGCAGAATTAACTAATGCTAGACAAGGAACTAGATCTACAAAAAATAGATCTGCAGTTTCTGGTGGTGGTAAAAAACCGTTTAAGCAAAAAGGCACAGGTAATGCTAGACAGGGAACCATTAGATCTCCTTTGAATAGAGGTGGTGGTGTTATTTTTGGTCCTAGTCCAACATATTATTTTAAAAAAGTAAATGCTAAGACAAAAAAATTAGCTTTTAAATGCGTTTTGTCGGAAAAGGTTAAAAATGACGCTTTAAAAGTGATTGATTCAATAGAATTAACAACAAATAAAACAAAAGATTTTGTTGGATTTTTAGAATCTAATAGTCTAGCTAATAAAAAGGTAACAATTGTAGTATCTGATGTGAATGATAATTTAAGATTAGCATCAAGAAATATTGAGCATATAAAAGTTGTAAAAGCATTATCATGTTCTGTGGCAGATTTAATGAATAATGATGCTTTGCTATTCGATGCCAGCGCATTGGCTTTGATGTCAGAAAGATTTGGAGATAAGAAATAATTATGAGTCATTTTTCACAAATTTTAATTCGTCCAATAGTGACAGAAAAAATGACATCTCTTCAAGAGTCTCAAAATAAGTACGCATTTGAAGTTCCTTTAGAGGTAAATAAAATTGAGATTAAGAAGGCTGTAGAAGAAAAATTTAAAGTTAAAGTCCTTAAAGTTGCTGTAAGCAATCGAAAAGGTAAGGCTAAGCAGATGACTGTAAAAAGTAATGGAAGAACAATTAGAACAAATGGATATACTAAACTAAAAAAGAGAGCTCTTGTAACACTCGTAGAGGGTTATAACATAGACTTATTTGGTGTGTAAATATAAATTATGGCAATAAGACAATTAAAACCAGTTACCCCAGCTTCAAGATTCACTTCTAAGCCAGATTTTTCTGAAATTACTGCTAGTAAGCCTGAAAAATCATTGGTCAGAAAATTAAATAAGACTGGCGGTAGAAATAATAGAGGTCGTATTACTTCTCGTAGAAGAGGTGGTGGCCATAAACGTAGCTATAGATTAATAGATTTTAAAAGAAACAAATTTAATATTGATGGTAAGGTAGCAACTATTGAGTACGATCCAAATAGAAGTGCATTTATTGCATTAATTCATTACGTGGATGGAGAAAAAAGATATATCGTACAACCACAAGGTTTAAAGGTTGGAGATGTGATAGTTTCTTCAGAAAAAGCAGAATTAAAAACTGGTAATGCTATGCAATTAAAAAATATTCCATCAGGTCAATTTGTACATAATATTGAAATGATTCCTGGTAAGGGAGCACAAATGGCTAGAAGCGCAGGAACATATGTTCAAATAATGGCTCATGACAAAAATTATGTAACATTAAAAATGCCATCTGGAGAAGTTAGAATGGTTCCAGATAAATGTTTAGCTACAATTGGCGTAGTTGGTAACAAGCAACATGAATTAGTACGTTCAGGTAAAGCAGGTCGATCAAGATGGCTTGGGAAACGTCCTAAAGTTAGAGGTGTAGCTATGAATCCTGTTGATCACCCTCATGGTGGTGGAGAAGGTAAGAGTTCAGGTGGAAGACATCCAGTGTCTCCTTGGGGTCAACCTACCAAAGGTTTCAAGACTAGAAAGAAAAAGAAAAAGTCAAATGCTCTAATAGTAAAAAGGAGAAATGATTAATGTCTAGATCTATTAGAAAAGGACCTCATATTGATGTCAAATTATTAAAAAAAGTCGACAAAATGAATGACTCAGCAAAGAAGGGCGCTATTAAAACATGGGCAAGAAATTCTGTAATTGTACCAGATTTTGTAGGACATACTTTTGCTATACATAATGGTAATAAATTTATACCTGTTTTTATAACAGAAAATATGGTTGGTCATAAACTAGGAGAATTTTCTCCTACAAGAACATTTAGAATGCATTCAGGAGATAGAAAGAAAAAATAATTATGGATATTACTTCAAGAACTAACACTATAAAGCATTCACCAAAAAAGCTAAGAAAAGTAGCTAATTGTGTGCGTGGGTTGAATGTAAACAAGGCGCTATCTTCTTTAAAGCATATGGATGAGAAAGGTGCACAAATTATTGAAAAAACACTATGTTCTGCCATTGCAAACGCTGGAAATACAGATAATTTTGACAAAGATATGAATGAGGTTACAATAAAAATTATTACCGTAGACGAAGGTCCATCACAAAAAAGATTTAGAGCGAGAGCTCAAGGTAGAGCAAATAAGATTATAAAGAGAACAAGTCACTTAAAAATAGTTATAGGATAATTAATGGGACAGAAAACACATCCAGTAGGTTTAAGATTACAGCTCACTAAGAATTGGAGCTCTAATTGGTTTCCAAAGAAAAATGCTTATGCGACTGATCTTGCACAAGACATTAAATTAAGAAAATATTTAAAAAAGAGATTACAAGATGCTTCAGTTGCAGCAGTTAATATTGAAAGAACTTCACAAGCAATTACGGTTACTATCCATACGGCTAGACCTGGTATTGTTATTGGTAGAGGAGGAGAAGAAGTTTCAAGGCTTAAAAAAGAAGTTTCAAAACTGTGTAACACAGATGATATTCATTTGAATATAAGCGAAGTAAAGAGACCTGAATTAAACGCAGAATTAGTAGGTCAAAATATTGCCAATCAATTAATAAAGAAAATGGCTTACAGAAGAGTGATGAATAAAACTATGCAATCTACTATGAGAATGGGAGCCGAGGGCATTAGAGTTAATGTCGCTGGAAGATTAGGTGGAAGTGAAATCGCTAGATCTGAAAGATTTATGGATGGTAGAGTTCCATTACATACTCTTAGAGCAGATATTGACTATGCGCTAGTAGAAGCTCATACAACATATGGTATCATAGGAATTAAAGTTTGGATTTGTAATGGATTTTCAAAGGCTAAAAAATAATGTTAGAACCTAAAAAAATTAAATATAGAAAAGTCCATAGAGGCAATCGAAAAGGCATGGCAAAAGGTGGTACTGAAGTAAGCTTTGGTAGTTATGGCTTGAAAGCAATGGAATCAGGTTGGGTTACAGCCAGACAAATTGAAGCTACTAGAATTTCAATATCTAGGCGAGTAAGAAAATTAGGTAGAATGTGGATTAGAATTTTTCCAGATAAGCCAATTACAAAAAAGCCAATGGAGACAAGAATGGGTAAAGGAAAAGGATCTCCAGAATATTGGGTAGCGAATGTAAAACCTGGTAGAGTTTTATTTGAAGTAGAAGGTATTCCTAAGGAAGTAGCTCAGGAAGCATTTAGAATTGCTGGAAATAAACTAGCAATCAAAACAAAATTAGTTTCAAAAAGAGGATTAGATGAAGGTTAACGACTTAAGAAAATTGTCTGATAAAGATTTATTGTCACGCTTAACTGACAATAGAGAAAGTTTGCAGAAATATCGCTTTCAAAAATCAATTCAACAATTAGAAGATTATAAAGTATTGTCTGACTTGAGAAAAGAGAATGCTAGAATTAATACTATATTAAAAGAAAAAACCTTAGATAAGGGAAATATTGATGGATAGAAATACACAAAAATTAGTAGGTACTGTTGTTTCTGACGCTATGGATAAAACTGTAGTAGTTAGCGTGGAAAGGCTTGTGAAGCATAAGCTTTATAAAAAGTATATGAAAAAATCAAAGAAATATTATGCTCATGATGAAAATAATACTTTTAAAAAAGGCGATACAGTAGAGCTTCTAGCAAGTAGACCTTTAAGTAAGTTAAAAAGATGGCGTACATCTAAATTAATTAAGAATGGAAATAAATAGTGGTACAAGCAGAAACAAGATTAAAAGTAGCCGACAACTCTGGAGCAAAAATAGTACAATGCTTTAAGGTTCTAGGTGGATCAAAAAAGAGATATGCTAGTATCGGAGATATTATTGTAGTAGCTGTTAAATCTTCTACTCCTGGTGGAATGGTTAAAAAAGGAGAAGTTGCTCGAGCTGTAGTAGTTAGAGTCAAGAAAGAAGTAAGAAGAAGAGATGGGTCTTATATCAGATTTGATGATAATGCCGCAGTTATTTTAAATGCTCAGAATGAACCAAAAGGCACTAGAATATTTGGTCCAGTAGCAAGAGAATTAAGAGAGGGTGGTTATATGAAAATTATTTCAATGGCACCGGAGGTTTTATAATGAAAATTAAGAAAAATATGATGGTAAAAGTAGTAGCTGGAAACTTTAAGGGACTTTCAGGTAAAGTACTTAAGGTTATACCTGAAACTCAAAGAGCTTATGTTGAGGGAGTTGCTTTAACAAAAAGAACCCTAAAACCTTCTCAAGAAAATCCAAAAGGCGGATTTACAGAAAGAGAAAGATCTATACATGTTTCAAATTTAATGGCTTTAGAGAGCAATAAAGCTTCTAGAATTGGATTTAAAGTATTGGAAGATAAATCAAAAGTAAGGGTTTCAAAAAGATCTGGTAAGGAATTAGGTTAAGATTCATGGCGACAAATTATAAGAAAAAATATTTAGATGAAGTTAGACCTCACTTAATGAAGGCTTTCAATTTAAGTACTGTTATGCAAGTGCCTAAGATTGAAAAAATTACATTAAATATTGGTTTAGGTAACGCAAAAGAAAACAAGAAAGCTTTGCAATCAGCTCTCGATGAATTAATGTTGATTACTGGTCAAAAACCAGTTATTACAAAAGCAAAAAAAGATGTTTCTAATTTCAAGATTAGAAAAGGATTTCCAGTTGGATGTAAGGTTACTTTACGTAGAGAATATATGTACGAATTTTTAGAAAGATTGTGTGCAGTTGCCCTTCCAAGAACAAGAGATTTCAGAGGGTTATCGAATAAGTCATTTGACGGACAAGGTAACTATAGTTTTGGAATTAAAGAGCAAATTGTATTCGCAGAAATTGACTATGATAAGGTTGATTCTATTACAGGTATGGATGTCATTATTACCACATCGGCTGATAACGATGAAATATCTTATGAGTTATTAAAATCTATGGGACTCCCAATTAGAGAGAAAAAAGTATTAACAGATAATAATTTAGACAAGGAAAATAATGGCTAAAAAATCTAAAGTTGTAAGAGAGAATCACTTAATGAAAAAAGTTGAAAAATACCATGCTCTAAGAACAGAGTTGAGAGGTTTAATTAAAAACATTAACACTCCAGAAGATGAAAAAATGAAAGCTATAGAGAGGCTTCAAAAGCTTCCTAGAAGCTCAAGTCGCACTCGTTTAACAAACAGATGTGCAGTTTCTGGAAGACCAACAGGGTATATGAGAAAATTTGGTTTATCAAGAATAACTTTTAGAGAATTAGCGTTAAAAGGTGAACTGCCTGGCGTAACTAAGGCCAGTTGGTAAGGAGAACATTTTATGTCAATGACAGATCCAATAGCAGATTTTTGTACAAGAATAAGAAATGGCTATTCATCTCAAAAGAGATGGGTGGACGTACCTTCTTCGCTGTTGAAAAAAAGAATAGCAGTTGTATTGAAAGAAGAAGGATATATCGATAATGTTGTTTTTGTGAGTAAGGAAGATAAGAAAGAAGATATTAGAGTATTTTTAAGATATCATAATGAATCTCCAGCAATTACAACAATTGAAAAAATTAGTAAACCTGGAAAAAGAGTTTATGTGGCATCAGACGAAATTCCTAGAGTATTGAATGGATTGGGAATCAGTGTAATCTCATCTTCAAAAGGTGTAATTAGTAATAAAGTAGCAAGAGAATTAAAAGTTGGAGGAGAGTTGCTTTGCAACGTTTGGTAATATGTCAAGGATAGGAAATAACGTAATTACAATACCAGAGGGTGTAAAAGTGAAAAATAGTACTCAGCACCTATCAGTAAACGGACCCAAAGGTCAATTATCGGTTGATATTTGTGAGGAAGTAACAGTAAAAATTGAAGATAATGGCATATCTGTATCAAGAAATGCAGAAGATAAAGTTTCAAGATCTATGCATGGTACAACTAGACAATTAATTTTTAATGCTATTGAAGGAGTTACAAACGGGTTTTCTAAACATTTAGAAATCGTAGGGGTTGGTTATAATGCTAAATCTCAAAACAATAGAGTGATTTTACAGTTAGGTTTTTCTCACGATATTATCTTTGATTTACCTGAAGGTATTGAAGCAATTTCTGACGGTAAAAAAGGTGAAAAATTGGAGATTAAGGGTATAAATAAACAAGTTGTAGGTCAAGTAGCTGCAAAAATAAGATCTCTAAGAAAGCCTGAACCTTACAAAGGAAAAGGAATTAGATATAAAGATGAATATGTTCGTTCAAAACAAGGTAAAACTGTTGGAGGGGGCGACTAAATGAAAAAGTTAAAATTAAAAAAAGAACAATACTTAAGAAGAAGAAAAAGATCAAAAAAACCTTTTCCAGTAAAAGGTGAGTATAGGTTGTGTGTTTATAAGAGCGCTAGGCATATAGAAGCACAAATTATTGATGATTTTAATCAGACTACTTTAGTAGCTGCTTCTTCAAAAGAAAAGGCTTATGCAAAAGAGAAGGGTAATAAAACTGAATTAGCATCACTTGTTGGAAAGTCTTTATCTGAGAGAGCAAAAGTTAAAAAAGTTAAAAAAGTATACTTTGATAGAAACGGTTTTAGATATCATGGAAGAGTGAAATCTTTTGCTGAAGCTTCTAGAAAAGGTGGACTAGAATTTTAAAATTGGAGAATAAATGAGTATGATTAATTATTCAGAACTGGACTTAAAAGAAGAATCCGTTATAAGAATTAACAGGGTTGCAAAAGTTAATTCTCGCGGAAAAAGATTCAGCTTTTCAACTTTGGTTGTTATTGGAGACGGTAAAAATCATGTTGGCATTGGACAAGGAAAAGCTAATGAAGTGGTTGTATCAATCACTAAAGCTAAGGATGATGCAAAGCAGAATCTAGTTAAGGTTCCTGTTTATAATTATACTATTCCTCATGAGATTATAGGTAAACATGGTGCAAGTAGAGTGTTGCTAAAACCAGCTCCATTCGGAACAGGTATTATAGCCGGTGCTGGAGTAAGATTGATTATGGAGCAAGTTGGTATCAACAATATTTACTCAAAAGTCCTAGGATCACATAACCCTATGAATGTTGCTAAAGCTGTAATGAATGCTTTAACAAGTTTGCAGGATGTTAGAGTTGTTGCTAAGAAAAGAGGGAAAACACCACAAACATTATTCGAGATTTAAAAAATGGCTAAAAAACAAATTAAAATTACACAAATCAAAAGTAGAATTGGCTATTCAAAAAAAGCTAAAGCTACTCTTGATGCATTAGGTCTTAGAAAAATGAATAAAACAGTTGTTCTAGATTTAAACGATGCAATAAATGGAATGGTAAAAAAGATAGACTATCTAGTTAAGGTTGAGGAAGTAAAATAATGAAATTAGTAAAACCTATTAAAGCTACAAAGAACTCGAAAAGAGTTGGTAGAGGACCCGGTTCCGGTTTAGGTAAAACTGCCGGAAGAGGCCATAATGGAGCAGGATCAAGAAGTGGTCATAAGCACAGATATTGGTTTGAAGGAGGTCAAGTACCTCTTCATAGAAGAGTTCCAACAAGAGGATTTAATAATTCCAATTTTGCAAAGTCATATGAAATTGTAAATCTTTCTCAAATTGCTAAAATTAAATCAAAGAAAATTGATTCTGAGGTTTTATTGGAAAAAGGATTAATCTCTTCTAACTTTGTTGCTGTAAAAATTCTTGGTAACGGAGATATTGATAAAGCTTACAATGTTACTGCATCAGCATTTAGTGCCTCTGCAGTTAAAAAGATTGAAGAAGCAGGCGGAAAGGTTACTGTTCAGTGATTGAAAAATTGAGAAATATTTTTGCTATTCCTGAACTTAGAAGCAAAATATTATTTACTCTAGGAATCTTAATGATTGTTAGATTAGGTGCTCAGGTACCTATTCCTGGTATTGACCCTGAAGCTCTTCGCCAGACAATGGAGTCTCTAAATGACACTTTCTTTGGATTGTTTAATATGTTTACTGGAGGAGCATTTGGTCAAGCAGCTGTATTTGGATTAGGAATTATGCCATATATATCAGTTTCAATTGTTGTGCAGATACTTCAAACTACTCTTCCATATTTTCAAAGATTAGCACAAGAGGGTGAAAGCGGAAGAGCTAAGATTAATCAAATTATTAGATATGGTACGGTAATTCTGGCTCTTGTTCAATCTATCGGTATTGCTTTTTTATTAGAAAGTTATGGTATTGTATTAGATCCAGGTTTTGCCTTTAGATTTACTGCAGTAGTTTCTATAACAACAGGTACAATGTTATTACTTTGGCTTGGTGAAAAAATTACAGAACATGGTATAGGTAATGGTATATCACTTGTTATTATGGTTGGAATTTTAGCAGCATTTCCGAATGTTGTTTTATCTGAGATTTCATATTTCCAGCAAGGTGTAAGAGGTATTCTATCAGAACTTTCTCTTGCAATTTTATTCTTCTTTTTAGTTATGTTAATTATACTCATACAGCAAGGCCTGAGAAAAATACCTGTGCAGTATGCTAGAAGAATTGTTGGAAGAAAAGTTTATGGAGGACAATCTACCTATCTTCCTTTAAAAATTAATACAGCAGGAGTTATACCTATTATATTTGCGCAATCTATATTGCTAATTCCTGGCACGATTGCAACCTTTATGGGTCAAGATGCGACTCAGTCTAATTTTATGTCTTGGTTTGCAATGGATCATTGGTTTTCAAATGTATGTTTTGCATTGTTGATTGTATTTTTTACTTATTTTTACACTGCATTACAATTTGACCCAAATCAAGTAGCTTCTACTTTGAAGCAACAGGGAGGATTTATTCCCGGAGTGAAGCCAGGAAAAAAGACAGCACAATTTATAGAAAACATTCTTACTAGAGTGACACTTCCAGGCGCATGCTTTCTTGGATTTATTGCTTTGATGCCATACTTCTTACAACAATTAGTTGGTTTAGATTATAGTTATGCTTCATTTTTTGGAGGAACTAGTCTATTGATTATCGTTGGCGTTGGATTAGATACTTTGAGTCAAGTGGAAACACACTTATTATCTAGGCATTATGATGGATTTCTTTCAAAAGGTAAAGTTAGAGGAAGAAGATAGTGGTTGATTTAAATAATACAAATCAGGTATCTCAAATGACTGAGAGTTGTCAGATTTTATCTGATACGCTCAATATGATTGAAAGTCATGTTAAGCCAGGTCAATCCGTTGTCGAGTTAGATAGATTGGCAGAAGAGTATATTCTATCTAGAGATGCTAAACCTGCATTTAAGGGTTATAATAACTTCCCTTCAACTTTAACAGTGTCAATTGATGATGAAGTAGTGCATGGTATACCAAAAGATGTCGTTCTAGAAGAAGGTCAGATTGTAGGTATAGATTGTGGAGTATTAAAGAATAACTATTATAGCGATTCAGCAAGAACGCTAGCTGTTGGAAAAATTTCAAAAGAAAAACAATTATTATTAAGTATTACAAAAGAAGCATTAGATATAGGAATCAGCAAGGCAGTGGTAGGAAATCGCATATTTGATATTAGCGACGCAATACAAAAGCATGTAGAGTCAAAAGGTTATTCAATAGTGAGAGAGCTAGTAGGGCATGGAATTGGTACTCAATTACATCTTGAGCCACAAGTTCCTAATTTTTCTACTCCTAGAAGCGCTGATCATGATATCGAGTTAAAAGAAGGTATGTGTTTAGCAATTGAACCTATGGTAAACTTAGGATCAAGATATATTAAAACCGACTCAGATGGATGGACAATTAGGACGCAAGATGGACAGCCAAGTGCACACTTTGAACATTCAATTCTTATTACTAAGTTGCAACCCAGAATTTTAACATAATGGCAAAACAAGAATCAATAGAAGTAGAGGGAGTAATTAAAGAGGCTTTACCCGGTGCTAGGTTTAGAGTGATTATTAACTTAGGCGGTAAAGATCATGAAGTACTTGCTCACGTAAGCGGAAAAATGCGTATGCATTTTATTAAAATGCTACCTGGAGATAAGGTTGATTTACAATTATCTCCCTATGATTTAAACAGAGGAAGAATTACCTTTAGGCAATAATTATGAAAGTTAGAGCATCAGTAAAGAAAAGAACACGTGATTGCGTTATTGTACGTCGAAAAGGACGTGTTTACGTTATCAATAAAAAGAACCCTAGATTTAAGCAGAGGCAAGGATAATGGCTAGAATAGCAGGTGTAGATATACCCAAAGATAAGAAAGTTTCATATTCGTTGCGTTATGTTCATGGTATTGGACTTAACACTGCAATGAAAGTATGTGAATTAGCAAAAGTAGATCCAAATGTAAGAGTTACTGATTTAAGCTCTAAAGATGAAGATGCAATTAGAAAAGTAATTGTAGACTTAAGATTATTGATTGAGGGTGAATTAAGAAGTGAAAATTTAAGAAATGTTAAAAGACTACAAGATATTGGTAGTTATAGGGGAGTAAGACATAGAAAATCTCTTCCAGTAAGAGGCCAAAGAACAAAAACTAATTCTAGAACAAAAAGAAGTGGAAGAAAACAAACAATGTCACTTAAGAAGGCAGCATAGTATATGGAAACAAGAACTAGATCAAAAAAGAATAAGAAAAAGATAAACCCAAACGGTATTGTTCACATCAAGGCGACGTTCAATAATACGAATATCACCATATCTGATGAAAATGGAAATGTTATTGCTTGGGCTACTGCAGGTAAAGCAGGGTTTAAAGGTTCTAGAAAAAATACAGCATATGCAGCTACTATAGCTTCAGAGAAAGTAGCTAGTGAAGTAGTAAGTATGGGTATGGCAAGAGTATCCGTTAGAGTTAAGGGTCCTGGAGCAGGTAGAGAATCAGCTATCAGAGCATTATCTGGTGCTGGCTTACAAGTAACGTCAATAGCAGATGTGACACCATTGCCTCATAATGGATGTCGACCTAAAAAACAAAGAAGAGTTTAAAAAATATGGCAAAATTAAATACACCTAAAGGTAAATTAGTTAGAAAGCTTGGAGTTAATATTTTTGGTAATCCTAAGTTCGATAGATTATTATCAAAAAAAGGATATAGACCTGGCCAGCATGGAAAAATGGGTAAACGTCCTTCAACTTACTCTCTGCAATTGCAAGAAAAACAAAAAATTAAATTCACATACGGTATGCTAGAAAAACAATTTAGAACTTATTTCAAAAAAGCCTCACAGATGAAAGGTGAAGCTGGATTCAATCTATTGGTTTTGCTTGAATCTAGATTAGATAATGTGGTTTACAAACTTGGCTTTGGTCCTACAAGATCAGCAGCAAGACAGCTTGTTAGTCATGCGCATTTTATGGTTAATGGTGGTAAGGTTAATATTGCATCTTATCGTTTAAAGCCTGGCGACGTTGTACAAGTCAGAGCTAAAAGTAAGAAATTAGATATTATATTAAATTCTATGAAAATGATTAAAGGCGATTTGAGTGTTTCTTGGCTTTCTGTTGATAAAGCTAAAATGGAAGGAACATTTGTTAATTATCCAGAGAGAGATGAAATTGATTTAACTATGAATGAACAATTAGTTGTTGAATACTATTCAAGATAAAGGAAAAAAAATGAGCAATGATTTAAAATTTAAGATTTCACATAAAATAATTGAGGACAATTCAAGCAACTTTCTTATCAAGCCACTTGAAAGAGGCTATGGAATAACTGTTGGAAATTCTTTAAGAAGAGCTTTATTAACTGCAGTGCCCGGCGCAGCTATTACAAATGTCAAGATTGAAGGTGCTTTGCATGAATTTTCAAGTCTTGATGGAATAAAAGAAGATATTGCTGATGTAATTATGAATTTAAAAGGAGTAAGGTTTCACTTATTTGAAAGTTCAGTCGAGCCTATTTTCTTAAAAATTAAAGGTAAAAAAACATTTACAGCAGCGGATATTCAAGCTGTAAGTGACGATTTCACAATCTTAAATCCTGATCATTATATTACAGATATTTCAAAGGGAACCACCCTTGAATTAGAATTAAGATTAGGAATTGGTAAGGGGTATAAATCTAGCGAAGAAAATAAGCTAAATAATTCACCTGTTGGAATGATACCAATTGATAGTATTTTTAATCCTGTTACACAGGTAGCATTTAATGTTTCTCCATTACCTGGAGCAAAAGAAGATTTAGAAATGCTGTCTTTAGATGTTAAAACAGATGGATCTATCAGTCCTATTGATGCAGTTAGTTATTGTTCTTCTGTTCTTTCTGAACATTATAATATTATTAACTCTATTAGCAATCCTTCTGTATTAGAAATTGATAAACCTGTTAGTGAGGAAATTCTACAGATTCGTAAACTTCTTGGATCTTCAATTGATGAAATGGAATTGTCAGTAAGAAGTCACAACTGTTTAGAAGCTGCTGGAATCACTCTAATTGGTGAATTGGTAGACAAAGACGAAGCAGAGATGCTTGATTATAAAAACTTTGGCCGTAAATCACTTAATGAGTTGATTGAAAAGCTTGAAACTATGGGTCTAAAATTCGGAATGGATACTAGTCCTTATGTGGAAGATGAAGTATAAATGAGAAAAAGAATATCAGCTAGAAAGTTTGGTAAGTCTACTGCTCATAGAAAAGCAATGATGTCTAATATGGCAAGCTCATTAATTGAGCATAAACGTATTAAAACTACACATCAAAAAGCTTTAGAGCTGAGAAAGTTTATTGAACCGATGATCACTAAAGCTAAAGAAAAAACTGTTCATAATAGAAGAGCAGTGCTGAAGAAAATTCATAACTCAGATGCCGTAAAAACTTTATTTGATGTTATTGCTCCAGTTTATACAGATAGACCGGGTGGATATACTCGCATTATTAAGCTTGGTACTAGAACAAACGATGCAGCTAAAATCTCTTTAATTGAATTTGTAGACAAGGCTCAATTCAAAGTCGATGAAGTAGTTCCTGTTGAGCTAGAAGAAGCACCAAAAGAAGATAGTTAAATTTCTCTTATTATCTTTTTTAAGTACTTTTCATCTATTTGATCAAAATCATCTAATTCTTTTGAATCAATATCAAGAACATACTCTTTGTTGTTTTTAGTGAATGGTATAGCAATCTCAGATTTACTATTCATATCACATATGATATGATTTTTAAACTTGGTTACATCACCTACAATTAAAACACTTTTTTTTGTTAGGGATTGCCCACATACACCATTCATGTCAATTGGACTGCAAGGTATGTTGTCTGAATAATATTCTGATATCTCTAATTGAGTTTCTTTTTTTATATAAAGACCACAAAAAATCCAATCTTCAAATTCATTGTATAGGTATTTAATAATATTATCGACTTTATTTTTCTTATTTAAAGAATTAAAGAATTGAATTGATTTTTGGTATTTTTTTTCTTTTACATTAGATTGAGTGATATTCATGATTAAAAATAACAAATATTCTAAAGATACAATAATAGTTTCTGGGATGCCTAGAACTGCTACGACGATAGTTGGTAGGCTTATATCGTATAAAATGCCTTATAGTACCATTTATGAGCCATTTAATATATCTCAAGGCTTGAAATCGGTAGATATTAATTATCTTATCCCAAACTCTAATATCAGTGAGTATAATTTTGATAAAATTTTTAACGGTCTATTAAATTTAGATGGACAATTTAGATTGGGTGTGAAGCTTAATGACTCATCATTAAAAAAAATAATCAAATATATTATTGGAAATGAATCATCTATTTCTTTCAAGAAGGCAAAATATGTTTCTAGAAAAAGAGGTTTAATCCTAAAAGATCCATTTTTACTATTTGCCTCTAAGTATATAGCTAAGAATCATAAGGTGATTATGTGTGAAAGACCGCTACTTCCTTTGGCGGGGAGCTTTAAAAGGATGTCTTGGTCATTTGATGAATATAGTCGATTGCTAAAAGATTTCAATATTATTGATATCGATATTCAAAAACCTAATCAGTTTAATAATGGTAATATTTCACCTTTTGTAATCGGAGCGATACAGTTTTTTTATCTTTACTCTGTATTTAAGAGGAACCTTCTAAATGATGATAATATCTACATGTTTGATCAAAATGAATTATCTGTTAATCCCAATCAGTCAATTATGTCATTATTCGATTGGCTAAATATAGATTATTCAAAAAATGATATAGATAAAATAGTAATAAATATTTCAGGTTCATCTAAAAAGAATAAATCTCCCAAAGAAGGCGTGCAGCATGATCATTTATATGATAAGCAACATGCTAACGACTATTTTAATTCAATATTAACAAATAATGAGATTGAATATGTGAAAGAGTGTGAGAGAGTAATTTGTAGCGGAGGAGAGATTTGAACTCCCGACCTTCGGATTATGATTCCGCTGCTCTAACCAACTGAGCTACTCCGCCATCGAAGGCCTAAAGTTATATTACTTCATCCTAAAAGTCTAAATTATTTTTACAAGAAAAACGTTCCCTTTTTTATCTTATTGTGTAATTTCAAGCATTAACAATATAACATAGAGGCTGAAACAACTCATGAAGTATAAAACAAAAAAAGAATTTTTAGATACAGTAGTAAGTAATTATAAAGATCAAAAAGAATTTCATCAAGCTGTTGAAGAAGTTGTCCATTCTATATGGGATACAGCAGTAGCAAATCCAGAATATGGTAGATTTAATATCCTTGATAGAATCGTTGTTCCAGATAGAACAATTATTTTTAGAGTACCATGGATGGATGATAACAATGAGGTTCATGTAAATTTAGGCTATAGAATTCAATTCAATTCTGCAATTGGACCTTATAAAGGTGGATTGAGATTTCATCCAAGTGTTGATTTGGGAATTTTGAAATTTCTCGCCTTCGAACAAGTATTTAAAAATAGCCTTACAGGATTAAATCTTGGAGGAGGTAAAGGCGGATCAAACTTTGACCCAAAAGGAAAGTCTGATAAAGAAATTATGAATTTTTGTTATGCTTTTATGAATGAACTTTATAGACATATAGGCAGACGCACTGATATCCCAGCTGGTGATATCGGCGTTGGAGGTAGAGAGATTGGATATATGTTCGGTCAGTATAAAAAAATAAGAAATGCATTCACTGGTGTATTAACTGGAAAAGGTACAAATTGGGGTGGAAGCCTAATTCGTCCTGAGGCTACAGGCTATGGATTAATTTATTTCGTTGTTGAAATGCTTAAAACGAGAGATGATTCATTAGATGGAAAAATTGCTACTGTTTCCGGATCTGGAAATGTAGCACAATTTGCCTGTGAAAAATTAATTGAATTAGGGGCAAAGCCAGTAACTTTATCTGACTCGGGCGGATTTATTTATGATCCAGATGGAATTACTCAAGAAAAATTAGAGTATGTCAAAAAACTCAAAGGTGTCAGATCTGCTAGGATATCTGATTATGCTAAAAAATACAATGTTGAATATTTTGAAGGAAAACGTCCATGGTCTATAAAGTGCGATATTGCATTACCATGTGCCACTCAAAATGAATTGAATTCTGACGATGCTAAAGAGTTGTTAGAAAACGGATGTTTTGTAGTTGCTGAAGGCGCAAATATGCCATCCACTACAAATGCCGTACATCATTTTATTAGTAACAAAATCTTATATGGTCCTGGTAAAGCAGCTAATGCTGGTGGGGTAGCTATATCTGGTATTGAAATGAGTCAAAATAGTACAAGAATTCCACTTAAAAGAGATAAGGTTGATGGGTTATTAAAAGAGATTATGCAGCGTATTCATACTACGTGTGTTAAGCATGGCTCTAATGATGACTTTATTAACTATGTAGATGGTGCCAATATCGGAGGATTTGTAAGAGTTGCAGATTCAATGATTGACCAAGGTATTGCCTAAATTCTTTAGTATTATTTAGACTGTTATGCTACGCAAGATTACATCAATAGACTTTCAGTCCAATAACAATACAAGTCAGTTTGTACTCATCCGAGTTGATTTTAATGTACCGGTCGAAAATGATCTAGTTGTAGATGATTACAGAATACTTAAATCGTTACCTACAATCCAATATTGTCTTGACCAAGGAGCAAAAGTTGTTCTAATGTCCCATAGAGGAAGGCCAAATGGGAAAGTTGATTCAAACCTTTCGTTAATGCCTGCAGGCGAAAGACTCGCTCAATTATTAGAAATGCCTATAAAATTTTCTCATGATTGTATATCAGAAGACGCTATAGACGTGTCTAGAAATTTAAAAAGAGGAGAAATTCACTTACTAGAAAACTTGAGGTTCCATGAGGGAGAAATAAGTAATGACCCATCATTTGCTTCTAAATTAGCTAAACATGGAGCTATCTATTTAAATGATGCATTTGGCACAGCTCATCGTAAACACGCTTCGAATGTAGGTATTGCTAATTATTTTACAACAAAAGGAATGGGTTTATTGATGGAGAAAGAGATGGAGTTTCTTTCTGATGGTGTTTCTAATGCAATTGATCCAGTGTCTTTGATTATTGGTGGAGCAAAAATTGATACTAAGATAAATGTGATCAAACATTTTTTTGATATAGCAGACAATATTATTATTGGCGGCGCAATGGCAAATACTTTTTTAGCTGCAAATAAATATGATATGGGAAAATCTTTAGTAGAAAAAAGCGAAATAGATACAGCGAGAAAGCTTATGCTAATGGCCTCTAAATATAAAACAAACATCATTCTTCCTATCGATTTTAATGGAGAGATGGGCAAGTTTGGAAGTGGTAAATTACGCTATACTACTAGAGATGATATTAAGAAAACAATGATTTGTCAAGATATCGGAGAGCTGAGCATTAATCTATTTACAGACATTATTAAACAATCAAAGACAGTTTTTTGGAATGGTACAGTGGGCGTAGCAGAAAATAAAGACTTTGCTATAGGTACTAATAAAATAATTGATGCAATTACAGAAAGTAAATGCACTTCTATTGTTGGTGGAGGGGATACTATTGCAGCAATTAGAAATTATAAAAAAGAAATAATTGAAGACTTTTCTCACGCCTCTACTGGTGGAGGTTCTTGCTTAGAATTATTATCTGGTAATAAGCTTTCAGCTATACAGGCATTGGAAAAATAATGAGAAAAATAACTCTAGCAGCAAATTGGAAGATGTATTTAGATGAGAGTAATTCAATCTCTTTTATTCATAAACTCAACGCAGATAAAGATTTATTTTCTGATAAAGATATTATACTATTTCCATCGCATGCTTGTATAAGAGCGGTAAAAGACCATCTAGATATAAGTTTAAAAATTGGTATGCAAGATTGTGATATGCATGCTCAAGGAGCTTATACTGGATCAACATCAATTAATTCTATTGATATAGATTCCTGTATTGTTGGTCATTCAGAAAGAAGGATTGTATACAAAGAAACAAATAGCATTATTTCGGATAAGTTAAATACTATTTTATCTAGCAACGCTAATCCTATCTTATGTATAGGAGAAACATTGAAAGAAAAAAATAAAAATTTAGCAGTAAGTGTTCTGCGCAAACAATTGTCTATCTTACCCCAAAATCTCGATGGAAAGGAATTGACTATTGCGTATGAGCCTGTATGGGCTATTGGATCTGGAGATGTGCCTTCAAATGAATATATCAATGAAATGCTTTCTTCTATAAAAAATAGATTAAAAAGTTTATATTCTGATACAGATTTACATAATATTAAGTTATTTTATGGTGGATCTGTTGACGCGAGTAACATTGAAGAGCTTCTTAGTGTGGAGCTAATCGATGGTTTTCTCATTGGTAGCGCTAGCGCTAACTTTGAAAAGTTTAAAGAAATTGTTAGAAAAATAAAATTATAAGAGGTGTTATGGTTCAATTTTTAATAGTAGTACATACATTAGTAAGTTTGTTACTTATCGGGGTAATTTTAATGCAATCAGGTCAGGGTGGACTAAACTCTATGATGGGTGGTGCCGCTAATTCGATGTTAGGATCTTCTGGCGCAAATGATTTCATTACCAAATTAACAACGTTTCTTGGGATAACATTCATTGGTTTAGCATTAGTAATTGGCGCTATAAGTGGAGAATCTCAGTCATCTGGAGAGTCTATTATTCAAAAAGATTCTGAATCTAGACAAGTAGAATTGGCTGTTCCAAATGAATACGCTTTACCCTCTGAAGATCTTCTGCCAGAAGAAGCTACAAATTAAGATAGCCGAAGTGGTGGAATTGGTAGACACGCTAGCTTGAGGGGTTAGTGGAGGAAACTCTGTGTGGGTTCAAGTCCCGCCTTCGGCACAAAAATAACATTTAGTATTTTTTTAAAAGATTTATAGATTACGTGATAATTAAAAAAAATGAATACTTTAAAGGCGGTACAATGAAAAATATTATTTTTATCTTATTATTCTCAACAACTATCTTTGCCCAAGGATCAGCTCTATCTCTTTATGAAGAATCTCAAAAAGCTCTATCTTCTGGTAACTTAGATCTTGCTGGAGAGAAAATTAGAGAAGCTATCAATCTAGACAAGGGAAACGATAAATTTAGAAAAGAGTTTGATCGTTTAAATGGGTTAAGAAACAAAATGATCAATGCTAATAGATCAGTTCAAGACGGAAGATTCGATGATGCTATAGCAGGATTTGCGGATGTTATAGTTAATGTATCAAATTCTGTTGAGGCATATTATGGAACAGCAAAAGCTTATGAAGGAAAGAAAGATTTTACTTCAGCTGTCAAATATTATAAACAATCTTTAGCTCTTGATCCTAATTATAAAAAAGCTAAGACATCTATATCTAACGTTGCTAAGAAGTTATATAATAGCGCAAATCAGGATTATAAAAATGGAAATCTTGAGTCTGCATTGTCAAAATATGAGCAAGTATTAGGTATTAATAGTAGGTTATATCAAGCCTATTTTCAAATGGGTGTTTTGCAAAAAAAGATGGGTAATCTATCTCTAGCAATTCAAAATTATCAAAGTGCTTTAAGTATTAAAAAAACATTTGATAAAGGTTGGTATAGTCTTGGTTTAGCATATAGAGATAATGGCGATATGGACAATGCAAAATCTTCCTTTGAGGAAACAATTCGATTAAATAAGAAATATTATAAAGCTCACAAAAGCTTAGGAGATATTTTTATTGAATCAGAAAAATATGAAGACGCTATTGCAAGTTTTAAGTCAGCGATTGCTATTAAATCAAAGTATGCTCCAGCATATCATTCTATGGGTATTACATATGCTAAAATGGAAGATTATACTAGGTCAGCAGACTCTTTAACTAAGGCTGTAGATCTACAGCCTAAAGAATTTCTATCTTGGTTTCATCTATCTGAAGCTCACAACAAACTTAATGATTGCGAAGCTGCCAAAACAGCTGCGTTAGAGGCTATAGATTTGAAAAAGAATTTTGGCGGCGGTTGGTTTGAATTAGGTATTGCTGAATATTGTGGAGGTAAAGGAAATAAGAATACATCTATTAATCATTTTGAAAAAGCAAGAAATGATAGAGAATGGAGAAAAATGGCAGAATATGAAATCGATCGCGTTAGAAATCCTGAGAAGTATGAGGAATGATTAAAGCAGTTATTTTTGACTTAGATAATACTCTTCTCGATTTTGTCAAAATGAAAAAAGAGGCAGTAATGAGTGCTCTTTCATCTATGAAAGAAGCTGGTTTAGATTTAGATGTAGATATATCCTATAAAGATATAATGGATATATACGAAGTTGACGGATGGGAAAACCAGGTAGTATTCGACAAATTTTTAAAAAATAAAATTGGTTATGTAGATAATAAATATCTAGCTGCTGGAATCGTTGCTTATAGAAGAGCAAAAGAAGCTAATTTAAAAGCTTATCCAAATGTTCAAAAAACATTGAATCACTTATTAAAAAATGCCATCAAACTAGCCATTGTATCAGATGCTCCTAGTCGAGAAGCTTGGATGAGAATTTATTATTTAAATCTTCACCACTCTTTTGACACGGTGATTACATTTGATGATTCGGGAGAAAGAAAACCTTCTCCAACACCGTTCAAGCTTGCCCTCAAAGAATTAAACCTATCTAAGGATGAGGTATTAATGGTAGGAGATTGGCCTGAGAGAGATATGGTTGGAGCCAATAGTATAGGTATAAAGACTATTTTTGCAAAATACGGAGACGCTTTTGGAGTGAAAGACTCTGGAGCTAATTGGGATATTGAAGACATATCGGAAGTAGTTACTATTATTGAAGAGATTAATAATGGCTAATATTGGTGTCGATATTGTTGCAATCAATCGTATTGAATCTATTTTAAGCTCTGATAAGAAAATAAAATTTTTGAATAAAATATTTTCTGAAAATGAAATTCTAGAATCAAAAGAAAAAGCAAATATGTCACAGTATTTTTCTGGAAGATTTGCAGCAAAAGAAGCAATTAGAAAAGCCTTATCCTCTGAAAAAAAATCAACTAATCAATCTTTTAAATCTATAGAAATTTTAAATAGCGATAGCGGTAAACCTTATGTTCTAAGTGAGACTAGGAAAGATATCAATATTTCTATATCACACGATGGGAACTATGCAGTCGCTTTTTGCATAATAGATAAGTAGTTATGGATTATTTTGAAATAGAAGGAAAGAATAAGCTCTTTGGAGATATTGATATTAGTGGAGCAAAAAATGCAGTATTGCCTTTGATGGCTGCTGCAATCTTAAATGATAGAGCGCTAACTATCACTAATGTACCAAAATTGTCTGACTCAATTACAATGGGAAATCTAATAAAAGGAATGGGCGGAGAAGTTAATTTTGATCATTCTAGTATTATTATTGATCCAAAAAAATTGAATATACCTTACGCTCCATATAAACTTGTAAAAACTATGCGAGCTTCTTTTTATGTACTTGGACCGTTAGTTGCTAGGTTTGGCGAGGCAAAAGTTTCATTACCTGGAGGTTGTGCCTGGGGTCCTAGACCAGTCGATTTTCATCTTGAAGGGTTAAAAAAATTAGGTATAGATATAAGTCTAGAAGCAGGATATGTGATTGCAAAGTCAAAAAAAATAGTTGGAAATAAAATTGTATTTCCAAAAATTTCTGTTGGAGCTACTGGAAATGTATTGATGGCAGCAGTTTTAGCTGAAGGAGATACTGAAATTCACAATGCAGCAGCAGAGCCTGAAATTCAACAATTATGTTTATTGTTAAATCAGATGGGAGCAAAAATATCAGGAATAGGCACTAATATATTGAAAATTCAAGGAGTAGAGAATTTGGGTGGCGTAGATAGTATTAAAGTTATCCCAGATAGAATCGAAGCAGGCACTTTTTTAATAGCTGTCGCCGCAACAGGTGGAAGAGTTAGGTTAAATAATGTAGAGCCGAAACATATGGAAAGTGTAACTAGTCTATTGAAACAGTCTAATATTGATATTGAAATAGAAAAAGATTCTATTCTAGTTACTTCAACTGGATCCGATATGAAGGCTTGCAATATGGAGACCAATGAATATCCAGGATTCCCTACAGACTTGCAAGCACAATGGATGCTTTTAATGAGCTTATCTATAGGAGACTCCACGATAAAAGAAAATATCTATTTTGATCGCTTCACCCATATTTTAGAGCTAAACAGATTAGGATGTGATGTGCGTCTCCATAAAGATCATGCAGTTATTAAAGGCGATAGATCTTTGATTGGAGCTGATGTTATGTCTACTGATATTAGAGCTTCTGCTGCACTAATTATTGCCGCTTTATGCGCAGAAGGTTTGACTAGTATTAGTAGGGTCTACCATATCGATAGAGGTTATGATAGAATTGAAGAAAAATTAGTCAAAGTTGGAGCAAAAATAACAAGGAAGAAATAACCGAATTTCAGTTGTTTCTTTATGAATTCTTTATAGATTACTAATTAAGTTATGAGAATTGTAATTATCGGTGCAGGTGAAGTAGGTTTCCATGTTGCTAAGTCTCTTAGCGAACTTGATTATGACATTGCCGTAGTAGATATTAATCATAAAAAATGTCAACGAGCGAATGAACATTTAGATGTTATCGTTATAAAAGGCAATGGTTCTGATGAAAAAATACTACAGCAAGCCAATGTAGCTGATGCTGATTATGTATTTACTCTAACTAGTTCAGATGAAACTAATCTTATTTCTTCTATGCAAGCACACAATTTAGGTGCAAAAAAGATTGTAGCACGTCTTAGAGATTTTGACTACAGTAAGAATGGACATGCTTTTATTCCTGAGAAATTTGGGATAGATATGGTTATTCATCCTGAAGCTGCCGTAGCTGAAGAAATTATTCGATTAGTTAAGCATCCCTATGCAGATAAATTTTATGAATTTGAAAATGGGAATACAGTGCTTTTTTCAAAGAAGATAAATCATCGTTCCATTATTATAGGTAAAACAGTAGAAGAGTTTCATAAGGAAAATACAGATTTTAAATGCTTAATTGTTGCTGTAGTAAGAGATGAAAAAATGACTATTCCAACATCTTCATTTAAGTTTGAGCCGGATGACTATATATTCTTTTTTACAAAATCAAAAAATTTAGATATACTTTTAAATGCTTTAGGAATTTCTTCTTCTAAAACTAAGCGAGTAATGATAGCAGGCGCAAGTAAAATTGGACGTCTAATTGCACGACAATTAGAAGGAGATATGTCAGTTAGACTAATTGATAATTCAAAAGAAAAAGCAACTGCTGTAGCCAATGAATTGAATGACTCTATCGTTATTCATTCCGATGCAACAGATGTTGAATTTTTGAAGGGTGAAAATATAAATGAAGTAGATTCATTTATTGCTGTCACAGAAGATCAACAACTTAATTTGTTAGCAGGTATTCTTGCAAAACAATTAAGAGTAAAGCAGTCTATTATACATGTTACCAATCCAGATTATGTAAAAAATATGTCAGATCTTGGAATGGGTTCTATTGTAAGTAAAAATACAGTTAGTGTTAATGCGATTGTTAAAGCAATTAGAATTGATCATAAAGATAATGTGATTCAATTATTTAGCACTCTAGAGATGGAAGCGATAGAGATTGAAGCAGAAAAAAATTCAAAAGCAGTACGTATTCCAATATCTAATTTAAATTTACCTCATGGTAGTATTGTAGCTCTAGTTAATCACAACGGACACTTAACAATACCATCTGGGGATTATCAAATCCTAGCAAATGATACGGTATTAATTTTCTGTATTCACTCAAAGGTTAGAGAAGTGAATAAGATATTTCAATCAGAATAATGAGCTTAAGACCTATATTTAGATTCTTAGCAATGCTGACAATGTTCTTGTCAATTTTTTTGCTTATTCCTGCATTAATCGATTATGTAGATCTTGGAGGTGTATACTTATTAAAAATAGCAGGAGCTGCTTTTATTCTTTCTCTACCTGTCTTATATGTGTGCAGAAAGGCAAAATCATTATCTAATAAAAATGTATTTTTAGTAATTGTATTGAGTTGGGTGATGACATCAGTTTTTGGTTCGCTTCCATTCTATTATTCAGGATTTTTTGATAATTATACGAATGCATTATTTGAGGCCGTATCAGGCGTGACTACTACAGGAGCTACCATTTTAGATGATATTGAAATTTTACCAAAAAGTATTTTATTCTGGAGAGCATTCCTTCAATGGATTGGAGGTTTGGGTGTTGTTGTGTTTACTATTGCTCTATTACCTCTATTGGGTGTTTCAGGAGAAAAGCTTTTTAATGTAGAGTATCCAGGTCCGTCATCAGAAAAAATTACACCAAGAATAAAAGATACAGCAAGATTATTGCTCAAATTTTATATTGGATTTACATTACTAGAATTTGTATTGCTATCTTATGATATGTCCTCTTTTGACGCTATTTGTCATGCATTGACAACAATGCCCACTGGTGGATTTTCTACATTTAATGATAGTATTAATTCTCAGTCATATTACGTGAAATCAGTCATTTTATTATTTATGATTGTTGGTGGAACAAATTTTGCTTTACACTTCAGAGCAGTTAAAGCTGGGCCAAAATCTTATATAAGAGATAGAGAGTTCTTATACTATATAGGATTAGTCTTATTAGCATCGATATCTATTTTATTCACTAGTTATTGGTATAGCGAAGGATCAAACACTTTAGATACTACTTTTCAAGTAGTATCCATATTAACTACAACAGGATTTACTTCTAGTGATTATAGTCAGTGGACACCTTTTATTAAACAATTTATATTATTTGGATTAATGTTTGTCGGTGCGATGGGCGGATCGACTAGTGGTGGTATGAAATTGATTAGAATCGTTGCAGTCGTAAAATACGCTACAATGGAATTAAAGCGATCGTTGCATTCAAAAGCAATTATACCTATTCGTATAGGTAAAAAAATTATTCCAGATGAAGTAATACGAAAAACTATAGCATTCTTCTTGTTCTATGTAGCATTTTTCTTTTTTGCCTCTTTGTGTTTCATTATCATGGGTATCGATCTTCAATCTGCAATGGGTGCTGCCGCATCAGGAATGGGTAATATTGGTCCATCTTGGGGAGCTCATGGCGCTATGGATAGTTATTTAATGATGCCAATGATAGGGAAGTATATCATGATGTTTTGCATGTTACTAGGAAGATTAGAAATTTTTGCTGTATTAGTGTTATTTACGAAGACATTCTGGAGATCTTAAAATAGAACTACAGTCTAAAATTGCTGGCTTGCCTGCATTACCCGGTATTTATCAATTCAAAGATAAAACCGATAAGATTATCTATATTGGCAAAGCAAAAGACCTCAAAAAGAGGGTTAAGTCCTATTTCCAAAAAAAGTCATACCGCTCGCCTAAAGATCAGTCCCTAATCAATAGAATCATAGATTTTGAATGGATTATTTGTGAAGATGAAGCTGATGCATTTATTACTGAAGCAACACTAATTAAAAAATTTAAACCCAAGTATAATGTTCGATTAAAAGACGATAAGTCTTTTCCTTACTTAAAGATTACAAATGAACAATTTCCTCAAATTGATATTACGCGAAAAGTCAAAAATGATAAATCGCGTTATTTTGGACCATATACAGACGTAAAGTCAATGCGAAGATTGCTAGATGTATTATATCGAGCCTTTCCAATACGTAATTGTTATATCGAACTAAAAGACGGGACAATCATTAAAAAAGGACTAGGGATTCAGACTATATCCGAGTCAGATTATCAAAATATGATTGATGATATGATTTTATTTTTAAAAGGAGAAACTAAGGCATTAGAAAAGAAACTGATGAAACAAATGGAATATTTTTCATCAAAGCTTATGTATGAAGATTCTGCTAGAGTAAGAGACCAAATCAAAGCAATCGGATCATTCAAAAGAGGTCAAAGAAAATTAGAAGCTGATTTTACTAATAGAGATGTTATTGGTATTGAAAGTAAAGACAATCATCATGTGGTAGTTATTCTACGTATTAGAGAGGGAAGAATATTAAGTAGAGAAAAGATTTCTGTAGATACTAACGATTCTATTGCTGAAATATTTCGCTCTATTATTATCAATTTCTATATGAATGCAGCGTATATACCGAATAATATTTATTTATTAGAATTTCCTACAGAACTAGATGAGCTAAAAGAGTGGCTATCGACAAAAAATAATCGCAAAGTAGAGTTTACAGTTCCTAAGAGAGGTGTAAAGCTCAAAGAATTAAAATTGGCTAATAGAAATGCAAAACTTCTATTAAATGAGTGGATGTTAAATTTAGCAAAACGAAAAGATTATATTCCGAAGCTATTAAGTGAGCTTCAAGATATTTTAGCTTTATCAAAGCCTCCTAGACTTATTGAGGCGTTTGATATTTCTCATTTAGGTGGAACAGATACAGTAGCATCAATGGTAGTGTTTAAAGATGGAAGGCCATACAAGAGCGGATATAGGAAATATAATATTAGTGTTGACCAGATTGATGATTTTGAATCAATGAGAGAGGTCGTATTTCGTCGTTACAAAAGACAGCTTGATGAAGGAAACTCATTGCCTGACTTAATTCTTATCGATGGAGGAAAAGGGCAATTATCATCTGCAAAACTATCTTTAGATAAATTGAAGTTAGATCTTCCGATTGTAGCTTTAGCAAAGAGGCTAGAGGAATTATTTATTCCAGGTGAAGCAGAGTCGTTAAGGATTGCAAAAAGTTCTCCAGCATTAAATCTTTTAAAGCAATTAAGAGATGAGGCACATCGATTTGCTATTACATTTCAAAGAAGTAAAAGAACGAAAAGGATGTTATCTAAATAAGATCCTTTTCTTTCATCCAATCGTCTGAAAGAAACTTTCTCATATAATTTCGAATACTATCAGGTAGTATTATCAAGCAATTTTGCCCTTTTTTGAGCTCTTTTGCTGCCTCTAGGGCTGCAAACGTTGCAGAGCCGCATGAACCTCCGATTAATAGACCTTCTTCGGTTATAAGTGTTCTTGCAGTGCTAAATGCTTCTTTGTCATTTACCTTTACAAATCTATCAACAACTGTTGGATCGAATGTCTTTGGAAAGAAGTCATAGCCAATACCTTCAATATGATATGGAGATCCCTTGTATTCATCTTCACCACCTAGGATGGAACCGTAGGGGTCGGCACCTATAATTTTAATATCTGGAATTGATTCTTTAAGACGTCTTCCAACGCCGGTAATAGTTCCACCAGTTCCTACGCCCATTACCACCATATGTAAATCAGTTCCAAAGTCATCTAATATTTCTTGAGAAGTATGATTGTAGTGAACATCTGGATTGCAAGGGTTTTCCCATTGGTCGAGAACATGACTATTTGGAATCTCTTTATTTAATTTTCTTGCTACACCAAAATTACTATCATCTTCATCGTGAGAAGCTTCTGTCCTCGTACGTATAATTTCTGCGCCTAAGGCTTTAATCGTTAATTCTTTCTCCATGCTCATTTTTTTTGGCATACATATAATCAATCGATATCCTTTAACCGCAGCAGCCAGTGCAAGTCCAATACCCGTATTACCTGATGTTGCTTCAATTAAGGTGTCTCCAGGTTTAATCCTTCCAGATTTTTCAGCACAATCAATCATACAAAATGCAGTACGATCTTTCACAGACCCACCAGGATTAAACATCTCAAGCTTTGCATAGAGATTACATTCTAGGTTTGAGCCAATAGAATTAAGCTTTACAACAGGAGTAGAGCCAATAGTTTCAAGAATATTGTTATAAATCATGGTTTAATATTAAAAAAAAAGAGAAGAAGAAGCCCCCTCTTTTTTAAAGAAAGTTAATTGTATGAATAAATCGTTAAAAAATTAGTCAAAAATATTATCAAATTTATCTATTCCATTGTTAAATGGTTTGCATTTTATTAAACTCATTTCGTTGTAAATTATAAAAAAACTATAGGCTCTATGAATTTTAAAAATATTTTATCAAAAACAAACGTACCTGCCGATTGGATTGGTATTAGATATGTCGAAGAAATACAAAATGTCCTATCAACAAAAAAATTATCCCTAGATAGCGTTCAAAGAAATATCACTAAAGGCGTAATGATTGATGTGCTTGTAGACGGACAATTTTCATATTACGCAACTCCATTCCTTGACGAATCTCATATATTGGAATGCATAAAGATTGCATATAATAACGCAAAACTAGCTTCAAAGTACTCTGTATTTAAATTTGATGAATCTATAGTGCGACAAGGTTTTACCGGAGAGTATAATACTAAGCTAGAAACTCCTTTAAGCGACTTATCTGTTACCGATATTCAAGATATCGCATTATTAGGATCTAAAACTTTAATGAATCACGATAAAATTGTTCATGCAGCTACAACAATTGAGCTAGTAGAAAGAACAACAGATATTGTGAGTACATCAGGTGCAGATATCCATCAAAAAATGGACATTGTATTAGTTGAATTATCTTCAACTGCCCAAAATAAATACGACTCTCAAACTAGAAGTAATCATGGGATGAGAGGGCACTGTTTCCAAGCAGGCGCAGAATTCTTAAAAGATTATAATATAGAAGATGAAGCTAATCAAATTTCAATCCAAGCATTAGAGTTATTAAATGCTGAACAATGTCCTACAGAAATGATGGATTTAGTACTAGCTCCAGATCAGATGATGTTACAAATCCATGAAAGTGTTGGGCATCCACTTGAACTTGATAGAATCTTAGGAGATGAAAGAAATTTTGCAGGTTCAAGTTTTGTTAGCCTCGATGATTTTGGTTCTTTGCAATATGGTTCAGAGCTGATGAATATTGTTTTTGATCCGACCATTCATAATCAATTGGCTACTTATAGATTTGATGACGGAGGAATGCCTGCAGAAAAAGAGCATTTAATTAAAGATGGCGTTTTGGTCAGAGGGCTTGGAGGAATTGAAAGTCAAATTCGATCAGGCGTAAACGGTGTTTCAAATTTAAGAGCATCTTCATGGAATAGAATTCCGATAGATCGAATGGCTAACATTAACCTCGAGATAGGGCAGTCAACAAGAGATGAAATCATTGGTAGTGTCGAAAGAGGTGTATATATGGAGAGTAATCGTTCGTGGTCGATTGACGATTATAGAAACAAGTTTCAATTTGGTTGCGAATATGGACGTCTTATCGAAGACGGTGTATTAACTAGAGTGGTTAAAAATCCAAATTATAGAGGTATTACTAATCCATTTTGGAGAAGTCTATCTATGGTCGGTGATTTAGACACATTTGAAATTTTTGGTACACCTAATTGCGGTAAAGGAGAGCCAAATCAAGTAGAAAGAGTTGGACATGCGTCTCCTTTATGTAAGTTTGATAAAACGCAAGTTTTTGGAGGAGTATAAATGAAAAATGAGATATATAATTCAATATGTTCTCAGGTTTACACTACCTTAAAAGAAGGCGAAAGCTTAACAATCTATATGGAAGGTGAAAATTCCCAATATTTTAGATTCAACGATTCAAAGATCCGTCAAACTGGGATTATCGAAGACTATAAAGTAACACTTTCGCTGTATCATGGAAAAAAATCACTTCAAACAACAACAACAATTTCTTCTGATATAAATTATTCTATCGAAAATCTAACATCAGAAATTAATTCATTACGAGATCCATTTTCGTTGATACCTGACAATAATTTTACAATATTCCCTACAAAATTTGATTCATTAGAAATACATCGAAAAGGGAAACTTCCTAATAGGGAAGAAATATTAGATAGTTTAATGGATGTTATCGATAAAGATAACTTAACTGGAGTATGGACTTCAGGTAAAATTTTTAGAGCCTCATCTACTTCTGAAGGCGTAAGTCACTGGTTTGAGAAAGATTCATTTATTTTTGATTTCTCTCTTATCGATGCAAAAGAAAATATGGTAAAAATCTTATATCCCGGCTCAGATTGGAATAAAGATAAATTTACTGCAGTATTTAATGATGCATCTGATAAGCTTAAGCTAATGGATAAGCCAAAGATAGAGTTAAAGCCTGGTAAATATAGGGTTTGGTTTGAGCCTCATGCTGTGGCAGACTTTGTTGATATGTTAAATTGGAATGGAGTAAGTGAATCTTCACTAAGAAATGGATCAAGCTCTCTATTGAAAATGAGAAATGATAATGTGAAACTATCAGATATGTTTTCTCTTGATGAATCATTTGATAGAAAATCTACATCTCCTTTTAATTCTCGCGCTGAGGTGTCAGGTAATGTTAGTATTATTAAGAACGGAGAATTGGAAAATACATTAATTAATTCTAAAACTGCGCTTGAATATGGGTTGGATTCAAATTATGCTGAAGATACAAATTCATGGGGCATGGGAGAGTATTTAAGAGCTCCATTTATGCATGGAGGGGATATTAAGCTTGATGAGAGGCTTGAAAAGTTAGGAACGGGCATATTTATTTCAAATATTCACTATCTCAATTGGAGCGATAATCTCGGAGGTCGAATTACAGGCTTAACTAGATATGCCTGCTATTGGGTTGAAGATGGAAAAATGATAGCTCCAATTAAAACAATGCGATTTGACGATTCTTTCTATAATTTTTTTGGTAGCAATTTAGAGGGTGTTGGTGAAGAGGTGGTGTCTAGACCTGTAATTGAGACTTATGATGGGAGAAATCCAGGAGAAACTACCTGTCCAGGAATATTAGTTAATGATTTTGAATTAACTCTCTAAATATTTATATTGGCACGTTCAACTTTTTAAAAAAGTTTGGCGTCGTACCCAAGTGGTCTAAGGGATCGGTTTGCAAAACCGCTATTCGTCGGTTCGAATCCGACCGACGCCTCTTAAAAACTTTGTTGCCCGGGTGGTGAAATTGGTAGACACAAGGGACTTAAAATCCCTCGGAGATTAAACTCCGTGCCGGTTCGAGTCCGGCCCCGGGCACCACTTAACTTTATGGAAACCTCTATATGACTCATTTTATCTTTTTTCACGGGATTGGTATCAGATCTCCATTTTGGAATAGTATTGTTCCAAGACTGGAAGAGAAATCTCTCAATTATTCATTAATTGATTTAGACTTTTCTTCTCTTGATAGTGCCTTCAAATCATCTAGAGCTTCCGTTAAGGAGGTTATTAAAAAATATCCGGATAGAGATATTGTTATCGTTGGGCATAGTTTGGGGGGATTGTTCGCAACCTACGTAGCTCAGTCTCTGGGTGATGATATACATAAATTAATCCTTATTGCGAGTGGGGTAGCCCCTAAACAAATCTCTATTAAGGCTATTCAGCAAAAACAAATTAATGCTCTATATAAAGTCGTTAAGAGGTTTGGAATGCAAATTATGTTTAAAGGTTATTTACCTGACTGGTTAACGCAATCAATGTTTTTTACAAAAAATACCTCAAAGAAGGTTCAAAAAGAGGTTTGGAAGGATGCTGTAAGGGAGAAGCAAAGTTTCTTGATGGAGTATTTTAAATCAAAGACAATATGGAATGACTATTTCAAAAGAGTGCATTTTAGCGGACCAGATAATGTTCTAGTTATCATTTGCGATAAGGATAAATTGGTTCCAAAGCATGCATCTATTTACTTAAAAGATCACTTGAATGGATCTTATAAGGTGTATGAAGGTTGTGGACATAATGATGTGGTAACATCAGAAAAGTTTAATAAAAAATTAGTAAATGATATGGTTTTATTTTCTTCTATATGATAAGATACAGCTATATAGTAAACTATCACTTTAATATAAATTAACTCTTGAATTGAGATATTATAATCGGTAATATTAATTAAATGAGACCATTTCACTTAGCTTTTCCAGTTACTGATTTAGACGCCACACGATCCTTCTATGTAGATATTTTACAATGCAATGTTGGTAGATCTTCTGACAAATGGATTGACTTTAATATGTTCGGTCATCAGGTAGTAGCTCATCTGGTAAATGCAAATGATCACCCATCAACAAATAGCGTAGATGGAGATGATGTACCTGCAAGTCACTTTGGGATTATTCTGACTATGAATCAATGGAATGAATTACGCGACCATTTAAACAATTTCAACATTACATTTATTATTAAGTCAAAAATTCGCTTTAAAGGCAAGCCAGGAGAACAGGCTACTATGTTTTTTCTTGACCCTTCTGGAAATGCACTTGAGTTTAAAGCTTTTAAGGATGACAAACAGATTTTTGCGACTTAACTTATGATACCAATATGCATATAGAACATTTTACTCCTGAGATTTTTGGAACCTTCTGGTTGAGAGGAATCTTGTTCGTTATTTTCTTTATCTCATCACTCTTCCTTGTAGGAAAAAATAGTAGTAAAAAAACACAACTTTATATGCTCTATGGAATGGGAATATATCAATTAGCATCCTCTATAGGATTAGACTTGGGTCGTATTGCAAATGGCACTTTTCTTTTATCTTCTCATTTACCACTTCAGATGTGTGGAATCACAGCTTATCTGTCTGGTATTATAGTATTTTATCGAAAACAATTTATTTTTGAGTTTTTATATTTTTGGGGGCTTGCAGGATTTATACATTCCGTTTTAACTCCAGAGATGACAACAGAAGTAAATACTTTTACTATCATTAACTACTATATTAGTCATGCATTAATTTTTGTTGTACCAGTGTGGTTGATGTTAATGATGGATATGAGATTAAAAGTAGGTTCTTGGTGGACTAACTTTCTATACACCCAACCAATACTTATTTTTATAATGATCGTTAATTGGCTAGTGGGTGGAAATTATATGTATTTAGCAGAAGCTCCATTGGCTGAAAATCCATTAATATTCACGAGAGTATGGCCATGGTATATTTTAACATTTGAGTTCTTAGTGATTCCTCATTTTCTTTTATTCTACTATTTTGGAAAAAAAAGTTCTGTCAATTAAAGTATGAAATTATTAATTATCTATTTTTGTTTGGCAATAGTTCTGTCATTTATTTGTTCTTTGCTGGAAGCCATATTGCTTTCAACGCCTAATTCATACGCATCTATTCTTGCAAAAAAAGATTATAAGGCTGGACTAAGATTGGAGGAGTATAAAGAGAATATCAACAGGCCATTAGCAGCCATTTTAACCTTAAATACTTTTTCTCATACAATAGGGGCAGCAGGTGTTGGTGCACAAGTTTTTTATTTGTTTGGGGAAGCTTATGTTGCAATAGCGTCAGGGGTATTAACTTTCTTGATTCTAGTTTTTTCTGAAATTATTCCTAAGACATTAGGGAGTACTTATTGGAGAGATTTAATTGGAAGGGCAACACTCATAATTCAATTTTTAATCGTTTTTACATACCCATTTGTTCTGTTAGCTGAGTTTATATCAAATTTTGGATCAGATGAAAAATCTGTAACAAGAGAAGAAGTGATTGCTATGGCAGAAATGGCTGAAGATGAAGGAGTTTTTGAAGAACAGGAAACAGACTTGATTGAAAACACCTTACGCTTAAAAGATGTCAAAGTAAACGATGTCATGACTCCTAGAACGGTTGTATTTGCCTTAAATAAGGACATGACGGTCGGACAAGTACTTGATGAGCACAAGATGTTAGATTTCACTAGAATACCGATTTTTGATACGGATTTGGACCATATAGTAGGTACAGTGAATCGATATGATATTGTGAATCGTCAAGCAGATGATCAGTTCAGTACAAGAATGTCTGAAATATCAAAAGAAGTTCCATCAGTAAATGAAAATGATCCAGTAGATGAGGTGTTACGATTGTTTATTCAAAAGAGATATCATTTAGCCTTAGTTGTTAATAATAACAACACCCTTACAGGTTTAGTTACTCTTGAAGATGCTATCGAAACATTGTTAGGCGAAGAAATCGTCGACGAGCATGATTCAGTAGTCGATATGAGAGATTTAGCTAAATCACAGAATAATAATTAATTATTTGAGTTTTTGATTTAGTACGTTAACTTCTTCACCAGTTATGGCTAAAAAACAAACATTTACTTCAAAGTTAGGCAAAGACGAAAAGAGCTTTAAATTTGTCAAACATATCAAGACAGTTACATCTGAACAATCTGGACATATAAAATTTATTGCTAATATGGTTCGTCTTGAGGAAGCTGAAAACATTGATCAAGCTTTGAAACGCATGGAAGAAGAAGCTTCTGTTACGTTAGCGTTCGGCGAAAGCACCGATACTGAAGAAGTTATAACTGAAGAAATACCGGCTGAAGAAATACCAGCTGAAGAAACTCAAGAAGAAGCATCTACTGAGGAAGAAACTCCAGTAGAAGATGCCCCAACCGAAGAAGCGCCTGCTGAAGAAGAAATTCCAGTAGAAGAATCTTTCGAGTCGGTACCTGAAGAAGATTCAGCTAAACAAGCTGATGAATCCTCCAAAGAATAATTAATTATTGGAGAGGTGGCCGAGTGGTTTAAGGCGCACGCTTGGAAAGCGTGTAAAGTTAATAGCTTTCGCAGGTTCGAATCCTGTCCTCTCCGCAAGTATTTATATGAACACAACTTTACAAATCAAAGATATAGACAGAATTATTGAAATGGCTTGGGAAGATAGAACGCCATTTGAAGCTATTGAATATCAGTTTGGATTAAAGGAAAATGGTGTTCGTAAGATAATGAGAGATACTCTCAAGAGAAGTTCTTTTAAATTATGGAGAGAACGAGTCAAAGGAAGAAAGACAAAACATCTCATAACATCAAAATCAACAAGATTTAAATCAAAGAATCAGTAAATAAAAAAAAATGATAATTAATTTTAAAGAAATTGAAAAAAATCATTACTAAGTTTTGTCTATGAAAAATATAATCCCAATCCTATTCCTATCATTAGTTTTTGCACAGGACAGTGGTTACGATAAAATAATTGAAGATCATGATAAAGCTGTCCAAGAAATTTTTGATGAACAGATAGTAGATCAAAACAAGAATTTAGAACGTATTTTAGCCAAGGAAGACTATAGAACATTAACAACTCAAGCTTTAAGTAGCGGCTTAGGGTTTTTTGTATCTTATGCAACAGAGGGTCCCATTCCTTGGATAATTGGCTCTACTATAGTACCTCTTATTAAGATACGAAAAATCAATAAGAGTAATGACTCTATAGAGCTTAAAAATGAAAGAAAAAAAAGAGTTAAAAGAAATGCCCAATTGGGATCTATTCCTTTTTTTAAGTGGTATATCGTATTATTCCGAACACCTAAAGCAATAATTGATAATATTTCTTAGTGAATAATCTTAAAAATGAGAGATTAGGGTTTATTATTGACTCTAAACTGTCAAGCCTATGAAAAAAGTAATTATCGCCTCAAAAAATCCAGTTAAGATTAATGCTACAAAGCTAGCATTTGAGCAGATGTTTCCAGAGCAGATTTTTGAATTTGATGGATTGAATGTTCCTTCCAATGTTGGCGATCAACCTTCTACGGACAGTGAAACCTTAGATGGTGCTAAGAATCGTTCTAATAATATAAAAATAAAATGTCCAAATGCGGATTATTGGGTTGGTATAGAAGGCGGTATTGAAAAGAAAGACCATCAGACAGAAGTATTTGCTTGGATGTTTATTCAGTCCAGTATAATAGAAAGTAAATCACGTACTGCTACATTTAATTTACCAAAAAAAATTAGTGAATTAATTGATTCTGGAATGGAGCTAGGAGATGCGGATGATATTGTATTTAATCGCAAGAATTCAAAACAAAATAATGGGGCGGTAGGTATTTTAACTGGAAACTTAATTGATAGAGAGAAATACTATATTCATGCTATTATTATGGCATTAATCCCATTTAAAAATTTTGAACTTTATCTAAAATGATTATATTCCGAAATGCTTAAAGCCCTTTCAGAATTACGATCCAACACTAAAGAGTTTGGCCTAATGGTTGCTATGAAGATGATGTTTAAGCAATATGGTTGGAAGGTTGGAGTTGCATTATTTATGTATTATTTAATTAGAGATGTTATTCTATATATTATCATACCATATCTTGTAGTTCGAGGTTTAGTTGTTGGATAAGGTATGAAAGTACCTACAATGCTCAGAAAGTGGCTTGTATTCCACTTTTACTTCGATTATGCGGTTGCTATACCCATATTCATTGGCGCAGAGCAAATCTCTGTATTTTTTCCTGACTACCCATTAGATACTGTAGCGCTGAGAATTGTAGCAGCAGCATTGTTTGGTATAGGGTTTAGCTCGCTTCAGGCTTCAGAGTTAGATTATCCTAGCATGGTTAAAAAATTACGTTGGGCAGTCATTTGGTCTGGAACTGCATGGTTGGGTATTTTTATATCGCTTTTAAATGGAGGACACCCACTCAATTGGCCTTTCTTTATAGTGTTTGTGCTGTTTAATGTACTATGGTCTTATTATGCATATAAGCTAGGATCGTTTAATAATTTCTTTGGGAGTGTTAAGAAGTTATTATTCTTTGATTTTGACTAAATATTATCTTTCAAGAATACCTGACATAGACATTATATCGAACTTTACTTGAATTTGATCTTTAATAACCTTATCCATTGTAGTTTTTTTTGTAGTTTGCATATCATTCCAAAAAGATTGAGCGTCATCTAATTTCATTTCAGAACGATATTGAACACCAAAATCTATTCGATTAAATTTCATAGTTCCAGATGCAGATTTAATATCAGATCTTAGGTCTACAAGAGCTGTAAATATAACAGGCTTTGTAACAGACTTAATAGTTAAGTCTCCGGAAATTTCCATATTATATTTTCCATTAGATTGTTTTTCTAAGATTTTTGAATTCCTAATCTTCAAAGAAGCTATAGGGAAGCGTTCAACATCAAAAAAGTCTTGGCTTCTTAGGTGCCCAATTAAGTATTCTTTTTTACTATCCGAAAGATCAATGTTTGTCATAGACGTCATATTAATTACAATATTTCCAGATATTTTATTGCCTTCACTTAAATAAATATTTCCAGACTTTAATTTTAAATTTCCGCTATGATTTTTGTTAACAATCTTTAACCCACCTTCCCATTCTAGGCTACTAGTTCTGCTATTTATAATGATAGTTGGGGCAGCATTAGCTTTGCGTTCAATCTGCTTTAGCGTTCCAGAACTCTTAAGAGTTTCTTTGTTATTTGCTGATTGTGCCATGATTGGGATTGTAAGACACAATATTAATAATATTTTTTTCATTAAAGTCCTTTGTTTGCTTTTAAAGTTTTATCTAATAAATTGGTGAGCAAAAAATTACTATATATATACAATTCATACAATTAAATTTAATATCAGGAGGCGTGGCAGAGCGGTTGAATGCACTGGTCTTGAAAACCAGCAAGGGTGAAAGCCCTTCAGAGGTTCGAATCCTCTCGCCTCCGCAATGAATAAGCCTATTGTCAGATTTGCTCCAAGCCCAACAGGGTACCTCCATATTGGCGGAGCAAGAACAGCTCTTTTTAATTGGTTATATGCCAAAAAAAATGGCGGAAAATTTCTTCTTAGGATTGAAGATACTGATTTAGAAAGATCAAAATCAGAGTATATCGATCAAATTACTGATGCTTTAAGTTGGTTGGGATTTGATTGGGATGATAATATTGTTCTGCAATCAAAGAATAAATTACGCCATCAAGAAGTTGTCAATCAAATGATTCAATCAGGCACAGCTTATAGGTGCTTTTTATCAAAGGAAGAGCTAGATACGTTGCGTGCAGATTCAGAAAAAAAGAAAAAATTATTTCGAGTTCCAAAAACATATAGAGACTATTCGCTCGAGCAACAACAAGCGTTGATAGATCAAGGTAAGTCATCTACGGTTCGTTTAAAAATACCGGATGGTATAACCGAATTTACAGACTTGGTATATGGAAATATTAAAGTGAATAATAAAGAATTAGACGACTTCATTATTGCAAGATCTGATGGATCTCCAACTTATAATTTTGTTGTAGCTATAGATGATTCTGATATGAACATTTCCCATGTCATAAGAGGGGATGATCATTTAGCGAATACACCAAAACAAATACTAGTTTATAATGCATTGAGATTGACACCACCTACATTTGCTCACATGCCTATGATTTTAGGTTCTGATAAGAAAAGATTGAGTAAAAGACATGCAGCTACTAATGTCCAAGAGTATAGAGAAAAAGGATTTACTGCTACAGCGATGATTAACTACCTTTCTTTATTAGGCTGGAATCCAGATTCAGATCAAGAAATATTCAACGTAGCTGACTTGATAAGTGCTTTTAATTTTAATCAAGTTCAGAAAAAACCAGCTACCTTTGATGAAAAGAAATTATTATGGGTTTCTGGTCAACAGATGGCCACTATGAATACTAAAATTGCTATAAGCGAACTTGAGTCTTTGAGCAATAAATGGGGGTTAAATCAAGATCTTAAGTATAAAAATGATGTGGTTGATTTAATCAAAGATAGATCAAAAACATTAAATGACTTAATTGAGATTTCAGATGTATTCTTTAACGAGGATATTATATATGATAAAGATATGAGCCTGAAGATATTAGACCAAAGTTCTGTACAAATACTAACAGACCTATATGAAGCTTTAAAAATAGAAGAGGGTTGGAAAAGAGATATACTTGAATCTATTTTTGACAATTTAATGACTCAACATGAATTAGGATTAGGAAAACTTATCAAACCAGTACGATTTGCATTAACAGGTCTTGGTTATGGGCCTGGAATATTTGATATGATGCTTTTGCTTGGAAAAGATAGATGTTTGCTTCGCTTGTCGGGAGCACTTAAATTATAGCGATGATTCGTTTATTTATTCTATTTTGTTTATCAGTTAATTTATATTCTCAAACTAATTTTCCAAATGCTACAGTACGTTCAATGGATAATAAAACTATCAGTCTTCATAACTTAACAGCTGAGGTATCGTTTGTTAGTTTTTGGGCAACATGGTGCCTTCCATGTGTTAAAGAGATTGATAAATTGAATGAATTTATTCACGAATATAGCAATATATCTGTCATATTGATTAATGAAGATAGGCCTGGAGATAAGGCTAAGGTAAAGGGATTTATTCGTTCAAAAAAATACCCAATTGATGACAATTATCACGTCGTATTTGATACTAATAGTAAGTTATCTAGGCAATTTAATGCTCAACCAATCCCCCTAACTTTGATTGTTAAAAATAATAAGGTTATTTATCGTAAGCGTGGTTTCTATCTTGGTGATGAGGTTGAATTGAAAAAACAATTGGATAAAGCGTTGAATGATTAAGAGAGTATTTATTAATATTCTTTTACTTGGATGTTCTTACAGTCAAGGAGTAGCTATTGATACTTCAAATCAAATATCTGCACGATATGGTGATAGCGATAATGATTATAATTATAGTGAAATATATCTCGATACAAGACTATCTATTGATCGATCAAATTATCGACTAGAATCAATTTTTACTTTTGAGATAAGCGATCCTCCCGAAATTGGCTTAAATGAGCAGGGTCTTCGCAATTTCCTGCTTGGAATCTATAATGATAACTTTTCATTCGAAGTCGGTGATGTATACCAAACATGGGGAAGAGGACTTCTTTTAAATCAGTTAGATTATCAGAGTTTAGATTTTGATACAGGTTCAAGGGGTTTGGGTATGCAATTTCGTAATGAATTTAGAGAGTTGAATATTATCGCTGGGAATACCAGTAGTCGTAAGAGCACGACAGTATTAGGTCAATACGATCCTAGAATACCTAATTATTTTGTAGATCAATTTATCTATGGAGCAGATATTAATTTTAGTCTTCGAGAATCTAATGTCGGCGCATCTTTGTTGGTGGTAGATGAAGATGAAAGATTTCTTTCGCATACTTTAACTAATCTGCGTATAGATAAATCGTATAAAAATGGTGAGTTTTTTATGTCCGCTATTAATAAGGTTTCTGAAAAAGATGTATATCCATTGGAGGTTTTTTATCCTAAAAAAGATGGTGGAGGTTTTTACATATCCAACACTAATTACTTAAAAGATTGGGCATTGACTTCGAGTTATCGAAAGTTTTCAATCGATATAAATAATCCAGGAAATCGAGATAATATAGTAGATAATTATGGACAAGCATTAGATATTCAACGCTCACCAAGCGGTTTTTATCAGCACACATTTAGATTGCTAAGTAGAAATTCAAAAGAAGTGAATCTTAATGATGAGGTTGGATTAGAGATCCAATTATTAGGTCCTATTAATCAAAATGCTAATATTTCAATCAATTATATGAAGTCAAGTAGTTCAAAGCAATGGTATAACGGGGAAGACATACTTATAGGTGAATGGTTTAGCGATAATAATTCTTTTCTACCTTCAAGTAGGCAAAGTTCATACCCATTTGAAGAAATATTTATTGAGTTTAGCGGATATAATCCAGGTAGAAATATTTTTTATAAAGTTGGCGCAGATTTTCAACAGCAAGTGTTTAATGTTTTATCTAATTCAGCAGAAGTCAAATCTTTTGAAATAACTGAATCCTTTACAGTTCCATTTTTAGTAAGCGTTGTTGTAAGTCCATTATGGAATATTGAGGTTCAGTTAGAGTTACAAAAACTTAAAACAGGATTTGATACTACTATTATATCGGATATTGATGGAATTGACAACAACTATTCCTTTCATTCACTTTTGGATGAAGACTATCAAAAAAATCTATTCTTAGCATTATCAGCAAATTATAATCAAAAATGGTCTTTTAATGTTGCTCATGAATCGACAAATAGCGATGAATCTTTTTTCGATAACGGTCAAAGCAATTCATTCGATAGTTCCAATGAATGGAATGCAATGTCTATGGCATATAAGTTTGATTCTGACCATACGCTTGAATTATTTTATGGTTCTATACGCGGTGGGCTTGATTGTACTAATGGCGTATGTCGATATATACAGGCATTTGATGATGGTATAAGAATTGACTACAGCCATAATTTAGACTAACTTTGTTAGACTTGTAAAAGAATCACTTTCTGGGGAAGGAAAAAATAGTGAAAAATTATAAAAAATTTTTAGTATTGAGTATAATTAGTTCTATGTTGATTATGTCATGTTCCAATGGAGGAAGTAGTGTTAATGCTTCTACTGACAGTACTTCAGAGACTGGTGGAAATGACGGCTCAGCAGTTAATGTCAAATCAAAGATTTTGATGGAGTTATTTACTTCAACTACATGTGGACCTTGTTTTCCTCAAAATACAACCTTAAATGATTATTTAAATCCTGAATCATCCGTATATGCTAACGATTTAGCTGATGATTGGATTATATTGCGATATCATGTATGGTGGCCTTCTGCAGGTGATCCTTACTATGATTGGAATACTGCACCAGTTATAGATCGTGAGAGTTATTATAGCGTGGGTTATGTTCCTCATATGTTTGTACAAGGTCAAGTAGATGCTGGTGGTACTGCAGCTGGTTGGAGAACTCAAGCAAGATTAGCAATGGACGATGTAACGCCTTTTAACGTACAAATAACTGGAACAAGAGATGGTTATAATCTTAACGGAAACGTTACAGTGACTTCAGCTGGAGATGTTAATAATCTTGGATTTAAGTTATTTGTTGCAGTGACTCATGACAATTCACAATATCAAGCACCGAATGGTCAAACAGTATTTGATCAAACATTTATTGATTTTTTAACATCTGATGCAACTTCTTATGGAGAGCCATTAAATCTTGGTGTAAATGAAACTTATACAAAAGTTTATAACTGGACATTAGATAGTAATTGGCCAAATGATTCAGGAGTTTCTTGGAGCACTGAAGATTTAACAATTGTTGCTTTCGTTCAATTTGATAATAGCGGACCTAATCAGAAAAAAATATTCCAGGTTGAAGCTCTTAGTTTTGATTAATAAGTTTCGGTCTTATTTACATATGCGCCCGTAGCTCAATTGGATAGAGCGTCTGGCTACGAACCAGGAGGTTGTAGGTTCAAATCCTTCCGGGCGTACAAATGTCTATTGAAAATCAATTAGGAGCTGTCTCCCACGAAGATTGGATGCGTCGTGCTTTAAGCATTGCATCAAAAGGAATGAGAGAAGATGAAGTGCCAATCGGTGCCATCGTTATCTATAAAGGAAAAATTATAGGTCAAGGTTATAATCAATGTGAATCTTTAAATGATTCTACCGCTCATGCAGAAATGCTAGCAATTACAGCAGCATCCAACACAATAGGAGATTGGCGATTAACTGATTGCACTCTTTATGTGACAAAAGAGCCTTGTTCTATGTGTGCAGGAGCCATTATAAATAGTCGTATTGATGCTCTATATTTTGGGTGTTATGATGAAGATTTTGGTGCATGCGGTTCCAAGCTAGATATTTGTGGAAATCCTACCTTTAAAACGCCTAGCGTTGTCAGGGGGAATGTTTTGGGTGGAGACTCACTTGTTTTGATCCAAGATTATTTTTTCAAGAAAAGAAAAAAGAAGAAAGATTTAGAATTTTAGTTAAAGCAAGTAAGGTAAAATAGCTTTTCTATTTTTCGGATAGTCTTCAAATGTTTTATTGTACCATTTATGACCAGCAATAGCTCTTGGAACGAGATTTGCTATAGTCCATATCGCAAATGATAAGCCAGCTAATGACCATGTCATTAAAGCAAACGCAGTCCATTCCATGATTTCACCTAGATAATTTGGATATGAGACATATTTATACATAAAACCATGAGGAATATGATAGCCTTCCTTATTAGATCTTAAGCGTAATAAGGTGTTGTCTGACTTAATATTGATAGTGGCGCCTATTAGAAATAGTATGATACCTAATATGAAATTCCATTCATAAACATATTCCAGTGGATACGATTGTATAAAGCCTAAATAGTATCCATTGATAAAGCCATTGACTGTATTGAACATAAGTGCTAAGAGAATAACTAAGAGTGGCATTTTAGATGGATTTTTCTGTCTAATAGGGTAGATAATGCTACGATTAAAATAATGACTTAACCACAATATAAGAAATATGTATGAGACGATGCTTTTTTCTATAGGTCCAGTTAAGAAAAGATAGCCAACTATAACAGGTGACATGATTTCCATAGCAAACCATCCTAATTGACTGGGAATCATAATGAAGAACCAAGACCCCCAATTTGACTTAGAAAACTTACCGTAAGGTGCAGGTATTTTTAACAAGACAAGAAAGGCTATAAATCCCAATAAGAACCAATAATTTATTCCCGCTTGATAAATTTGTAACATCGATAATAATTTATGGCTAATATTGATTCGTTCAAAGAGCGTTTATGGATAATAAAACAATTATAGTAACAGGGGCAACCGATGGAATAGGTTTAGAGGCAGCCACTAAGATAGCTTCTCTTGGAAATCGCGTAGGTTTAGTAGGTAGAAATCCAGAAAAAGGCGCAAAAGCAATTGAACGCATTACAAGTTTAACTGGAAATGATAAGCTTGATTTCTTTCAAGCCGATTTAAGTTCAGTTTCTGAGATCAATAAACTTTCGGAAGAAATTAAAAATAAATATTCCAAGCTAAATGTCTTGCTCAATAATGCTGGAGGGGCAAGCAAAAATAAAATTATTACTTCCGAGGGACTTGAAAAAACATTTGCAACGAATCAAATGAATTATTTTACACTTACTACGAACCTTATGGATATGTTATCAGCATCTGAAGGGTCTAGAGTCGTTAATGTTGCATCTAATGCTCATATTGGTGCAGATATTGATTTTCATAATATTAATGGAGAAAAAGGTTATTCTTTTTGGAAGGCATACTGTATATCAAAACTAATGAATATAATGTTTACATATAGGTTAGCAGAAATACAGAATAAAGTGATAGTGAATGCGCTGCATCCAGGATTTGTGGATACAAATATAGGAGGTAATGAAGGATCTGCTATTAAGAAAATTGTTAAATTTGGATCAAAGCTTTTTGCGAGAACAGTAGAGAATGGAGCAGATTCAAGTATTTATCTTAGCACTTCAGATGAAGTAAATAATATTTCTGGAAAATATTTTTTTAAATGCAGACAAATAAAATCATCAAAAGTATCTTACGATAAAAAACAGTGGGATCAAGTATGGAATTTATGTCAGTCTTATAAGGAAAAACTATCATAGTGAAGCAAAGAATTCTTATGCGTTCAGAGTATGATTTCTTTAATACTGCATCAACTAGATGGAGAGATATGGATGGATTAGGACATATTAATCATACAATATATTTAGGATTATTAGAAACAAAGCATAAGGACTTTATTGACCATCTTCATGGTAGCGATGAACATGAGTTTGGTTTACAAAGTACGGCGGCAGGGTTATTGGCTTCCATGAAAGTTATGTATATAAAACAAGTTCGTCATCCTGCAGAGCTTGATATAGGATATCGGATTACTAGAGTAGGTTCTAAGAGTTATGATGTTCATCAAGCTATTTTTGTAAAAGGAGATGACGATCCCGCATTTCAAAGTATTCACACATTTGTAATGTTTAACTTTGTAGAGCAAAAATCAATTCCAGTAGGAGATCTTATCAGAAATAACCTAAGAGAAATAAAATGATTACACTGCTATCTCCGTCAAAAAAATTAAATTTCAATGAACAAGATATTGTTCATAGTTATACTCAGTGCGATTTCATTCAAAGCGCTGAATTGCTAGCCAATGAAGCTAAAAATCTTACAGAAAATGACTTAAAAGATTTGATGAACATTAGCGATAAGCTTGCAAAGTTAAATCGAGATAGATTCGATAGATGGTCCTTGCCTTTTAGTGTATCAAATGCAAAGCAAGCCATACTAGCTTTTGATGGAGGGGTATATTCAGGGTTAAAGGCAGAAGATTTCAAGGAGAAAGATTTTGATTTTGCTCAAAACCATTTAAGGATTCTATCAGGATTATATGGAATTTTAAAGCCCTTAGATCTTATTCAGCCTTATAGGTTAGAAATGGGTATATCTTTTAAAAATAATAGAGGGAAAAACTTGTATGAATTCTGGAAGGAAGACCTAACTCAAAATTTAAATAATACACTGAAGGATCACAAAAATCCTACCATAATAAACTGTGCATCAGTTGAATATTTTTCAGCTATTGATTTAAGTAAGCTCAATGGAAAAATCTTATCTATAGTATTTAAGGAATATCGAAATGATAAATTAAAATTTATCTCTTTCAATGCAAAGAAAGCGAGAGGATTGATGACCCAATATATTATGAAGAATGAGATTGATACTAATAAGGATATTAAAGATTTCAGTTATGATAATTATAATTTTGATTTAAAACTTTCTGATGATTCAACTTTTGTATTCACCAGATAAATAATAAAAAAAAATAAAGGAAAAAAAATGAAAAAATACACGTCAATATTAATAGTATTTTTATTTTCAATTAGCATTATGCAAGTTGTTGGTTGCGCTAGTTCTGAGGGTGAAATGTCAAGGCAGACAGGAGACGCTTCAAAAGAAGCTGCTGCTGGTCTAGATGCAGCGCACCACGTTATGTTTGAGTTGGCTAGAGCTGAATTTGATAAAGGAATTGATAAGGATCCTAATTGCGTAACATGTTATTTAAATAAGGCGCATGTAGAACAAGACAGGGTATTAAAAAGAGAATTATTTGAGACCGCTTTAGAATTATCAAAACCTGGACATCCAGAAACTACACTTGCTCAAGCAGCAGTAGATTGGATAAACGGTGAAGGTAATCGATTTGCAGGATATGCTGACTTATATGCAAAGTATCCAAATGATAGATTTTTAGCTGCTGGTGCCTACAGAAGTCTTCAAGCCGAGGATAACATAGAAGAAGCAAGAGAAATGCTATTAGCAGCAGCTGACAGATTGAACAGAGGGCATTTGTATAACTTATTAGCTTATTCTTATATGTGGAATATTGATCCTGATTCAGAAGAATATGATATGGCATTACCATATATTGAAAAGTATATGGAATTAGATCCAAAACAGGCCAATGCATTGGATTCTCTTGCAGAATTTTATTTAAATAAAAGAGACTATGATCTAGCTATAAGGTACTATATGGAAGCAACAGAGATGGATCCAAATTTTTCATGGGGTCCAAGAAATACTGCTTTAGCTCAGTATCAAGCAAAACTATCTCATGATGAAGCTAAGGTTATGCGCGTGAGCACAGAAAGCCAAGATGCGAGCAATGGATTTGATAGGGCAAGATGGCAACTTTACAATCTTGAGTGGGAAAATGCATATAAATCATTTTCATATGCAATTGAACAAGATCCTAATTTTGCGCTTGCATACGCAATGCGAGCTAGAACAAGTGGTTTCTTAGGTAACCAAGGTGATATTGCAGATGACCTAGATATCGCGGTTAGCATGTCTTTAAATGCATCAGAAGATGAAGCTGCAATGATTAATGCCGTATCTAACGATATGACCAATGGAACTAGCACTTTTAACCCATTAAGCGAGAGATTAGCTGATAAATATTCAGACGATTCTTTCCTAGCATTTGAAACAGTTTTTGCTACAATCTCAGATAGGGGAGCAGATGTGGTTCTTGACAGAGCAAAAGCTTTATATGCAATGAACCCTAACTTTACTCCAGTATTAAATATGATGGGATATGCATACATGGAAAAAGGTGACTTAGATAACGCAGGTAAAATGTTACAAGAGCAAGTTAGAAGAGCTTCTGGATCAGCAAATCCATATGATTCAATGGGAGATTATTATTTAGCAATTAGTAATAATGCTGATGCATTAAAATATTTTGAACAATCAGCTGCAATGGGGCTTAAAGCAAGTGTTGCTAAAGCTGACAGTTTAAAAGCTCAATTAGATAAAGAAAAATAAATAAAAGGAAATTAATGTGGCAAATGTAATAAAAAAGAACTTTAGCAATCCTGACGAATTGCGAGAACCAGATAAAATGAAAGTTGAGTTTCTAGAATTTCCATCAGGAAAAGTTGCTAGACTAACTTCACAGCCTGGTTGGACATGGACAGAATGTGTAAGTCCAATTGCAGGTACTGAAACATGTCAAGCGCATCATTTAGGAGTTGTTACCAAAGGTGATTTAACAATTTTTGGTGACGATGGATCAGAAGAGACTTTTGGTCCTGGTGATGCATATGAAGTTTTACCAGGTCATACAGCTCAAGTTAATGGAGATGAAGAGGTAGAATGTTTTGAATTTTCATCAGAAACAGCTGAGACGTATGCAAAATAACTAATATTTAATTATTAATAATTGAATAAAAAAGCATAGAATTTAATTTTATGCTTTTTTACTTAAAAAAAAATCTTCCAAACCAAGAAGCTAAACGTAGCTTTATTTTCATAGATTGTGACATATCATAACAAGTAATTAATCTTGTATCTGCTAATGCAGCTTCTCTATGAATAAAAGAAGTTTTATACCAATCAATTTCAGTCATTTCAAGAAATTTTTTCATATTAGGATACCACACTACTCCAACTTCATCCCATTTATTTTTATCTGGACCAATCATTGTTAGTCTTATTCTTGACCACCATAATACCTTTCCACCAACTTTCATAACTGCTTTAGTGGCAATATCAGAATATTTCTTATAGGCATCTCTTCCAGATATAGTGTTTAATGTACTATCTTTATATTTAGCATTTTTATTGTATGAAAAGAGATTTATTTGGACGAGAGGTTTACCATCATCATGATTTTTCTTGGCATACTCAATTGTTTGTTCTGTTGGAATTATAAACATTATTTACAACCTTTCATTATTTATCAGTATAAAATTTAAAACTTTCCTTAAATTGTCGAAAGCAAAGGATTCAATTGAGTAAAAATTACCAAATTTTAGCATTAAAGTGGAGACCAAAACATTTTAAGGATGTTGTGGGTCAGGACCATATTACCGAAACCTTGCAAAAAGCATTCGAAAAAAATCGTATTGCTCAAGCTTTTTTATTTGCAGGCCCTAGAGGAGTTGGTAAAACAACAACAGCTCGATTATTAGCAATGTCTTTGAATGGTTCCGATACTCCTTCAACAGATTATGATATTGATTCAGATGCAGTAAAAGAGATTATAGAAGGTAGGTCAATGGATGTTATTGAAATTGATGGTGCATCAAATAGGGGTATTGATGAAATACGCGAATTGAGAGAAAATATTAAATTCATGCCTTTGTCAGGTAAATTTAAAGTAGTTATTATTGACGAAGTACACATGCTGACAGTTCAAGCATTTAATGCACTACTTAAGACATTAGAAGAACCACCTACGCATGTAAAATTTATTATGGCTACTACAGATATCCATAAAGTTCCACAGACAATTATTTCTCGCTGCCAACGTTTTGACTTCTTGCCTATGACAAACACCGTTATTAAAGATAGGTTAAAGCATATACTTGAAGTAGAGTCGGTAAAAATTGACGACGCTTCATTGGAATTAATTGCTAGCAAGTCTGATGGTAGTATGAGAGACGCCTTAGGTTTTTTAGATCAAGTATTAGTGTTTAGCGATAAAAAGATTACTACAGAGATGGTAATTGATTTGCTTGGCATTGTTCCTACAGAGATTTATTTCAATATTACAGATGCTCTCCATAATAAAGATGGAGATAGTCTTATATCAGCTATCCAAAAAATTAGAGATAAAGGTTATATTATTGAAGATCTTTTGAAGGGGTTAATAGGTCATTTTCGTAATCTTGCTTTACTTCATTATACCAACGGATTAGGGTTAGCTGGTGTTTCACCGGAAGTAGCTAAAGCGTATACCAGTATTGGTTATGAATGGACACTGAAAGATATAGTAAGACTATCAACCAATCTTTCAGAATTATATTCATCAATTAAGCAATTTTCAGATCAATATTTAATTTTTGAAATGACGTTAATCAAATTGTTACAATTTGATAAGAGCGTAGATATTGAAAAATTTTTGGACTCAAATATCGTTGAAAGTACTACGCCTGTAGAGACGATTAAAAAGAGTGCTCCAAAGGCAAAGTCAACACCTAAAGTGGAGACTAATCACAAAGAACTTAAAGTTAAGGTTGAGAAAAAAGAAATTAAAGAGGAAAAAAAAGCAAAAAGCAGTCACTCTAAAATTTCCATAGAAGATGTAAAAAATTCTTGGAGTGAAATTCTAAAAAAAGTATCTAAGGAAAGAGGCTCTATTGGAGTTTTGCTAGAAACATGTATTGTTGGAGATTTGAAAGACGATACTTTAGAGTTAATATCTTATGACAGTAATGAATTTAGTCAGAAGCTCCTGAAAGATCCTTTTATTTTATCTACAATAAACTCGGTTATAGGATCTTCATTAAAGGTGAATATTGTTGTTGATACCAATGTAGCAAAAATTGAAGAAGACGTAAAAGAAGAAATTAATCAAGATGATATTGTCAAATTATTTGACGGAAAGGATTTTGCCTAATGTTTGGAAATATGAAAGAAATGATGAAACAAGCACAGAATATGAAATCTGAAATGACCAAAGTTAAAAAAGAGCTGGAGAAGATTGAAGTTCAAGGATCCTCTTCTAATGAATCTTGTATTGTTACTATGACAGCTGATATGAAAACTACTAAAGTTGAGATTGAAGAAACATTGCTTAGTAGCGATGCTTATATTATTGAAAATGCAATCAAAGTTGCTGTTAATAATGCGTTAGAAAAAGCAAAAGATACTTCCGCAAAAAGACTTAAATCTGTAACAGGCGGATTAATGGATAATATTCCAGGAATGTAATGAGTAAAGTAGTAGTATATATTGACCAATTAGTAGAGGCTTTAACAAAATTTCCCGGAGTAGGTAGAAAGGGAGCTGAGCGTATTGCATATTTTATTGTTCGTTCTAATAAGTCCGTTGCAAAAGATTTGATAGTTGGACTAGATAATATAAGTGAAAAACTATCTAATTGTGATAATTGTGGAATGATTTTCTTGAAAGAAGACGAAGACTGTAGCTGTAATTCAAATCGAAACGCTTCATGCTTGTGCGTTGTTGAAAACGTTGAAGATGCTGTAAAAATTGAAAATACTAATAGTTATGATGGTTTGTATCATGTTCTTGGAGGCGCTATATCGCCATTGGATGGTATAGGACCGTCCGAGTTATCTTTTGATAAGCTTTTAAACCGCATTGATGATAAACTAGAAGAAATTATTATTGCTACCAATCCAAGTACGTCAGGCAACGCAACTGCGATGTATTTAGAAAAAATATTAAAAGATAAAAAAGTAATTATTTCTAGATTAGCAGTAGGTTTACCTGTTGGTAGTAATCTAGAGTATATAGACGATAAAACAGTAACCACTGCTATTGAAGGAAGGGTAAAGCTCAATTGAAAAACTTTATCAATTTTTTAACTTATTCTCGCATTATTCTCACTCCACTTATTATATATCTTATTTATAGCGATAATCATATAGCAGCAGCATTAGTTTTTGTTTATTGTAGTTTCAGTGACGTTGCTGATGGAAGATTAGCTCGCAAACATAATCTCGTATCAGAAAAAGGTAATTATATTGATCCTTTAGCAGATAAAATTCTGATGATAGGCACACTAACAATACTAGCTTACCAGGGAATAATACTTCTCTGGGCTTACTGTATTCTTGTTGGTCGCGATGTTTTAATTACAATGTATAGAAACTATCTTATCGGAAAGAATAAGCCTTTAGTGACATCTCAATACGGAAAGTGGAAAACTGTATTTCAACATGTTATGATTATTATTATTTTATTGAACAGTCCTACACAAGATATTATTAATCTAATTGTTTCATTTAATGCAATTTATGCAGCATCAACAGGATTTGAATATGTGTTCAAAAATGGATTTTAAAAAAATATGAATTATCAACTTGCAACTCTCTTTGGTTTAGGTAGACTTCCAGGAGGAGGAACATGGGCTTCTTTATTTGTTTTGATAGTAACTATCTTATCTAAAGATCCATCTAATACACTCCTATTCTTGATTTCTATCACACTTCTTTTTGCACCCGCTATATATAAAAAATCATTACCTTTATTTAGCTCTAAAGATCCCAAGGAATTTGTATTGGATGAAGTCATTGGAATGGCTCTCGCTCTTATTGTAGTGTACACGTTTTCTAGTATTTTTGGAGGCTTTATTTTCAATCTTCCTGATTATATAAATAATCAAGAACTCTTATTTTTTACAACATTTATAGTATTTCGAATTTTTGATATAAGCAAAATAGGTCCTGTTGGTTGGATTGATGACCCAAATACTGCACCAGTATGGTGGAGTAATATTGATAGTAGTGCTAAGGATTCTGCGTATATAAATGTTATAGGCGACGATATCATGGCAGCGCTATTAGCTGGTATTATTGTTATTTCTATTTTAAGTACTTCCTTGTGGGTCATATAATGAAGATTGGAATCATAACTATTGGAAATGAATTATTGAGCGGATTTACCATTGATCGTAATTCTGCTTGGATTGGACAAAAGTTATTAGAGTCTGGTATGAAAGTACACATAAGACAAACTATCCAAGACGATTTAGCTGATATCTACGACACTCTTGAATCGATGTGGGAACACTGGGAATGTGACTGCATAATTGTTACCGGAGGTCTCGGTCCAACTGTTGATGATATTACAGTATCTACTTTTCTCGAATATTTTGATGACAAACATGAATTTGATAAAGAATATTGGAGTATGCTCAAAGAACGTTTTGAAAGGTTAAACTTCAAAATGCCAAACTTAAATAAGAATCAAGCTTACAGATCAAAAAAAGGCAAAATGATTGAAAATTTAGTTGGAACAGCCAGAGGGTTGCACTACAAAAAAGGTCATGCTTCTTTTGTTAAAAATGTAAAAACTGTCGTTAAGGGAGGCTCTAAAAACACCCATTTTTTTGCATTACCAGGTGTTCCTCAAGAGATGAAGTCAATGTTTATAAATTATGTTCTGCCTTTATTGGAAGGTGAACTAGATAGTAAGATGCTTTGTAGGTCAATTAGAACCACAGGTGTACCAGAGTCTATCCTACAAGAAAAAATATCCGACTTGATAGATTTGAATAAAGGAAAGTGTGATATTGCATTTTTGCCACATCGTATGCTTGGAGTTGATATTCGATTAACAACTCAAGACAAAGAGCTTCTTGATAATTTACTCAACTCTATTCTTGGAAGGATTGATAAGTATGTCTATGGTTTTGATTCTGACAAATTAGAGAAGGTTGTTGCAGATCTTTTGATTGAAAAAAATACAACAATTGCTACAGCTGAATCTTGTACAGCAGGCATGTTAAGTGCTAGGCTTACCGATGTTCCTGGAAGCTCTAAATACTTCAATGGTGGTATTGTTTGTTATAGCAATCAACTAAAAAATGAATTAGTAGATGTTAAGCAAAAAACCTTAGATAAATATGGGGCTGTCAGCGAAGAAACTGCACATGAATTGGCCGTTAATATTGCTAAGAAATTAAATAGTGAAATAGGCGTAGGTATAACAGGAATAGCAGGTCCAGATGGTGGAACTGAAGAAAAACCAGTAGGATTGGTATTTGTTGGAATATCTTATAAAAATAATGTATATATTAAGAAGTATAATTTAACACCAAACCGTAATATCAATCGCGAATTAACAGTTATTTTATGCTTAAATGAGATAAGAAAAATTTTAGAAAATTCTAAATAAAAATAAATTTAAAAAGGGAAGAGTCATGGCAACAAAGAAAGAAACAGAAAATAAAAATAAAGCATTAGAAACGGTACAGCAGGATATTAACAAAGCATACGGTGAAGGCTCAATTATGAGATTAGGCGGAACAGCTACATTAGATGTTGAGGCTATTTCTACAGGATGTTTATCACTAGATATGGCTTTAGGTGTTGGTGGAGTTCCAAAAGGACGAATTGTAGAAGTTTTTGGACCAGAGTCTTCAGGAAAAACAACTCTAGCTTTACATATTATCGCTGAGTGTCAAAAAAATGGAGGTTCAGCTGCATTTATCGATGCAGAAAATGCTCTAGATCCTATATATGCAGAAAATCTAGGTTGTAAACCAGATGACTTATTGGTTTCTCAGCCAGACTCCGGAGAGCAAGCGTTAGATATTTTACAAAAATTACTTGAAACAGCTGCATTAGATGTGATTGTTATTGATTCAGTTGCTGCATTAGTCCCTAGAAAAGAATTAGAAGGTCAAATTGGAGATGTTACAGTTGGATTGCAGGCTCGCTTAATGTCTGCTGCTCTACGTAAACTATCTGGACCTATTAACAAATCAAGAACATGTGTTGTGTTTATTAATCAGATTAGAGAAAAAATTGGAGTAATGTTTGGTAGTCCTGAAACTACTCCAGGTGGAAGAGCTTTAAAATTTTATTCATCAGTTAGATTAGATATTCGTAGAATTGCCGCTATTAAAGAAGGTACAGATATGACTGGAAATAGAACAAGAGTGAAAGTTGTAAAAAATAAAGTAGCTCCACCATTCAAAATGACTGAATTTGACATTATGTATGGTAAAGGTATATCATATGCAGGTGACTTGCTTGATCTTGCACTGCAAGGTGGTGTAGTAGAGAAAATGGGCTCTTGGTTCTCTTATAAAGGTAATAAAATAGCTCAAGGAAGAGAAAAAGTAAAAATACTTCTAGAATCAGATGATAAACTATTGAAAAGCGTACTTTCTGATGTGAAAGACTATCTAGAGCTAGCTTAAGCTCTAATTAGATACTAGTGGTTAAAAGTTTAAATATAGGGGATCAAATCGAAGTTGAGATTGGTCCTATTGCTCATGGAGGTCACTTCATATCCCGCCATAATGGTCAAGTTATCTTTGTTCGACATGGCATTACAGGTGAAAAAGCTATTGTAAAGATTACATCTGTATCATCAAAATTAGCTCACGGAGATGCCATAGAAATATTAGAAAAATCAGCCAAAAGAATAGAGCCTGCTTGCAAGTATGCTATTCCAGATGGATGTGGAGGTTGCGACTTCCAACATATTGCTTTATCCGCTCAACAACAAATGAAGTTACATGTCGTAAAAGATCAGTTTTTACGTATCGGAAAAATAGAAGTTGATCCTGAAATGATTACAGTCGAGCCTAATGATGGCTTACATTGGCGAACTCGTTTTGATTTTGCAGTTTCTGACAATGGTCATGTCGGTTTATATGCCTCAAAAACAAAAAAAATTATTGAAATTGATGAATGTCTCATCGGTCTTAAGGAAATTAATACTCCTGAAATATTTAATAAAAAATGGAATGGAGACGATCGCGTTAGAGTTGCCGTGTCTAGCTCAGGTCAGAAAAATGTATCTAGAGGAAAATTTACTATTTCAGGTCCATCAAAACTTCGAGAAGTAATTGGCGAGAATACTTATAATATTTCTTCGCATTCATTCTGGCAAAGTCATATACATGCACCAAAAACATTAACAGACTTATCATTAGATTTTATGGATTTAAAGCCCGGAGACATTGTTTGTGATTTGTATGGCGGAGTTGGATTGTTTACTATGCCAATTACAGAAAAAATTGGAAATCATGGACATGTTCATTTGATTGAACTAAGTAATCAAGCTACTAGGGATGCATCAAAAATATTTAAAGGATATAATAATGTTTCGATTCACAAAGGTTCTGTGGATAAAAAATTACGCTATATTCAGGACATAGATGTTATTTTACTAGATCCGCCTAGGACTGGAGCTGGTAAGGTAGCTATAGACCAAATTTCCTCTAAAAAGCCTAGAACTATCGTTTATATTTCATGTGATCCAGCATCGCTTGCTAGAGATAGTAGGTTTTTAGAAGATTCTGGATATTCTTTAGATAAGATTACTGCTGTTGATTTATTTCCAATGACACATCATATCGAATGTGTTGTGAAGTTTGTACTTAAAAACTAACTAGTACTTTTCAAAATAATCGCTAGATAAATCTTTTAGCTTATTACTTAATAGTATGATAGCAAGTAAGTTTGGAAAAGTCATAAATGCTAGAGCTGCATCTCCAAATATCCACACTTGTTCTAGAGTTAACATTGATCCTACAAAAACCATAAATACATAACAGTATCTGTAGATAGAAATTGCGCCAGTTCCAAATAAATATTCTGTAGCTCTTTCTCCATAAAAAGACCAACTAATAGCAGTAGATAAAGCAAATAATACAACAGCCACTGTTACTACTTGCGCTCCGATAGAAGGCATTCCAATTCCAAATGCATGGCTTGTTAAAAGAACTCCTGCCTTTAAGTCTGTTATAGAAGGATCAATTCTTTGGCTGTAAAATTCAGTTAAATGCCATGAATTAGTTACCATTATAACAAGTCCTGTCAATGTACAAATAATGATAGTATCAATATATGGCTCTAATAGAGCAACAACACCTTCTCTTACAGCATATGGTGTCTTGGCTGTTGAGTGTGCAATGGCAGCAGATCCTTGTCCAGATTCACTTGAGAACAAGCCTCTTTTTACACCCATCATCATTGTATTGAAAAATGAAATAAATGCCCCCGCAGCTATTCCAATAGCTGGATCTTTAATAGAAGGAGGGTTGAATGCCATTGTAAAAATAGTATTAAAAGACTCTCCAACTCTTTCATAGTTGGTAAGAATAATAAATAATGCACACATAACATAAATTGCTGCCATAATCGGGACCAGATAGCTTGTTACATTACCAATACGCTTAATACCACCAAGAATGACAGCTCCAACAATAGCAGCGGACGATAAGCCTATTATAACATGCATTAAAGAAATATTTGATTCACTACCAAGTAAGGTAATTGAGTTTGTAGTCATGATTGCATTATCAGATCCAGTAATAGTTAATATTTGAGCATATAACTGTTGTGTTAAAGTATTGGATTGAATTGCATTTCCGGTAAAAAATGAGCAGATAATAGCAAAACAAGCAAAGGTAGCAGCTAGCCATCTCCACTTAGGTCCTAAGCCATTTTCAATAGTATACATAGGTCCACCAGCAGTATTTCCAAGAGAATCAGTTTCTCTGTATTCTAATGCAAGTGTACATTCAGCATATTTTAGTGCTGTTCCAAAAAAAGCAGTAATCCACATCCAAAATAATGCTCCTGGACCACCATAATAAATAGCAATAGCAACTCCTGCAATATTTCCGATACCGACTGTTGCTGCCAATGCAGTTGAGAGTGCTTTGAAGTGATTTAAATCACCTTCATCATCAACGTGATCATAATCTCCTCGCGTTACTCGAATTCCATGCAGGATTCTTCTTAATTGAGGAAAACCTAATTTAAATGTCATGTAAATACCCGTTCCAAGTAATGCAACGACCATAAATGGGATGCTGCTTATAGGGTAATCTGCTTTAAAACTGTCTGAGAATAAATTTCCAGGAAAAGACCAAGCTGAATCATAAAAATGAACTCCTTGAGTTACAAGTACTATACCTATAATACTAAATATGATTGCTGAAAGTCTAATTTTTGACATGCATGCATATTAAAAATTTTTTTTAAAAGTAAACATGAATTTTATTATTAATTTACTTTTCATGTTAATTGCAGGAGTAGATGAAGTAGGTAGAGGTGCGCTAGCTGGTCCAGTAGTAGCAGCAGCAGTCATATTAGACAATGATATAGACGGTTTAAACGACTCTAAGAAATTAACAGAAAAAAAGCGTAATACTCTTTTTCAAATTATTAATGATACGGCATTATCTGTTGCTGTAGGTATTAAATGGAACGACTATATAGATAATGTTAATATAAAAGTTGCATCAGAGCATGCAATGATTGATGCGATTAATAGCTTGATTCTTCAACCAGATAAGGTTATGGTAGATGGATTCCCTTTAGATATAGCAATTCAAAATGAAGGTATCATAAAAGGAGATCAAAAAATTAGATCAATTATGGCAGCTTCTATTGTAGCAAAAGTTACTAGAGATGAAATTATGCGTTCATTTCACTATATTTATCCTATGTATGGTTTTAATAAAAACAAAGGATATGGCACTAAACAACATTATGATGCTCTCAAAGAGCATTCTTATGTATCAATTCATAGGGAAACATTTAAGCCTATATCTAGTATGATAAATAGATGAATAAATTTATATCAGAGATAAAATCGCTATTAGCACTTATTCTAATTGTACTATTTCTTAAGGAAACGGTCGTTGAGCTTTACATAGTTCCAACTACTAGCATGGAAAGAAATATATTAAAAGGAGATATGTTAGTAGGAAGTCGTTTTGCTTATGGTATGAAGTTGCCACAAAAGATTTGGGTACCATTTACAGCCATTAGTATTCCAACTTTTTTACCCGATTATAGATTTCCCGCATTTAAGAATATCGAAAGAGGAGACGTCGTTGTTTTTGAATACCCAAGAGATATTGTTTATAAGTATGTAAAGCGATGCATAGGTATTGCCGGCGATACAATTAGGATAGAAGATAGAAAAGTTTATGTTAATGATGTTATAATGGAACTTCCTAAGGGAGGTCAATTTCTTTCAAATTCTTATTCAGAGAAAAACACCATAGAAAAAGATATTTTTTTAGGATCTAAGGGCGATAATTCTGGCTTTAGTGGAAACAAAGATCAATATCCTGAGATTGCTGTTCCTAAAAAGGGAGACACTTTCTTATTAGATCAATCTATGGATTGGCAATTGGTTATACCTATTCTATTATATGAGGGCAATAAGGTAGAGTTGATTTATAAAGAAACGAGATTTACTTTCACAAATAAAAGTCCTAGAGATATTTTTAGAAGAACAGGTGATAGGACTATTTTTAAAGATTATGTTCCTACGGAAGGAGCAACATTGATTAATCCATGGTCTCCTATGTTTAAGAAAGAGTATATCCAACATCTTTATATAAATGGAAAATCAATTAACGATATAGATTCATATAAAGTTCAACAAGACTATTTTTGGATGATGGGAGATAATAGAGATAATAGTGAGGATTCTAGATATTGGGGATTTGTACCGGAAAGTCACATACTAGGTCAGCCAATTATCACATGGTTCTCAATTAATCTTGATAATTATATCCCAAGAATTTCACGTATTGGAAAAATTCCTAATTAGAAAAAAAAAGTTTTCATATTGGGTTTTCATTGATTAGTTTCGGTGGACTTAAAAAAAACAACTGAGGTATTATAAATGTTAACTAGTACAGAAAAGATTCTTAGCGTTGTAGCTTTAGCCCTTACCGTAGCGGTAGGTTTTTCATTATTACAATATAATTCTACAATGGATGAAATGACTCAATTAAGACAAGAGCAAGTTGAGCATGTAGACATGGTAAATCAAGAATTTAAACAGAGAGTAAAAGCTGTTGAGCTTGAAAATATTGGCCAAGGAAAAGAAATTAAAAGAGGTCAAGATAGAATTACTGCTAACACAAAACTAATTTATACCAAAGCTGATTCTCTTGGTAGCTTAATTGATGATTTAGCTTATGAAATCAAAAGAGTTGATCGTGACTTAACTAAGAAAATCAATAATGTTCAACGTGACCTAGAAGGATTAGAAGATAATTTTGATTCTGAAAAACGTAGAACAAGAAGAGATCTTTCAGATATTAAGAAACAACTTAAAAAATTAGATGCAGCAGTATTTCCACCAGAAGAAGAAGGTGAAGGCGATAAAAAGAAATAGCATATAATTTGATTATTATTAAAAAAAGGGCTTTTTATAAGCCCTTTTTTTGTACCGAGAGTCGGGCTCGAACCGACACGAGGAAACCCTCACCGGATTTTGAATCCGGCGCGTCTACCAATTCCGCCATCCCGGCAAAAATGTTGACAAATTTCACGTAAATTATGTAGCTTGTCAATAGTAGAGTATTTAACCAAGGAGAAAAAAGTGTCATTTAAAACCGTACCGGGAATGTTTCAATCTTTAGTGAATGAAAGACCAAATCTTAAAACCTTCTTTACAAAAGGTGAAAATGGATGGGAAGGCATTGAGCTAACAGATCTACAAAAGCTAGTGGAAGACTTTGCAAATGGGTTAAAAAATTTAGGTATCAATGATCATGATAAAGTGGCAATTATTGGCGCTAATTCTCGTCAATGGGCTATTTCAGATTATGCAATTGCACATATTAGAGCGATTTCTGTTCCAGTCTATCCAACACTTATTCCTGCTCAGTCTCGATATGTTGTAGATCATTCAGAGAGTACGGTTGCTATTGTGCAAGACGGTATTCAACTCGATAAGGTTTATCCTCTAGTAAATGATGCAAATTCAAATTTAAAAACTATTATAGTTATGGACGATAGTTATGATAGTGATAAAGAGAACGTGATTAAGTTTTCTGAAGTTTTTAACATGAAAGATGAAGTTCACGATATTCACGAACTCTCCAAAACAGTTGAAGAGGATGATCTATTAACACTTATTTATACTAGTGGTACTACCGGAAATCCTAAAGGTGTTATGTTAAGTCATTCAAATATTTGCAATAATCTTCTTTCTATAGATGGCATTATTAAAGCAGCAATGGAACTAAATCCTGAATTAAAGCCAGAAGATGGTATAGAAAGATTTGTTTCTTTCTTACCAATAAGTCACAGTTTTGAAAGAGTAGGTGGTCATTATTCAATTTTTAGCCAAGGAACTTCTATATACTATGCTGAAATGAATTTTACTCCTGAAATATTATTTGAAAATATAAGAGAAGTCCAACCGACTTTTTTAACAGCCGTTCCAAGAATTTTTGAAAAAATACATGCAAAAATAATGGATACTGTTTCAGAGATGACTGGAGTTAAAAAATCATTAGCTGAGTGGTCTATTGCTGTTGGAATGCAGACAGTCCCATATCGTCAGGCAAGTAAAAAACTTCCATTTATGTTGGGCTTAAAATACAATATCGCTGATAAATTGGTATTAAACAAATTTAGAGCAGCATTAGGTGGAAAGGTCAGAGCTTGTTCATCTGGAGGTTCTGCACTATCCAAAGAAGTTGGATCTTTTTTCTGTGGAATTGGAATTTCAATTATTGAGGGTTATGGTTTAACCGAAACCAGTCCAGTGATGACAATCGGACATCCTGACTTCTTCAAGTTTGGTACAGTGGGTAAAGCTATTCCTGGTGTTGAAGTAAAAATTGCTGAGGATGGAGAGATCTTATGCAAAGGTCATTGTGTAATGCAAGGATATTACAAGAATGAAGAAGCTACTAATGAAGCAATTGTTGACGGATGGTTCCATTCTGGAGATATCGGTAAATTTGACGAAGACGGTCTTTTACGTATTACTGATAGAAAGAAAAGCTTAATTGTTACATCTGGTGGTAAAAATGTTGCACCTCAACCTATGGAAGTGTCACTCACATCCAGTAAATACATTGAACAATGTAATGTTGTAGGCGATGATAGAAACTTTATTACAGCTCTTATTGTTCCAAACAAAGAAAACTTAATGTCTTGGGCAGAGAGTAAAGGTTTAGCATCTTTAGATTACAAAAGTTTATGTGCTCATCCTGATGCTTATGATATGATTGATGTAATCGTTAAAGATGTAATGACAAATTTCTCTAGATATGAATCTATCCGTAAGTTTGTTCTTATACATGAAGAATGGACAGTCGATGCAGGAGAATTAACACCAAAGATGTCTATAAAGCGTAAAGTGGTTACAACAAAGCATAAAGAAGAGATTGATGATATGTATGATGCTAAAAAGGCACTAATAAAGTCATCTGACGGCATCGATCATTTAGGCGGATAGTCGTCTTTTGCTGAATCGGTTTTTTATATCTTTTATTGTTCTATCGATTTTTCTCATCGGTTGGGTATTACCTAAAAATGATAACCCTTATATTGTTGTATTAGGTATTGCTCAAGATGGTGGCGCTCCTCATGCTGCATGTACAAAAGAATGTTGTGCTAATAAATGGAACAACACTCGATTACATAATAAAGTATCCAGTTTAGGTATTGTTGATCCACTAACTAATGAAGTATGGATGATTGATGCTACGCCAGACTTTTCTTTACAGTTAAATATATTAACGATGGATCAAGAAAGGGTGTTTAAGGGCATTTTTCTAACCCATGCTCATATAGGTCACTATACGGGATTAATGCATCTAGGACATGAAGTTATGGGCGCAAAACAGATTCCAGTGTATGCTATGCCAAAAATGAAAAGATTTTTGATTGAAAACGGTCCTTGGAGTCAGCTTGTCAATTTAAATAATATTGATATTAAGGGTCTTAAAAATAATACTAGTATTGAGTTAAATGATAATTTGAGTATTACGCCATTTATCGTTCCTCATCGTGATGAATTTTCTGAAACAGTTGGATATAAAATTAATGGTCCAAATAAATCATTAATATTTATTCCAGATATAGACAAGTGGGAAAAATGGAGTCAAAATATTAAAGCGGTAGTAGAGGAGAATGATTTTAGTCTTCTAGATGGAACATTTTATGATATTAATGAACTACCAGGAAGAGATATGTCAAAAATTCCTCATCCATTTATTGTTGAATCTATTGAAGTATTAGATGGTGTTAGCAATAAATCTGGAGTGCATTTCATTCACTTAAATCATACAAATCCAGCATTAAATAGATATTCAAATGCTATAAAAAAAATAAAGAATAGCGGCTTCAATGTCGCTAAAAGAAATCAAAAATTTCATCTGTAAAACAAGGTATTTTTTCGTGCAACTTTTACCTAAAATAAATGTCTAAATAATGGTTCTGTATTATTAATATATTCACTATTATTAGGGGTATTGTTATGAAAAAAAATTTTATTCTATATATATTATTAACAAATTTATTTGGCCAATCATTTACAGATTTGACTGAAAGACCTACCTATAATCCACAAAAAATTACATCATCAATTATTTTAGATGGAACATTGGATGAGCAAGTATGGCTATCGGCTCAAGTAGCTACCAATTTTATTGGAACTGGATTATTTCAGGGAGAATCTGCACCATTAAATACCGAAGCTAAGCTTCTATATGATGACACCCATCTTTATGTTGGATTTGTTGCATATATCGATAGAGAAGATTTACGCTTCAGCATAACTCAAAGAGATAATTTGGATGATAGAGATGATAGGGTGTGGATTAATATTGATGCATTTGATGATGAATCTCTAACATATGTAATTGGAGTGAGTGCTGGTGGAGCGCAGATAGATGGACGTGCTACTTATAATGTTGATCAATCTTTAGATTTAATATATGAAACTGAAGTAAAAATTTATGAAGATCGTTATGAAGTAGAAATGGCTATCCCATTTACTAGTCTTCGATATTCTTTAACCTCAACACAAACCTGGCGAATAAACTTTGGTAGAGGGTTTACCGGCAATGATGAATTTACTCGATATGTGTATTGGGCATCAAAAGTAGATGGAATTGAGTGCCAAACTTGTCAGTTAGGATTCTTGAATGATATTCAACCACCAAAACAAGAGAGAGGTGATATAGAATACATTCCTTCTCTTGTTGGTGGATATTCTGAGGATTTTACAACTAATACATCAAATTCTAATGATGACGTATCAATGTTTATAAAATACCCCATATCGTCAGTAGATTTATTAGAAATAGCGTTTAATCCAGATTTCAGTCAAATAGAATCAGACGACGTTCAAAACGATCTTAATACTGTAAATGCATTATTTTTCCGTGAAAAAAGACCTTTTTTTAGTGAAGGAGCAGAGTTATTTCAATTTTCACCTCAAAGAGGGTTTATTAACTTATTTTACTCAAGAACTATAAACGATCCATCAATCGTTGGAAAATATACTGGGAAGGTTGGAAAAACTTCTTATGGCGTAATCAGCGCAAGAGATGAATCTTCACCTTTATTACTGCCTTTTGAAGAAACAAGTACGGTGGTTAGCATGGGAAAAAGCTCCTCAAATATTGTTCGTGTTAAGCGTATGCTTAAAAATGGCGGTTCTATTGGTGGTATTGTTACAAATCGAGTATTTGATAATGCTGGAGACATGACAACTGGCGGTATTGATTTTCATTATCATCCAGGAAATAATTTACATTTAACATTGCATGGAACAGCATCCGTACACAATGAGTCAAGTAATCTTGAATATAACCCAGATAGTGAAGAATTAGGAATGTTGGATGATCGTACTTCAGCATTTGATGGAGAAAGAATTTCTGGTAATGCTTTAGGGTTTAGTTTAAATAAAATGAACAGAACAGACAGTATGGGTTTTACGGTTCGTTTACGTTCACCGGGATTTAGAACCAGTAATGGATTTGAAAAAAATAATTCTACCAAATGGGCTAAACTCTCTCGAGGTAAAAGTATTTATTATGACAACCATCCCATATTGGTAAAAATCAATTTTTCAATAGGTACAATCTATAAAACTAATTATGATAATTTGGTAAAATATAAGGAGATAGAAGGTGGTACTAATATCGATTTTGCTGATGGTTCTAATATGATGATAGAGTTTGAGTTAAGTGAAGAAAATTTTAAAGGCGTTCAATTTGAGAGCGCTGGCTTTCATACTAATTATACTAGAAATCTAAATCAGAATACTAAGTTTCATGGTGGAATTCATTTTGGCGATGAAATCATTAGATATTTTGATATTCCAGAACAAGGAGATGGTCGCGGAATTTATGGCTATGTTGAATATAAAATTTCAGATTCCAGCAATTTTTCTTTAGGGTTACAGTATCAAGATGTTGAAGATTATTATCATGGACAGATATTGCAATCAAGATTTAATCATTCATTTTCAAGTAAGCTCACTATGCGAACCAAGGTTCAGTATAGTGGATTTTCAGATACATGGTTTATAGAACCTATGGTAACTTATCAACCCAATGCCTTTAGTGCGCTGTATGTAGGAATAAACGACCTTTTAACAAGCAATGATGGTATGTTTTCAAATCTAAGTGAGAGTGAACGACAATTTTTTATTAAATTTCAATACTTATTTTAGGAAGAACTCATGAAAAAACTTATTTTATTAGGAATTATTTTATTTTTAAATGGCTGTGTATCATTGTCACTTTTTTAAGAAGATTAATATGAAAAAAATTACAATAGTAGTATTAGTATTATTTATCAATGGATGTGTATCACTTTCACTGGGAGAGAACTTAGCAAAAAAAGTTTCTAAGAAGCGTTCTAATGAATCAGTAGCGTTAGATGCTATCATGTATGATTCCTCTGCATCAACAATGCTAGCTATAAATCATATTCTTCCTGCAAAAAGTGCAAAATTTGAAATGATAAACAATAACATTATTTTTCCAGCAATAAAGCGTAATGATATAGATGTTTATAATAGTTTAAAATTTTTAGCACCAGAAGCCCCCAATCAAGACGGAAATTATACATTTATTTATATTGCTAGTCCTTATCTTGAAGATAAAAGCTATGATCTTTTAGAAATTCTAGTTGACGAATACGGTAGATTGACCGCAGAAGAGTATTTTGATATCTGGATAAACTGCTTCGCTTCCGAGCAAGTAGTAATGACTTTTAGATGATAAAATCATACCTTTTTGACTTATTCTATATTAAATTTTCTTCAATGAGAGCATTACAAATTTTTTTCACCTTATGTCTTGGCATGCAATTACTTGTCGGTCAAAACGTTGAAATAGAGCCAGATCGTCCGGGTACAGATAATTACCAAGAAAGAAGTAGGGCAAATCTAAGATCAGAATCTATTGTAAATATCTACTCCAATGTTGCTGTCGCTGATGTCCATGTTTGGAATTTACCATGGCAATCATCAGAAAGGACATTTCCAGCTAAAATAGCTTTACCAACAGACAATCAACGTTATATCATTAGTTTCTACACACAAGCTGAATTTCAAGCCATTACTCAAGAATTACAGACATTCGATTTTGATTCCAGAGATATCGAGGAGTTTGAGCTATTGCAAGATCAATTTGCAAGAATGGAACTAGCAACAAAGTATGTACGTCCTATTCCGGGAACAGATGCGTCTGTATTTTTAACACATTGTTCAAGCGATGATTTAGATTGCGAAAAAGGTATGCATTGGTTAGATCAATTTTATGCGCATTATTATGACGCAAAACAAGAACAAAATCTTGTATCAGACTTAAACGGTTCTGATTTAACAGAAGAAGAAAAATTTTTAGTTAGACGACATCGCTTAGGTGTCCTTAGTATGGTTAGTTTGTTTTCAATGGTCATGTTCGTTATAGATAGTAACGTTCAGTGACAAACATTTCTATTAATATCATCGGTATTGGTACTGAAACTTATCCGAGCGGAATAACTCCATTAGAAATACTTTCTTCAGCCAAAGGAGTATCAAAAGATACTTTAATTTGTAAAGTAGATAAAGTTCTTACTGACTTAAGCGCATCACTGACTAGTAACGCCACCGTTCAATTCCTTGATGGGAAAAGCAAAGATGGTCATAATGTATTATTACATAGCACTGCTCACTTAATGGCTCAGGCAGCTAAAAGATTGTATCCTAAGACTAAAGTTACTATTGGGCCATATTTAGAGAACAGATTCTATTATGATTTTGATGTAGAAACTCCTTTTACAGATGAAGATTTGCTAAAAATTGAACATGAGATGCTAAAAATATCTCAAGAAAATTTAGATATTGTACATGATGTGAAATCAAGAAAAGATGCATTGAAGTTTTTTAAAGAAATAGGCGAAGATTATAAGGTTGAAATTATTAACGATTTAGATGAATCTGAGGTTCTTAAGGTATATACTCAGGGAGATTTTACTGATCTTTGTAGAGGTCCACACGTTCCATCTACCGGCCTAATTCAGCATTTTAAACTATTGTCATCTTCAGCAGCTTATTGGAGGGGAGATGAAAATAATCAAACCTTACAACGTATATACGGTACCTCCTTTACTAACGCCAAAGATCTTAAAAAATATTTACTAATGCTTGAAGAGCAGAAGAAGAGAGATCATCGTAAAATTGGAAAAGAATTAGATTTATACTTTCATGATGAAGAGGTAGGTCCTGGATTACCTTTGTGGACTCCAAATGGAGCTGTTATGATTGACGAATTGGAGGCTCTCGCAAAAGAAAAAGAAGACCTAGGGGGTTATAAGAGAGTAAGAACTCCTCACATCACTAAAGGTTCCCTATATGAGAAGTCAGGTCACTTAGAGCACTATAGATCAAGTATGTATCCAGCAATGGACGTAGACGGCACTGACTATTACATGAAACCAATGAATTGTCCTCATCATCATAAAATATATGCAAATACACCTAAAAGTTATCGTGATTTACCATACCGTTTATCAGAATATGGAACATGTTATCGATATGAAAAATCAGGTGAATTATTTGGACTCATGCGAGTTAGAAGTATGCAAATGAATGATGCGCATATCTATTGTACTGAAGATCAGTTTAAAGAGGAGTTTATAGCTGTATGTAATATGTATATGGAATATTTTAAAATTTTTGAAATAGAAAAATATGAGATGCGATTAAGTCTTCATGATCCTAAAGATCTTGGTAAAAAGTATATAAACAATCCTAAGCTTTGGAAAAAAACAGAAGACGATGTAAGAAATGCTTTAGTTGATGCTGGGTTAAAATTCACTGAATCTGTTGGAGATGCTGCATTTTATGGCCCAAAAATAGATGTTCAAGTTTGGAGCGCCATAGGTAAAGAGTTTAGTTTGGCTACCAATCAAGTAGATTTTGCAGTCCCTGAGCGTTTTAATCTGACTTATAAAGATGCAGATGGTCATTCTAAAACTCCACTATGTATCCACAGAGCTCCATTAGGTACACATGAACGATTTATTGGATTCCTTATCGAGCATTTTGGTGGAAACTTTCCATTATGGCTTGCTCCAAGACAAGTAACTATTCTTCCTGTTTCTGACAAATTTAATGATTATGCACACAGTGTATGCGAGTCATTAAAATCTCATGGGATTAGAGTTGATTTAGATAGTCGATCAGAAAAAATTGGTTCAAAGATTAGAGATGCAGAAATGCAGAAAGTAAATATTATGGTGATCGTAGGTGAAAAAGAAGTTGAAGATAGCACCCTTACCATTAGAAGAAGATTTATTAAGCAACAAGAAACGGTTTCATTAAAAGATTTTTCTGATGAAATCATAAATGAAATAAACGATAGGAGAGTACCGAATTAAAAAACAGAGAATAAGAGTAAATAACCGTATTTATGCTGATAAAATCAGATTGATAGGTCATGACAAAGAACAAATAGGAATCGTAACGGTTCCAGAAGCATTAAGCAAAGCGGAAGACGTAGGTTTAGATCTTGTAGAAATTTCACCTAATGCAAAACCGCCCGTATGTAAAATTATGGATTTCGGCAAATTCAAGTATGAAGAAAAAAAGAAAGCACAACAAAGTCGAAAAAATCATCAAGTTATAAAAGTAAAAGAATTAAGAATGAGACCTAACATTGGAGACCATGACTTAGAAAATAAACTAAAAATGGGAAAAAAGTTTTTAGGCGAAGGTTACAAACTAAAGCTTACTTTGATGTATAGAGGTAGAGAAATGTCACGTCAAGATTTAGGTCAAGACTTATTAACCAGAGTTTTGTCGTCATTAAGTGAGCATGCACAGATGGAAAAAGATTCTCCTTTGATGGGACGAAAGAAATCTATAATATTGGCTCCGAAATAGGAAATATTATGCCAAAGATGAAAACAAGAAAAAGTGTATCAAAAAGATTTAAAGTTACTGCTTCAGGTAAACTGAAACGTAATAAGGCAGGACACTCACATATGTTAATCCGTAGGGATGGAGATGTGAAGCGTTCAGCTAAAAAAGCGACAGTAGTAGCGCCGTCTTTTGAGAAGCGTATGAAAAAAATGATGGGGAAAATATAAGTTATGCCAAGGTCCAATAGTTCAGTCCCAAGACATAGAAGACACCGCAAAACTGTTAAGTTAGCGAAAGGTTATTTCGGAGCAAGAAGCCGATTATATAAATCTGCAAAAGACGCAGTGGTTAAAGCTGGATTGTATGCTTATAGAGATAGAAGACAGAAAAAACGCCAATTTAGACGTCTATGGATCGTACGTATTAATGCCGCATCAAGATTAAATGGTTTATCATATTCAAATTTTGTACATTTATTGAAGGAGAAGGGTGTCGTTTTAGATAGAAAGATTTTAGCTCATTTAGCAGTTAATAATCCATCTGTCTTTGAAGACCTTGTAAAATATTTAAAGAAAAAATAAAAATAAAGATGTCACTAGATAACACTATCAAAGAAATTCAGACATCTTTTCGCTCAGATTTATCTAACTGCAAAACAACTACTGACCTCGAAAATATCCGCATTACCTACTTAGGAAGAAAAGGTAAGATTACTATTTTATTTGATGAATTCGCAAAACTACCGGGATCTGAGAAACCTAAGTACGGAAAAGCATTAAATGTCTTAAAGGTGGACTTAACTACCGCTTTTAATCAAAAAATGAATGAATTGAATCCTAATAGTAGTGGATCCAATAGTAATTCAACAGATTTTTCATTACCTGGATACGATCTACCAAAAGGAAGTTTGCATCCATTAGAACAAATTACGATTGAGATAAAATCAATTTTTCAATCTATTGGGTTTTCTGTTGCATATGGACCTGAAATCGATGATGATTATCATAATTTTGAAGCATTGAATGTTCCAAAACATCATCCTGCGAGAGATATGCAAGATACTTTTTTTATTGACCCTAATACGGTATTAAGAACCCATACTTCGAATGTTCAGATTCACTTAATGGAGAATCAAGATCCACCTATTCGTCATATTTGTTGTGGACGGGTCTTTAGAAATGAAGCAGTGAGCTATAAAAGCTTTTGCTTATTTAATCAAGTTGAAGGTTTGGTCGTAAATGAATCGTCTTCTTTTTCAGAAATGAAAGGTACTTTAGAATATTTTGTTGAAGAGATGTTCGGAAAAGGTACAAAAATGCGATTTAGACCAAGTTATTTTCCATTTACTGAACCAAGTGCTGAAGTAGATATATGGAATGATAAACTTAGTCAATGGATGGAAATCCTAGGTTGCGGTATGGTAAACCCAAATGTTCTTGCAAATGTTGGGTATGACAATAAAAAATATCAGGGATTTGCTTTTGGGATGGGTATAGAGCGTATTGCAATGATTAAATATGGAATTAAAGATATTCGTTTATTCTATCAGAATGACAAACGATTCTTGGAGCAATTTTAATGAAAGTTTCCCTGTCATGGCTTAAGCGATTTGTTGACTTTGAATATTCTTCATCTGAGCTCGCAGATAAACTAACTATGCAAGGATTTGAATCTGAGGTACTTACAGACTTTAGCTCACTTCAGCATATTGTTGTAGGAGAGGTTAAATCTGCCGAAAAACATCCAGATGCTGATAAGTTGAAGGTTTGTACCGTTACAGATGGAAACGACTCATATAACGTTGTTTGTGGTGCACCTAATGTTGACAAAGGTCAAAAAATTGTATTTGCTAAGGTAGGCGCTGTATTGCCTGGGGATTTTAAAATTGGAAAAGCAAAAATTAGAGGTGTTGAAAGTTTTGGAATGATTTGCTCTGAAAGAGAGTTAGGGATATCAGAAGAACATGACGGTATCATGGTTTTAGATAATTCTTGCGAGGTTGGTGTAAATATTGATTCGATCTTAGGAGAAGCATATGACGCTATTGATGTAGAAATTACTCCAGATAAAGCATTCGCATTAAGTCATCGCGGTATTGCAAGAGAAGTTGCTGCTATGTTAGGTGCTAAGCTTAAAACTCCAATCGAAGTATCAAAGATTGCGTCTAAAGGAAAAGATCTTATTAAGGTGTCATTAGACAAAGATGGTGGATGTACTCGCTATATTGCAGGTATAATGAAAAACCTTACAGTTGGACCATCACCTAAATGGCTTGCAGACTACTTGAAGTCTGCTGGACAAAAAAGTATCAACAATCTAGTTGATATATCAAATTTTATGTTATTAGAAATTGGACATCCAACACATATTTTTGATTTAAATAAGTTGTCAAAACCTACTATTGAAGTAAAATGGGCTAAAAAAGGTGAAAAATTTGATGCATTAGACGAAGAATCATACAAATTAGATACCGACCATCTAGTTGTTACAGACTCTGTAAATACTATTGCTCTAGCAGGAATCATTGGAGGAAAAGATAGTGCTGTATCAGATACAACAACTGAAGTCTTGATTGAGAGCGCTTACTTTAATCCGGTTGTTATAAGAAAAGGATCTAAAAAATTAAATTTATTATCTGAAGCATCTAGACGTTTTGAAAGAGGAGCAGATCCTGAGGCGACTCTAGAAGCTTTTTACATGATTGTAGGTCTTATGACTGAAGTAGCGGGAGGTACGTTAGAATCGCTTATTACGGATGAGTCTACTATCGATACTACTTTGCATAAGGTTTCTTTATCAGAAGACAAGCTCTTAAAGTATACAGGACAGGAAATAGATTCTAAATCTGTTGGTTCAATACTTGATGGACTGTATATCGGTTACGATAAATCAAAAACAGGTTGGGATTGTATCATTCCATCCTTCAGGCATGATGTAGTATATGAAACAGATCTTATAGAAGAGATTTTACGTTGCTATGGTTATGAAAATATTAAATCTTCATATAGTTTTTCATCTCAAATGCAATATGCCAATGATGAAGAACAGCCATTATTTAAACTAAAGCAGTACCTGTCATCTTTAGGATTCAATCAATGTTATAATAATTCATTACAAGACATCCAGGAGGTTAAGGCGTTTGGTATTACTCCTGTATCCGTTATGAATCCATCTTCAGAAAGAATGAATACATTACGTACAACTCTTCATCGTGGTTTATTAGAGAATTTAGATTTTAATTTTAAGAATGGTTCATCCAATACATTGATTTATGAGCATGGAACTGTATTTGAGAAAAAAGGAGATACCTTAAAAGATATTGATCAAGTGAGTAATTTCTCCTGCCTAGTACATGGAAATTTTTATGATAAGGGTGTTCACTTTGATGGGGTAGAAAATAATTTCTTTTTATTAAAGGGGATAGCAACCAACGCATTTCAAACCCTCACTAAAGCTAAAGTTAAGTTTGTAGAAGATAAGAGTTCGTATTGTGACGTATTTTATCGTATCGTTGATAACAAAAAGAATACTGTGGGCTCTATAGGGAGTATAGCAGATTCTTTTCTTGATAAGCTAGATATTGCACATAAGACGGATGTTTGTGTTATGGATATTAATACAACCTTCTTTACGGAGCATTTTAATCATAGCGTTAAGGTAAAAGATATTATTTTATACCCTGTAGTTACTAGGGATTTAAATTTTAAGCTAGATAGCGGTGCTAATCTAGGCGAAGTATGTTCTGCTATGAAATCGGTAAATCAATCAATATTGCAAGATGTATGGCCTATTGATATTTACCAATCAAAAGAAGAGAAAAGTAAGAAGAATGTATTATTCAAGCTATCATTTCAGAACATTAAGAAAACACTTGAAGACAATGAGGTAAATGCAATTATTGCACAAATTATAAGTATTGTTACAAAGAAATTTAATGCTAAATTAAGAGATAATTAATAGGAAGATAGCTATGGAAGATTCAGAAAAAAAAGTTGTAAAAGTTAGAATTTTTGGCCAAGAATACTCTATCCGAGCTACCGTTAACGAAGACCACATAAGAGAATGTGCTGCGTTGGTAGACAGAAAGATGGCTGAAATTCAAAGATCAGCACCTTCATCCTTAAATGCATCTAAGATAGCTATTTTAGCTGCAATGAACATCTCTGATGAATTGATGAGCGCACAAAGAGGAGAGTATTCCTTTAAAGGCGAAGTAGAATCGAAGATTAAGTCTTTGGTTGAACGTATTGAAGAAATAGTTTAAAAAGTAACAGAGAAAGGGTTTTGTGTTGGATACAAAAATTTTATCAGGAATAGAAGCAAGTCATGCTCTATATGATAGTCTACATGATCGCATTCACGCCTTAAAAGAAAAGGGTATTACTCCTGGATTAGCAGCTATTTTAGTTGGAGAAGATCCTGCCTCACAAATTTACGTTCGCAATAAAACAAAGCGCTTTGATGCCTTGGGACTCAAATCAGACCTTTATCGCTTAGAAGACTCTGTTTCAGAGCAGGAGTTGTTAGATTTAATCGCAAAAATTAATGCAGATGATAGCTTTCACGGTATTTTAGTACAACTGCCATTACCAAAGCATATTGATAGCGATAAAGTTATCCATGCTATTGATCCAAAAAAAGACGTTGATGGATTTCACCCAGAAAATGCTGGATTACTGTCAATAGGTCGACCAAGATTCGTTCCTTGTACCCCTAAGGGGATTATGTTCATACTAAAACACTTTAATGTTGATCTAAATGGGAAACATGTAGTGGTGGTAGGTCGCAGTAATATTGTCGGAAGACCCGTTTCTGTTTTATCTAGTCTTAAATCTTTAGGAAACGCAACCGTAACGCTTTGCCATAGCGGTACATCTGATTTAAAGTATTTTACAAAACAAGCCGATGTTGTAGTCGCAGCTATGGGCTCTCCAGAATTTTTAGACGCTTCCTTTATTAAAGAGGGCGCTTGTCTTGTTGATGTTGGAATTAATCGTATTGAACGTGATGGAAAGTCTATTATTGTTGGAGATGTTAATCAGTCAAGCGTAACAGGTAAAGCCAGTTCACTTACGCCGGTACCTAGAGGAGTAGGTCCTATGACAATAGCCATGTTAGTAGAAAATACTATTGTATCAGCAGAATTATTATTATTAAATTAATTTTTTATTAAAATGAAGGTTTATAACATGAAAAAAATAGCATTAATAGTACTGTCCTTATTGTTTATGGGGTGCGCAGGTAACAACATTGATCAGGACGAGATAAAGAAAGCCAATCAATTTTTTGAATCTATTTTCCAGGACAGGGTATTAGATAGTCCTGAATTTCAGACAAGATTAGGATATAAATCTAATTATGATCAATGGGATGACATTACCTGGATTAAAGCAAGAAAAGATATAAAAGAAGCTCGTGAAGATTTAAAATATCTGAGAGAGAATATTAATATCGATAAACTAGATGATAAAACTGCAATTAGTTATCGATTGATGGAAAAATCTTTACAAAGAATTATAGATTCTGATCCGTATTTATTCCGTGGATATATGGTAACTCATCGCGGAGGAAAACATTCTTCGATTCCATCTTTTTTAATCAATTATCAGTCGATGGAAGATGAAAGAGATGTAAAAGATTATTTAGAAAGATTGCGTAATATCGGCCCACTCTTTGAAGACTTTATCGATGAATTGAAGCTAAGAGATGAGCTTGGAACTATTGCACCTATGTTTGTTTATCCTAAGGCAATTGCTGTATGTGAAAATATTATATCAGGCTATCCTTTTGAAGATGTAAAAGAGCAAAATGTTATTTATGAAGATTTTGTTACAAAAATAGAAGCATTAGATCTAACAGATGCGATCAAATTACGTTATAAAAGTGAAGCCGAAGCTATCTTAGTTACAATAATAAATTACTCTTATAGGACGTTAATTGACTTTCTTGGTGAACAGCAACTAAAAGCTACTAATAATGACGGTGTTTGGAAGTATCCTAACGGTGCTGAATATTATCAATATAGCTTAGACAATTATACAACATTAGGATTAACTGCAGAGGAAGTACATCAAGTTGGATTAGATGAAGTCGCTCGTATTCATGAAGAAATTTATACTATTATGGAGACGGTTTCTTTTGAAGGTAGTTTGCAGGAATTTTTTGACTTCATGAGGACAAATCCACAGTTTTATTATCCGCAAGGACCTAAAGGGCGTCAAATGTATTTAGATCAAGTGAATGTGGTGGTTGATACGATATCTGCTCGCATTGAAGAGTTGTTCTATGGATTACCAAGCATTCCACTTGTTGTAAAAGCGGTCGAACCTTACCGTGAAGCTTCTGCTGGTATTGCATTTTATAGTCGAGGACAAGCTGATGGAAGTCGCCCTGGAATCTATTATGCCAATCTATACAACATGCAAGATATGCCAATTTATAAATTAGAAAACTTAGCTTATCATGAAGCAATTCCTGGGCATCATATGCAGATTGCAATCGCATTGGAAGTAGAAGGAATGCCAAGCTTTAGAAAATATGGTGGATACAGTGTATTTTCTGAGGGATGGGCATTGTACTCTGAAACACTTCCAAAAGAAATTGGTCTTTATGAAGATCCGTATTCTGATTTTGGTCGTTTATCTGGAGAACTTTGGAGAGCCTGTCGCTTGGTAGTAGATACTGGAATTCATCATTATAGGTGGACTAGAGAAGAAGGAATTGATTATTATATGAGCAATACAGCCAATCCAGAAGGAGATTGTGTTGGAATGGTAGAACGTCATATTGTATGGCCAGGCCAAGCTGTTTCTTATAAAATAGGTATGTTAAAAATTCAAGAATTACGTGCTTATGCTGAATTATCGCTGGGGACTAAATTTTCTCTTCAATCCTTTCATGATGTTGTGTTGAAAAATGGAGGTGTATCTATGGATATTCTTCAAGATATTGTATATCAATGGGTTGAGAATCAGTAAAAAATATGATTATTATTAAAACAACATCCGATAGTCATAAGGCCATGAAAGATATCACTAATGCATTACTTAATAAGCGTTACGCTGCCTGTGTTAATATTATTCCTCGTATGCGCTCAAAATATGTTCTAGATGGACGTATTGTTGAGTCGAGAGAGGTTATGTTGCTTATCAAGACATCGCAAGATTTAGAGGCAAAGGTATATCAAACGATTAAAGAGATGCATAACTATGATATTCCTGAGATTTCTACTATTCCAACAAGCAATGTAGATAAAGATTATTTAAAATGGATTAATGAATCATTGGAGTTGGGAAAAAAATAATGAACGATGACAACTATAAAAAATCTATATGGTATAGAATTGAAAGGTTCTTTGATAGACATAACCATTTAATGGAGTTTATTAGGACAATATTGGCACTGCTTGTGCTTACTCTGCAACTATATATTATTTCAAAATTGTAATAAGAGAAAAATGAATCTAAATAATATTTCAGAGGGAAAAATTTTAAAATATTTAGCGCTTTTCTTTGCTTTTTTAATGCTATTAACTGCTGCAGTTGTCTTAACTATTAAGTCTCCTGGAAGCATTAAAGAGCAATTATATGATCGTGCGGTTGAACCCTTACTTGTAATTCCACCAAATCAACCCGATGTATTGCGTATAGTTTATACGGGTGTAAGTACCCCAGTAACACCACATATTGCACAACAAAGTGTTGTAATATCGATTAATAATAGTAATTATGTTTTTGATTCAGGGTCGCGTTCTACGGCCAACTTTATATCACAAGGCACTTTAGAGGCAGCCTCTATTGAAGCGGTCTTTCTAACGCATACCCATTCTGACCATATTGGAAGCTTAGGTGAGTTAGTATTATCATCCTGGGGGCGTGGACGAACAAGCGCAATGCCAGTCTACGGTGCAACGCAATTAACGCAAAATGTTGTGGATGGATTTAACTTAGCCTACCAACCAGACAGAATGCATCGTGTTACCCATCATGGAGAAGGTTTTTTCAATGCAGAACATGGATTGTTAAAGGCTTATATATTTGATACGCCAACAAGTGAAATATCCGTCTTCAAAGATAGTAATATTGAAGTATTTGCTTTTGATGTACCGCATGGGCCTGTAGATGGCTCGGTTGGATATCGTATTGTAGCGGGTAGTCGCTCTGTTATTATTTCAGGCGATACAGACCTCATGGATGACTATAGTTTTGCAAATGGAGTGGATGTATTAATTCATGAAGCAATTTTGGAGCAAGAAAGTGAAGAGATTAGTCGCGCAGCATATCGTGTTGGTAATGATCGTATGGGGGTGGTATTCCATGATATTAAAAATTATCATGCCAATTTAATGGATTATGAAGATCAACCAGGATTACTAAGTCGATTAGAAGGCATCGACATAGGGATGTTAGCATTGATTCATATCATTCCAGATAAAGATCAACCAATTGTTAAGCGTGTACTAAGACGTTTTAAATCAGCTTCCTCACATGAAACAGTAATTGTTAAAGATAACATGGTAATGGAATTACCCCTAAACTCAGACAAGATTTTTATAAAATGAATATTATAGACAGCCTAAAATGGCGTTATGCCACCAAAAAATTTGACCCCAATAAAAAGGTTAGCGATACTGATATTGCTACCCTAAAAGAGGCGGTACGTCTTACCCCATCTTCTTATGGGTTTCAGCTCTATAAAGTTATTATCGTTACCGATCAAAAAATGAAAGATAAGCTCTATAAAGAATCCTATTATCAGTCCCAAATTCGTGATTGTTCACACTTGTTTGTATTTTGTAGTTACAAGACTGTAAGCTCCAAACATATCGATGAATTTATCGATTTAATGGAACAGGGAAGACAGCAGGATGATGAGCGTGCTTATGTGGATAAAATGAAATCTAAAGCAAAGATTATGTTGTATGGAACGATTGCAAAAGCAGATATTGGACGACGCGATAAATCAGAAGCACTTCATTGGATGCAAAAACAGTGTTATTTAGCAGTATCACAACTCATGGTAACTTGTGCAGATATGCGTATTGATTCTTGTCCATTTGAAGGATTTAGCACTGAAGCCTATGATAAAATCTTAGATTTAGACAACAGCAATTTGACTTCAACCGTATTACTACCGGTTGGTTATCGCACAGAAGATGATCGTCATCAGTTTCGTACAAAAGTACGTAAACCTCTGGATAAGCTTTTTGAAGACAGATAATTTTATCGTAAGTTGACATAACAATATCACATGGAATATTTCAATACAATTTTATTAATTATTATCGCGGCTCTAGCTGCGATGTCTTTTTTTCGAAAAAAAGATGAAAGCACTATTAGTAAAGATCAGCTAGAAAAAGATTTCAAAGCAATCGCTGATGATTTATTGGTAAATCAAACAGAAGCAACAGAGAGAAAAGTCGAAGACAAACTTCATACTATCTTAGAGGGATTCGGAAAAGTTCAGAAAGAAAAATTTGATACAATAAGTACAAAGACAAAAGATATGACTGAATTGATTACAAGGATGGAGCAAGATAGAACAGAGTCGGTAGGAAAGCAAACCGAGTTAATTCGTACAATGTTATCAAGTACTGATAATATTAGTCGCGTTATGAACTCTCCAGGACCTAGAGGTAAATGGGGCGAAATGCAAGTACGTCAAATTTTAGAGGCAGCTGGATTTAAAGAAGATATTCATTTTCAATACAATAAGAAGTCTCAATTAGGTGTTGATCGTCCTGATTTTGTTGTAAATGGTGCTGATGGCAAAAAAATTATTCTTGATGCAAAAGTTCCTTTTACCGCATTTGAAGAATCAACTAAAATCGATGATCCAAATGAGATAAAACGTTTATATAAAAAGCATGCAACAGAAACTCGTGCACATATGGACAAATTAGCAAAAAGCTCTTATTGGGATCAGTATGAAGATGCAGCTCCGTTCGTATTGATGGTTTTACCAGCAGAGTCACTATTATATGCAGCATTTCAATCAGATGATTCTTTGTTTAAAGACGGTATTGATAAACAAGTCTATATATGTTCTCCATTAAATTTACTTGCTACAATGCAAGTAATCGCTCAAGGGCATGTACATGTCAAACAAAATGAGGATGCACGAAAAATTACTACAGCTGCTCGCGACCTTTTAAAGGTAGTGTCTGTTTTTAACGGCCACTTCAAATCTATTGGAATGCACACAGAACGTCTATTCAAGTCGTTTAACTCTGCAGCAAAAACATTAGAAGTGAAAGTAAAGCCTAAATTGGAAAAATTAAGCGATATGGGCGTAGAACTTGAAAAAGGCAAGGATGTAGATCCTGGAATTAAAATGATTGAAGATGGTCCAATTGATATTTTTGAAGAAGAATAATTTTTAAACTTTTTGGGGATAAATAATGAATACTAAAACAGCATCTATCGCAATAATAATTTCACTTATTATTGCAACGTTATTAATTAATGCAGGTAGCCAAGGAAGTGTTATCGTAAATGGCTGGCCTCTGTTTGCTATTTGCGCTCCTATTGGCTTCTTATTGCATTGGACAGCTTTTCTGCCTTCTTATGCACTTAAAACAGATCATTATTTTGACCTCATTGGATCAACTTCTTATATAGCTACAGTTGTTACAGTAGCTATGCTGAGTCCATCTTTAGATATAAGAGGCTTAATTATCTGTAGTATGATTGTCATTTGGGCTACGCGCTTAGGTTTATTTTTATTTACTAGAATTAAACAAGATGGAAAAGATGTGCGATTAGATGTAATTAAAACAAAATTTATTCGCTTTTTAAATCTGTGGACACTTGGTGGTTTATGGGTCTTGGTGACTATGGGGGCAGGTCTTGCTGCTGTCACATCAAACACATCTTTAGAGATAGGTTTATTAGGATATATTGGAATTGGATTGTGGGTATTTGGTTTTGTTACTGAAGTCATAGCTGACAGTCAAAAAAGGCAGTTTAGAAAAGATCCAAATAATAAAGGTAGATTTATTGCAACTGGGGTATGGGCTTGGTCTCAGCATCCTAATTATTTTGGCGAAATTACCTTATGGTTTGGTGTTGCTTTGTTAGCATTTCCAGTCCTTTCTGGATGGCAATTGGCTACATTAGTATCGCCTGTTTTTGTCTACTTACTATTAACGAAGGTAAGTGGTATCAATTTGCTGGATGAGATCGCAAAAGAAAGATGGGGTTCAGATCCTGAGTACTTAGCATACACAAAACGAACATCAAAATTAATCTTACTTCCTCCTAGGAAATAAGCATTGCGTAAATTTTATTCATGAGATATTTATTCTACGTAACCCTTTCATACTCTTTTAGCGTTTTACGACCAATTGAAATAGCTATTAATAAACAAGGAGGTACTGTTGCTTGGTTTATACCTGAGGGCAGTGAGGCAGAAAAATTTCTACAGCCAACCGACCATCGTTTATCAGATATTAAAGAGGTTAAAGCCTTTGCAGCGCATGCAACACTAGTGCCCGGTAATATTGTTCCTGATTTTTTTCCAGGAATCAAGGTGCAGGTATTCCATGGTTTCGATTCCGGCAAAAAGAATGTATTCAATATTCGCGGCTTGTTTGATTTATACTGCACGCAAGGACCTAATATTACCCAGGGATTTGAAGGAATAGCAGATGGAACCTGTGAGATCGTTGAAACCGGCTGGTCAAAACTAGATCCATTATTTAAACCTCATCCAGACACAGATAAATTTCGTACAGACGCACCATTAATCCTCTATGCACCAACCTTTTCTCCAAAGTTAACCAGTACATATGCTCTCTATGATCATATAAAAAAATTATTAAAAGAGAGAGATTGGCAATGGATCGTGAAACTCCATCCAAAAGCAACCGACAAAGAAGTATTACTATATAAAGAATTGGCATGCGATAACTTGCGTTTTGTTGAAACTGAGCAAGTTACTCCAATCTTACAGGCAGCCGATGTTATTCTCTCTGACACCTCGTCATTTTTAGCTGAATTTGCTTTACAAGATAAGCTGGCCATTGCATTTAACAATCGACGCCCTGAACCTTGGATGTTAAATTTTACTAAAGCTCATTTATTAGAAGAGATCCTTGAGAAAGCACTATCATCTGATCAGGAACAATTATTGAAAGTAATTGAGTATGGCAATGCCATTCATCCGCATAAAGACGGCAAATCAAGCGAACGCGCATTAAGCGCTATTAATTCTCTGATTGATTCGGGGATAGGGCATTTAAAAACAAAGCCATTAAATTTGATTCGTCGGTTCAAAATACGTAGAGAATTGAAATACTATGGTTGGACATAACCTAGGAATATAGTACAACTCATGTCCTTACATTATAAAATTCCTGATAAGTATTTACATCTAAAAGAGTATTTATTGGATATTAAAACCAATATTGACAAGCACACTCATCTTATTAAGAATGCACGCAACCTTGTCGTTATTGTAAAAATTAAAGGAAAGAAGTATGTCGTGAAATCCTTTGGAAAACCTTCCTTTCCTAACAATTATATTTATGGATCCATACGTAAATCTAAAGCCAGACGCTCATATGAATATTCAAATATTCTTTTAGCAAGGGGAGTTAATGTTCCAGAGCCCGTTGCCCATTTAGAATTTTATGAATCATTTGCCTTAAAAGAGAGTTTTTACATATGCCGTCACTACGATTACGACTTAGACGCGCGTGAAATGTTTGAAAATTTTGACCCTGATAATCCGTTGTGGAATGCCTTTTTAGATTTTACTTATAACTTAAATGAGAAAGGTGTCGATCATTGCGATTATACGCGGGGCAATATTTTGATTAAAAAGCTTAAAAAAGACCAATTTGAATTTGCTCTTATTGACTTAAATCGTATCAAATTTAGAACCATGAACCTATCTTATTGTGTTAAATTTCTATCCAAAATTACGCACGACCCATCACAACTTGACTTGATAGCTAACTATTATAGCAAACGCTCAGGGTTATCTCAAGGGCAGTGGGTAGAGGGGTTACGTGCTGCAGTGGCTAACCATGAAAAATATAAAGCACGTAAGCGTTATTATTATAAAATAAAACAAACATATTTTAGGTAATAAAAAAGGCGCTTTCGACCAAGCGCCTTTTTTGTTTGAAGGTAACTCTGAGAAAAACTTAATTATTTAAGGACTTTATCAGCCTCTTCATTGCTCATGATCTTTGAATCATCATACGTCCCATTTTCTTTTGCTGCTGCAATTGCGTTAGGGAAGAGGTGTTCATACGATACTTTCACTTCTTCGTTATCGCGATAAGTAACAATCTTAGATAAACCGGCAGGAGATTCTGACTCTTCAAGCTGTAACTCTCCATTATTGTTTTCAACAAAGACTTCTTCGCCAATGACCTGCTTTATTTCATAATAGTAATTGGTAGTATACTTTCTACCATACCATTCAAAGGTTTCATTTGGACCCAGCTCTTGACGTGCATTTTTAAATGCCTCTTGAAAGCTGATAGCTCCACTTTTTGCTAGCATTCTATTTTCATCCCATACATCGACGATCATGTCGGATTCATCTATATACTCGTCTAAAGCCAATTCAATCGCTTCAGAGGGTGTTTTAATGTCTTCTGGTATGTTTTCTACTACTTCAGCCATCACAATTTCTACAGCTTTAGGTTCTTCTATAGCAGAGCTTAGCTCTACTGCTTTTGTTTCGTTCATGATGAACATAAGCGATCCGATACAGATGGTAACTGCACCCAGGACAAACTTTTCAATATTATTCATGTATTTTAACTCCGTTGTTTGTGCCTCTTGATTTCGCTTTCATACTATATGTACACATAATTTTCATTTTTGTTTCAATGTTTTTGTAAATTGGTGTATGGAAAAAGTATTTGTAAGCGGCGGATCGGGGTTTATATCTCTTCATCTAATCTCAAAGCTCATTCAAGAGGGGTATCAGGTAAGAACGTCTTTACGTTCTTTAGATCGAAAACAAGAAGTGATAGATGCAGTTGAAAAAGAAGTATCTACAAAGGGAATGCTTGAATTTTGTGAACTTGATTTATTAAAAGACGAAGGATGGGATGAAGCAGTTGC